>ENA-ORDP01000093-ORDP01000093.1-marine-sediment-metagenome-genome-assembly--contig:-NODE-93-length-54371-cov-10.734111_pt1 | contig 54371 bp, 44 predicted proteins | sample MGYA00248627_ERZ508539 | MGnify/ENA primary metagenome ERZ508539 (study PRJEB26208, sample SAMN05571518) | marine sediment metagenome | biome: deep sea; feature: Hydrothermal vent; material...
TTTTAAGTATTGATAATCTCTGTAAAAAAAGTGATTTGATTATATCAATTGGTGGTGATGGAACTATGTTGGCAACGGCTTATCAAGCTCAGTTTTATGATAAACCTGTATTTGGTATAAATGCAGGCAAACTTGGCTTTTTAGTTGAGGCGGAGCTTAGTCAATTGGACCTGTTTATAGACGAAATTAAAAATGGGAAATACACAATTGACGAAAGAATGATAATAACAGCAGAGTGTATCGGTCATAATGTTGAAAGAATGTATGCCATAAATGATTTTGTTATTGATAAAGGTGCCTGGCCCAAAATAATCGAAATTACTATAAAGGTTGACGGTGATTTTGTTACTACATTCAGTGCAGACGGTTTAATAATTGCAACACCAACGGGTTCTACAGGTTATTCTGTTTCAACAGGAGGTCCTATTGTAAATCCCAAAGCGGATGTTATTTCTTTGTGTCCCATTTCACCTCACAGCCTTAACATTCGTCCTTTGGTTTTAGCAAGCAATCAGGAGATTATAATTACAGCAGATTCTCCCTATAAAGATGTTCATATTAATTGTGACGGACAAAGAGTATTTGCTTTTCCCCCGCCAATTACCGTTAAAATAAATAAAAGTAAAAAACCATTTAAATTGGTTCATACTTCAATTAATAATTATTTTGAAACCTTACGAAACAAACTAATGTGGGGAATTGACTTAAGAAATAAAAATGGAAATAACGGGGTCTAAAATAAAATTAACTATAATAATCACTTTTTTAAATTGTTTCTTCTATGAAAACTTCTGCTAAAAATAAAAAAATAAAAGATCCGGAAACCTCAACCCCAATGCTTATTGGTCAAGTCAACTTACAAGCATTTCAGGATCCCGCCTTTTCCTCGTGGTTTAATTCAGAATATCAAATGTATAAAATTGATTCAACATCATTAAAAGGCAAAGCTAATAAATTAAAAAATTACGACCTTACTTTAGTACTCGGAACATGGTGTGGTGACAGTAGGAGAGAAATACCGCAGATTTTAAAAATTCTTGATTACTTAAATTATCCAAAAGATAAAGTGAAAATATACACTGTAGACAGAAATAAGAAAGGTTTAAATGATGAGGTTGATTCTTTAAATATCCAAAAGATACCGACAATTATTTTTTATAAAGATAACAAAGAGACCGGAAGGATAATTGAAAAACCTAAAGTAACTTTAGAAAAAGATCTTGTAAATATTATTTCGAAAAAATAAATCCGTTAGCCAACGGTTTACTTTTCTACTTCCTGCAAAATATTAAGCAAAGTGTCTTTGTTTTCATCAACATCAGAAATATTTTCTTTTACAATATTCTTTACTTTCGTTTTACTTTCTGCTTTTGTCCCCGGGTTGTTGTTATCGTTATAATTTTTATAAACGTAAACTTCATTTTTATAATTACGCAAAACTATTTTGTCTTCATCGTGGTGCAGAGTGTAATTGGGAATAATAGGCACCTTACCGCCGCCGCCGGGAGCATCAATAACAAAATGGGGAACACCTAAACCACTTGTATGTCCGCGTAAATGTTCATAAATATTTAATCCCGTTTCAATTGATGTTCTAAAATGGTTTGCTCCTTTTGTTTCATCCGCCATAAACATGTAATAAGCTCTGACCCTTATCTTTAACAATTTCTGCATCAACTCTTTTACTACATCCGGATTATCATTTACGCCTCTCATTATAACCATTTGATTACCGACCGGACATCCTGCATTTGCTAATTTTTCACAAGCTTCAGTGCTTTCAGGTGTTATTTCCCAGGGATGATTAAAGTGAGTGTTAACATAAACCGGGTGATATTTTTTTATTATGTTACAAAGATTATCGGTTATTCTCTGCGGTAAAACACAGGGCATTTTTGTTCCGATTCTAATTATTTCAATGTGAGAAATACTTCTTAATCTACTTAAAATTTTCTCAAACATATTATCGGTTAACATTAAAGGATCGCCGCCCGATAATATTACATCCCTTATTTCTGTGTGTTCTTCTAAATATTTAAAAGCACTTTCCAAGTTCTTCATAGAAATTTTTTCATAATCCCCGACTTTTCTTTTTCTTGTGCAGAAACGGCAGTACATTCCGCATTGACTGGTAACAAGGAACAAAACTCTATCGGGGTAACGGTGTGTAATGTTTGGAACAGGACTCATAGAGTCTTCCATAAGTGGATCCTCTTTAGCATCAACGTCTTCCAATTCTTTTTTATCCGGAACACATTGCAACCAAATTGGGTCACCGGGATATCTAATAAGACTGGCATAATATGGATTTATTCTTGCTTGAAAAAATTCATCCAATTTTTTTGCAACATCTCTGTCTAATCCAAACTTTTCAACAAGTTGATCGACAGTATGAATACTGTCTCTTATCATTTGTTGCCACAGTTCCATAATTCATCCTTAAATGTTTCTAAATTTTTTACCGTAAATAATTAGATTATTATTTATGTTATAAAAATCATTTATCTGCGAAATAATCTTAAAATCATTTTTTAAATAAAAGTTTCTTGTCTTTTTATAATTATCCTTTGAAGAAGTTTCAATCAATAACCATCTTCCTTTTTGTTCGTTAATAAAATTTTCAGCATGTTGTAATAATTTTTTACCTATTCCTTTACCCTGATAATTTACATCAACTACAATCCAGTATAAATCGTAAACAGCATCTGTCAAAGGTCTTTTACCGGTACAATGATAACCGAGAATTTTGTTTTTGTCTTCGTAAACAAAAATATTATAGTCGGTTTGTCCTGTAATAGTAACAGCTATATTTATTAGCTCCATTGCAACGCTTACTTCATCCTGCGTAAAAGAAAGAATGTTGTTCAACATTTCTTCTAAAACATTTTTATCAGACTGCTTTATCTTGCGTATCATTTAATGTTCTGCCCAAGGCAAATTCTGAAATTTTATAAAGTAACTGTTCATGCGTTAAACCATAAATTTTGGCTGCCCTGTTAAAGCCCGAGTCAATCGAAATATCAGGATTAGGATTTATCTCAATTACATAAGGGATATTATCTTTGTTAAGCCTAATATCAACTCTTGTATAGTCTCTACAATTTAAAGCATAAATTGCTTTTACAGCAGTATCTTCTATTGATTTTTTTATTTGTCCATTAAGTTTTGCAGGACAAATCGGTTTTGTATTGTTGTAATAAACACTATCGTCAATCCATTTGCTTTCATAAGTTACAATCTTAGGTAAGTCTTTCGGTAAACCAACAAATGAAATTTCAGATATCGGAAGAACCGTATTACCCAACACGGCTACATTTAATTCTCTACCCTCGATGTATTCTTCAATAATTATTTCGCTTTTATAAGTGTTTAATAAAAACTCAATTTGTTTATTTAACATTTTAAAATTATTAACAACAGAGAATTCGGATATGCCTATACTTGCATCCTCTTTTAACAGTTTTAGTATCACGGGAAATTCTAATGGAAACCTATCATCCTTTAAATCATCAGTATTAGAAATGGTTATTGAATTAGGTGTGTTTATATTAAAAGCACGTAAGATGTTTTTTGTTATTGATTTATTTAAACAATTACCTAAAGTTTGCGGAGTGTTGCCTGTATATTCATAACCGAGTAATTCATATACACCTGCTACACAATATTCATAGCTTGAAATCCCTTCTATTGATTCGACAAAATTATAGATTAAGTCAGGCTCATATTCATCAATTTGATATATAGCTGATTCAATATCTCTATTAATAGCAAGGGTTTCTACAACATTATAATATTCACTAAGTGATGATTTTATATATTCAATTTCTGCGGCGAATCCTTTTTCGGAAAGGTCTTGTTTATCAGTATCAATCACACCTGGTTTACCGGTATAAATTGGATAAATACTTACCGGGGCATTGTAGGTAATTAATATTTTCTTATTCTGTTTCAAACTAACCCATGCCTTTTAGCTGAAGTATATAACACCTTATTGATCATTTCATTATAAGTAAGACCGGAAGCAAACGCAGCTTTAGGAAAGCTTGAGTTTTCTCTTGGATCGGGAAGTATACCGGGTAACGGATTTACTTCTATTACGTTCGGTATTCCGTCGGTATCTAATCTTAAATCTATTCTACCCCAATCTTTACAATTTAAAACATTAAAAGTTTGTAAGGCAGTTCTCTTAATTATTTGCTCTAATGAATGTGAAATTTTTGCCGGACAAGTAAACGCTTTAAGCGGATTATCTTTTGTGTCAATCAACCACTTTGCTTCATAAGAATATATGTGTACCAAGTCATCGGGGAAACCTTCATAATCTAATTCAACAATTGGAAGAATTTCAATTTCATCATCGTTACCAAGTAACGCTACTGTAAACTCTCTTCCCGGAAGATATTCTTCTATAAGTGCCGTTTGTTTATAATTCTCAGTCACTCTTTTAACTTCGGTAAATAATTCCTTTTTGTTTGATACAAAAGAGGAAGAATAAATCCCTTTACTTGAACCTTCGGAAACAGGTTTTACAATTAAAGGAAATCGCAGGTCACCGAGATTTAATTGATCAATATTTTTTGTGGTTGTGAATTTAGAATTAGGAATTTTGTGAAAAGATAAAATTTCTTTTGTCCGTGATTTATCTAAACAAGTTGATAGAGCTAAAGGATCAGAACCGGTATAAGGAATTTTTAACAAGTCCAACATCGCCGGAATTTGTGCCTCTCTGCTTATACCGTAAATTCCTTCGGTAACATTAAACACAATATCAGGTTTTGTTTCTTTTAATTTAATGTAAGCTTCTTCATTACCTTCAATTAAAATAACGTTATTATATAATTCAAGAGCTTGTTTTAATGCATCTATTGTTTCCCAAGAATCCCATTCAGCGTAAGTGTCCGTGTGAGTTTGTGTCTGCACATCAACGGCAGGTGATTGAGCAAAAAACTCTTGAGATAAGACCTCATCATCAGGCTTAACATTGAATGTTAACCCAACGTTTAATTTATCTTTAAACAAAGAAGAAAAAATAAATATCCTTTAAAATTTTTTTAATAAATATAATTAATAAATGTATTAAGTCAACAAAAAAGATTTATAAAATAATATTTATTAAAAAAATGATTAAGCTATTTTTGAATAGAAAAAATGTGAAGAGTAATTGTTTTTTAATTGTTGACGGATAAGATTGTTTTTTTCTTTTTCTAATTTAATATCATCCTTAATTAATCTGAATGCTATACCCTTAGCATCCTCAATAATATCAGTGTCATTAACGATATCGATAAAAACTAAATCCGGTAAACCGCTTTGCTTTGTTCCAAAAATATCTCCGGGACCACGAAGTTTTAAATCAACTTCTGCAAGTTTAAAACCATCGGAATATTTAACCATAGAATTTAATCTTATAGATGATTTATACATGTTTAGTTGAGTTGCTGATAAATATTCTATTCTTATATCTTCTTTTAAATTAAATTTTATATTTTTATTATCGGTAACTAAAATACAGTAAGCTTGTTTTTCACTTCTACCTACTCTCCCTCTTAATTGATGAAGCTGCGAAAGACCAAAACGATGTGCATCATTTATTAAAATAATATTTGCATTAGGAATATCAATACCAACTTCAATTACAGTCGTTGAGATTAACACGTCAAATTTATGCGCCTTATATTGAAGCATTACATCTTCTTTTTCCTGCCAACTCATTCTTCCGTGTAACAAACCTACTTTTATATTTTTAAAAAAAGTGTTTGTTAGATTATTATAATATGTTTCTGCAGATTTTAATTCTAATTTCTCAGAGTCTTCAACAAGCGGATAGACTATAAAAGATTGAACGCCTTCTTTTGCTTTATCAACAATGTATTTGTAAATGTCCGGGAGCTTTGATCCATTGCGTAAAACGGTTTTTATTTTTTTCCTACCTTTGGGTAATTCTTTAATTACGGAGATATCCAAATCAGCATAAACCGTCATTGATAAAGTCCTTGGAATAGGAGTCGCACTCATTACTATCACATCAGGGACTTTACCTTTCTTTAAAAGTTTTCCTCTTTGCTCAACACCGAAACGGTGCTGTTCATCAACTATCATCAAACCGAGATTATTGAAGGATACTTTTTCTTCAAACAAAGCGTGTGTTCCGATAATTATTTTTGCCTCTCCTGTCTCTATCTCTTTCAATACTTTTGTTCTATCTTTTTTACTTTGACCGCCGATTAAAAGAGAAACATGAATTGGTTCAAGTTTGTTTTTATTTGCAAAGTCATTTAACATTTTAGAAATATTTTTGTAATGCTGATCAGCAAGTATTTCCGTAGGCGCCATCATTACCGATTGATAACCGTTATCTGCAGCTATTATCATTGCAATTAAAGAAACAATAGTTTTCCCGCTTCCCACATCACCTTGCAGTAATCTATTCATAGGCTGCGGAGTTTTCATATCCAAGGCTATTTCTCTTAAAACTTTTCGTTGGCTTTGGGTTAATTTAAAAGGGAGAAATTCCAGAAATTTTTTAATAACGTTATTGTTAATCTTCATTGCAATACCGGGCAGTGTACTTTTATACCGGTATTTTCTTAAAGCAATTAATAATTCGAGATAAAATATTTCTTCAAACTTAAATCTCTTTAATGCCTTGTTGTAACTTTCTTTGTCTAAGGGGAAGTGAACGTTTTTAACGGCTTCATTTATTTTTAAAAGATCTTTTTCCCGAACAATATTTTCAGGTAAGGTTTCAGGCAAAAGATCGGCATATTTGCTAACAGCATTATGTACAATTTTTCTTAGGCTGAAGTCACCCAAATTATGGCTTTTTAATTTTTGTGGAATTCGGTAAAAGGGAATTATTTTTCCTGTATTTAAATAATCTTTAGTTTCATCTTGACTTATCCTGTCGTAATCGGGATGTATGAATTGCATATCCCTATATTTTGATCTTGTTGGTTTACCTGAAACAGCATAAGTCTTCCCTTCTTGGAATATATCATAAATGTATTTAGCACCCTGGAACCAGACACATTCAAAGGAACCTGTTGAATCTTTTAAAGTGACTTTCATTATTTCCCTTTTTCCGTATCGTCTCTTTTCTTTATTAACAACTTCCGCAATTATTGTAACTTCTCCTTCGTAGCCGTCAACTAAGTATGAATATGCTTTACCAATTGTAAGAGTTGTGCTGCGATCAAGGTGTTTAGAAGGAAAGTAAAAAAGCAAATCCCTTATTGTTTTTATCCCTATTGATTCAAAGGATTCTGCACGTTTTGGCCCGACGGCTTTAACATATTGAATAGAACTTTCAAGTATGTTTTTATCATTTGTAGTCATTTATAAAAATAAAAAATTCGTTTTAATATAATATATTAAAAAATAGGGGAGAAAATGTAAGCTGTTTTTGTAGGAATAAAAAAGGAATCCCGTTATACAGGATTCCTTTTAAAAAAGAATTATTAACCGTTTATAAAGAAACGCTCAGCCTGGAATATATATATCTTCCGTTAAAGCCTGATGGGGAAAACCCGGTGTATTGGAAAATTCCGTTGAAACTATTTCTTTTCAACGTCTTATCGGGATATATGTCGAAAACATTATTGCTTCCAATAGCTAAAGAAAGAAAACGATTAAACTTATATGTAATTCCTAAGTCTGTGGTCCAAACAGGTGAATAAGTTTGGTCTCTGTTTCCTGTAACATCAGACTGGAAAACGATAAATGAACCGAACTTTAGAACCCTAACATTAAAATTCCATTTCTTAAAATTATAATTACCCATAAAATTCCAGGAATTATTCGGCTGACCGCGTTCAATTCTGCCCTGTCCAACTCTTCCAAGTGTGGGTATACTTGTAATGGCTTTTATTTCAGCAGGAGTAGAAATTTCATTACGGTTTGTTATATCGGTTTTATTATAATTAAGTGCGATGGTAAACCTTAGACTTGATTCGTTTGTTAAATGAACACCGTACCTTGCTGTTACATCTATTCCCTGTGTTCTTGTATTCAGTGCATTTGTAAAATACCTGCCGCCTGTTGCCTGAATACCTCTTGCAGCCAAGAAAGCTTGTACGCCTGCACCGCGGAAGTTTTCTGTTAAAACAACTCTGTCGGTTATTGAAATATTATAACCGTCAACAGTTAAAGTGAATTTGTCATTAGAAAGTGTAAAACCGATGCTTGTATTAACTGATTTTTCTGCTTTCAGGCTCTTTGCACCTAATGCCTTTGCAACAGGGGTATTTACCGGAAATGTACCTATTTCAAAAGGAACACCACCGATAAAATTTGTTGCGATTGATGAGAAAAATGCTTGAGCTAATGCAGGTGCTCTAAATCCGTTACTGATTGCTCCACGTATTGCAAAGCCAGGAGTAAATTGATAACGTGTAGCAAGTTTACCGCTTGCTGTAGAACCAAAATCACTATAATTTTCATATCTGCCTGCAACTCCTATTGTCCACACAGGTGTTACATTATTTTCAAGGTCTACATAAATTGCTTCGTTGGTTCTGGCTTCATCTTGTGCATTTTTAGGTGAAAAACCAGGAAATACCTGGGAACCAATAGGTGCAGGATTACCTTTGTTGGGTCCGTCTAAAACCGGCACGCCGCCATTTAAGTATGATTGCGGCTCGCCTGCTTGAAGTTTATAATTTTCCCATCTAAATTCCCCTCCAACAGCAACTGTTAACGGAGTCGCAGTTCCGATATCAAATTGATTCACCAAATCTACATTAGTAACTGCTTGGTAAAACAACAAATTGCCTGCATTAAAAGAAGTTTTACTCTTGGTACCGAATGATGCATTGAGTGTATTGATAACACCGAAATGAAATTTGTTACCGCCATAGGATTGACTTATATCAATATTCCAATCTCCTATAGGACCTTTAACACCGGCAACAATTTGACCATCATATAACTTTGTGTCTATTGTCGGTAAAAAACCGTTAGGATAAATTGCTCTAACATTTCTGTTATCTAAAGACCTTCTATAGAAGCCGCCTGCAGAACCGGTTCTGTAAGAATAACCTCCGAAGGCATAGAATTTCCAATTGTTTTTCAGAGGAATTTTACTGTTTAAAAAGAGGCCCATATTTTCGGAAACTGCATCACCCCAGTGATGATTTAATCTGTTAAAAGTAGCTTCTCTCGGGTCAGGAGCTCCGTTCGACAATTTGAAATATTGTTGCCTGGGGTCTAAGCCTGCCCTGTTTGTGGGATTATGTTTACTATATTCGGCGCTTAAATAAATGACACCCGAATTTTTCACTTTAAAACCGTAACCCAAATGGAAGGTACGTGCAAATCCGTCGTTTATCGTTACATTCTTAACGCCGTTATCCCATGTATAAGAAGGAGAATTTACACGCAGGTTGCCTTCGCTTTTAGAATACCCTCTTGGTTCTTTTGTAGTAAATCCACCTACTGAAGCAGTTGCATCCAAACCTACTTTTTCTTTTAGGATAATATTTATTACACCTGCAATTGCATCTGAACCATATTGAGCAGATGCACCGTCACGCAAGACTTCAATTCTTTCAATAGCCGTAGAAGGAATTGAATTTAAATCCACACCTACTGAACCACGTCCTATAGAACCGTTAACATGAACCAATGCGCTTGTATATCTTCTTTTTCCGTTTATTAATACAAGTACCTGGTCAGGTTCCAATCCTCGTAATGTTGCCGGTCTCACTTCATCGGACCCGTCCGTAATAGTATTTTCGGTAGCGTTATAAGAAGGGATTAACATTTTTAACATTTCCCTTGTTTGTGTGTAACCGGTTTGTGCAATCTCTTGAACGGTTAGAACATCAATCGGTACAGTAGAATTTACTACCGTTCTATCGGTTGTTTTTGTGCCAAGTACAACAATAGCTTGAGTTCCTAAAAGATCTGTAACAAGTTTGAAGTTCTGAAGTAATGTTTTCCCCGATTTAACATTAATCTCAACTATTGAAGGTTTGTACCCTATAAAGCTTGCTTTCAATTTGTATTTACCCGGCTTTATAGCAAAGGAATATTCACCGTTGTTATTTGTAGCCGTACCAATTTGCGTACCCACAATAGTAATATTAGTTCCGGGTAAAGGATCGCCTGTTGAAACGTCCGTTACAGTACCCTCAATCTTACTTTGAGCATTTACAGATAATTGAAACGCAAAAGCAATAAAGGATAAAATAATAAGATAGTATAAACTGTACTTTTTCATAAGTACCTCCTTTATTAATAATTAATGAATTAACTCAAACTTAAACCGGGTGATTAGATTAAGTTTCAGCAATAAAAACACATGTAATGGTTATAAATGAATCATTAACTAGACTACTATGAGAAGAATCTCTGTTTATTTAATACCCTACGGGTGTTCCGTCACCCCTCGGGTCTGACGCACCGTAAATAATATGCTTAGTATTATCGATCATAATACCCTCGGCAATACCTAAAATTCTAAATTTACTATGCATATCGGCGAATTTATATCCCATCTTTATAAGATTTTCTTTAACGTCATTTACAATCGCATACTTTTCGTAAAATATTAAATCGGGTAACCATTGATTATGAATTCTCGGTGCATCAATTGCTTCTTGAATGTTCATGTTAAAGTCGATACTGTTCATAATTACTTGCAAAACTACCGTGATAATAGTTGAACCACCGGGCGAACCAATAACCAAATAAGGCAGGTCGTCCTTTAGAACAATTGTGGGAGTCATCGAGCTTAACATTCTTTTGCCCGGTTGGATTGAATTGGCTTCGCTTCCTCTTAAACCGAATTGATTTGGAGTACCGGGTTTAGCACTAAAATCATCCATTTCATTATTAAGTAAAAAGCCCGCACCGTCAACAACTATTTTAGAGCCAAAAGCGGAATTAAGTGTTGTTGTTACGCTTACAGCATTTCCGTCTTTATCATATACCGAGTAATGTGTAGTTTCCGTACTTTCTTTATAATCCATAGGCTTACCGGCAGTTATTTTATCTGCGGGAACTGCTTTTTCTCCTATCTTATTAAAAATTGTTTTGGCATATTTTTTTGATATTAACCCTTGTTCCGGTACCGGATAAAAGTCAGAATCTCCCAAATATGATGTCCTATCCGCAAAGACGTATTTCATAGCTTCAACAATTCTGTGAATATACTTGCTGCTTCCCCAGTCATTAGTATTAAATTTAAAGTTCTCTAAAATGTTTAATAGTTCTACAAGGGCTATTCCGCCTGAACTTGGTGGAGGCATTGAAACTATTTTATATCCTCTGTAACTCCCTATGATTGGTTTTCTTTCAACAGGTGTATATTTATCAAGGTCTGCTTGAGTAATATATCCACCCATTGATTTAATTGTTTCTATTAGTAATTTGGCAATTTTACCTTTGTAAAATCCATCACTACCTTTTTCTTTTATTAGTTCTAAAGTTCGTGCTAAATCAGGTTGTTTAAAAACATCTCCTTCTAAGTAGGGCTTACCGTACTTCGTAAATTTATCAAATGTAGCAGGGTATTTTTTAAAAGTAGGAAGGTAGTTCTCAAATTTTTCTGCTGTTAAAGAATTTATTTTCCAACCGTTCCGTGCTAATTTTATTGCAGGTTCCATCACTTCCGCTAAACTCATTGTTCCGTATTTTTGCAGGGCAAAAATTAATCCGGCTACACTGCCGGGTACACCGGCAGATGTTGTACCTTCCCGGCTTAATTTGGGATTGTAATTACCGAATCTATCCAGGTACATATTTTTAGATGCCAAAAACGGTGCTTTTTCACGGAAATCAATAGTTGTGTTTTTACCGTTTTGAAGGTGCAAAACCATAAAACCGCCTCCACCAATGTTCCCTGCATAAGGATAAGTAACAGCCAAAGCAAAACCCACCGCAACAGCAGCATCTACTGCATTACCTCCCTTCCTTAAAATGTTAACCCCAACCTGTGATGCAATTGTACTAACGGATACCACCATTCCATTCTTTGCCGTTTTAGGTCTGCTATTAGCTCCGAGAAAAGTAGTACCGGTGAGTAAGATTATTATTAAAATTTTAAATACGACATATTTTCTTCTTTTAAAAAAGAGATTATAATTAAACATTTTATTTCTATTGGGGATTATTAAAAGTTAAGTCTTGTAGGTAGAAAGTAACTCAGTATATATACGAAAAAATATCGGTTGGAAATATAGAGGTTAATTTTTTTCATTTTAGTTTCATATCAATATAATAAAAAAAAATGTATTATCAAGCACCTCTTTAAAAAGATATCTGATAAAATATTATATTCTATTTTATTTATTGTAAAAAATATGAGTTGTAATTGAACTGGAAAAATTTATTATCAACAGAAATATACGGTCAACCAAAAAAATCTAAAAGTGACGGAAGAAGTCAATTTCAAAGGGACTTTGACCGAATTGTGTTTAGTTCGGCTTTCAGAAGATTGCAGGATAAAACGCAGGTATTTCCATTACCTGAAAGTGATTTTGTTCATACCCGCCTTACACATAGTTTGGAAGTATCTTGCGTAGGCAGGTCTCTCGGTAATCTTGTCGGTAAAACATTAATTGAAAGACATTCAAATTTAAAGGATAATTATGTTTCTTCTAACTTTGGAGAAATTGTTGCCGCCGCTTGTTTAGCGCACGATATCGGTAATCCTCCGTTTGGTCACTCCGGGGAAGATGCGATATCGGAATATTTTAGGAACGGTGAAGGCAGGTCCGTTAGCCAACGGATTAAGAAAAAAGATAAAAACGAAAAACAATGGAGCGACTTAACAAAATTTGAAGGCAACGCTCAGGGCTTTAGAATAATAACCATACTTCAAAACCCCGATATTATAGGTGGGTTACGTTTAAGTCTTGCTACGCTCGGTGCATTTACAAAGTATCCGCGAGAATCAAAATTAAGCGCAAAAGATTTAATCAATATTAAAGGAAAAAAGATTTACAGAAAGCACGGATACTTTCAGTCCGAAAAACATATTTTTGAAAATGTTGCCGAAAGTATCGGTTTAAAAAAGATGAATAGAGAAAAGGGTAATTCTATTTGGTCTCGCCATCCTCTTACATATTTAGTTGAAGCTGCCGACGATATTTGCTACGGCATAATGGATTTGGAAGATGCTTTCAGGTTGGGACTTTTAACTTTTGAAGAAACAGAAGAATTACTTATGTCTTTTATAAATAATAAAAATCTTCTTTCATATAAACAAAGGAACAAGCACGATAAGATCGGTTATTTAAGGGCTAAAACAATAAGCAATCTTGTTAAGCAATTATCGGAATGTTTTTTGGAAAACGAAAACAAAATTTTAGATGGTAAAATGTTTGATGATTTGATCTCACACATTCCTTCAAATAAAACATTGAAAATAATTAAGAATATTTCCGTTGAAAAAATTTATTCTTACAAAAGTGTAATTGAAAGGGAAGCAGCGGGTTACGAAGTTATAGGAGGTTTATTAGATATATTTATAAAAGCTGTTAACGAAGCTGCAGAAGATAAACTTTCGACAAAAAATAAATCTATAATACGACTTTTACCGGAACAGTTTTTTGAAAAAGACGGTAAAGTTGAAAGAGATTTGTACAATCGTCTATTGAGAGTAACGGATTATGTTTCGGGAATGACTGATTCTTTTGCAATATCTTTGTTCAGGAGAATTAAGGGGATATCGTTGCCGTCAGCATAAATTAATTGTTTTTTCTAATTATTCTATGTAGACAAGTCTGATAGTATAGGGAACTCTACAATAATTGTTGAACGAGTTAAACATTTTGCTTTTGAACTAGATACGCCGGATCTTCCAGGTTCTTCGATAATAGCATGATAAATATTATCTGGTTTTTTATCTGGGCAAATATCTGTTTCACATTTTCTACAATCTTCAGCTTGTATTTTAGAAACACCAAAATATTTAGTAAAAAAAGATTTGAATGAATCGATTATTTCTTCATTACTTCTAGCTCCATCTCTTTCAACGGATATTGGCAAGCTACTCTTATAAAACCCTGATGATAATTTGCCTTTTTCAAAGTTCCAGTGATCCTGGAAGGGACGAATTGCTCTAAACAGAAATTCAGAATTATCAATTGGAGTATCTGGATTGAAAGTCATTTATTGTTTGAATAGTTTGTTCCCAACTTAAATTATTTAATTCGGTTTCTTTATCATCTATTATTATTAAGCCATTAATTTTATCAGAGAATAATTCAATTTCTAAATAATGATTATCATCTGGTTCTAACTCAAATTGAAGCGTACCCCTACCTGTAGGGAAAAAATTTGGTTGTATCGTAATTTTATTTTCAAAAATGAGTTTAATAGATTTTTCAATTATTTTATTTGAAATTTTTGGAGCACCATAACCATCCCAATTATTTTTATATTCAGCAAATCGATATACTTTATCAAGGTTATGTGCTTTCTTCATAGCAAATATCTCTTTCCTTTGTGAATTACTGATGTTTGTTAATTCTTTTAATTTGGTATTTAAACTATTTAAAGTGAATTTCATTTTTAACAATTCATCCTCTAACTTTGAAATGTAATAAGGATCAAAGCACTTATTATAGCGTATATCACTTCCTTCTAAAGCGTTGAGTTTGCCTACTATAAAGGTTGTGCCAAATTCGGATGATTGAGTTTCATCATTCGTAGATTTTGGAACAGTAGATAATGTGCTAGTCACTAAATTTATCATAAAACTATTTACCATTTAAAATATTTAAAAAATTATTTTTAAAATAAAAATTTGAGTCACTAAAAACATTATCAATTTCTTTATCGATAATTCCCTGTTCAATTTTTTCATTTACAATATGAAAATCCATTGTACCCTGTATAGGCTCATTAATATTATTTTGATTTAAAGAAACATTAATTGTGTAATGATGTTTATTAACGATTGTGCTATATCTAGTATTAAAACCAAGAGAAAAAAGTTTTTCTCCAAAAGAGAAGTTGTTAAAAAATATCAATAAATTTTCAAATGGTTTTTTAGTTTTTAAAGGATCAATATTTATTTTAAAATTATAAATTATCCCTGCAAGTCTTAAATTAACAAATTTTGAATATTTTCTCCACAACACTAGAATGTTTTTAGAGTTATTGACAATATTTTCAAAACTGGTATTCTCTTGATAAATTAGTTGATTAGCAGCAAGTTTAATTTCAAATTTATCTGATTTAGCTGGGGAATTTAATATTGTTAAATTTCCTACATCAAATTGATCAAATATTAAATTATCGAAATATTCAGAAATATCATTGATTAGATCTCCTTTGAAAGATAAAAAATTATGATCTTTTCTAAATGCATGGAAACCAACTAAATAATTATTTATTACAATATCACTTTGTTTAATTAACATAATAACTAATTTAAGAAATTTTATATAAAAATATTATATATATTAAAAATATACAACGTAAAAATCACTCCATTTTCATACCGCGAGTCATTAAATCATTTGTTGCTTTAACAGGGTCTTTATCTTCAAAAAGGATTTTATATACTTCGTTTGTAATAGGAGTGTTTACTTTCATTTTTACAGCGAGCTGGGATGCTGATTTACTTGTCATTACTCCCTCTGCAACCATTGTCATTTCTTCCAATACCTGTTTCAATTTTTTTCCGCCGCCAATTTGTTCGCCTACATAACGGTTTCTGCTGTGTTTGCTCATACAGGTTACTATTAAATCACCCATACCTGAAAGTCCGGCAAATGTTTCCGGCTTTGCCCCCATAGCAACACCAAGGCGGGATATTTCAGCAATTCCTCTCGTCATAATTGCTGCTTTTGTATTATCACCGTATTTTACACCGTCAATTATTCCCGCACCGATTGCAATTACGTTTTTAAAAGCACCGCCAAGTTCAACACCTAAAACATCGGTTGAAGCGTATGCCCTAAAATAAGATGTGTTAAAAGCTCCCTGTATTGATTTTGAAGTTTCAATATCTTTTGACGCTGTTACTACGGTTGTCGGTATTCTTCTGCTTACTTCTTCAGCGTGACTCGGACCGGAAAGTACACCGATCTGATTTTCGGATAATGCCGGTACTACATCAAGTAACATCTGGGACATTGTCATTAGGGTGTTGTTTTCAATTCCTTTTGATACACTTACCAATATAGAATTCTTCAATAAATTTTTGTCAATCTTTTTTATAACGCTTCTTAAAAATTGAGAGGGAACTGCAAGCACAATCATATTATTATCAGTAACGGCTTCATTAAGATTGTGGGTGATTACCAAATCATTGGGAATTGGAATGCCCGGAAGATAAGTTATATTTTCACGTTTCTTATCCAATGTTTTTGCGTAATCTTTTTTGTATTCCCAAAGTGTAACGGGGTGTCCGTTATTATGAAGAAGAATTGCTAAAGTGGTCCCCCAACCGCCTGCCCCAAGAACGGATATTCTCATATTATTTGTATGGTTTATTTTTTCTTTTTAGAGAAGTTGAATTTACTTTCATGTCCATTTACCAAACGTGAAATATTTTTGCGATGTGTAAAAATTACCAACAAAGAAAGAAATAGAATAAATGGAAGTAAAATATGATAACCGGGAATATTTACATGAAATACATTTTCTCTTACAACTAAAGCCAACGGAACGGTAATGGCTGCAAAAATAGAACCGAGCGATATGTATTTTGAAATAGAGACAACTATAACAAATACACCCAACGCTATCAGCATATCTACAGTAATTAAAATAAGCAGCATACCTAATGCGGTTGCAATTCCTTTACCGCCTTTAAATCCGGCAAAGATAGTCCAGATATGACCTATCACCGCAGAAGCACCGGCAATTATTTGAACAAGTGTAAAGTCGTCAAAAGGTGTTGCGTTATGGAATGGCATTGATCCGGAAAATAAACGGGCAACAACAACTACGGCAAGAGCTCCTTTAAGAGCATCTAAAAAGATTACCGACAATCCGAGTTTAAATCCTAAAACCCTTATTACATTTGTGCCCCCTGCATTACCGCTGCCGTGTTCGCGTATATCAATTCCTTTAGCCATTTTGCTTAAGATGATGCTGTTCGGAATTGAACCGAGTAAATAAGAGATTACTATTATTGCCAGTAAATTTATCATTGTCGAATGTTTATTTTATTAAATATTGTACGAACTTAATCATAAATAGAGTTATTTTCAATGTAATTTAGACAAAGTGTTAAAATACGAAATTAAAAAACTATTTAATGTATGTTTTGAAGATTTTTAGATCTTCCTTGGTTGTGATCTTTATATTTATTGCAGAACCGTTAACAAGAAATATTCTTTTGCCGATTTTTTTCATCAGGCTTGATTCATCTGTTCCGCTATAATTATTTTCTTCTGAGTATTTTATTGCTTTGATAAAATCTTTATACTTAAAAATTTGAGGTGTTTGTATGTAATGTACATTTTCTCTTTTAATATAACTATCCACGGTATTAGCACCTTTAACAAGAGTATCTTTTGCTTTAATACTTACAACAGCATTCCCTTTTTCTTCAGCATATTTTATCGCATTATTTAATACGGTTTTTGTCAAAAGCGGTCTGGCGGCATCGTGAACAACAACCATATCATTTTTTTCTGCATTCAGAGATTTGATACAATTAAAAACAGAATCTTGCCGTGTTGTTCCGCCATCTACAATGGAATTAACTTTTGTAAATTTATATTCTTTTATTATTTGGAGTAATCTTTTGTGATAAGCAAGTTCAGCAGCGATTATTATTTGGTCAACTAAGCCGGATTTTTGAAAGGTCTCAATTGTATATGCTATCAACTCCTTTCCGTAGAATTTTAAATATTGCTTAGGAACGGAACTACCGCTCCTAAGTCCTTTACCGCCAGCGGGTATAATTACAAAAGTTTTCATTTTATTAACATAGCATCACCGTAACTTAAAAATCTATATTTTTCTTTCATAGCTTTTTTGTATGATTTCATCAAGAAATCATACCCGGCAAATGCACTTGCAAGCATTACTAATGTTGATTCAGGCGCGTGAAAATTGGTAATTAATTTATCTACAACATTAAATTTATAGGTAGGATAAATGAACTTATCTGTCCATCCACTGCTTGGTTTAACCAATCCGGCAGCTGTTATTGAAGTTTCCAATGCACGGGTTGCACTTGTTCCAACAACAATTACACTTTTCTTTGAAGCTTTTGCCTTATTAATAATTTCAGATGATTTTGGTGTTATTTCATAAAATTCAGAATCCATTTTATGTTTAGTCAGGTCTTCAACTTCAACAGGTCTAAAAGTGCCTAAACCAATATGTAAAATTACGGGAGCAATCTTAATTCCTTTTTTCTTTATTTTAGTTAAAAGTTGCTGAGTAAAATGTAACCCTGCAGTAGGTGCTGCAACAGCGCCGTCAACCCTGGCGTATACCGTTTGGTAATTTTCTTTATCCTCAGGTTCTACGCTTCTATTAATATACGGTGGTAAAGGAGTCAGCCCGATTTTCTCAACTGCACTAAAAACATTTCCGGGTTGATTAAAGCGTACGGTTCTACCCCTTGATGTTGTGTTGTCAATAACCTCACACCAAAGCTTATCGTTGAAATATATTTTGTTTCCAATCCTCACTTTTCTGGCAGGGTCTACAATTACATCCCAAATACAATCTTCTTCGTTTAGTTCTCTCAAAAGAAAAACCTCAATTTTTGCATTGGTTTTTTCTTTTTTTCCGAAAAGCCTTGCTTGAAAAACTCGTGTTTCGTTTAAGACAAGTACATCACCTTTTGACATATAATCAACAACATCAGAAAATATTTTATGTTCTATGGTTCCGGTCTTTTTGTCTAAAACAATAAGTCTTGCTTTGTCCCGTGGGGTAACAGGATATTTAGCAGTATATGTTTTCGGCAAATTAAATTTAAAATCAGTTAGCTTCATATTTTTAGCTTCCTTTATTTTATTTTACAAATTCTAATAACATTACTTTTTTTTCGATTTAACTTCTTTGCTTTTACTGTTAACAACCGCACGGGCTGCTGCAAGTCTTGCAATAGGAACTCTAAACGGAGAACAGCTAACATAATTTAAACCTACATTATGGCAGAACTCTACCGATGCAGGTTCGCCGCCGTGTTCGCCGCAAATACCAACTTTTAGATTCGGTCTTGTTGCTCTTCCCCTTTCTGTTCCAATCTTTACTAATTGACCGACACCGGTTTGGTCCAATACTTCAAAAGGATCGTTGGGAAGCAGTTCTTCTTTTACATAAAGAGGCAAAAATTTACCGGCATCATCCCTGGAAAGACCAAATGTTGTTTGTGTTAAATCGTTAGTACCGAAACTGAAGAACTCTGCTTTTTCTGCAATCTCGTCTGCTGTAAGTGCAGCTCTCGGTAGCTCAATCATCGTTCCGACAAGATAGTCAACTTTTATTTTCTTTTTCTTCATTACTTTTTCTGCAACACTTCTAACAATTTTTTCCTGAAGTTTGAATTCATTTACATGACTTACCAAAGGAATCATTATTTCAGGTTTAACTTTTATACCTTTTGCTTTAGCTTGACAGGCTGCTTCAATTATAGCCTGAGCCTGCATTTCAGTAATTTCAGGGTATAAAATTCCGAGCCTGCAACCGCGGAAGCCGAGCATAGGATTAAATTCACTCAAGCTCTCAATCTTAGATTTTAAAACTTCAACTTTCATATTAAGTGCAGAAGCAAGTTTCTTTATTTCCTTTTCCGAATGAGGTAAAAATTCGTGCAACGGCGGGTCTAAAGTTCTTATAGTTACCGGTCTGCCGCTCATAACTTTAAATATTGAATAAAAGTCTTTTCTTTGATAGGGAAGAAGTTCTGCAAGAGCTTCTTTTCTTTCTTTCAGTGTATCGGCAACAATCATTTTTCTAACGGACATAATCCTATCACCGCCAAAAAACATATGCTCGGTTCGGCATAAACCGATACCTTCGGCACCGAAAGCAATTGCATTTGCTGCCTGGTCACCTTGGTCTGCATTAGTTCTGATATTCATCGTTCTTATTTTATCAGCCCAATTCATCAAACTTGCATAAGTTTTATAAACCGAAGATTTTTTACCGTCCATAGTTTTGGAAATTAGAACCTGAATCACTTCCGAAGGTTTGGTTTCTAATTTTCCTAATATAACTTCTCCCGTTGTACCGTCCAACGAAATGTAATCACCTTCTTTAACAACTACATTTTTTCCCTCTACGGTAAAGTTTCTTTTTTTGTAATCTATTATTAATGCGCTACATCCTGCTACACAAACCTTGCCCATCTGTCTTGCAACCAAAGCTGCGTGCGATGTCATACCGCCTCTTGCAGTAAGAATTCCTTCCGAAGCGTTCATGCCTTTTATGTCTTCGGGTGAAGTTTCAATTCTTACAAGAATTACTTTTTCACCTTTTGAAGCCATTTCGTCGGCGTCCTGTGCACTTAACGCTACCCTTCCCGAAGCAGCACCCGGGCCTGCATTTAATCCTTTAGCTAAAAGTTTATTTTGATTTACGGCTTTCTTTTTCTCGCTTAAATCAAAAATGGGACGCAGTAATTGATTTAACTGGTTAGGTTCAATTCTTGAAATAGCCGTTTCTTTTGAAATCAGTTTCTCCTTAACCATATCAACAGCCATTTTAATAGCTGCGAATCCTGTCCTTTTCCCAACCCTACACTGAAGCATCCAAAGTTTGCCCTGCTGAATGGTAAACTCAATATCCATCATATCTTTATAATGCTGTTCTAATTTTTTGCGGATTGACATAAGTTCTTTATAAATTTTCAGGTTATCTTTTTTAAGATCGGAAATAGGATTTGGTGTCCTGGTTCCTGCAACAACATCCTCGCCCTGGGCATTAAACAAGTATTCACCGTAGAATGAATTATCACCGGCTGCAGGGTCTCTTGTAAATGCTACGCCTGTTCCGGAATCTTCTCCCATATTACCGAATACCATTGACTGAATATTTACTGCTGTTCCCCATTCGGAAGGGATGTTATTAATTTGCCTGTAAATAATTGCTCTATCATTCATCCATGAACCGAAAACAGCACTGATTGCACCCCAAAGTTGTTCCATGGGATCGTTTGGAAAATCGTGCCCGGTTTTCTTTTTTATGGCGGATTTAAATTCGGTGATAAGTTCTTTAAGATGTTCGGCTGATAATTCCGTGTCTAATTTAAAACCGTGTTTTTTCTTTTTTTTATCTAATATTACTTCAAAAGGATCTTCGTCCGTTTTATTGACAGGTTTTAAACCCAAAACAACATCACCGTACATTTGAACAAATCTTCTGTAAGAGTCATACACAAAACGTGGATTATTGGTTTTTTTGATAAGCCCTTTAACGGTTGTATCGTTAAGCCCAAGATTTAAAATAGTGTCCATCATTCCCGGCATTGATGCTCTCGCACCGCTTCTTACGGAAACAAGTAGCGGGTTTTTTGCATCACCGAATTTAGCTTTCATTGTTTTTTCAACTTTTTTTAAAGCTTTTAAAACATCATCTTTTAGTTTTTTGGGATATGTGTTTTTATTGGAATAATAATAAGTACAAATCTCTGTTGTAATTGTAAAACCTGCGGGAACGGGTAATCCGATGTTGACCATTTCTGCCAAATTCGCACCCTTTCCACCCAATAAATTTTTCATTTTTGATTTACCTTCGGCTTTTTTATTACCGAAGAAGTATACGTATTTATGTGCTTTGGGCATTTTGTAATTCCTCCTCAAAATAAGTTTGGCAAATATACAATGAATATTCCTTTTATGTTAATTTATTTTACTAAAAATAAATTTTTTAAATCCTTTCATGTCTTCCATTTCCAGTTCAATATTTAAATAAAATATTTCCACATCATCAAATGCATCGGAGTACTTAATCAATTTTACTGCATCCTTTTGGGTTGTTACTACAGAATGTGAATTTGTTCTGTAAAATTCCGACCTGATTTTTTGAATCTCTTTTAGTGTATAAGTTTTATGATCCGGAAAAATAATTTGATTTGATGTATCAACTTTTGTCTGCTTTAAAGCATTTATAAAAGAATATGGATTTGCAATTCCCGAAACTATTAAACTTTTCTGTCCCTCAAAATCCTTTATACTATATTCAGTTCTTTTTACTGCATCCACAAAGCATGTGACTTTATAGTATGAATAAAATATATTTTTATCTTTTCCGTATTTAATAATTCCGTCAGGAAGGGGTAAAGCAGGAGAGAACTTTTTGTTTATAATAATTGCATCTGCCCTGCTGACGGACTTGTAATTTTCTCTCATATTTCCCGTAGGAAGAAGACGTTGAGTAAAAAAACTCGGGTCATTTAAAAATTGCTGTTCGCAAATTAAAAGATCGATGTCCCTGTGAATCCACCTGTGCTGAAAGGCATCGTCTAAAACCAATGTATCAATCCCGGTTTCCGTTATCATTTTTTGAGCACCGTCTACTCTTTTTTCACAGACCGCTGCAGGTACCCTGCATTCACTTGCCGTTTGATAAATTTCATCACCGCTTTGTTCAACATCGGCAAGCATTTTTTCACCATCGGAAACAAGGAAATATCCTTTTGATTTCCTTCCGTAACCCCGGCTTAAGACACCTACTTTTTTGCCTTCATTCTTAAGTAATTTAGTAAGATAAATAACCAACGGAGTTTTACCTGATCCTCCAACAGTAATATTACCAACGGAAATCACTTTAGCATTTACAGAAATAGATTTAAAAATACCTTTTTCAAAAAACCAATTTCTAATTGAAATTATAAATGCATAAACAGGTACAAAGGGATATAATATAAATCGTAAAAATTTCATTTAATTAAAAAATTTCAGCCTCATCCTGAATTTGGTTTAAAATCTTTTCACATTTCACTATCATTTTTGTTGTCTCACCATAACTTAAATCTTTATCAATCCTGATTGGATCAGAATACACAACCTTAGCTTTAGTAGATAGTTTGGGAACGGTAAATTTGTCCCAGCTTTTAAGGTTCCTCTTACTTTTAAAACCAACACCAATTAGAACCAACGGCAGACCGCTTTTCTTTGCCGCAATTACAGCTCCGGCTTTCATCTTTCTGTACGGACCTAACGGACCATCGGGAGTTATTGATATCGAGCAGCCGTTCTTTGCATAGTCCAATAAAATACCCAACGCAACTTCTCCGCCTTCAGTACTTGAACCTCTTACAACATTGTATCCCCATAATTTTAAAACTTTATTCAATAAATCTCCGTCCTTACTTTTACTTGTTAGCCCGGCAAAATTTTTATGTCTCTGAAGATACCAAGGCAGAAGCATTGAACCGTGCCAAAAAGCAAGAACAAATTTTTGGTTTTCGTTCTCGAGTTTATCAATTACTTCTTTGTTCTTAAATGTAATTCTTAAAGATTTACACAAAACATTTACTATTTGAAATAATGTGTAATGCCCGAGTTTTCTTAAAAATGCCTGTTCTAATTTTCTAATTTTCATAAAGTGAGGAGTGTATTATTTCTGCAGCTTTTTTTGATGCATCTTCTCTTCCCAAACTTTCCTTGATTTTTTTTAGTTCATTTTTTGTATTTATATACAATGTATTATCCGACAGTAATTTACTTACTTCTTCAATTATAAATTTTGATTTAACTTTCTGCTGAATTAATTCAGGTACAACCTTTTTACCCGATAAAATATTTGCCATACCTATATCTTTAATTTTCACTAAACTTTTACCGATTAAATAAGTTATCACACTTGTTTTATATACAATAACCATCGGTAGTTCCATAAGTGCTGCTTCTAATGTTGAGGTACCCGATTTTATAATTCCGAGTTTTGAATGTCTTAACAGATCATAAGTGTAATTTTTTATGACTTTAAAATTTTTATAATCCGTTAATGAATAATATAAAGACTCAGCAATGTTATCTGCACAAGCGACAACAATCTGCATATTATATTTACCTGAAAGGATATTTGCTGCTTGTATACACTCGGGGAAAATTGATTTAACCTCGTGTTCTCTACTGCCCGAAAGAAGGAGTATAATATCTTTATTCTTTTCAAGCTCAAATTTGTCGTACAATTCTTCTTTTGTTAGAAATTGATATTCATTCAATCTTGTAATTAATGGATGCCCGACAAATTCAGCATCTACAGAATATTCTTTATACATTTTTTCTTCAAAAGGAAAAACAACAAGCATTTTGTTTACTAAATTTTTTATCTTTTTTATTCTTCCCGAACCCCAAGCCCAAATCTGCGGTGAAATGTAATAGGTGATATTTAAATTTAGTTTTTTAAATTTTTTTGCGATGTTAAGATTAAACCCTGGGTAATCAATTAAGATAATATCTTTAATGTTTTTTTCTTTGACAAATGTTATCAATTCTTTTTGAACTTTTTTTATAAAGGGGAGATGTTCAAGTACTTCTAAGAATCCCAGGAAAGCCATTTTATTAATATGATAAATTAGCTGCATACCGGCTTCCTGCATTTTATCACCGCCTATACCGTAAATTTTTAATTCGGGATTAAGTTGTAATAAATTTTTTACAAGTGCTGCACCGTGAAGGTCGCCGGAGGATTCTCCCGCAATGATTAGTAAGCTCTTTTCATTGTTTGTTGGCATGTTAAAACAAATTTCCGATTAATGTCTTTTTCCGATCTCAGACAATAACCATTAACACAATTAATATAATTGTTACTATTACAAAAGCTTGCAAGCTTCTTTTTTCTGATCTTAGTCCTGCTTGCAAATTAAATTCGGGTTGCTCGGCATTATCAATTTTGTAAGCCGTAAACCTTGGAAAAAATCTCGGAACATTTTTCAAATAACTCTCAAAATCTTCACCGAATTTTTTTATTAAAAATGATTCCTCTTCTTTAACTATATAATAATATTGTATAAAGAAAAAAATTAAAGCAGCAATTTGTAAATAGGGAAAAAGTGCAAATGACATAATCCCAAAGCCTGTATATAATAAAATGTTACCCACATAAAGCGGATTCCGGGTATATGCAAACGGTCCGCTTACTATTAAAAAAGTTCCTCCTACGCCACCTGTAGTTCTTGTTTCGCTTCCTGCCCAGCTTACACCCCAAAAACGGATTAGTTCTCCGCAGAGGGCAATTAAAAAACCGGCTATCATACTTTGAACGTTTGCTTTTTGAAATACAAACATTAATAATAAAAAAGGAATAGGAGTGTAACTGCGGTAATTAAAAAATTTCTTTGCAATGTCTATCATATTTAACCTTGTTTATAAACTTCTTGCCGTTTCAAATCTGCTTGGTGTCTTTTCTTTAAATTTTGTTTTGTCATAAGTTTTTCTATTCTCAATCTAACGTCATTAAAATCTTTATACGGAAAATATGATATTCTTTCTCTTTCGCAGAATTTTAAAAGATCATCTTTTGCAAAAATAAAATCACAAAATTGTGCTGTTTCTTTATCCGAGTTTCCATCCCCGATATAAATTGTAAATTCATCGTCGGCACTGTGATTGATAATATGATTCCTTTTGCAATTTGCTGAAGACTGAAGCTCCTCGTCCTGGTAGGGAAACGAAGGAACAAGTTTATTATCCTCAGTTATTATTAAATGATTGGCGTAATATTTAATGTGTTCAATGCCGTCATTTGAAAGAATACGTTCTATGTAATAATCAAACCCATCGCTTAGAATATAATATTCAAAATTATTCTGTTCACAAAAATCATAAAACCGGTGAAATGTAGGATCGATTTCTAATGTATCGATGAAATTGTTTAATGCATCAGGAGAAACTTGTTTTACCGAATCACAAAGCTGAAGCCAACTTTCTTTAGCGGAAATTCTGTCTGAGAGAAGGTCATCTATTATTTTCTTAACAGAACCGGGCTCACCAAATTTTTCAAAAATTGCTTCCCCCACATCTTTGGTTGTTATGGTTCCGTCAAAATCAATAAATATCTTAAAAATTCTTTTCATCTTTTTATTTTACAGATTTTATTATTGATTGTTTAACATCCGTTAATTGGAAGTAAGCTCAAAATCTTCATTAAAGCGTACGCTGACTAATTTTGAAATTCCATCTTCCTGCATGGTAACACCGTAAAGTGTGTTTGCAACTTCCATCGTTTTCTTATTATGAGTAACAACTATAAATTGCGTGCTTTCACTGAAGTCGTCAATAATTTTATTAAATCTGTCAATGTTTGCATCATCCAACGGAGCGTCTATTTCATCCAAAATACAAAACGGACTTGGCTTGACAAGATAAATTGAAAATAATAGAGCGATAGCCGTAAGTGTTTTCTCTCCACCGGAAAGAAGCTCTATTGATGTGGGTCTTTTACCTTTGGGTTTTGCAATAATTTCTATTTTTGCTTCGAGAGAATCCTCCCCTTCTTCCATTCTTAAATCGGCTTCATCACCGGGATTAAATAATGCTCCGAATATTTTAGTAAAATTTTGTCTTATTTTTTCAAAAGTATCTGAAAATAATTGTTGAGCTGTTATGTTTATCTCTTCAATAGTTTTTATAATATCTTTTTCCGATTCTGTAAGGTCGTTACGTTGGTTATTAAGAAAATCAAACCTTTCTTTTTCTTCTTCATATTCGGAATAAGCCAAAAGATTTATCGGACCGAGACTTTTGATTCTTTGTTTTAATATTAAAACTTCATTTCCCCTTTCTTCAAAGTTAAAACCGTCCAGGTCATCAAATTCTTTTTTCTCTAAAGTTAAAGAGTAATTTTCTTTAATATGTTCTTTAAGATTTTCAATCTTCATTTCAATTTCGTTCAATCTCAAGTCTGATTTATGAATTTCTTCCGTTAATATTTCTCTTTCTTTTCTTAAATCATTCTGCTTGTCTTCTTTTTCATTTATAATTGATTGAATTGATTTATACTTTGAACTTATTTCCTCTTCTTCATCTTGAAGTTTTGTTTTAACATTTTGATTCTCATCAGCTTCCTTTTGGCTTTGTTCTATTACATTAAAAAGATTTGTTTTTTCGTTTACGGCTGAATTAATATCCGCTTCTCTCTTTTCAATATTTCTATCTATTGTATCCAAAGCTGATTGAGCGCGTCCGATGGCATTTTCCACGTTCTTTCTTTCTGCCAGAAGCTTTTCAAATTCTATTCTTATATTATTTAGTTCATTAACGGCAGTATTGTACTTACTTTCGCATTCTTTAAATTCATTTTGAAGATTAAGTTTAGATTTTTCTTCTATTTCCCTGCTTTCTTTTTGTGTGTTTATAATTTCTTGTAGTTCAATTCTTTCTTCGTCAAGTTTATTTGAATTCTGTGCCAATATTTGAATCTCTTTTCTTGCAGCTTCAATTTCATCGTCTGCTTTTTTCTTTTCAAATTCAAATTGAGAGATTTGTTTGTCTACATTAGCCAAATCATTTACAAGAATTTTTCCTTTGTCGGAAAGTATTTTTAAATCAATTGAATATAATTCATTCTCTGTTTCTTCTACCTTTTTGCTACATTCATTTAATTTTTCTTCTTCAACAGGGAAATCTTTTTTCAAATCTTCAAGCAATTGCATTCTACCAAAAAGAGTATTATCAGCTTTAGGTGAGCTTCCGCTTTCAACAAGACCGGAAACATCAACAAAATCACCGTCTAAAGTTGTAAAACTAAACCCGGAAAATTTAGACGACATTTCAAGCATATTTTCCAAAGAATCTACTACGGCAGTATATCTGAGAATCTTGTTAAATAAACCTTTCCACTTTTTATCTGTTTTTACATAATCTTTTGCCCACCCGGTAAAGCCGGGGGATGATTGGATTTTTTTAACCCTTCTTCTAACAGTAAAATTGTTCAGCTTACCCCAAAAATCTTCTTTACCGTTATGTCCAAAATTATCAAGATAAAAAGCAGCACGTCCCGCCGAATTGGTTTTTAAATAATTTATTGCCTCTTTTAATTCTGTTACCGATTCAATTAAAATATTATTAAGATTATTTCTTAAAGCAGCTTCAATTGCAAACCTATATTTCTCGTCCGATGTACCAACTTGTGCAAGAAGATTTTTTTCTTTCTTAGTCCAGCTTTTATCATTTATAAGTGCCTTTGCCCCTTTGGAAACACCGTCAAGGTTGTCAATTAAACTTTGGATAAATGTTATTTTATCCTTCATAGAATTTAGGAGACTTTTCCTGTCAAGTTCGTCGTTTTTAAGTTTGTTCAGTTTGTCTTCTAAATTATCTTTTCTTTCCTGTTCTTTTAAGTATTCTGCTTCTGCTTCTTCAAGATTCTTTTGTGCATCGGCTTTTTCATTTTGAAGTCTTTCAATAAAGCCGACTGTTTTAGCTATTTTATTAGTTAACTCTAAAATTTTTCCGTTGCGTTCTTTAATAATATTATTTTTTTCATTAAGAGCTTTTTCGATGTTGGATAAATCGTTCTCTTTATTTGTTAACTCTTTAAATTTTGTGAGAAGTTCTTCGTTCTTTGTGTTTAGTTCCGCTCGTTTCTTTTCAAGTTCTTCTTTTGCAAGATTAACAGATATTCCTGATTCTTCGTTTTCATTTTGTTTGGTTTCAATTAAGGCAGTAAAATCGTCTATTTTCTTTTTGCTTTCTTCTATAAAGTCTTCCGTTTCTTTAACCTGGTTATTTAACTCTTCAAGCTCTTGGTGGTACCTGTCGATATTATCTTCCAGAGAATTGCGTCTTTCTTCTGCAACGGATAATTGTTTTTGACTGAAATAAATTTTTTCCGTTACCGAAGTAATTTCATGTCTTTTCTTTTGTAGACTGCCTTCAATTTCATTTAAAGATGATTTAATGCCTTTTAATTCATCGGAAAGTTTTGATATTTCAGACTCAATTGATAGTCTTCTTTTAAAATTAAAATCTTTCTTTTGAAGCAATTCTACTTTTTGATTTGAGAATAGGGCTAATTCTCTCTCTGCAAAATCAATTTCAAGTTCACGCAGGGTAGCTGAAATGTTTGTATATCTTTCGGCTTTTTTAGCCTGTCTGCCAAGTGAATTAACTTTCTTTTCAACTTCGGAAACAATATCATTTACTCTTGCCATATCTGATTTTACTTCTTCTAATTTCCTCAGTGCAAGTCTTCTGCGAAGTTTATATTTATTCACCCCGGCAGCTTCTTCAAACATAGTTCTTCTTTCATCGGCTTTGCTGCTTAATATTGTTTCAATCATTTTTAACTCTATTACGGAATAAGCATTTGCGCCAATACCCGTATCCATAAAAAGGTTTGTAATATCTTTTAACCTGCAGATGTTTTTGTTCAGTAGATATTCACTTTCACCCGAGCGGAAAATTCTACGCGTTATTGTTACTTCGGAATATTCGGTGGGTAAAATTCCTTTATCATTTTGGATTGTTAACGATACCTCAGCCATTCCCATCGGCTTCTTGATTGATGTGCCGTTGAAAATAACATTCTCCATCTTGTCGCTTCTTAAAGTCCCGCTTCTTTGTTCACCAAGGCACCATCTTATGGCATCAACAATATTTGTTTTTCCGCAGCCGTTGGGTCCCACAATGGAAGTAACACCGTGATTAAAATTTATTACCGTCTTTTGAGCAAAAGACTTAAAACCAAATATTTCTAATCTTGATAAATGCAATTGTTTTTACTTTAATTGAATAATAGGGCTAAAAAATAAAAGAATGAAAATTTTAATTGATAGTATAGTAAAATCCCGCCAAAAATTGCTATAAATGTTAAGAAACTATAAAAATATACTTTCCCTGAATTAACATCAAAAATTACATAAATACCTTTCAATATTCTGTGAACCATCCACAAGAAGAACACAAAAATAAAAATATAAAGATAGGTGTTTAAATTTGCTATCTCGGCATTTAATACTCTAAATAATACGATCCCAACAGGTATCAGTAAAACCAATGGTAAAAAAGACCAAATAACCGTAAAATATATACTTGAAAAAAACACCCTGGTTTTAATAAATAATGAAAATAATTTAATTATTCCCATTATCAAGACTAAGAATATAATTGTGAAAAGCGTAAGCCAGATAATAGACATTAACGGATACCACGATAATGAACTTACCGTTTTAATTATACCCGGGCTGCCGAAAGAAATTAGTAGCCTTTCAAAATTAAAATTAGTTTTGAAGTAAAAGAGTAAATTGCTTATAAGCAACGAACCTGTGCCTGCTAAAATAAGTGCAAGTAAACCGGTGTGAAAACCGGATATCATTCTCTGATCCCGGACATCGGCAAAGAAATTATATGGTCTGAGTAAAGCTCTTGATGAATCTTCTCTGAATTTTCTCCCTGAATTTACAAGCACACCCATTCCCAAAGCGAGTATAAGTCCAAAGACAATAAAAAGCATCGGAGCCTGATCTGTTTTGCTACCGATGGGAATAGTTACTTTTTCGGTGTTACGGAATTTTGAATAAATAACTTTATACGCCATCGTTTTATATTTTTTGTCAATTCCAATAAGACCGATATTATATTTATTATTATCGGAATAACCTGAACTTAGAGAAGCGTAATCACCGGTGTAGTCAAACATTGAATTTATAAAGTATCCTGAGTTAACCGGCTTTTTGTAAGCTGAGATTAAATCTTCAAAATACTTTGCCTGAGCTTCAAATGTAAAAGGATTGGTATACCCGTTGCTGCGACCGGCATTTACCGTATACGTCGCTTCACTAATAAAGACTTTTCCTTTGCCCAATGTGCTGATTGATTTTTCAATTTCATTTCTTTTATCGGCAATTGATTCGTTAAAGAGTTCAATACCGTAAAGATCAAGATTGTTGATTTGTTTTAAGTTTAAATTTGAAAATGATGCATAGGTTAAAAAACTTGTTTCTGTTTTTACAATGCCTGCAAGATTTGATATCAAAGAAGTATGGCTATCCAGGTTTGCGTTATAACCGCTTCCAAGTCCAAATGCAGCAACAACATTATATTTTTTATATTCTTCCAAGTATCCTTTTAAATAAACTTCAATATTTGTTGAATAATTAATATCACTTGCAAAATGGGGTGGAATGTAATTAAGTGGAAGTTCAATAAAAACTAATAACCCATATTTTCTGGAAAGTTCCAGGAAATACGGATGCGGGATAGACTTAGAAAATCTTACGGCGTTAAACCCTGTTTGCTTAATGGTTTTTATATCGTCTTCCATTTCTTTATAACTTGCCATTGCCCCTCTGTCACCAAACTCCGGAAGATAAGTAACGCCTTTAATTTGGAAGTTTCTGTCGTTTACTACAAACCCGTTTTTACCGGATTTTACAGAAAGCATCGAAACATTCTGTTTCACTTCATCAATAATTTCTTTGTTTTTTAACAATTGAATAGTTGCGCTGTAAAAAACCGGATTGTCAGGTGACCAAACAATAGGGTTAAAAATTTTATAAGTATTGTTTATGACGGTGCTGATATTTTTCCCCGGGATAAAATCTTTAACCGGCAGATTAATATTTTGTCTACCGTCAGATGACTTTAGATTAATTTTTATTGAGTAATTTTTTTTGTTTGTTAAAGTATCGGCATTCGATTGAGAATTATTAAAAATAAATTTAGAAGAATATTTCAACCGTGCTGTATTATTTTTAAAATCTATATTGGTTGTAAAATCTATATCGTTCAAATAAGTGTTTGGCACAATTGAAATAAAAACATCTCTGAAAATACCCCCGAAGTTTTTAGGAAAATAAATTCTTTGTTTTAAAGGAATTGTACCTTCGGAAAGCTTGTATGATAATTTTACCCTGAGTGTATTATCGGCACCGCTTTTCAGAATATCTTTTGGAAGCTCAAAACTAAAAGGGAAAGTACCGCCTAAGTGTCTGTAAATTATATTGTTGTTAACGGAAAATTCTGCAGAATAGTTAACACCTAAAAAGTGAAGGATCAAAGTATGATTGTTTATTTCATTATCATTAAGTGTGAAAGACTTTTCAAAAATTAAACTTCCGTTACCGTCAAATTCCGAAGGTACAGAAACATTTACAGGTTTTGAATCGCTACCCGAAGGCTTTACCTGCCAATTACCATTTAAATTTATTATGCTTCTTGTTTGTGATATATCAAATAAGTCGGAAGTATTGACCGGTAATTTATATTGTGGTAATTCTTTAAATATAATTTGTGCCTGAAGGAAAGACGGCAGTGATAGAAAGAAAAATATTGAAATGAAAATAATGAAATAAGAAAATCTTTTTTGCAATTTTTGAGCCTTAAGTAGTAGAAATTAATCTTATAAATATACCAAAGATGATAAGGGAAATCAATGTGATGATTTCGGAAGTGTTTCAGTTTTTGATTGCTGCTATATCAGTTCAAAACAATCTTAAAATGATTAAAATATTTTAGGAACAGAACATCAAAACAAAAAGCATCCAAGTATTTATTATGTAGAATGAATCTCCTACCTTGACAGCAGACGGACCCGATTCGTTCTTTGCTTATTTGGATTTGTAATTTAAGCGATTCAGGAGAATCGCTCTACATTTCTAAATTCTGGCAGAAACAGATTTTTTATTTCAACGTTTTGGACCGATATGTATTTTTTAAGCTCCGATTATGCTTATGAAGGAATCTGCATCCAAACATGCCCCTCCGACCAAAGCTCCGTCAATGTCTTCTTTAGCAAGTAAATCTTCGGCGTTATTTGGTTTAACGCTACCGCCGTATAAAATAGGTATGTTTTCAGATGTATCTTCCGAAAATTTTTCCTTTAATAAAGAACGAATAAATTTATGAACTTCCTGTGCCTGTTCCGGTGTTGCGGTTTTACCCGTACCTATTGCCCAAATCGGTTCGTACGCAATAATTAATTTGTTAGCATCTTCTTCACTAAGTTCCTTTACTCCTTCGGATACCTGATTTTTAATTACGTCATTTGTAATTCCGTTTTCTCTTTGTTCAAGAGTTTCGCCAATGCAGAATATCGGAGTTAATCCGGCATTTAACGCTTGTTTAATTTTCTTATTTATTAGTTCGTCCGGTTCACCAAAAATAGTTCTTCTTTCGGAATGACCGAGAATTACATATTTACATCCCACACTTTTTAGCATATCTGCAGATATTTCACCCGTAAAAGCACCTTTATCTTCAAAGTGCATGTTCTGTGCACCGAGTTCTATTTTTGTATCGTTCAGTAAATTATTTACTTCAGTTAACGATGTGAACGGCGGACAAATGATTACTTCCCTGTTTATGTTTCGGTTATTTAATCCGTTTACCAATTTTGTAACAAGGTTTTGTGACTCGCTTAAATTATTGTGCATTTTCCAGTTACCGGCAATTATTCTTCTGCGCATTTTATCCTCTTGTTTTATCAATTTTTAAGATTATAATAACTAATTTACAAACAAGTGTCGGTTCAATCAAAATAAATTAATAGATATATGTATCCACAACAGATTTGTTTAAATAAATTATCTAAGTAAATTTAAATTATGACAAACAAAAAAATACCAAAACCCGTAAAGATACTTTCATACGTAAGTCTTTTCACTGATATCGCCAGCGAAATGCTGTACCCGATTACACCTATTTTTTTAACAGCAATTTTGGGTGCCTCAATGTCTGTGGTTGGTGCTATAGAAGGAGCCGCTTCTATTATTGCCGGTGTGTTAAAAGGATATGTAGGAAATTTATCCGATAAAATAGGCAAACGCGCTTTGTTTGTTAGAATCGGATACACGATTTCAGCACTCGTTAAGCCGCTTCCGGGATTATTCCCTTATATTTCTACGGTTGCACTTTCTCGTGGAAGCGACAGAGTAGGAAAAGGAATAAGGACAGCACCGCGTGATGCTCTTTTAGGTAGTTATTCTGAAAAAAACACAACCGGAGCCATTTTTGGTTTTCATCGGGCAATGGATACAGTCGGTGCGGCGTTGGGTCCACTACTTGCATTAGGACTTCTTTATTACTTTGACAACAATTACAAGCTTATATTTTTAATAGCATTTGTTCCGTCCCTAATTGCAGTCTCATTGACTCTACTTGTTAAAGATAATTTTATAAATACAACCGTAAAATCAAATAAAAGATATTCTGCTTTTTGGAAGACGGCTTCATCAAAATATAAGATGCTTCTTTTATTTGTAACTATATTCTCATTGGTAAACAGCAGTGATGTTTTTTTAATTTTAAAAACAAAAGTAATTTCGGACTCAGCTACATTGGCTATTTTGGGTTATGTTTTTTACAATATTGTTTATGCAGGTTTTTCATACCCGTTAGGTAAATTGTCGGATAAATACGGTAAGAAAAAAATATACTCCGGCGGACTTTTAATATTTTCGGTGGTTTATCTCGGTTTTGCAACATTGGAAAGCGTTTATATTATTTGGGCTTTGTTTGCATTATACGGTATTTATGCCGCAGCTACAGAGGGAATTGTTAAAGCTTGGATAACGGATTTAATACCCGATGAGTTTAGAGGTTCCGCAATAGGACTTTTAACTATGTTCTCAAGTTTGGCAATTATGCTCGGCTCTTTTTTAGCCGGTGTTTTATGGGATCAGTTCGGCGCCGAAGCACCTTTTCTTATTTCTTCCGGGATTAGTTTTGTGATTGTTATAATTATGATGTTGTCTAAGAAATTGTAAACGTAATACTAACTAGAGATTCCCGATATCTTCAAAGATATCGGGAATTTACATTTGCTTAAAACAAAATTGATTGGTAAAAATTTAAAGCTGCTCTCGGTGAAAACATAGAATTTAAAAACAAACACTACGTTTTAATTTGGACAAACAGATATTTGTTACGTTGTTACTTCCTTTTAACATACAATAATTCATTAATAATTGACTATTCAAAAGATATTTGCTACATTAGAACTGTCTGTTAATACACAATAACAAAGTAATAAATACCTGAAAATGAGAAACGAACTTAGTTGGAATATAATAAAGAAGTTTTCCAGTGATGACCTGGACTGTTTTTCTTATCAAGATGTTGTGAAAGAATATTCTAGTACAGATAAAATTTATTTATCGAAAGTTCTTTCAAGAATGGTTGATAATGGAATGTTAATAAAGTTGAGTCGCGGTTTATACTACATTGTACCAACTAATGCAGATGCTGAAAATTACATTCCGGATTGGCATCTTGTAGCTAAATACATAATGAAAGGTAGAAAATACTATATAGGGTATTATTCTGCCATGCAGGTTCACAACCTTATTACACAGCCCGGCTTAAAAGAAATCATCGTTACTGACCATCAGTTCACCTCATCGTCAAGAAATATTCAAGGAATTGAATTCCAATTTGTAACGCATATTTCCAAGAGATTTTTTGGCTATAAAAATACTTGGATAAATCAACACAATAAGGCAATGGTTAGCGACTTAGAGAAAACAATAGTAGATGCAGTAACACGACCACATCTGTGCGGTGGCATGGTTGAAGTTGGAAAGGCAATTTATGAGGCTAGAGAAAGGGTTAGCCTGGACAAACTTTTAAATTATCTCATTAAAAATGAAAGTCAAGCAGCCATAAAACGTTATCTGTTTATATGCGAACTAGTTGATATTAAGTGGACATCATACCATGAAGGAATGCTGCAGAAAAAAGGAAACAGCTATTCATTGTTGGATACATCCGCACCTAATCAGGGCAGTAAAAACTCAAAGTTTGGTTTAAAAATTAATGTTGATGTTGATACAATTAAAAATTCTATTTACACATGATTAAGTCTAAAGTTTTACATAAGGTTTCTAATCAAAAAGGTGTTAGACCACAACAAATTGAAAAAGACTATATTATTTCGTGGTTATTATGGGGGATATCAAAACAAGAATTATTAAAGGGTGCTCTTATTTTCAAAGGCGGGACTTGTCTTAAGAAAATCCATATTAAAAATTATAGGTATTCGGAAGATATGGACTTCACAATGAATCCGAAAATGGAGAATGATATTTTGAATGAAGAAATTTATTCAGCTTTTGATGAAGTGTTTGGTAGAATAAGAGATGCGGCTAATATTAATCTTTCGATTCAGGAAAAATCAAAAGATTCTCATGAGCCGACAAATAGCATGAAATTTTATATTGATTATGTTGGTCCCTTAGGTGGTAATGGTAGCCATATAAAATTAGATATAACGAGAGGTGAGCAACTTGAGTTTGTAATTGAACAAGAAATTGTGCAACACAATTATTCCGACTTGAAAGAAGAAGGTAATTATAGTATCCTATGTTATAGCTTAAAAGAAGTTGTAATTGAAAAGATGGTTGCGCTGATGGGAAGAACAATACCGAGGGATTTGTACGATTTTGATTACTTAACAGACATTGAAGGGATAAAAATACAAGATGTCTATTTCGAGTTCAAGCAAAAGGCTGAACACAAAGGACTAAATCCTATCGAATTTATTGAAAAGATAACCGGTAAACAAAAAACTTTCGAAAAAGCTTGGAACAACAATTTAGTACATCAAATTAAAGATTTGCCAAAAATAAAAGACGTATGGCGACGAATTGGAAAACAACTACGAAAAATAGAAAAAAATCCGTTAGACAATAGATAAAAAGATATATGAGTTTTAAAAAACTCATATTTTAATAAGAAAATTTACCAGGTTATGAAACGTGCACATCTGATGTAAGTAAAGGAAACTAAAAAAGAACTAATTGAGCAATTACATTAGCACTTTGAACCATTGGATGAAAAAGCTTAAAACCGAAAGTTGTGCTTTATTAACTGTTGTTAAAATCCGGTATGCTTTTAATAGCATGGATAGAAGAGGAGAATAATTATTACGTTGTAAATAAAAATGAGCTCTAAAGTAGAAAAAAACATATCAAACATTTATGCCTCTATTCAAAGCATTTTGGAAAATTCGCGTAAACGTGTAATCCAAAATGTAAATTTCGAAATGGTTCAAGCTTATTGGAAAATCGGTGAAATAATTGTTGAGGAAGAGCAGAAAGGAAAGACTCGAGCTAAATATGGGAAATATTTATTGAAAGAGTTATCCAATAAACTTACAAATGAATTTGGAAAGGGCTTTGATGAAACAAATCTAAGAAACATGAGGGGGTTTTATAAAGCTTTCCCAATTCGTGACGCAGTGCGTCACGAATTGGATGTGAAACTTAGAACGGAATTATCGTGGACACATTACAGATATTTATTAAAAGTGATAAAAAAATATTATATTGAAAATAATATAGAAATTGCTTTAATTATTTAGAAAACAAATAAAGAAATTGTAAAGACGGTTATTAATGAAAAACTCAAAAGTTAATTACATTTGGGCCGTTGATTTAAAAATAAAGACCAACTAAAAACCAACACCGCATTACAGATAAAATATGCGGGAATAAAATTTAAGGTGGTTTAGAGATGGCAGATTTCATTACACAACAAGACGCAGATTTTTTCTTTGGGATGGAAAAATTTCCCGAAGATGAAAAAGAATATCAATTCCCTAATTCGGGAGAGCAGTTAATTCTTTCTTTTACATCGACAGATAAACATGAGAAATTTTTATTTGATATTTATCGTGGAAGTATTAAGATTACAAAAGTAGTTTATCAAAACAGAGTTAGAAAAGCTTATGTCCTTAGAAGATTGGATTGTGATGGCGCTCCGCATCCAAATCCCGAAGTTGAAACTGTTCCATTACCGTTATTAGAACCATACAATGGAAAAGAAATACTTTCTCCTCACATACATTTATATGTTGAAGGTTTTGGAGCAAAGTGGGCGGTGCCTGCGGAATTATTATTACCGCTTAACGGAAAAGATATTTATGAAATTATGGAAGATTTTTTCAGGTATTGCAATGTTAAAAAATTACCAAGGATTACAAAAACATTACTGATATGAAAGACCTTATTGAATCATACATAAGTTGGTTGAAACAAAAAATCAACTATAAAGAAATTAATGGCTATTACGAAATAACTACTCCGTTTGTAAATCATATTAATGATTATATTCAATTTTATCTAAAACGGGATGAAAGAGATCATATTTATATGACTGATGACGGAGAAACATTAAGTAATCTTGAAATGGCTGGAGTTGAGATATCAAAGCCTGCACGAAAAAGAGAATTAGAATCTATTCTTAATGGTTTCGGTGTGATTATAAAAGGAAAAGAGTTGACAACAATAGCGACGCCATCAACATTTCCAATGCGCAAACATAATTATTTGCAAGCGCTAATGGCAGTTGATGATTTGTATATTATCGCTTCTCCCAAAATTGAAACCTTCTTTTTAGAAGATGTGACCAATTTTCTTCATCTGAATAATGTACGTTTTTCAAGAAATATTATATTGCAGGGAAAAAGTTCATTTCAACACAAGTTTGATTTCCTAATTCCATCTTCCGGTCAAGCTCCCGAACGAATTATCAAAGCAGTTTCAAGCCCTAAGAGACAAAATATCATCACACATCTTTTTGCTTTTGAAGATACTAAGCAAGCCCGAAACAACGAGGGAATAATGATACTAAATGATTTGGATAAAGAAATTGCTCCTGATGTTTCTCAGGCTATCGGAGAATACGGTATTTATGATTTTCCGTGGAAGAAAAGAGAAGAATTAATTGGAAAGTTGGTTGCATAAAGATGTAACTCCACTTCGACCACAGCCAACAATTTCAGCACAATCCAATAAATTCTATTGTTGATATATTTAAAGAACAGTGGTTAAATTTTATTTGCTGTCACCGACCCCGCAAAATAGTGGGCAGGCATTCGGTGGCGGAAAAATTACATCTTATCTTTTCAAATAATTTTATGTATCAGTTCATTTCCTTATTTTTACAGAAAAAATTTTTGTATGGAAAAAAGGAAAACAGCAGTTGTAACTTTAAGCGGCGGAATGGATAGTTGCGTTGTTGCTGCTATAGCCTCAAGAGATTACGCCCTTGCTTTAATTCATATAAACTACGGACAAAAAACGGAGAAAAGGGAACTAAAATCGTTTAACGATATCGCAGATTTTTATAATGCTGAAAAAAGACTTGTAATTAATTTTCCTCATTTTAAAAGTATCGGCGGCTCATCATTAACCGATGAAAAAATTGAAATAACACAAGCCGATTTGAACAGCAATAAAATTCCTTCTTCGTATGTTCCTTTTCGTAACGGGAATATTCTTTCCGCCTGTATAAGTTGGGCGGAAGTAATCGGTGCGGGTGCTGTTTTTATCGGTGCGGTTTATGAGGATTCTTCCGGTTACCCGGATTGTAGACCTGAATTTTTTGATGCTTTCCAAAAAGCAATAAATATAGGGACAAAACCGGAGACAAAAATAAAATTAGTAACCCCGGTTATAAATATGTCGAAGAAAGAAATTGTGTTAAAAGGATTTGAATTAAACGCACCTCTTGAGTTAACCTGGTCGTGTTACCAAAACGAAGATGAAGCTTGCGGTGTATGCGACAGCTGCGCTTTAAGGCTCAGAGGTTTTAAACAAGCCGGAAAGGAAGACCCTATAAAATATAAAGAAAGACCGGATTATTCATAAAAAAAATAGGTAAAAGAATGAACGAAAAATTAAAATTATTGGAAGTGTTTGACAATAGTCATCCCGATAGAGATTACACTGTAATTCACGAAGCTTCCGAATTCACGTCTGTTTGTCCAAAGACCGGGCAGCCGGATTTTGCAACTATTATAATTGAATATGTTCCGGATGAATTGTGTATTGAATTAAAATCTTTAAAATTTTACTTGAACTCATACCGTAATGACGGTATATATTTTGAAAATGTAACAAACAGAATTCTTGACGATCTTGTAGAGATTAGCAAACCGAGATATATGCTTGTCACCGCTGAATTTAATGTAAGAGGCGGTATAGAATCCACTGTTGAAGCTGAATACACTAAAGAAAACAAATAATTATGACAGACGCTCAAAAACAAAAGGAAAAATTTTTAAAAGCAAGGAGCAAACTTTTTGAACATGGTTTACATCAAAAAGATTCTTTAAAGTTTTCTTTAGAATACAGCCTTCTTGTAGAAGATTTTATAAGAACAATTGCAGGAAAGAAAAAATATGATTTTGCCCTTACATCCGCGGGGAGTTTCAGCAGGAGAGAATTATCACCCTATTCTGATATTGATTTAATTTTTATTACCGATTCTTTAAAAGCCAGCGAAAAAGACATTGCCAACTTAGTACAATTATTTTGGGATAACGGAATAGAAGCTTCACACACGGTAAGATTATTTTCGGATATAAAAAAATATTTAAATGAAGACCTTCATGTTTTTACTCAATTTTTTGAGACAAGATATCTGTTGGGTTCAAAACAGATTTATGGAAATTGGAAAGAAAAGCTATTTGAAGCCATAACTAAAAAAGTTAAAATAAAATTACTTAACGAGTTGTTTAATGATATTTCCGAACGTTATAAAAGATACGGTGACTCACCGAAAGTATTAGAGCCAAATGTTAAAATGTCTGCAGGCGGTTTAAGAGATTTCCAAACAGTGGAATGGATGTATATACTTTATACAAAATCAATGCTGCACAAACAAAACGAACTTACCTTAGCGGAAATATTTATAGATCAATTAAAGAAGAATAAATTAACTACTACTCAAGAATGTAAACGCCTGATTGAGAGCTATAAATTGGTTTTGTATGTAAGAAATATTTTACATCTTATCGAAGATCAAAAAACAGACAGGTTTGAATTTAGACATCAGAAAAAAATTGCCAAACGTCTGCACAATAATCCCAAAGCTCTTTCTCAATTTATGCAGGAATATTTTAGAGCTACTAATGTCCTTTACCGCTTCACAAAATCAATGAGGAAAAAATTTGATGAAGAAATTTCCAATCCTTTACCCGAATCATTGAATATTATTTTGGACGAGCAGTTCGTATTAAAAGGAAAGACAATTTCACATAATTCGGATTTTGAACTTGCGCTATCCGATGTAATGAGGGCTTTTTATTACAGGGGATTATACACCGCACGTTTTGATGAAAGTCTTAGATCAGAAATAGTTGAAGAAACTGATTATAAAAGTGAACCCGGAACCGAATCGTCTGTTTTCTTCAGAGAAATTTTGAAGCTCCCTAAGAATGTGGGGAATACTTTATCTGCAATGAACGAACTTGGTGTTTTGGGTGCTTTTATGCCTGAGTTTAAAGATGTTACCGGATTTATGCAGCACGGGGTTTATCATTGTTATACCACAGACGAACACACAATAATGACAATTAAAAATTTAGAAAAGTTAAGGAACTTAAATACGTCGCTAAGTAAAATTTATAATAGTATTAAAGATAAAGATGTTCTTTACCTCGCTATGTTGTTTCACGATATTGCCAAATCAATAAATATTGCCGGACACGAAATTATCGGAGCCGAAATGGGGGCTTCTATTATGCAAAGATTAGGATATGAAGATGATGAAATCGACAAGGTCGCCTTCCTGGTAAGAAACCATCTGCTTATGGAGCAAGTTGCGTTTAGACGAAATTTAAACGATGCCGAAACACTCGATAAGTTTGAAAGTAATTTTAATACCTTTGAAGAACTTGAGATGTTATATCTTGTTACTTATGCAGATCTTTCCGCCGTGAATTCAGTTGTGTGGACGTCTTGGAAAAGCGATCTGCTTACTGAATTATTCAGTAAAGTAAAAGCTATGCTTGAACAAAAAATTTCAGGTGAAGAATATCTTGTTTCAAAAACATACGTTGTACCAAAAGATATAAGCAAACTTTCCCCTGAACTGACTGAATCAAATGTGCAGGAACATATTGAATCCATTAACGACATTGGTTACACACATCATTTTACGGAAGAAGAAATAGCGAGACACATAGTTGAAATAGAGAAAGGAAGTAATGTATCCGTATTGTTTAATAATGTTGGTAACTTTACAAACATTACAATTATTACAAAAGATTTTCCGGCATTGCTTTCAAAACTTTGCGGTGTAATGCTGATCAATGATCTTAATATTCACGATGCGAAAATATTTACAAGAAAAGACGGTATTGTAATTGATACTTTCAACGTTTCTGATTTTAGCACAAATGAAAAGATCAGCGAAGATAAATATTCAATTATTGAAAGTAATTTAAATAGTGTTGTAAGCGGGTTCTTAAAATTAGATCAGGAAATTGAAAAATTAAAAACAAAATGGTGGAGAATTGAAAAGAAGTTTTTCAGGCGCAGCGGTAAAATTCAAATCGACTTTGAGAAACACGACAAGTACACAATACTTGATGTTTTTTCACCTGACAGACTTGGCTTTCTTTTCCAGGTAACAAACAAGATGAATGAACTCGGGCTGATGATTTACTTTGCAAAAATCTCAACAAGGGGTGATGATATTGTCGATTCCTTTTATGTGCTTGACCGCGAAGGCAAAAAGATTTCTTTCAATGATTATGATTTTGTAAAGTCGGAATTAATAAGTTCCATTGAGGATATAAATTGAATTTTATAGATAGAGAAAGACCGATAGGAATATTTGATTCCGGTATTGGCGGACTGACGGTTGTTAAAAGATTAGCGGCAACCCTACCGAACGAAAACCTTATTTATTTTGGCGATACTGCACGGGTGCCTTACGGCTCTAAATCAAATTCTACAGTAATTGAGTATGCTCTACAGGATGCAAAATTTTTAACAACAAAAAATGTTAAGGCAATTGTTGTTGCTTGTAATACCGCTTCTTCAGTTGCTATTAGTGCATTAAAAGAAAAATATGATATTCCGATAATCGGTATGATTGAACCCGGAACTGAATTTGCTTTGAAAGCCACACAAAACAAAAAAGTCGGAGTTATAGGTACTATGGCAACGGTCGATAATGAAGCTTATTCCAAAGCGTTAAAAAGAACAGGTGTAAAAATAGATGTCTTTGAAAAAGCCTGCCCGTTATTTGTTCCTCTTGCTGAAGAAGGCTGGACAAAACACAAAGCAACTTATGAAATTGCCGAAGAATATTTAACGGAATTAAAAGGACGGAATATTGACACTTTAATTTTGGGATGTACACATTATCCAATTTTAGCAGATGTAATTCAAAAAGTTGTCGGTGAAAATGTAAAACTTATTGATTCGGGAATTGCTGCGGCAGAGTTGGTAAAGGCTGAAATAGAACGAATCGGATTGATAAATAATTCACATAGTTTTGGAAACAGAGAATTTTATGTTACCGATATCCCCAAAAAATTTAAAGAAATTGCAGAGCTGTTTTTAAGTTCACCTGTAGAAGAAGTTAAAAAAGTAGAGCTTGAAGAAATTTGGGGATAACCATTATTGATAAATAATTGATTTATCCTTCAAATAATTTCCTTAATTTTTTCTTGTCTTTTGTTTTACTTAAAGCCAACATTAATTTTATTCTTGCTTTTTGCCCGTTTAAGTATTCTGCAAAAATAACACCCAAATTATGTAAATGTTTCCCGGCACCGGGATAGCCGTAAATATCCAAAGTCTCTCCGGCGGGACAACGTGAAACAAGGACAACAGGTATGTTCTTTTTAATTGCAAATTCAATACCTTTAAAAACAGCAGGGGGAACATTACCTACTCCCAAAGCTTCAACAACTATTCCGTCAACGCCGCTCTCAGCAGAATATCTAAAAAATTTATCGTCCATACCAGCATAAACAGTAAGCAGATCAACATTATCGTTTATTCTGTTTGTTTTTATCTTCTCAAGTTTTCTCGGTAATCGATTTAAAATTACTTTCCCGTTTTCAACAAAACCAAGAGCACCAAAATCAAGGCTGTAAAATGTATCCAATTCATCAGTGTGTGTTTTTGTTACTTCGCTTGCAGCATTAATCTGACTGTTTAAACAAACAAGCGTACCAAGATTTCTACAATTAGAACTTAAACAAACTCTTATTGCATCAGTCAAATTTCGTGGACCGTCCCAATCGGGTTCAGAACTGTTTTTCATAGAACCTATTACAACAATGGGAATATCGGTATCAATGGTAAGATCAAGCAGGTAAGCAGTTTCTTCCAATGTATCGGTGCCGTGTGTAACTACAACACCTGCATATTTTTTTTCTTTAATTAGCTCTCTGATTTTTTTAGAAAGCTTTAACATTAATTTTGGAGTCATATGCGGACCGGGATATTTTCCAAAATCATAACAAGTTAAGTTTGCCAATTTTTTTGCTTCGGGTATTTTATGGAGTAATTCCATCCCTGAGTATCTTGGTATAGCGCCACCGGTTTCTTTATCAATCATCATTGAAAAAGTACCGCCCGTAAACACAATTAGAATATTTCTCTTCATAATTTTTTTCTTTTTCTTAAATATAAATAGAAACTTTAATCTTTACATATTTTTTCTGACTTGAAAGGAAAATCTTTATAATATATTTTTGAGCTTAAGTAAAAGGAGATTTTATGTTGATGGTTGAAGATGTGGATTTAACACCAAATCCACACGCATTAAAATTTATATTAAATGAAAGGCTGTTAAACCTTGAGACAAGGCAATATTCTAAAAAAGAAGATGCGGTTGATGACCCGTTTGCTGCAGGAATTTTTGAAATTAATGGGGTCGCATCGGTTTTTTATATGGACAAATTTGTAACAATAGAAAAACTAAAAGATAGTGATTGGAGTAAAATTCAAAGACCTTTTTTAAATTTTTTAAAGTCGTTTGATAAAACACAAATACCCGAAGAAAAAGATGCTGAAACATTAGATAAAAATACAAACGAGTTGTTGAAGCAAATCAATGATGTTTTAGATACAAGAGTTCGTCCGGCTTTAGCAGGCGACGGCGGAGGTTTGGAAGTGTTGAGTTTACAAGGCAATACTGTAAAGATAAGATACCAAGGGGCTTGCGGTACGTGCCCTACTTCTATTTCAGGTACATTGCAGGCTATAGAAGCTTTATTGCAACGTGATATAAATCCTTCCATTCAGGTAGTTGCCGCTTAATTATAATATTTATTAAAAACATTAGGGAAGGATTATTTTTTTTTAGTTCTTCCCTTTTTTTGTACAATTTTATAAATTAAAATGTTGTTCATATATAAAATGACATTATGATAAACATAGAAAATTTATATCACATTTCATTTGATATAGCCGGAATTCATTTTGATGCTTTTTCAACGAGGAAAGGAATATCAAAGTTATATTTAAATGCAAACCCCGATAGGTTTAATGATATAAAAAAAACCAAACTGCACCCCGATGATCCTTTTATGTTTAATATCTATACGGAACTAAAAGAATATTTTAATCATCAAAGAAAGAAATTTGATGTTATACTTGATGTAAAAGGCACACCATTTCAAAAACGTGTTTGGAAGCAGTTACAGAAAATTTCTTTTGGTGAAATAGTTTCGTACAAATTTATTGCAGAAAAAATCAGGCAACCAAAAGCTTTCCGTGCTGTTGGTCACGCAAATGCATTGAATCCCGTTGCTATAATTATACCCTGTCACAGGGTTGTAAATGTAGACGGAAATTTAGGGGGTTACGCTGCGGGTTTATCAATTAAAGAAAAACTGCTTGAACTTGAAGGCTGTAAAAGTTTGGATTTATTTAATTCGATAGATGTGAATTGATTCAAATAAGTAATCTTATTTAATTTCAGTTATTTTACTGATGTCATTCAACCGAACAAACCTTTCATTAAACTTAATAGTTCCTTTTGCTGATTTCACACTCTTTATCAATTTTACAGTTATGTGATCAGTTTTATGTTTTGCTTTTGATTTTTCAGCAAATGATTGCTGTTTTGCCATTGTTCCGTTTCCTTATAAAAATTTAGATGACAAATATATGGATTTTAACATATTAATAAAAGAAAATCTGCTGCTGCTAATTTGGTTTTTTTGATTGTTGTTTTATTCGACTCTCGCCAATAATTCTTTGTGGGTTAAATCATAGTTTTCTGATTTTATTAAGTATTTTGTGTAAGGATGTTTGGGGTTGGAAAGGACATTTTTAGTTTTTCCTATTTCAACAATTTTGCCTTTGTAAATAATTGCTACCCTGTCACACAGTTCACGTAATGCATTTAAATTGTGTGAGACACATATTAACGTGATGCCCAGGTTTTTATTGATATTTTTGAAAAGAGTTGAAAGATTTTTTTGCGATTCATAATCCTGCGCTGAAAACGGTTCGTCTAAAATTAATATTTCAGGGTTAACAGCAAGAAGTCTCGCCAGTGCTGCCCTTTGCTGTTGTCCGCCGCTAAGTTGAAAACCCCTGTTCTGACGGTATTGTAATGGGAAATTGATAGCTGAAAAAATCTTTTCCTTCTCAACTTCCACTTCACAGGATGGAATATCTCTAAGATTTATAGCTTCTTCAACTATGTCTTCTATTTTCCGGTGTGGATTTAGTATTTGACCGTTATTCTGAAATAAAATTTGGACGGGATTACTTTTATTCTTTTTTACTAAATTTAGTTCAATGCTTCCAGCCGAAGGTTTAATAATTCCTGTAAGTAATTTTGCTAATGTTGTTTTACCTCCACCGGATTCACCGGCGATGCCCAGGATTTCCCCCTTATTTACATCCAAAGAAATATCATCAATAATAGTCTTCGTTCTGTTAGTTAAAAGATTTTTGTCTTCAACTTTATAAAATAAATTTTTTATTGATAGTATCGTTTCCATCAAACTTTTTCCTTTGTTAACTCTATATGATGCTCATTAAAAAAATCATCTGTGTTTTTAAACTCTGTTAAAGTTGATTCGGCAAGCAGAGCAGTTTTATCACTGATTTTTTTTGCAAACAAAATATCCTGTGTTACCAATAGCACCGCTTGATCATTATTCTTAACGAACTCTTTTAATTTAAGCAGCATTAGATTTGCTATTGCCGTATCGATGCCGGAAGTAGGCTCATCTAAAATTAGAACTTTTGGTTTTGTCAGTAAAGCCAGAACAAGACAAATTCTCTGCGCCATTCCTCCACTTACTTCGTAAGGATACATTTTAAATAATTTTTCTTTTACAGGGAGAAAGAAATATTCGAGTAGTTCATTTATTTCATTTTTATCAATTGTAAATCTTTTGAAATAATATTCGAATCGTTTTAAGTGATCAAAGCTGTTAACAGGGTCCTGAAAAATATATTTCACATACTTTGATCTTATATCAAGTAGATCTTTATAATTAAGTTTATAAACATCATTGTCATTCCAAATCACGTTGCCGGAAACGTTGTAAATATTAGGGTCTAATAATTTCATAAAAGATTTAATCAATGTTGATTTACCGGTTCCGTTTTTACCGAGTATAGTAAAAATTTTATTCTTTTCTAGTTCAAATTTTATATTTTTAAGGAGCGGGTTTTCGCCGTTGGGGGATTTAATGTTTATATTTTGAATATCTATTTTAAGCATTATGCTTTTTTGTTTTTGTATTTATTTAACAATAATAATAAATTAACTATAATTATATGAATATTTATAATTTCAAACGTTGTTATATGAAGAAAAATTTATTCATAATTCCTGTGCTATTAGTTTTAATCACGATTTTTCCATCCTGTTCAAAAAAATCATCCCCCGTTTCCAATCAAGTTATTGTCGGCATTGATTCGGATATTGAATCCTTAAACCCTTTGTTTTCATTCAGCGGTTATGAAAATAACATCAGCGAACTTCTTTATTTAAAATTAGTACAGAGTGATTGGGACTATGAAAACGGTGCCCTAATTTATAAACCTATGCTTGCAAAAAGCTGGAAATGGAATGGTGATTCATCCGCCATAACTTTTTATTTGAGAGATGATGTTACTTGGTCCGACGGTAAAAAAGTAACAGCCGAAGATGTTGTCTTTTCTTTTGATGTTTATTCCGATGAAGACATACAAAGCAAGCTTTATGATACTTTTGATAATTTTCTTTTGGATAAATCAAAACATATAATATTAGATAAAACATTTGAGATTAAAGACCCGTATACATTAACGATAAAATTTAAAAAGAATTCCAATCCTTCATTCATTGATGTTGATCTGCCTGTTATACCCAAACATATTTATGACAAGCTTGATAGGAAAAAATTTATAACATTAGAAAAAGATATTACGCCTGTCACTGACGGACCTTTCAATTTTACTAAATGGGATAAAAACCAGGCTATTATTCTTACGGCAAATAAAAACTCGTTTTTGTATAACCCTAAGCATATTCAAAAAATAATTTTTAAGATTGTTCCCGATTACAACTCGAGATTAACACAACTTAAAAAAGGTGAAATTGATTTAATGGAAGATGTTAGAACCGATGATCTTCCATCTTTGAAATCTTTGAATTTTATCCAAATATCCCCTCTGCCAGAAAGGGAATATGATTATATCGGCTGGAATAATATTGATCCGGAAGTATTTAAGAAGAAGAAAAAAATTGTACCGAATAAGTTGTTCGGTGATCCTTTAGTAAGAAAAGCCCTGACCTTTGCCGTAAACAGGCAGGAAATAATTGATGAATACTTAGGCAAATATGGACAGATTGCATTTGGACCGGTAGCACCGATATTTAAAAAATCATTTTCAAATTTAACTCCCCTTGTGTTTAGCCTTGATTCCGCAAAATTTTATTTAAAAAAAGCCGGTTGGAATGATACGGACAGGGACGGGATACTGGATAAAAACGGTATAAAGTTTTCTTTTTCGTTTTACATAACTGCAGGTAACCCAAGAAGAGAGTTTGCTTCGACTTTGCTGAAAAATAATTTTAAATCTATCGGGATAGATATTAACATTAAAAAAATAGACCTTCAGGTTTTAATACCGAAACTTTTTGCAAAAGAAATTAATGCATGGATGCTTGGTTGGGTTGTGGGCATTCCGTTGGACCTATACACGTTTTGGCATTCGAGTTCCGAAGCAAGTCAGCTTAATTTTGCAAGTTATAAAAACAATATGGTTGACAAATATTTAGAAAAATACGAAAATGTAAAATCGGAGAAATTAAAATCAGAATTAGCTAAAAAGATACAGGCTCTTATTCATAAAGATCAGCCTGTAACATTCCTTTACTGGATACAAAATTTAATTGCTTACAACAAGCGAATTCAAAACGTAAAAATTACGCCACTTGAACCTATTCACTACAGTTGGAATTGGTCTGTTAATAAATAGCATAAAAAATGAATAAGGAAATAATCTTATCCTTAACCAAAAGATTGGTTACTTCTATAGTTGTACTTCTTTTAATGTTAAGTTTTTTGTTTGTACTTTTAAGATATTCGCCGGGTGACCCGACTCAAAAATTTATATCTCCAAAATTAAGTTCAAAGCTTGTTTTAAAAATTAAAGAATCTTTCGGACTTGATAAACCGGTATTAAAACAATACCAGAGTTTTCTTATTAATCTTTCCACGGGTGATTTAGGAATATCTTACACATACCGGGAGCCGGTAACTTCCGTAATCGGTAGATACCTCCCTTTCACCGTAATTTTTTCCTCGCTGAGTTTTATAATTCAGATTTCACTCGGTTTATTCCTGGCTTTGTATTCTATAAAAAGAAAAGGAAGCTGGATAGATACTTTTATTAAAAAATTCAGTCTTTCCGTTTATGCTTTGCCTTCGTTTGTTACCGGTGTTTTGCTCGTTTATTTGTTTTCTTGGAAGCTTAATTTGTTTCCATCATCAGGACTAAAATCTTTTGATGATCAGTCGTTATCTTTTTTTGGACAATTAGGTGATTATACATCGCATATGATTCTTCCTCTGATCACATTATCATTGGGCGGAATAGCAGTCTTTTATAAATACTTACGCGATAATTTGGATGAAACTTTTAACGCACATTTTGTTATGAACCTGAGAAGTTACGGCGTAACCGAAAAAGAAATAATAAAAAAACACGTAATACCAAATTCAATAGGACCTATGATTTCAGTTGCGGGTGTTGAATTGGGAATTCTGTTGAGCGGTGCTTTGATAACGGAAGTAATTTTTGGTCTGCCCGGAATGGGAAGACTTGCTATCAATGCAATTTTAGGGAGGGATTATCCATTAATTATCGGCATTACTTTCGTTTCGGGTGTACTTATAATTTTAAGTAATTTATTAGCGGATTTAGTTAGAGCGAAATTGGACAGAAGAATATTTCAAGGAATGATAAATTAATGAAAATTACACTCCGGCATTTTATCATTTTAATTTTGGCTGTAATTATTCTATTAAATATAGAACTACTGTTTAATTCAATTGAAATGCTGTTGCTATTCCTTGTATTGTTATTCTCAGATTTCAAACAAGCAGTTGTTCAAATAAATATTTCGTTTGTTGATTATTCAATTTCCACTTTACTGATTTTTATGATACCCCTATTAGTTTTGATCTTTAATAAACAATTAAAAATTTTACAGGACAAATTAACGTTTATTTCTGCTATCATTACCCTGCTGCTTACCTTCACAATTTTTGCTCCGTTAACCGTTTCTTCAAATCCTAATTTTCAAAAAGACTTGCGGGTTACCAAATTACTTACTCCATTCAGCACTGTTCAAAAATTATATTTAAAGAAAGATAAAATTAAACCTGCGAGCAAATTAGATTCTTTTATTTTTAAGAAGAATGAAGTGATTAAAAAATCCTTCAGCGAAGATTTTATTTTTGTAAACAGCGTTAAAATTTCCGGCTCCAATTTAATTTATACACAGAAAAACAAAGAGATAAAAATTGGAAAAGATAAAATAGAAATAAAAAACGGGAAACCATTAATCGAAAGCAAAACATTTATACTTGGAACAGACCAATACGGAAGGGATATTTTATCAAGATTGATTTACGGTACAAGATTGAGTTTGTTTATCGGACTTGGAGCCGTTATCGTTTCATTTTTTATCGGAATTATTTTGGGTTTTATTGCAGGTTACACTGGCGGATTTTTTGACTCTTTATTAAACAGATTTACGGAAATGTTTTTGGCGTTTCCCATTCTCTTTTTAATTATTTTCATTATAGCAATATTTGATAGTTCCATTTTTTCAATAATTTTAGTACTCGGTGTATCAGGCTGGATGAGTTTGTTTAAGATTGTTCGTGCTGAAGTTATTAAATTAAAGACCAAAGATTTTTTTATAACGGCTAAGTTAATCGGGCTTTCCAATTATAAATTACTTACAAAAGAAGTTTTACCAAACATAATTTCGCCTGTTGTTGTAAATTTGGTTTTCCTTTACGGAAATGTAATTTTAGCGGAAGCGGCACTTAGTTTTCTTGGACTCGGAGCAGGGAATAATTATCCATCATGGGGGGAAATGATACAGGCGGGACAAAGTTATATTACAATTGCCTGGTGGATGATAGTGTTTCCCGGTTTAATGCTGTTTATAACTTTACTGACCGCTAATGAATTAGGCAGAAAAATTGAACATCGTTTTAACAGTGGAATAGCAATATGATTAATGAACGATATATAGTTAAAAAAATTCTGGGTGAGGGGAGAAGCAAAGTATTTTTATGCGATGATATTGATTTTCCCGAGAAGGATGTAGCATTAAAAGTTTTACCCAGCAAAGTTCCCGAAGAAGAAATCAATATTTTTAGGAAAGAATATTTTACGCTTCAAAAACTTGAGCATTCCAATATTATAAATGCTATTGAGTTGGGAACAATAGTCTCTGATAGTTCACCCGAACAAAATGTAGAAATCGGTTCCAAGTACATAACTATGGAAGTCTTCGAAGGCAAAGAGTTGCTGAACTTTAAAGGTTGTAAAAACGAGAATACTCTTAAAAGCATACTCATTCAAATTTGTTCTGTTCTTTACTACCTGCATCAATCAAATTACATTTATTATGACTTAAAACCGGAAAATATATTAGTAGCTGAAAAAGACGGACAGCCTGTTATTAAACTGATTGATTTTGGATTTGCAAGGCACATTATTGACGATAAGATTCCGGGAATTACAGGTACAATGCAATACATTGCACCGGAATTACTTAAGAAAGAAGCCTACGACCAGAGGATTGATCTGTATTCATTGGGGATGCTCTTGTATAGAATTATTTATGATACCTTTCCCTTTAAGACAGATAATGAGCTGAAAATTTTAAAAGCTCAAATAGAAAATGAATTTAAATTTCCTGAAAGTAATTTTTCGGATGAATTTTTAAACATTGTTAAAAAACTATTAGTTAAGAATCCCGCAGAAAGATATCAAAGCTGTTTGGAAGTTTTATCCGATTTAAATGTAAAATTTAATAACGAAATTACAAATCAATGGATGCCTGCAAAGGTTTCGTCGGATAGAAAAGATACTGCTGCCATATTAAAAAAATATTTGGAAGACGTTAAAAGCAGCGAAGTTTTTTCAGTCAGAGGCACAGAAGGTGCGGGTAAATCAACTGTTGTTGAAGAAATTTATTCTACGGTACCTGTTTCAATAATTATAAAAAACAACAACAATTTAAGCGGCACCACATTTCTAAAATTTATTGTTAAACAAATAATTTATAACGAATATGTTTACTCGAGATTAAATAAAGTTACTATTGAAAAAGTTGAACATCTTTTTAAAGAATTACCTGAAAATTTAATTGATGAATTGAAGATTATCTTTACGAATATTGCCTCAAGTTGCAGGTTCACTATAATACTGGATGATATTAATAAATATGATCTGTTTACGTATGATACACTGATAACCCTGATACCCATTTTACAAGTAAACAAAATAAAAGTAATATTAACTGAAGATCCCGATGAAGGTGATGTAAGTAATAAAGTGCATAATCTACAAACGATAAATCTCTCTCCACTTACGGATCAACAGTTAGAACTGCTCATAAACAGAAGCTTGCATTCATCTTTTCCTAAAAAAGAAATAAAAAATTTAATCCTGCTTTATGCTGATCTGCTGCCTGGCGGAATTAGGACATCTATTAAAGATATGTTGCTGCTTAATATTCTTAAATATGATAAAGACGGTGTAAGGTTAAATGAAGATGAAGAAGCGATTGAACTTTTAAAGAGTTCTCAAGATGAAATTTATAAAATACGATTAAAAGATATCACCGATACTGAAAATAAATTAATAAAAATTATTTCAGCTTTAGATGTAACTATCGGTGCAAATGCTTTATCTATCTTAATGGATATTAGTGTACTCGATACAGATAAATTATTACTTGATTTACAGAAAAAAGAAATACTAAAACAGTACACTATAACAGGTACCGCACAGTTTTCCTCAGATGGATTAAAATCGTATATCTATTCATTAATTGAAGCTAATGAAGAATATCATTTAAAATTAGCTGTCAATATTGAAAGTACATTACCTGATTTTAACAAAAATGAGTTGGCACGCCAATATGAATTAGCTAAAGAAGACGAAAAATGTTATTCCATTTTAATAGAAGTTGCCGAAGAAGCAGAAAACATATCGGCTTTCTCTTATGAGAAACAAATATTGGAACATCTTCTAACATTAGAGTTAAACGAAGATAAATTTAATTTGATAAAATATAAATTAGCTATTCTGCTTGATAAATTAGGCGAATATAAATATTCGTTGGATTTTATAAACAATATTGATTTTGATTTGTTAAACCAGAATGAAAGTATTGAGCTTCAAATTATAAAAGGACATTCTTTAATAGAAACCGATGAACTTGAGAAAGGGAAAAAGTTGCTTGAAGGTCTGTTAAATAATATTGATAACAAAGAAAAAAGATATATTGTCCTTTCTGAAATTGCAAGAGCAGATTTGGATCTAAATAATTTTGAAAACGTTTCCGCTATCTGTAATGATATAATAAATGATGAAGCAGCATTACCGAAAGAAAAAGGAAGAGCAAACGCAACTCTTGCATTGCATGAAATATATAAAAACAATGATTTTGACAAGGCACTTGAATTATTCTTAAAAGCCGAAGAAATATATCAGGAAGCGGATTTGAAAGTGCTACTGACAAGAATGGGAAATAACATTGGCAACATTTATAATATTAAGAATGATTATACCAATGCGGAGCTTTACTGGAATAAAGCCGTAGAATTGAATAAGTCAATAGGCAATTTAGAAAATGAAGCCCTATTAACAATGAATTTAGGAGTTTATCATTTTGAGCAATTAAATATAAAAAAAAGCATTGATTTGTATAGCAGGGCTTATTCTATTTTTCAAAGTATCGGTGATGTTCAAAATCAAGGAATAATAAAATCAAATGTAGGTGAAAATTATTTGTTCCTATGTAAGTATAAAAAAGCAGATGAAGAACTGCAATTATCAAAAAGCATACTTTCTGAGAGTCAAAATGAAAACGAATTGTTGTCGACACTTTTTCTAATCGGACAGCTGAACTTAGTAATCGGTGATAAAGATAGAGTCAAAAGTACAATAAATGAGTACGAACAATTTCGGGACAAAAATTCCGTAAGTGAACAAAACAAAAATAATTTTAGGTATTTAGAATTACTTATAAGCTTTGAAG
>ENA-ORDP01000094-ORDP01000094.1-marine-sediment-metagenome-genome-assembly--contig:-NODE-94-length-54257-cov-4.561824_pt1 | contig 54257 bp, 51 predicted proteins | sample MGYA00248627_ERZ508539 | MGnify/ENA primary metagenome ERZ508539 (study PRJEB26208, sample SAMN05571518) | marine sediment metagenome | biome: deep sea; feature: Hydrothermal vent; material...
ATTGCGAGTGAAATGAAGCAATCTCAAAGCGTTACAAGTTCGCCGTGAATTGCTGTCCTGTAGGGGGGTGGTATCATACTGTAAAGAGTTCCTGCATTGCGGCGGTTTCTTCTACGGCCTTTTCCCTGACTTTTTTAATCTTGCCTTCATCAAGTGAAAGCTCCAGGAGAATGGCGTCGTGTTCTTCGGTCCAGATGCCGTCATCTTCGATTTTAGGAAAGAAACTCCTTGATAGTGCCTCTGCAAGAGAGATGACGGATGAGGTCTCCCTGTAACGAGTACACATTGAGGGCTTGTGGTGATATCTGACCGAGCATACAATCTCCTCAGGCAACCTGGCATTTTCAAGAAAGTTTCCTCCTGCTGCCGGATGGTCAATCCCGAAGACCTCTTTTTCCTTCAGGAAGATTTTATCTGAGGATAACATTAATAGATATTTTTCTTTGTGCAGAGTTATAAAAATAACCCTTCCGATATCGTGGAGTAGTCCCGAGACAAAACAGATTCCCCTTTCAATATTGCATACATGGTCGGAAATATTTGCAGCTATTATTCCGACCTCGTAAGAGTGTTGCCAAAGTTTTCCAAGCCTTTCACGTTCGTTTCTGCCCAAAAACCTGAAGACAGACGTTCCGAGACAGATTCCTTTTACAAGATCATATCCAAGGAACATAATCGCCTGTTCAAGTGTATTGACCTTGCCGGTATGACCGAAATAGGGAGAATTTGCCACCCTGAGGATTTTTTCCGTCAGGCTCTGGTCATGCTTTATGACATTTGCAATATCAACAAAGGTGGATTTCTCATCCTGAAGTACCTCAAAAAGACTCCTGAGGATTAAGGGAAGGGTCGGCAGGTCTGTTAGACTGGCAATATTCACACTTGTCATTTTAAGTTGTCGGGTTCTTCTCCCGTGAATAGTTTGTCAAGATCGAGTAGTATGATAAGTCTGTCATTAATCTTTCCGATTCCTTTTATGTATTTTGAATGTACACCTGTTGTCATTGCAGGAGCCGGTTCAAGCGTTTCCGCTGATATCCTCATAACTTCCGATACCGCATCAACTATGAGTCCGACCATTGTCTCCATTATATCAACAACCATTATTCTTGTATGCCGATCAAAGTCTTTTTCTGAAAGGCCAAACTTTTTTCTGAGGTTTACCGCAGGGATTATTTTTCCCCTCAGGTTCAGGACACCCTCAATATAGGGTGGAGAGTTTGGTACTTTCGTGATTTCAGTCATACGGTTGATTTCCTGAACAGTGGATATTTCAACGGCATATTCTTCTTCTCCAAGCCGGAACGTGGCAAGTTGTAGAATATCGTCTTTTATTTCCCTGGAGTCTTCCTGTAGTGTATTCATTCCTGGCCTCCATAATCTTTAATTATTGAACCGGGTTGAGACTATTTTATTTGAATTCATAGTTTTAATACTCTTATCGTCTAACTGCAGAAAAACTTTAGATCGGTCCCCAATCTCTTTCATCGCCGGATTTGAGTTACAGTAAAGCATGGTAATATGAAAGGGTAGCGGTGCAGGTGGGTAATATTCTCCAATGTCTTTAATTTTTTGGAAGAATCAAGAAGAAGCTACGATTTTACCTCTCTTCTATAGATAGTTTTTTAATTATCTGTCTTGATATGGACGGTGAGAAATAGAGCCCACCCTTTAAGATAGCAACAATGGCTTCTCTCAGTTCCGAAAAAGGGGACGGTTTCATAATAACACCGGATGCCCCCCTCCTTATGGCCTCGGCTATTCTGTTAACGTCCATAATCCCTGTAAGAATGATTATCTTGGAGCTGGGAACCAAGGGTCTGAGTTCCTTGATAACGTCTGATCCATGCATTAAAGGCAGATTCATGTCAAGGATGATGACATGCGGGGACTTTTCCTTTATTACCTTTATTGCATCTACACCGTTTTCCGCCTCACCGATAACACTGTAACCTTCAACTGAGTTGAAAAGGGCTTTAAGTCCATCCCTGACAATGGCATGGTCCTCTATAATAAAGACTTTAATCATATATGATATTATATCACACATCTGTACATACCTCCAGTTCCGGTTTTGGGGCGAATTGATTGAAGCAGGCCGATTTCGGGATAAGGCCATTCATAAGCCTGGATATTTAGTGCCAAACTTGCCTTTTTTTATTTTATCGGCCATATTTAGTGAAAACTTTAGAATGCAGGGAGGGGCTGGCTCATCAGGAGGGGATGAGCCAGCCGGGAGGAGGAGAAATGGGAGGAGTTATACAGAGTTTACAATCTCTCCGGCAATCTCTTCTACCGGAATAACCTTGTCGGCAATTCCAGCTTCTACCACAACCTTTGGCATTCCATAAACAACACACGTTTCTTTATCCTGGGCAAGTGTCTTTCCATTATTTTTTTTGATCATTTCCATGCCCTTTAGCCCGTCATTTCCCATGCCTGTCAGAATGACACCGAGAGTTCTGCCAGGGAATGCTTCTGTTGCAGAGAGCATCAATATGTCAACGGAGGGCTTATAAATATGCTTTCCCTCATTTCCATCAACTATATCAGCAACTACTTCAAAGGTCTTTTTTCTGATGATCCTCAGGTGCTTTCCTCCGGGGGCTACCAGCACAACCCCGGGTTGTAAAGGCTCACCATGCTCTGCTTCTTTAACAGTGACCTTACATATGGAATTTAACCGTTCAGCAAAAGGGCCTGTGAAACTTGGCGGCATATGCTGTGCTATTACAATACATACAGGGAAGTCTTCAGGCATATCAGGGAGTATTTCCTGGAGTGCCCTGGGTCCACCGGTAGAGCTGCCGATAGCCACTACTGCAATCTTTCTCTGACCCTCAAATGTCCTTTTAGGTATAACTATTTTTTGCCGTCCCTGCCTTTTCCTGACGAGCCCTTTTTTACCTATAGCTTTCAGTTTTTCCAGGAGTTGTTTGCGTATGTCCAGGATATTTACCGAGAGGTCGGCAAGATTTTTTGGAATAAAGTCTACTGCTCCTGCATCAAGAGCTTCAAGTGTGATTTCGGCGCCATCTGAAGTAAGGGAACTCACCATCAGAACCGGGACAGGGTTTATATCCATAATGATTCTGAGTGCCTCAAGTCCATTCATTCTTGGCATCTCTACATCGAGGGTAACAATGTCCGGTTTGAGACTGTTAACTTTATCAATAGCCTCAACGCCATCTCTTGCAGTAGCTATGACCTGCAGTTCAGGGTCTGATGATATCATTTTTGAGAGTGCGTTGCGCATAAACGCCGAATCGTCAACTATGAGGACTTTTATTTTTTTGTCATGCATATGTGAGTGTTCCTGTAGCAAGGGATTCCATTATTATGGAGACGTCAATTATCAGTACTACCCTTCCATCTCCTGCAATGGTGGCTCCGGCAATGATATTGGTATCATTGAGGTTGACGAGATTGCCTTCAACTGCCTTTATAACCGCTTCTTCCTGTCCCTTAAGCCTGTCTACAGCCAATCCGAATTTTTTGTCGTTGGCCGTGGCTACTACGACATAAAGTGTTACCGGAGCCATTGGTGGAGAAGTGCCGAAAAGTTTTGCAAGCCTGATAATCGGCAGGACCTCTCCCCTCAGTTGTATTACTTCCTGAGAGTTAACGGTGTGAATGTCTTGTGCCGTGACTCTTACAGTCTCCAGAACAGCCCCGAGCGGGATGGCATAGACCTCTTCTGCGGCCTCGACCATAAGGGTCTGTATGATTGCAAGCGTGAGGGGAAACCTGATTATAAACCGTGAGCCCTTTCCTTTTTCAGTCAATATCTCAATAGTCCCGTTCAGCTTGCTGATGTTTGTCTTGACCACATCCATTCCAACGCCTCTGCCTGATATATCAGTTATCTCATTTGCTGTGGAAAACCCGGGGGTAAACAGGAGGTCGAGGACTTCCTTGCCGGATAGTGTCATGGCCTCCGGCTGCGTTATGATCTCCTTTTCCACCGCTTTCTGCCGTATGATATCCGGGTCCATCCCACGGCCATTATCTTCTATTTCTATTACTATGTTGTTGCCTTCCTGGGACGCAGAAAATTTTACGGTTCCCTGAGCCGGCTTGCCGGCGCTTTGCCTTTCTTCAGGCAACTCAATGCCATGATCGAGAGCGTTTCTTACGAGATGGACAAGCGGATCTGCTATATTTTCAATTACCGACTTGTCCACCTCTGTTTCTTCACCGCTTATGATGAGTTCCACTTCCTTTCCCCTTGATCGGGCGAGGTCCCTTACCATCCTTGGAAACTTGTTAAAGACCTTCTTCATAGGCTGCATCCTTGTTTTCATAACAGCTATCTGGAGGTCCGTGGTTATGATGCTGAGAAAGGCTGTGGTTTCAGACAGCATGGAGGTCTCATGGTCTTCGGGATGTCTTGTTTCAAGATTTGATGTTATCTTCATCAGCCTGTTTCTGCCGAGGACAAGTTCTCCAACGAGGTTAAGCACGTTATCAAGGCGTTCAATGTCCACACGCAGGGTCTGTTCGACATGAACCTTTTCTTTCTCAGGTGGATCTCCGGATGGTTCCTGTTCCGTGTTGCTCTCCTTTTGGGGTGACGCCTGAGAGTTTTCATCGGGAGTGATTGTTTCCGTCTCTTTGGTCTGACCTGGAACGGGTTTTTCTTCTTCTGCCGGAGGTCCGTCTTCCGTCCGGGCCCCATCCCCGGGATCCGTTGACTCCCCCTTTTCAATGGCCTGCAACTTTGAAACAATGCTGTTTAGGTCCTCTTCCTTACCGTCTTTCTCCTTTATGTGCTCCAACAGCAGTTTCATCAGGTCTACGGAGTCGAGTATTACGTCCATGATATGGGGGGTCACCTGCAGGATGCCGTCTTTCAGCTTTTTCAGTATGTTCTCTGCCGTATGGGTGAGCTCCACCAACTGGTTGTAGCCGAGAAACCCCGAGGCCCCCTTCAGGGTATGAATGCTGCGGAATATCTCGTTAAGCAGGTCCTGGTTCGAACGGTCCTTTTCCAGGTCGACAAATTTTTCATCAAGAGCATCGAGTATCTCCTGAGTCTCGATAATGAAATCCTGTATTATCTCTTCCATTTCATCAGACATCGCTTCCTCCGTGCAGATGTATACGAAGAACAGCAGCCACAGGCTTTACCGGTTGTCGGTGGATTTTCATATCTCCGGACAATGACGGGTGATCTGTACACTGTCAGCTCTTGTTCAGCCGTTCAAAAATCTGCTCCATTTTCTGTTTCAATGTTTCTGCGGTAAAAGGCTTGACTATATAATTATTCACCCCTGCCTTGATTGCGGTAACAACCTTGTCTTTTTCGGCTTCCGCCGTGACCATCAGTACGGGCAGGTCCTTAAGTTCCGGGTCGGACCGTACCTTTTTCAACATATCGAGGCCGTCCATGTTGGGCATGTTCCAGTCGGATACCACGAAGTTAAATGTGTTGTTCTTAAGCTTTGTATAAGCCTGAGCTCCATCCTCTGCCTCCTCGATATTGTTGTAACCGAGCTGCTTGAGGACATTTTTGACTATCTTTCTCATTGTGGAAAAATCGTCCACAACGAGTATTTTCATGTTAAGATCGAACATTTAAATTACCTCCTTCCTTGAAAATCCTTTTTAATAATTCCAGCACTTTCTCGTTTATCATCTCTGCAGTGACCGGCTTGACAAGATAACCGTCAGCTCCGGCATCAAAGGCATGTCTCTTCTCTTCCTCGTCAGCTTCAGTGGAGATCATCAAGACCGGGATATGACTGTATGAGGACTCGGACTTCATATTTTTTATAAACTCTATGCCATCCATGTAAGGCATATTCAGGTCGGTCAGGACTATGTTTATGTTCTCTGTCCCGAGTTTTTCAAGTGCGTCGAGCCCGTTTTCAGCAAAGGCTACGTCATATCCTTTTGACCTCAGATAGAGACCCAGGAGTTTTCTCGTCACACTGTCGTCGTCAACAACTAATATCCTCATAACTATACCTTCTGATACACCACGGTTTTGTTTATAATTATCGGTCTGAAAGCCCTCGTTACCGTATGCAGGCTCTCGGACATTCCAATAAAGAGATACCCCTTTGGTTTCAACGAGTCGTATAGAGACGAGATCGCCTTCCTCTTGTTCCTGTCGTCAAAATAAATCAGTACATTTCTGCAGAATACGACGTCCAGGTTTCTCATCGTCCTTACCTGTTTTTCTTCCACAAGGTTGATATTCGAGAATTTCACCATCGCTTTTATCCCGGGATCAAGGTAATAAACGCCGCCGGTGTTACGGAAATATTTTTTCAGGTGTCCCTCTGGTACATTCCTCACGGAATAAGAACTGTAAGCAGACTTCATAGCGGCCTCCAGTACGCCATTACTGATATCTGAGGCGATTATCTCTTTCCTGATCAATCTTGTCTCCTGGTACTCATTGAAAACAATGGCAATGGTATACGGTTCCTCTCCCGTCGAGCACGCGGCTGACCAGACCCTGATCCCTTTTGAGCCGGTAGAGAGTATCGACGGTACAACGTGCTTGACAAAGATGTCAAGTTGCCGGGGCTCTCTGAAAAAATACGTTTCGTTCGTGGTGATGACGTCGAAGAGTTTTCTGATTTCATCGCCGTTTCCCGAGTATTTGATGAGAGAGAGGTAGTTTTCATAACTCGTGAGTTTTCTTTCTTCGAGCCTCCTGATAAGGCGGTTTTCAAGGAGGTATTTCTTGGTGTCGGGAATATATATACCGCTTTTTTCATGAACAAAATCCCTCAGCTCTCTGAAGGTCTCTTCCTTGAGTGCAGGAGCTACCATGAGGTTTCGAGTGCCTCCGCAATCTTTTCTCTTATATCCGGATTCTCATGCTCTCTCAGTGCATCCAGTGCTTTCAGTGCATCCGGATGATCGATTCCGGACAGGGCTTCTATGGCTCCCAGCATCACAGGAACTTCCGGGTCGTACAACATCGAGACTATGGGTTCAAGGGATTGCGGGCCGTTTACGGAGGCAAGAGCCCTTAAGGCGTAAAATCTTACCCACATGTCACTGTCTTTCAGCAAGTCTGTCAGTTCCTCCCTACAGCACCCCATCTCCTCTATGCACTGGGCAGCGGCCTTTCTTACGTCCGGGTCAGCGTCTCGAGTGGCCTCTTTGATCCTTCTGAGGGTCCTCTCCTCCTGAGGTGTCTTGCCAAGGCTCAGGACAGCAGAGACCCTGACGGTCGGAGAGGCATCCCCGGAGAGGGTGATGATCACATCCGTATCCTCCGAGAAACTTGCTATCATCTCCCTTGTGGCTTCCTCATAATCATTGAGACCTGAAACGAACTGTTTTTCATCGATCCTCATCAGAGACCGGATGATCTCCTCTCTTACGTCTCTGTAAGGTTCTATCATGAGGAGTTTCAGGAGCTCATCATATGCTGAGGGGTCACTCAGTCTCCCAAGGGCTATTACCGCCGCCTTTCTGACATGCCCGTCTGGGTCGTCGGTAGCTGATAAAAGGGCTTCGATCGTTTCATTGTCGGCGTTCAACTCTCCGAGTGCGGCTGCACCGGCCCTGCGGACGTCCCTTAAGGGAGATTTAACGACCTCGATAAGATGTGAGGCGGCCTTCCTGCATCTCATCTTGCCGAGTGCTTCGATGGCGAGGACCTTCCCCCTGAACCTGGTCCCTGGAGACCCGATCACCTCCATCAATTTTTCCGAACACCCGATTCTGAGCAGGGCTTCCCTGAAGACCGTCAGGGTTTCGATCTCGTCCGGAAGTGACGGGTCGAGCGAGCCTCCCTTGTCCACTATGACAGGTATCGCTTCGTAGCAACCAATGGAGACGAGGCCTTTCAGGGCTATCAGAATGTCCTCTTTGTCATCACTCTGCAGCATCGTCATGAGTATCTCCGAGAGATCCTTCATCTCAGGAGTCAGGCCTATTTCGATCAGACTTTTGAGGATTGCGTTCTTTTCGAGTCCTGATGCATCTTTGATGAATTCCTTGAGTATGGCACCAGCCTTGTGTGTGCCTATCTTGCCAAGAGCCTCTATTACAGAATACCTGATGGCTTCTGCAGGGCCGTAAAGCAGTTCCGTAAGGGGTTCGAGCGCTGCAGGGTCTTTAATTTCAGCTATCGCTTCGAGTGCGGAGAAACAGACCCACTCTTCGTCCTTCAGGGCCTTTATAAGCTCTTTGATCGAGCCCGGACATCCAAGCTTGCCGATAGCCTTTACCGTGGCTGCCCTCACATTCGGGTTGGTATCAGTGAGCATCGGGCCGAGGTATTGACAGGCTCCGGGATCGCCTATGTCCGTCATGAGGTCTATTGCAAACTTCCTGACGTCATCATCCTTATCCTTGAGAAGCCCGGAAAGCAAGTCGATGTTGCCTATCTCGCGGAGGATGATAAAAGCCGTGTTCCTGATGAGGGCCTCCTCTTTAAGCAGGGGGATAACCATATAAGCCGTGACTTCTCCTCCGATATTTATGAGGGATCTCATGGCGGCGTCCTGCACTCCGGGGTTTAGGTCCCTGAGGGCCTGAAGGAGGGGGTATATGGCCCTCTCGTCGCCGTCTGAGAGCGCTTCTGCAGCTGATCTCCTTGCGGAGGGATCGCTGGATCCGAGTTTGCTTATAAGTTTGTTGAGTCTTCCGGCGTTCATTTGAATATAGTATCGGACTGTGAGTCGGAAACTTTAATCACCGGTTGTTTCCTCAATATAGGCCCTCATGCTGATAACGGCCTGACTGTGAAGTTGAGACACTCTTGATTCAGAGATGCCCAGGACCTTCCCGATCTCTTTAAAGGTAATCTCCTCCCAGTAATAGAGTGAGAGGATGATTTTTTCCCGTTCCGGCAACCTCTCCATGGCTTTCACCAGATGGCCTTTAATATCAGCCTTCTCGATGAGTGCGAGAGGATCATCTGCATTCCGGTCGCGGATATGTTCATATATATTGTACTCTCCGTCTCCGCCTTGCCCGACCCTGTATGAGATATCTTCAAGACTTATTGTCACCGACCCGTTTGCATCCTGAAGCAACTTGAAGAGTTCATCGGGCTCAATTCCGAGTTCCTCTGTAACCTCTTCTTCGGAAGGAGGACGTTCAAGTTTCTGTTCCAGACGGCGGTATGCTGATTTAAGGTTGTTTATCTTTTTCTGAAGCTGTTTTGGTGCCCATTCAGCAGACCTCAGTTCATCAAGCATTGCCCCTTTTATCCTGTATTCGGAATAGGTCTTTATATTTGTGTATCTTGAAGGGTCGTACCTTTCAATTGCATCAAGCAGTCCTATCACGCCTACACTTAAGAGATCATCTATTGTAAGTTGTGGTGATAGTCTCCAGGCAAGCCTGTAAGCAGTATATTTTATGTACGGAAGCATATCCTTCAGGACGGCTTCTTTTTCTTCCTCTGTAGTGATGGTCTTATACCCTTGTATCATTTCCGACCCCGAAAAGATTTCCTAAAAAGAACTGGATGCTTCCTTTAAGCCTGGTTCTACTATCGTTGCCGAGTTTAAACGCGAGCTCATTAAAGCCTTGTGCAGAGAGACTTTCAGGCTCAGAGGTTACAACCGTTTTCTGGGACCTGACGGCCCTCGGTATAGCGCTATCGTGAGGAATAAATCCAAGATAGTCGAGCGCTATGTTCAGAAACCTGTCCGTCACAATATGCAGTCTCTTAAAGACCTCAAGCGCCTCGAAAGAACTTCCGGCACAGTTGACGAGTATTTTGAACTCCCTTTCCTGATATCTGGTGTAGAGGAGTTTAATCAATGCATAGGCGTCTGTAAGAGAGGTCGGTTCCGGGGTTATAACAACCACTATATCCTGTGCAGCCATACAGAAGAAGGTTACATTGGAGGATATGCCTCCACTGGTATCAATCAGGAGAACATCCACATCCTCATCAAAGGAATCAAATTCATCGAGCAATCTTAACCTCTCAAATTCGTTGATTCTGGTGAGTTCTTCTATTCCGGAACTTGCAGGCAGTACCATGACGCCCTCCGGACCCTTTACAATGACTTCTCCAAGGGACCTTTCACCTTTCAGAAGGTGATGAATATTGTATCTTGGCGCCATGCCGAAAAGGATGTCGATGTTGCTCAGTCCGAGGTCGGCGTCAAAGATGAGGACCTTTTTCCCCTGTCTCTGAAGTGATATGGCGAGGTTTGCCACTATATTTGTCTTACCGACTCCGCCCTTTCCGCTTGTAACTGCTATGGTACTTATCTGTTTCGGATGATTCTTTAATTGTTTCATTCTTCCACTCCTTTTTCCAGTATGAGTTTTGCAAGTGTATTATTGTCTGGAAACTCTATATCCATTGGGATACGTTGTCCGGTGGTAATATAGGCAACAGGTTTTTGATACAGGACGGACAGATTGTAGATGGAACCCGCATTAACTGCCTCATCTACCTTTGTAAAGCCGAGACAATCGATTTTGAGCTGCCTGTAATATTTATATGCATCAATCATAAAGATATCATCACTGCTTGTGCTCATGATCAGATGTGTCTCTATCGGGAGACCAAGGGTATGAATCTTTCGGATTTCTTCAATATATTTTTTATCCCTGGGATTTCTCCCGGTCGTATCAATAAATATCATGTCGCGGCCGGTATGTTTAATCACCTTGTCTTTCAGGCCGGAGATATCAGATACCACCTCCAGGGGAACTCCCAGAATCCTTGCAAAAAACCTGAGCTGCTCAACTGCACCAATGCGGTATGTATCAAGTGTTATGATGGCAATCCTCTTGCCTGACCGTATTGCCTGGGAGGCAAGTTTGGCCAGTGTGGTGGTTTTCCCAACGCCGGTGGGGCCTATGAGCATCACTGCTTTTTTAGCAGATGGTGCATCCATGGTCTTTATCTCCTCTGTCAGGACATTCAGGAGGGACTCAGCGTTTCCTGCCTTCTCACATAGCCTCAGTGCGAATTCTTCCTTAACGGACCTTTTTAGCAGCAGTTTCAGTATTTTGAGTTTTTTATCCGGAAGTTTCATCTCATATCCGCTCTTCTTCATCTGGACGAGGGCCTCTTTCAGCCGTTCGACCTCGCTTTTGAGTTCCGAGAGGTCTGTTGGTTTTTCAGTGGCACAGGACGGTTCAGAGATGTTTATCCCTTCATAGTCCACTGCTGCAACGACCTCGACCATATCTTCTTTAAGTTGTTCTGATGAGAGAATTACTGCATCGGGGCCCAGTTCTTTCTTTACCATCTTGAGTACCACGGAAAAAGTCTTCGCATGGAATTTTTTAATCTTCATAGCTCACCATTCCCAGTGAATAAAGTTTTGTGTTTGATGAAATTTCATTGCTTGACAGGATGACCAGAGAGGGCATGAGCCTGTCGGCAATGTTTCTTAAATGTCTGCGTATCTGGGGAGAACAGACCAGAACCGGCTGGATATTTTTGAGCTTGTCTCCCTTCAAAGTCTTTTCAATCCCCCTCAGGAGTCGTTGCATTAATTGAGGTGACAGGCCTGTACCGTCTTCCATAGACTGGATAATTTCCCGTTCATATTGCGGGTCAAGGGTGAAGACAGGCAGGGTGCCGTCAGGGAGCATATACTGTCTGCTTATAACCCTGGAGAGGGACTGTCTGACGAGTTCTGTAAGTGTATCAGGGTCTTTTACCTTTTGACCGTGATCAAGAAGGGTTTCAAGTATAGTGACCATATCCTTGATAGGTATGCGTTCTTTAAGGAGATTCTGAAGTACTCTCTGTACCGTGCCTAACGGGAGTATGGTTGGAACAAGTTCTTCTACTATCCGAGGGTAGTTCCTTGATACATTGTCGAGAATATCCTGTGTCTCAGCCCTGCTAAGGACCTCCCATCCATATCTCCTGAGCAGTTCTGTCAGGTGGGTGACGATGACAGTGGATGGGTCGACAACCGTATGTCCCCTGGTCTGGGCGGATTCTATTTCACTCTCATCAATCCAGCAGGCCGGCAGGCCAAAGGCAGGTTCTTTTGTAGGGATACCCTCAACCTTCTCCTGTCCCTCATCCCCGGCCACTGCAAGCCATTTTCCTAAAAGCACTTCTCCCTTTACAATCTCAACCCCTTTTATCTGGAAACTGTATTCATGGGGTCTGAGCTGCAGATTGTCCTTTATATGAACAGGGGGGACTATAAATCCAAGTTCCTGTGCAATCTGTCTGCGCATTGCCTTGATCTTTCCAAGCATCTGTCCACCCGGTTCTTCAACAAGGGGTATCAATCCGTAGCCGATCTCAAGGCTGAGGGGATCAAGTTCGAGATACGATTCAATTGACGGTTCTGAGGGGACCTCGGCCTCCGTGGCCTCTTCCTGTACAGTGGCAGGTTTTCGGGATACCATGTATGCAATCGAGCCGGAGGTGACGGATATAATGAAAAACGGGATATGGGGCAGCCCTGGAACAAGGGCGAGGAGGAAAAGTACCCCGGATGCAGTTGACAGGGCCTTGGGATTAACGAATATTTGTTTTTTAACCTCATCTCCAAGGTCTGTATCGCTTCCTGCCCGGCTTACGACTATGCCTGCCGAGGTTGATACGAGCAATGCAGGTATCTGTGATACAAGTCCGTCCCCTATTGTAAGGAGCATATATGTTCTTGCGGCATCGGCGATGGGCATGCCCTTCTGAAGGACCCCTATCAGGAGCCCTCCCATAATGTTTATCCCTGTTATAATGAGTCCTGCAATGGCATCACCCCTTACAAATTTACTCGCACCATCCATGGCCCCGTAAAAATCCGCTTCATGAGAAATGGTTTCGCGTCTCTTTTTTGCCGATTGCTCGTCTATAAGACCGGCATTCAGGTCGGCATCTATTGCCATCTGTTTGCCGGGCATGGCATCCAGGGTAAATCTTGCCGCCACCTCGGCGATCCTGCCTGCCCCTTTTGTAATAACTATAAAGTTGATAATCACAAGGATCAGAAATACGATAAGCCCTACTGCATAATTACCGCCAACAACAAAATTGCCGAATGATTTTATTACACGGCCTGCGGCTTCCGGGCCTTCATTTCCCTTTAGGAGTATTATTCTTGTTGTTGCAATATTGAGAGACAGCCTGTAGAGGGTGACCATAAGCAGGAGAGACGGGAAGACCGAAAAATCAAGGGGTTTTTTAATATAGACAGATGTAAGAAGTATCACGATTGCAATGGATATGGATATGGACAGAAATATATCAAGGGCAAAGGCGGGTACCGGCAAAAGCATTATCCCCAGGACTACCACCATACTTAGCGCCAGGGCCATGTCACTGCGATTTTTTAGAAAGTTTAAGCGGTTCATCTGTTTTCCTCCAGGTTGCCGGTTAATCTTTCCCCGCCGGCTTGATCACATTGCAGCCCGTCATTCCTCAGCAGTGACATTTTATGCCGCCTCTCCCCTGAGTTTATAAATATAGGAAAGTATCCTGGCAATTGCCCTGTAAAGTATCTCGGGTATTTCCGTATCCACGTCCAGTTTGAAGAGTGCCTGGGCTATGGGTTTGTCCTCCACAATGGGAATGCCGGATTTGCCGGCAATATCCTTGATCCTTTCCGCCATGAAGCCGGCCCCTTTGGCAATGACCTTCGGTGCTACCATAGCAGCCCTTTCATACTTGAGTGCAATAGCTAAATGAGTCGGGTTTGTTATTATTACAGTAGCTTTAGGTACCTCCTGCATCATCCTCTTTCTCGCCATTTCTTTCTGTATGGACCTTATCCGTGCCTTTATATGCGGGTCGCCTTCTGTTGATTTATGCTCTTCCGTTACTTCTTCCTTGCTCATTCTGAGGGAGCGCTCATGTTTCCATCTCTCGTTGATGTAATCAAGAATGGATATAATAAAAAAGCAGATAAAGCTGAGTTTTATTGTATAGAAGAGCATTTCCGACATGGATACCGAAAGAGCCTGTACGTCCATAGCCATCAGGTTCAGAATCAGGGGCATGCTTTTTCCGATTATATAGTAGAGCAACAACGCACCTGCAATAAATTTGACAAGACCCTTCAGGAATTCCATTGCAGCATGTCTTGAGAACATCTTCTTTATCCCCTCAAGCGGGTTTATCGTCTCCACATCCAACTTTAAGGGTTTGATGATAAATCCCCCCTGGATGACATTGCCTGCTATTGCCATCAGAACGGCTATTGCCATAAACGGCAGCAATATCAGGACGCCTTTGACGGATAAATCCATCATTACATCCAGAGGACTATTAAGGTGTGGCAAGGTAAGCCCCTCTCTCGTAATGATCATGATATTCTGCATGGTGGAATGTCCAATAAAAAGCATGACGAGGATAACCCCTCCCATAGAGAGCATTGAACTGAGCTCCCTGCTGCGGGCAACACGGCCCTCTTCCCTGGCCTTATGCCGTTTTTGAGGTGTCGCCTGTTCTGTTTTTTCCTGGTCATCCGCCATTTATCTGGTTCCTCCCGAAAGGATTATCCCGGTTAGATCCCCCTTTATACCAATGAAATAACCGCTGAGAAGATAGATCATCAGCGGTAAGCCAAGGAGCATTACAATATATCCCAAAGTGATATATATGGGATATCCAACAAAGAATATATTAAACTGAGGTATAAGTTTGGAGAGTATGCCAAGCAGTATATTGGTGATCATCATTACGCTTATGACAGGTGCTGAAAGTTTTATTGCCAGTATGAATATCCTGCCGCTGAGGGCTATCCCTGCACTTACCATGGACTTTATATCCGCTCCTCCGACAGCTACATGTTTAAAGCTCTCTATGAAGGCATAAATAAAATAGTGATGGGCATCAAGGCTTAAAAAAAGCAGAAAGGCTACGATGCCGTAGAGCCTGGCAATCTCTGTTGACTGACCGATCTCCGGATTAAAGACGGTTGCCAGGGAAAGACCCATTGTAGTGGCTATAATTTGTCCGGCTGTATCAACGGCATAAAAGATAAATCTCACGGTCAGGGCAAGGACAAAGGAGAAGATGGTTTCCTTTATTACCATAAGGGGAATGTCCGCCTCAGCCCAGATATTTTTTTGATTTTTCATACCTGCTTCATTTCCTGTAATCTGTTCCGTGGGAAATTGCAAGCTTTCTCCGGGTTGAATAACGGTCTGGACTATGGGGGTCAGTAGTAGGGATAGAGCAATGATAAGGCCAATCCTGAAATGGGGGGGCAAATTCTTGCTGCCAAAAAAGGGCAGGAAAGTCATTACTATCCCCAGTCTCAGAAGGACAAGGAGGAATGTCGTTACGTCGTCAGTCAGTATCTCTGTGCCTTTCATGAAATCTCCTTGTAATCCGTCACTTAATATAAAAAGGTATATTAATTATCAACCGGCGGGTGAAATCCACCAGCACCTGAGCAGTCCAGGGAAGAAGGATAAAGAGACACAGAAAGACCGCCAGTATTTTGGGTACAAATGTCAGGGTGAATTCCTGGATCTGTGTAATCGCCTGGAAAAAACTGATTATAAGGCCTACTATGAGGCTTACAAGCAGTGCAGGTCCTGAAACGAGAAGGACTGTTTTAATGACCTCTCCGGAGATATCCCTTACCATGTCTATAGTCAATGGAAACTCCTTACGAGTGAGCCTATCAGGAGATTCCATCCGTCAACAAGTACAAAGAGGAGGAGCTTGAACGGCAGGGATATGATTACAGGCGGCAACATCATCATCCCCAGCGAAAGCAGTACGCTTGCGACTACCATGTCTATAACCAGGAAGGGCAGATAAATCAAAAAGCCTATCTCAAAAGCGGTCCTTAGTTCGCTGATTGCAAAGGCGGGAATTACGATCGTCAGGGACAGGTCTTCCGGCTTTTCAACCTTTTTTATACCGGCAATATCCATAAAGAGCCCGAGGTCTTTTTCTCTGGTCTGCCTCAGCATGAACCCTTTAATTGTGGGTTCCGCCTTTTTGAGAGCGCCAATAAAGGTTATCTCTTTCTGAACATAGGGGGTTACGGCATCTGCCTGAATTTTCTTTACAACAGGCGCCATGACAAAGAGTGTAAGGAAGAGGGAAAGACCTATGATGACAGGATTTGGTGGTATCTGCTGGCCTCCTATGGCATGCCTCAGGAAGGAAAGAACCACCACTATCCTTGTGAAGGACGTAAACATCACCAGTACCGCCGGGATGAATGAAAGGATGCTCAGAATGATAAAGAGATTTATCATGGGGTTGTCAATCTTTCCGAGGTCAAAGGCGTTTGCGGTTGCAGGAAAGACTGTTGAAGATACGATTACAAAGTAGAGAGTGTAAATTGCAATCTTTATACCTTTTCTCTGAAAACATCCCCTGACATCTATCGGGTTGAACAATCCATCCAATTTAACACTAACCAATTTAACAGCGCAGGCCTTCTTGATTTCCGGATAAGGGCAGAGTGATCCGTTTTCATTTCTGCTTATGTACTTTGTAAAATGTTTCATTTTCTGACAAGCAGTTCCTTAAAGCTTTTTATCTGCCGGATATTATCCTTGAGTGTCTTGACTTCGTTTTCAAGGGCACTTTCAGGGAGTGTCTTCAGGAGTTTCAGGTCATTGGCTGTAATCCCGACAAGGAGTATCTCTTCACCTGCCTTGATTATTGCTATACCCTTTCTGGGGCCAAGGTTCAGGTATCCGAGGGTTTTGAGGATTTCTGATCTTGTGCCCGTCCTTTTTTTCATAAACCCTGCCACAACCAGTATGAGGCCGATAATGGATATAAGTGAGAGCGCTATTCTTAGAGTTTCTTCCATCATTTCAATTGTCTGATCCTTTCCATTGGACTTATAGTGTCGGTGAGCCTTACGCCGAACTTTTCGTTAACCACAACCACCTCGCCCCGTGCAATCAGTTTGTTATTGACAAGTATCTCCATAGGTTCTCCGGCCAGTTTCTCAAGCTCAAGAACAGAGCCCTGACCGAGTTGAACCAATTCCTGAATGAGCATTCTCGTCCTTCCGAGTTCGACGGTTATCTCCAGCGGTACATCAAGCAGAAAATTTATATCCCTTACAGTCTTCTCACTACGCTCATCCGTCTGCAGTTCATCAAATCTTGCCTCTTCCGGTTCTTTACTGCCTGGTTCTTGAGTTCCGTTTGTCTTTTCATCCATCATGGTTGCTCCTTTCATAATTCATTTCAATTGCCCTTGTAATCTTGACTGCCTGGCTTCCCCTGTGGTATCCCGGGGTACAGTAAAACTTCGGTACCCCTTCGACCTTGACGAGTAGTTCATCCGCCACTGATTTCCCGAGGGTTACTATATCGCCTGTCTGCAGGTTCAAAACATCCTCAAGTTTTAACTCCGCCCTGTCAAGTTCAACAGTTATATTTACGAAAGATTCATTGAGTGATTTGACTAATCTTTTAACCCAGCGCTTATCCACGTCTATGCTGTTGCTGGTAATTCCGGAATAAAGTTTTTCCTTGATCGGCTCAACAAGTGAGTAAGGAATCGCGAGGTATATCTTCCCTGTCAGATTTTCCATTTCCACGTGAAATTCCACCTTGATAAGCGCCTCAGTGGGAGGAATGATAGTTACAAACTGTGGATTTGTCTCGGAGCCGGTTAACTCGGTTTCCACAGTTACAAGTGCTGACAATGCCTCTTGAAGCTCAGCGAGGGCTATTGTTAATACTTTATTAATGAGCCTCTGTTCCACAGGTGTGAAACTCCTTCCTTCTGCTTTTACAAAGCTTGCCTTGTCACCGCCGAAGAAATATTCAACAATGGCAAATATGAGGGGAGCCTCAAAGACCATCAGGGCATAGCCCTTAAGCGGGCGGATCTTAAACATGTTTATGCTTGAAGGTAAAGGTATCGTTCTCATAAATTCTCCGAATTTCATGAGAGAGATTCCCTGGACGGTGACATCTATAAATTTACCGAGAAAGTTTGACAGAGAGACCCTGAAGAACCTTGCAAATCTTTCGTTGACCATCTCAAATCCCGGCATCCTGCCACGGATAATTCTTTCCTGGTTTGTCAGGTCATAAGTACGAAGCCCGCCGGGGGGGTCCTGTGGACTGGTTTCGACCTCGCCTTCTTTTACGCCCTTTAGCAGGGCATCAACTTCATCCTGGGAAAGTATATCACTCATTGCATCACAAAGTCGGTAAAATAGATGTTTTTAAAGACGTCCCTGCCAACCGCAGTATTTGCCCTCATCAGGAGCTCATCCTTGAGCTGGAATTTGCCTTCAGGTGTAGATATGGATTCCGCTGTTTTGCTGCTCAGGAGGGTTATGACGGTGTCCCGCAGACGTGGTGTTCTTTCCTTCACGAGTTCCTCATATTTTATGTCCGTCATCTCGAGTTTTATTGTGACCTTCAGAAACCTTCCCCGGTCGGCAAGGTTGACAACAAACGGTGAGAGGGGGAAGAGCGCAGGCTGTTCTTCATTAAGGGTATCTCCTTTTATCGGCACTGCCTTTGTTTCAGCCTTCCTGCCCAGGAACATTGAATAAGCAAAAAAACCGCCGCCACCGAGCAAAACAATGGCTATAACAGCTATAATAATCAGCTTTAATTTGCCCTTTTTCTCCGGTTTTTTTTCTCCGGATTCCTCTTCCTGTCTCTCCTCTTTTTCTTCTGCCATTCATGCCTCCTTTTTTGATTGGGCATTGGTAATTAACTTATTTAACCGTTGCCCGGTGACTATAACAACAATCATTGGCTGCTAAGTATTCAAGGAACATGCCTGTTTAGAATCTTCTTATAAATCAAGGGATAATGGGGGTGTTGTCAAGAAAATGACTCGGATGAACAGAGAGAGGATTGATGGAAAATTGACATTGGTGGGCCGAATTCAGGGAAGGGAAACTATATCCATTGTTGCATACAACCCTATCCCTTACACTGCAGGGAACCTGTTTTGTCATACTGAGGACAGGGTTTGCCGGGTCGTTTTCATCAAAGGTTACTTAATAAACAGCGCCTGCAACAGCCGGGTTCCACCCGGTGCCTTTACCTGGCCCCGGGATGGAATTGAACTCGCTGGTCCGGATACCTGTAAGCCCGTCTTTATCCCGGGATCAAGCTCTATGTTGTCAAGGACAACGGCAAAACGGTTGCCGTCAGCAAGCATCCTCTCCTCCTTTTCCCATGGTTTATACTTTCTCATCCCCGGCAATTCTGTTGAAGAGCGTGAAGAAGCTTGGAGCAGTGGTTGTGCCGTCTTTTTCGAACATGATAAAACACTCATTGAACCACTTGACGAACCGGTCCGCATGCTCCGAGGTGTTTACCGGGTATTGACGCATCTTCCAGCGATTCTCCTTGCTGTTGTTGTAGTAAAGACTTCCGGCGTTATAGGCACAGGCGACCTTTGGGGGATCGAGGTGTGTAACCTTCCACTGCTGTGCAATAAGTGCGGTTCCCGCCCTGATCGAGTTCTGCGGTGCCAGCAGCCATTTCCTGTCTATGCTGTCGTCGCCGAGGACGTCCCTTGCCGTTGAGATGAGTGTCTGCATGAGGCCCGGGGAGACCTTGTCAGGGGTGTGTTCATCCGATATGTAGCCAGGCTCTTTTCTCACTGCGGCAGGGTCCCCCCTTGTTTCGGTAGATATAGTCGCTATTATAAGCTCTACAGGCACTCCGAACTCCTGTGCCCATTCCTCTATTGCCGGCCTGAAGTCGTTCCACACACGTCTCACTGTCTTTGGTTCGCCTCCGAATGTTTCAGGTGGACCCGTTTCGATGATTACGCCCGTGTGGTCGAGGTACCACTTGACACTGTCCCTGTAAGCGTGCGGCCTTTTCAGGTCCGGGAGAAATCCGAGGACCTTGTCAATGCCCGCTTTTCTTTCTTTATCCTGAAAAAGGGCGGTCCATGTCTGCGGACCGGCAACGCCGTCAACCTTGAGGTTATGTGAGGCCTGGAAAGCACGTACAGCGGACTCTGTCATGGAACCGAAAATACCGTCAGCTTGTCCCGTTATGACGTACCCCCGCTTCTTCAACTGTAGTTGAAGCTCGAGGACGTCTTCGCCGTACATCAGCGGAAAGTGGTACTTTAATGCACGTGTATACGGCATAGGCTCTTCTCCTTGAGAGAAACAATGCTAAGAGAACAGGACATTAAGAAATCTGCCCTGGAAGAAAGCATTTAATTCCTCTTCTTCCCCGATGCTGGTCATACGGCTTGGCAGGGCAGGGTGGGGAGTCCTCCCAAGGGCCCTGGCCTTTGGAATGCCACCGGGGTTGTATGGCAGTAAAGTGGCAGTAAGGCATCCGGTGTTTTTTAAGAAGTCGGCTATATCAGCAAGGTTCTGCCTGGTTGCCGTTATCCCTGGTATGAGCGGAATCCTCGGAACAACAGGGACGGGAGCGTTCTCTGCGAGGTACGTGAAGGTTTCGAGTATCAGGCTGTTGTCCCTGCCGGTGAACTCCCTGTGTCTGTCACTGTCGATGAGTTTCAGGTCAAAGAAGATCAGATCAATATAGGGGAGTAGCTTCTCATTGAACTCCTCAAGGTTGAACATTCCCGATGTCTGAATTGCTACATGTACTCCTTCCTCCTTCAGCCTCTGCATTACCGTCCCGACGTAATCCATGGATAGTGTTGGTTCGCCTCCGGAGAATGTAACGCCGCCTCCGGAGGTCTCGTAAAAGATGCGTTCCTTCAGGAGCGTCTCCACAAGGAGATCGATATGATAATACGAACCTATTGCACTGAGTGCCGTTGAAGGGCACTCTTCGCAGCAGGCCCCGCAGGCCGTGCATTTGTCCCTGATTACCCGTCCTCCCTCCGGTCTCATCGAAATCGCCCCTTCGGGGCAGACCTCTCTGCAGCTGCCGCAACCTATGCAACGGTCTTCGTAGAAAGCGATTTCGGCTGCAGGCGAGATCGACTCGGGGTTGTGGCACCACGCACACGATAATGGACACCCTTTCATGAAGACGGTGCTCCTGATACCGGGGCCATCGTCGAGCGCAAAGTGGCGTATATCGAATATCAGGGGCATATTATGCTTCTCCTGTGGCGATCAGCTGGAGCCGTTTGGCCATGTAGGCGAATTTGTATACGTAGTTGAGATTACCGTTGAAGGTCACATCCTGTCTCAGGAGGGATCCGAGGATGTCGGGTTTCGGTGAGAGGAGATAGCCCATAAGGGCCCTTCCGTTTCTGAAGACCACGGTGACATTCGTATCCTTTAGTTCCTTCTCGCAGACCTTCATCCTGTTGTCCTTGAATGTTACGGCCACGGTTATACTGTTGTCACGGCTCTTGAAGAGGTACCGGCCGTTAAACCCCTTTATGTTCCGTCTGAAATCCCTGTTCAGGAAAAAGGCAAGGCTCATGAATTTCAGTAGCATCTCCAGGAATTCTTCGGCCGCTTCGGATTCTAGGCACTGCAGAAACCTCTTTCTGAGCCTTTTTGCCCTGAGAGGCCGAAGCAGCAACCAGTTCTGTATCTTCTCAAACATTTTTGCCTCCTTGTCGGTCTCTTCTCTTCATTCGAATGCAAGCATCGAGCTGTATTCTTCAGGAAATGGAACGACCCTGCCGCTGTTGAGGTCATAGGCCGTCCTTGTGATGATCTCGTCCTTCATGGCCTCATTCAGGTCTTTGAAGTATGCCGAGTATCCCGAGACCCTCACCAGGAGTTCAGGATATTTTTCGGGATTCTTTTTGGCGTCGATGAGGGTTTCGTAAGACATTATATTGAATTGTACATGGAGACCTCCGTAACGGAAGTAAGACTCGACGGCCTGGGCAAATGTTTTTATGTCGCCGTTGTCCTTGACAGACGGATATTTCAGGTTCAGGGCCTCGCCGCTCGGGATGCAGAGGGCATCGAGTCCGCCCACGGCCTTGAGGCAGGCCGAGAGGTCACCTGCCGCCTGTGAGACGGGGGTGATGCCGCTCGCAAAGACCTTGTAAGCCTTGCGGCCGTTAGGAAGGGCACCCGACAGTTTACCCTGTCCTGCATGGTTGGTCATCGTCCAGTAGGCCGGCCTGTATTTTCCGCCCCTGTAGTTTGTGTGGCCCTGGTAGAAGTTGTACAGGAAGCGGATCAGGGTCTGCGAGTTCTTAACGGCGATGGGGTCGTTGGTGCCGTATTTTGGTGTTTTGTATACAAGGTAAGCGTGGAGCTTTTTGTGGCCCTCGAAATTCTCACGAAGTGCCTGCAGCAGTTCGGCGAAGGTACATTTCCTGTCGATGAAAACCGCCTTCTCTACGGCGCTGAGGGAGTCCACGGTATCCGCGAATCCGATGTGTGTGGCGCCTGAGGAGTTGTAAACTGCACCCCCGTGGATAAGGTCCCTGCCCTTATCCATGGGACCTTCGAGGAATGCCGACAGCAGGGGGGTGGGAAGTATCTCCTGGTGGACATGACCAAAGTACTCGTTCAGCTTTATTGCCTCTCCTATGAGCCATTTCAATTGAGACTCGAAGGCTTGCCGAAACTCATCAAAGCTTTTGAATCCAGCGGGATCTCCAGTCTCCGGGCCTATCTGTTCATCGCCTGTTGCCGGTCTCTTGCCGTTGTACAGGGTGAGTTCCAGGGTGGAGACCAGGTTGAATATGATCGAGCTCGAGGCATCATAGCTCCTTCCCGCTGAGGCAAGCTCCACGCAGCCGATTACTGCGTAATCCCTTGCGTGTTCCAATGACAAGCCCTGGTTTTCGAGGACTTTTATATCAACGATATCATTATGAAAGGCAGGAACCGCCCTTGTACTGACGATCACCTCGGCTACCCTGTCACGGTACTCTTCCGTGTTCTTTTCGTAATGGTACCGTGCGTTAAGGCTCGGGTCCCTCAGCTTCAGGAGTTCCGTGACCCGCAGCATGATATAAGTGAGATCGTTGACAGCGTCCTCCCCGTTCCCGTCAACACCTCCGACAGTTACTGCCGGTACGGTGCCCGCACCACCGAAGAGTTCTTCCGAGGTATCGGGCACGAGGTTGGTGTTGTCGTTGAGCTTGAGCCAGAGGCAGCCGATGAGCTCGATGGCTTCCTTGACGGTGAGGATACCCTTGTCAATATCATCCCGGTAGTATTTATAAAATACCTGGTCGAGCCTGCCCGGGCTTATCGCCATGTTGATGTTTTCTGCATGTACGGCCACCTGGCAGATCCACAAGGAGTTGACCGCCTCCCGGAAGGTCCTCGCCGGTTTTGCAGGGACACGGGTACATATCTCGCTCATCTTCAGAAGATTTTCCCTGCGTGAGGGGTCTTTTTCCACCTTTGCAAGTTCAGCTGCCTTTCTGCTCAGGTTCCCGGCATAGTTGAGGACTCCCTTCATGACCGTCTGTACGGCCTGGTAGAAGAGGAGACCCTGACTGTCTTTATCCCTGACTTCCTCCTCCCTTGTCCTTGCCTCCTCGATGATGCCTTCAACTCCCTTGTCGAGGATTTTTCTGTAGTCGGGGATGGTGTGAGAGATGGTGCCTGCCTTGCTTGCAAGGAAGAAGACTATACGCTCGAAGAGTCTCATGCAGTCGGGTTTGTTGAATTTATTTCTCGTGTATTCAAGGATATTACGTTCCATCCAGTAGGGGAATATATCGAAATTCAGCTCCCCGGCATCCTCCCTTGAGAGGATCAGCGGGTTTTTCTCTCTTGTGCTTATGGTGTCGAGCTCGGGCCAGATGGTCATTCCCGTAAGTTCCTGGTAGACAGGTGCTCCGAACGGCTTTGATGTTGTGCTCCCTGCAAGCAGGTTCTCATTGAAGAAGACCGCTTCCTTATTCGACAGGAAATAGGCCACCGCCTTTGCATACCTCGTCTCCATGGGTTCATCCGGGGAAGACATGTCTCTGAGGTAGCGGGTGGTGTACCTTGCCCTTTCGATGCAGACCTCCGGTCTGGTTTTAAGGAGATTCTCCCTCAAGGTTCTGAGCAGATCCAGGTTCTCTATGGTATACTCATGTAACCTGATGTCTTCTAAAATCGTAACGCTCATAATCTCCTCCCAGTCTCTCACCGCCGGCGTGACGTGGTGAAGCCTTTTGCCGGGCGCGGTAATTGTTTTCAGTCAGTACTTCTGTCAGTACTTATGTTGCGAACATATAAATAGCATCCTGCCAGAGATCCCCAGAAAAATACGGTAAGGACGAGCCAGTATATGAAGAACGGGTTGTCCCGGAAAGAGACAAAGTCGGCATTCCTGTAATTCTCATAAGTGGCGGCAATGTTAAAAGTAATATCGCGGGTGAGGTAGACTATCAAGAGAATGAGTATAAGAAAGGAGATATACGACACCCTCAGCAACGATGTCCTGCCCTTCTCTATCAGGAGACGTCCTGACTCAAAACCGGCAATGGTCGGTATGAAGGACATTGCGATTAACATGAACGCTGAAAGCGCCAGGTGAGGTGTTCCCTGGACATTATCTACCCATTTCCAGAAGTAATTTGTTTCCCAGGCAGGCCAGCCGAGGAAAAAGTATATTATCACCGGCGTGGTTATCAGGTAGGCGAATGTTATCGCTATGGCCCTGATTCTGGAGACCGTCCCGGTATCTCCTCTTGTAACGGCATCTCTCGATGCATCGGCAATGACCTGGCCTGCAACGATTCCTACGGGTATATCGATTAACAGCATCCCTATCCCTCCTTGATGTTGCTCTTATGGTTAGCAGATTAACAGCCTGTTTAGGAGTTATTCCGCTATTTTGACGGAAAACCTCTTTATCCAGATACCGAATATCACGGACGTAACAACAAAATATCCCATAACGACAAGCCACGACCAGAAGAAAGAAGGGGTGTTGAAGAGTGTGGTTGTTTCTTTCAGGACTGCATGGAACTCTTTATACGTCCCGATATGGTACCATGTGGAGGGCCAAAGTATGAAGGGCAGCAGGGTTGCAACGACGCTCAGCACGGATAACAGCTTAACGGTGCCGTCCCTGCCGTTGCGGTACAGGGTATGAGCGATGAAATAACTGAGATTCCCCAGAATGATCATGGAGAGGTAAAACGCGATGTAAAAGAATGCCACCGGAGGATTAAATGCTGGCCTCTCGATCCACTCCCACCAGTACATGGATTCCCATGCAGGCCATCCAATGATCAGGAGCATTCCAACTGGTGCAAAGAAGAGTGCAAAATACCAACTGACCGGGCCTGCCAGCCTGTGGGTGAACCTGTCCCCCTCATTCTTCAGGTACTTATTGCTCAGTAGCGCATAGATTTGACCGGCGGCAATTGCGCCGGGTATGTCGACCTGTATCATGTTATCCCTCCAGAGTAGTGAAATTATTTGGTCTTTTTTGTCTTTTTTATCTTAAACCCAACTGCCGCAAGGGAATGTCATTTTGAGAAATGAATAATTTCAAGAGGTTTAAATCGGTGTTGTTTAATAATATCAGTCTCCGGCGTCTAAGTTCTTGACCTGTTTTGCTTTTCTTTTGACCTATTTTGCTTTTGGGGAAGGCCTGCCCTGAAAAAGGCGGCAGCCGCTGAAAGCGCTTACCAGGGATATATCGCTCTGAACTGTCAATGCCATTCGTGACTATCCCAAATTAATCAACTCAAAGTGTATTGCTTTGTGTGAAGCTGAATGTGGCATTCCATTTCTTCTTCTCGGTTTTTTCACTGCTTTTTTGTGGTGACTTCAGGCTACCTTTATGATCAAGTTTGGCACTTTCTTCGATTATGAAATCTTTTACTTCAACCTTTCCTGTAGCACCTTCTTTACTTTTATCAATCTCTTTGAAGCCGACAGGGGCATCCGTCTCCAAAATCAAGTTCACGGTAATGTTCGTGGGGATACGTGCTGCAACAGCAAGCTTTTTAGACTTGGCATCTTTTGAAAGCTCTTTGTGCAAGGCGGCTGCTTTTGTACCAAGCTGTCTTTGGGCGCTTTCTTTAGCCGTTTTTTCTTTGTTTGTTGTTTTAGGCATTTTTGAGATCTTTTTCCAATCATTCAAGAAAGCCCTTCCGGCAACGAGCTTCATAATATTTTCAAGCGGACTTGTAACACTCCCTGGATAGTGTAACGATACATCTATAGACACTTTGGAGTTTTGATTCTTAGGCATTGTTTCTTTGCCTCCTCTTCCTATGCTTTTAAGATTCCTGCTGGTGAAGTTTTCCATTGTTTTATATATGCCCCGGTTTAATCCCCGGGCCTGAGGAACAAGATTTTTGAAGTTTTCAGGACCTCCAAACCGATTAGCTATAATATGTCCTCCATCATATTTGCTTTTGTCGATGCTGACTCTGTTTTGGCGCATTGCGCTCTCTATATCTCCAAGCTTTCCCACAATGCCGGTAAGAGCACTGTCCCTCTCTATGTCTTTCGATAGGCCTTCTTCGATTTTCCCCTCAAGCTCTGCTTTAACATGGGATGGTCTTTCAGCATTGGCAGGCAACCTTACAATGGGAAATTTAAGGTTGGCATCATCAAGCTCGGATGCTACAGCGCCGTGTATCGTGGGATATATATCTCCACTTGCTGAGTAAGTACCGAGTTTTGTTGTTCCTCCAGAGGTCTTTCTAAACTTGCCGTTTTTTTCCGTTAATGCCAGTTCTTCAGGCTCTGCCTTGAAAGGCTTGCCTCTGATTACTTCACTCTCGGAATTTTTGATGACGACATCGTCATTCCTGTTCAGCACGATACTTTTTAATTTGAACTGTTTTTTTAGATTTAATAATAATTTTCTCAGGTCTGGTCTTCTTATCCCCCTCTTCATGGCCTGTCGGACTGCAGCTGCTGCCAATCGTTTGTTCTTCTTCCGTGTTGCGGTATTGCCCCGCTTACTTTCCGTTACCTTTTTTCTGAATTTCCTGAACAGTGCCCTGGCCTTCTTCGCGATAAAATCGACGGCCTTGTCAATCACCTTGTCGATGGGCTTTCTTATCTTCATGATTATCTTCTTGACTGCTTTGCCGATGCCGTTCAGGTTCAGCAGGCGGGCAAGGAAGTTCAGGATTATCGGTATGGTCATTGCCATGGCCCTTTCAACTGCAGCGGATGCCGCGCTGATCTTGCCCATGGCTATGTCCGCTATGGAGTTGAAGACGGTCTTGACGAACTGGACGATCTTGTTCCAGTTATCCACGAAGAACATGATGGTGTTGTAGATAGCCAGGATTGCCTGCACGATCGCACCGGCAGGGTTCAGGAAACTGAGGAGCTTGATAACTCCCTGTTTTACCAGCTCTACGATGGCCCAGTTGCGGATGCCATCCATCACCTGTTGCTTGATCTCCGCGGCCTTTGCCTTTATCATCTCCCACAGTGCCATCGGTCCCTGAGTGACTATCTTCTTGATGATATCAAAGGTTTTTTCTGCTGCACCTACGACCTTCTCGCCGAGACGCTTCACCAGCTTGCGCCTGATATTGGCCCAGGTCAGTCCGAGGATCTGGAGCACTATGGAGATAATGCCTTTGAGGTTGAACTTCGGCGGGAGCTGGATGCCGATATTACCCATGGCCCCTGTCAGCCAGCTGATGAGACCCCCCACAAGGTGCTTTCTAATGTTGTTTACGAAGCTGTTAATGCCTCCCTTTACGGCGTTTATGATGTTTATTATGAATCCTGCAGGGTTACCGACTATTTTTTTGATTACGGCCTTGCCCTTGTTGATTATAGACATCAGGCGGTCGGCACTGTACCCGGCCTTTTTGAGCGCCCATTTGAAGAATTTCAAGGCAGCCTCGATGAGGAGATTGCCGAGCTTTGAGAGTGCACCTGACATCTCTTCCTTCATCTTCTCTATCTTTTCGTCGATCTTCTTGATCGCCTCTTCTTTCTTGTCGCAGAGCTTTCTTGCCAGTTCATCCTTCTTTCTGTCTATGAACTTGTCCATATCGTCCAGCCTGGACTTCATCTCCTCCATGGACTGCTGCCCGATCTTCTTCAGGTCGGGTCCGAGGCTGTCAACATACTTCTTTATGTCCTTGCGCGCGGTAGCAATCTCTTCCCTGCAACCGGCGATTGCCTTTTCGTTCTCCTTGGTGATACGGGCAATCAGCTGGTCGATCTTTGTGACGTAATTCTTGCGGGCCCTCTCAAAGGCTGCTTTCACTTCCGGGAAATCATTGATCCCGAAGAGCTTGTCCTTTGCCCACCTGACCGAACCGAATAGCCCCGAGTACCGCTTGCGCTTCCACCTGTTTATGTCACGGTTGACTTCATATTCAAACTCACTGGATGCCGTTGTCTGTCCCTGGTCAAAGGCTTTCAGGGATTGCTTCTCTAAATTGTTAAGCTTCGCCGTTACGCTCTTCTTTGCACGTTCGTAAATCGAATTTATCTGTTTTGTTACCGCTTCCCTCCTGAGTTCCAGGGAGGACCTGGTTTTTTTCTGCTTATCCTTTGCACCGGCAAGTCCCTGGAGGCGTTTATTCCGCATTTGACCTCTTGATTTTATTTCATCTTCCCGGAGGTCTTTATCGACGTTCATTGCCTGTTGCCGGGCAAAGTCTTGCAGTTTTTCAGGTTTGGTGTTGACGTTTTTTTTTAATTTCTTCCGCTCCTGTTTTGCTTCGAGCAGTTCACCTTCGTCAACCATTTCAAGCTGTTCTTCCTTAAACCCTTCTTTTTCGAGGAGTTTGTCAGACTGCCTGTCGAATTCCGAGAAATCGGTGTGTTCCTTCTTCAGCGAAGGAACGGCATTTTTGCCAAGGTCAAGTTGAGGGGTCTCGGGAGCGACTTCTTCAGGTGGGAGTTCAGCCGGAGGTTTCCCGGGTTTCCTGGCCGGGGGAGGGGTCTCTATCTTCTTGTAAGTGTCCTGGACATTGTCTATATCCTTTTTTACCCTTCCGAGGACCTTGTTTCCAATAACCTTTGCCTTGCCTTTTGACCTGAACTGGTTCATCTCTTTTATCTTTACAGGTACCGAGCTATCGATGGCATCGTTCAGGGTCTTTTTGGCCTCTTGTTCGCTCGGTTCCGGAGGTTTCTTTCCTTCAAGGTCCTCTACCTGAGCGGCATTGCTTTGTGCCTGTCCCTCTTCAGCCGGAGGCTCAACAGCCTTTTCAGCCTGCCCGGTCTTTTCTTCGGCATTGTCGTGGGTCTGTTCGTTGTCAGCAAGTACTGCTGCCTTGGCGGCGGCCCTGGAACAGACGTTGGCGCTCTTCTGCTTCAGGTATTTTCCTGCTTTACCTTTCGGTTCCTCTCCTCCGGCTCCGGGGCTTATTCCTTGTGCACTGACCTTTCCCTTCTTTTCAACGCCTTTCTTGCCTTTCTTTTTTCCTTTCCCTTCTTTTTCTCCCGGGGCTTCCTCAACAGCTCCAGGCTCTTTTCCGGGGGCCTTCTCTTCGGCCAGTCTCTGCAAAGTGTATGGCAGGGTCATTACCTTTTCAGAGGTCCTGTCTGTTTCCTGCTCAAGTGGGTCGTTTGCCTTACTAACGGTTATGCCTGTTTGAGCTTTTGCTTTTAGCGCCGGGGTGCAGGGTCTGCCTGAACCAGGGTATCCCCTGGTTCCCTGGAGATCTGCATTATTGACGAGCCTGCAAAGGGCCTCAGCGTCATGACCGTTTGACTTGCGCTGCAAGGTCAGGCTGCCTTTCTCCGGCACACTTTGACTGTTGTTCAGGGTTGCAGACTGTTTGTCGGCAGATGTTGCGTAGTTCATGGCAAAGTCCTTTCAGGAAGTCCTTCCCTCTTTCCGGAGTTCCTTTCGTATCCCTTCAAGTATATCATTCAATGATATGACCCTGCTTTTTTTCTTTAATGTCATCAGGGTGGCGTATCTGACGACGTTCATGATTGCTCCCCCTGACAGTTCATATTCAGCGGCGATTTCCTGCAGATCCCCCCTCTCTTTGAGGGGGGTCTTGTTGGAAAAGGCGTTTTCCCATAACCGGAAGCGCTCGTTCTGCTTCGGCATCGGAAAGTGGATAATCGACTGGAATCTCCGTGTGAAGGCCTCGTCAAGGTTTGACCTCTGGTTGGATGCCAGGATGACAACACCGGCATAATCCTCAACACGCTGCAAGAGGTAGGAGACTTCCTGGTTTGCAAAGCGGTCATGAGCGTCGTTTATGTTCGTCCGCTTGCCGAAGAGTGCATCGGCCTCGTCAAAAAAGAGTATCCATTCCTTATGCTCTGCCTTACGGAAGATATTTTCGAGATTTTTCTCTGTCTCCCCGATATACTTGGATACCACCATGGAGAGGTCTATGCGATATACATCCCGGTCTGTTACCTTTCCAAGCAAAGAGGAGGTCAAGGTCTTTCCTGTCCCGGGAGGCCCGTAAAAGAGGCTCCTGTAGCCCGGCTTGAGTTTCTTCATCAGCCCCAGGTCATTGAGCAGGACATTCCCGTATTCTATCCAGGTCTTTATCTCGAGGACCTGTTCCATGGTATAGGGGTCCAGTACCAGGTCATCCCAGTCCAGTCCGGCCTCTATCTTTTTTGCCGGAAAATCGAGGCCAAAGATGGGGTTACGGATATTTCCCGTTGTTACAAGGTCTATGATCTCCCTTGAGAGGGAAAGGAAGCTGTTCATTTCAGGTTCGTTCTCACCGGGGCGTTCCAGCTTGAGTATGTTGTGCTGAGCAAAGAAATGATCGGCCTCGAAAAGATAATGGAACGAGAGGCGTTTCTGCAGGTCATCCCCTGCCAGCAGGAAGAGGGCGGTCTCCCCGGTGGGAAGGAAGCCCGAAAAGGAATGGCCGTTTCGTCCCCCAAATTCGGTAAAATGTCTTGAATTAGTGCCGTTTCTGCTCAGAAAGACGTCCAGGAGCTGAGGCTTTATATGGGGAACGAGACTTAGCACGAAAACGGCCCTCTCGGCGAATGTCATGTCATAGTGATTGATGAAGTTGGCGTACATGGATTCCTCTTTCCCGAACTCAGGTGGATTGATATCAAATATATCGGTATAGTCACATTCCTGCCCGAAGTGGAGCTTCAGCCTTGTGTCTATGAGTGCGAAAAACCAATCCAGCTCAATATTTAGTGTAACTGCATTTTTATATGAGAGATCGCTTACCATGTAACGTTTATTACTGTTTTCATCCATGAAAGCCTGATTATCGAGATGCTCCAGGGCAGATATTCCAGGAGCACGTCGTAGGGTTTCTGTTCCACTTTCAGCACCCAGCCCGTTTCCCTTTTACCCAGGATTCCCTCTCTTTGCAGGAATGAATGCCTGAAACCTGCGATGGAGGTGTTTTTTAAACCCTGCCAGTGAGATATTACGGAAGAAAGGAGCTTTTCCGCTTCCGACCTCTCCGCGTCAGTTATCCTGAGGCCCCGGCTTACGGGTTCGAAAGTATCCCAGCCGCACAGGAGCTTGTTCAGCAGGAGGAGGTATTCCGGTCTCTCTTCTTTGTCGGTAGCGAGATACTCAAGAAGGTGTATCGCTCTCATGGCAGATGCTTCGTCAACAAAAGCACTCTCTCTCATCAAGCCCGTATTTTCGAAAAAACTGCCGAGATAGGGCCATAAAAGGACAAGCCCGGCATTCTTGATGGAGGATTCAAGTTCCATATCCTCTTCCGGCAAATTGCGGCGTCCCGTGGATGGACTCGTTGATGGTACATCCGGGATGGCAATCGGCCCTTTCAACGCACCAAGGGTCTGTTTCCCCGGCTCCTGCGTTCTATTGTCCTGCCCTTCCAAAGCTGCTGATGACTCTTCTTCGAGGATTGACCGGGCCTTCGTTTTGCCAGTGGCAGGCCCTATCGTTCCTCCCTTGTACGAGGACGCTTTACCCGTACCGCTTGTGTCGTCTGCGAGCGAGAGGTTATCCTCGAGAATCGCCACCAGACCTGCGAGGGTGCTACGGAGTCCGGTACGGGACCACTCCTTGAATGATGTCACGATCGCCTTGGCAATAACGTTATAGTGGGTTTCAATTTCCAGGGACAGAGCCCTGACGAGGCAATCGATGTCCGGGGCCTGCCTCCTGCCTGCCGCCACCTGTTCAAGGAGAGAGTCCCAGAGGATGAACCTGAACCAGCTCTGGCTCAAGGGGGTAAAGGGGTGTTTTCCGTGGAGCTCGATGAGATCATCCGCCAGGTGATTGATTCGGCCTGGATTCTTTGCTCCGAGTGCCTCCAGGACTTTCAGGATCAGCCTGCCGGAAAACTGATGGATTATCCGCTGCCTGGCGTGCTTCTTTTCCAGTTCATGCCTGAGAATCTCAACCCTCTCGTAGTCCTCCAGGAGTGCCGCTAACTTCTCCTCTATGCTTGTCTGCGACTCGATGCTGGCCCACCACGGGACTATTCCCGTTCTTAGATAGTGAACCAGGAGTTCCAGGTCAGAGGTCTTCTCGGAAATAGTCCGGCCCTCCGTCCATCTGCCGCCCTGATCCGGCGCTCCCTGTATGGAGCCCTGTTGACCAGGGAGTGAAAGAGACCCTTGCCTCTCGCTGCAGATCCTGGCCATCTCGTCATATAACACTCTAAGCACCTTCGCAGAAAAGTCCTGCTCCAGCCTTTCCTGCGATATGGTCCCGATGTCGATCTCGAGTTTCTCGATCCTCAGGATGTTCTCCCCGGAAAAGCCCGTGAAGATTTTGCCCATTTCAGGCAAGAGGACCGTATGGTAGAGGTTGCCTATCCTGTCCTGGACTCCCCGAGCCTCTTCCTCGTCTTTTACTCTGAGTTCTATTGTCTGCTTTCTGATCTTATGGTTTTGAAGATCCATTTTCCCGGTCTTTCGTCTTTACAGGCTGATCAGGGGTTCAGGCTGAATCCCTTCAGTGCCGTTGCTAATACGGTCTTCCCTGTAACCGATGTTTTTATTGTGCTTATATTGTTTGAAAGGGATGCCCTGATGTCATTATTCTTTATAAATGAAGTTTTTTCAAAGGAGGGATTTATGTTGTTATCAAGCACGCTGGATACGCTCCTCCGGGGAACCACTGGCTATGTCTCCTTCTTTTTTACTCACATTTGTGATCGTGTTTTTGACTGTCTCAGCTATCATCTTGTCCAGTTCGTGCCGCATCCTCTTTTCTTCCTCTGTGGCCGTGCCCGAAGCGATCTTTACCTCATAGGCCCTGGCAGTTTTTGTCAAGCCGTCAAGGGCATCAGCTTCAGCCTTCAATCCGGGGTCGGTGTATGTAGATACGACTCCGGGATTGACCTCTGCCTGCATCAGGTTGCCGATGATTGTGTTCAGGCTGCCTGAGTATGCCTGTGTTATCGACTTGGCCTGAGTGTCTATTATGAACTTCAGGTCTTCGTATTTTTGACCGATTTTCTCGTCTATCGACTTGATCTTTTCCTCAAGGTAGCCCTCTTTACTCGGGTGCACCAGGATCTCGTTCAGGTCCGTCCATTTTTTTCTTCCCTCGGAGTCTTCTGCCATGGCCTCCTCCTCTTCTTCCACTGTGGGCTTACAGCACTGGTATGGCATGGAGAAATCCGCAATCACCTTATTGGCAGCGGATGAGTATACAAGGACAAAAGTGCCTCCCCCTTCAGCCCCTCCGGTATGCTCCATACCTGGATTTTCCTCGAGGAACCTGGCAAACAATGAGAGTTCTTTTGATTTCTTCTCTCTTTTCTTCAGTATACCGTCTATCCATTCAAACCACTTGAACTTTGTGTTGTTCACAAGGGTTTCATAAGGTGTGTAGGCTGAATTATATGTGACGCCCTTTATGTTCTTATTTATGATTGAAGCTGTCTCGACCGCCGAAGTATATGTCTTTATAAATCCGGGTTGATCGAATTCGTCAAGGTTTTTGTTCAGTTTTCCCTTGATTTCCTGAAGCTGTTCTTTCAGGATGCCGGCGCTGTCACTCGTCACTGCCTTGATGGAAGCCGTTGTGTTTGTTACAGACTTTGGAGGCAACTCCCCGGATCCCTGGATTATCTCGACCACCTTGGTGTTGAAGTCTTCAACGTTCCTGATATTCTCCCTCAGGTCCTTCTTCAGAAGGAAATGCAGGGTCTTCAGGCTACCGTATTCATAAAAAGGCTTAAGGGGGAGAATGGACAGGTCTTTTTCGATCTGGAGGGTCGTGACCTTGATCGGGAGATTGTAGCTGGTGATTATTCCCTTAAGCTCTTTTTCCGCTTCAGCGGGTTTTCTGCCGAGGTGTCCTTCTATCCTGAAGAACCTATAGTCGTCAAGGGGATAGTTCAAGGGGTTGAGCGCTCTGGCGGATCCGTTATAAACGTCGGCATTAAAGGAGTAGAGATGGTTGTTTTTGTCCCTTCTGTTCAGCTCGTAGTTCCAGTGCCGGTGCAAGGGATTATTTTTGAGGATCTTGTAGTAGTAGGGTATGGCCCTTGAGCCCAAACGGGCTTCCGGCTTGCTGGGAGTGACCTTGATGTCCTTGCCCGATGCCGGGACGTTGAAGCTCCTGATCATGGAGTCCATGCGTTTATGCAGGAACCGGGCCTTTTCCCATAGAGGGGATTTCCTGTTAAGGAGAGGGGACTTGTAGAATTGGTGACGGAAAGGATCAGACGGCAGACGTTGATCCACGGCGGTGAGGCTGCCGAGTATCACATGTTTTGGGAAAAGCTTCACGTCAGGACAACAGACTGCATTATCTTCGAAGAGGGTATCCTTGAACTCCTTATAAGCCGATGCTATGTCCTTTATGAAGTCATAGACGTACTGTATCCCGTGGTCGTCTTCCTCGATCCTTTCATCGAGTTGCGTGAAGGTCTTTTCCCAGGCTTCGGATGGATCGTTGCTGTAAACATTTTTCAACAGTGGTTCACAGGCCTGATAGCTGCCGGTGATTATTTTTGCTGTGTTGTTGATGAATTTCTTGATAACATTTCTGTAGCCGGAGGCCAGGTCACTGTAGGTACTGATATCCCGCGGGGATATCAGTACCCTTTCACAGTCGATCTCTTTGAGCCTGGAGTAAAACCGGTTTGCGGTCTGGGCCTGATCTATGAGGGACTTGAGGTCGGACCTGAAGACGAGGAGCACCCGCAGGTTGTTTCTCTGCTCCTTGCCCTTGTTGTCACAGTCGCTTCCTGTGCATATGCCGGGATCGTGGACGTAGCTCTCAAGATAGAGCAGCAAGGCCATTGCATCCATTTTCTTTCCCGTCTCATCTTCAAAGGCGTTCAATTTTTTTGCTCCCTGGTCTGCATCGGGCAGTAATTCGAAGAGGGGGATCTGTTTCTGGTTCTGGATAAAATATGGATACGAGGCGATCCTGTCTTTAAAGGCCTTGAAGTATTTGAATGCCCTGTCCTTGTCGAATGTGAGCAGATCTCCGTCAGTGGTGATAGCGCTCCCCTTTGTAATGGTGATGGACTTTGCAGCACTGATACCCTTCATCGGATACTTGACCTCAAGGCCGCACACAATACCTGCACCCGTCAGTTTCACCCTTGAAAGCCGGTACTCCCTGTCAAGGTATTCGGTAATGTTGTTAAGCTGCCCGGATGTCAGCACCTGGTCTTCTTCAAAGACCGGGTAAGAAGTCACCGTAGGTTCCGAGAGCTTATAGGATTTGTTTGCCATAGCGTCTACTCCTTTTGGGTTCCCAGATTTGTTGTATCAAGTATAAAGGCTTCTTTCGCCGCCTCCATGGCGCTGCAATCATACATGATGGCTTCAGGATAAACACTTTTCATCCGGCAGAGTACGCTGATAAGCCTGTCCGTGACCCTCTCTTTGTCTCTGCCGGCTGCGTTATATTCAAGCCACTGCCTGTATGCCTTTTCGAACCTGCCCATCTGTTCCTCGTCGACCCAGCAGATCCTCGGCTGGATATGGGAAGGGGTCTCGATTCTCAAGGTCTTTTCAACGAATCTCCTGAAATCGATTCTCGAAAACCTTGCAGACCATGCAGGCAGAACGATGGTTATCCTGAACGAGTAAGGATCGGAGTTGTAGCAGTCAGAACAGTCGGGGCTGACCTTTATCGGGAAAAAGGGCTCCTTGTCCGTTTCTGGTCTCAGCAGGATATGTTCTATAACGAAGAAGCCCTCATCACTGTATTTCCGGATGAGAAAATCCAGGAGGTACTCAACGGCTGCTTCGCGTTCCTGCTCCGTGTCGAAATACTCTATCCTGCGGGCAAGCACTTCTCCTGTATCGTCAATGATATTGAAGTAGAACCTGCCGTCGGAAGTCTCTTTCCGATCGTATCCGCTTTTTCCCGTGGCAAAACCGAGGGCCCTTCTCATTTCCCTAACAGCGCTTTCCTTGTCCCCGTATTTTGCGCTGCTGCTGAGAAGGATCTTTCCCTTTTCGTCTATAACCCTGAAGCGGTATTCATCAATGTTGTCCCTGTCTTTTTCCTGGTAGACCTCATATTTTATATTGAAGAGGTTCCGTCTCTTGTAGTTCCTGATTCCGAGGAGGCGGGCGACCCGTCGTTCCAGCCCGGTTACGGAATAGGTGTCCCAGAGGTTCTCCTGGTCCGTGTAATCAAAGGCCTGGCCACGGAGGCTGCTTATTGAAGGATAGTCTCTAAGGAACCCTATCTTTGTTTTGATCATATCCCTCCGGGTCTGGTCGAGGCCGCTGGAATACATTATCCATGCGTATTCGTTGAAACTCTCTGCAAATCTTGCAAGCAGGTGGTCGAGAAAACGGTTGCGCCTCTTGACGAAACGGGACTCGTCTTCAGCCAGCTCCTGTATGCGGGCTTCGATGCCTTCGTAATCGACGTAGAGGTCTTCCTCTCCCCTGACAGTGCTGATCACCTGTGTGAAACAGGTCCGCCCGATATTTTCATCAAGGGAGAAGAGTTCCTTCACGTGTGCGAGCTGAGCGAAATAATTGGCCAGCAACTGGTCAAAGAAGAGCAGGTACGCCTTCAACTGTTTGGCTTGGGCCTTGCGGGTTTCAGAGGCCGAGTCCTGCAGACCTTCCCCTCCTATCCCGTAGTTGAATGGAAAGTGGTTCTGGAAGGAATAGTATTGCCCAATCTTCCGGTCCTCACCGGTCTGTATCGGAAGGTCTTCAATCTTTGGCGGTTCAGTCCCGGCCGTGTCCTCACCTCCGGGCTCTTCATTGCTGGCCGCACTCTCGATATCCGCCTTGAAAGGAAGCTCTTCTTTATAGAATATTATCCTCGATTTTTTTAGGTTCAGGACCGGCCGGTGGTCCTTTTTCACCTTTATCGTCCACTTGTCCGGGGCGCCGGGGGATGGGTCCGAGGGGCTGAACTTTATATCCCTTACAGCAAGCACTCCCTTTATATTCATGATTACCCGGATGATGTCTGAAAGATTTATCCTTTCTCTCAATTCAGCCTCTTCAAGCTCGTCGTTGTCGATAAACCCGTTGTCCAGGACGGGCCCCTCAAAGATCTCATCAGGTGCCATCCCCTTGTCTATCATCTCCCTGAGCGAGTGGAATTTTACCGATGGTGTCAGGTATTTCCGGACCTTGCTGATGACGGCCTTGCCGACAGAGTCGATCTCAGCGTCAGGCGCGAGTTCGATCTCTGCGCATATGCTGAAGCCCTCTTTTTTCACTATCCTGATGGTGGAGAAGTCTTCACAGAGGTTTCTGTTCTCGTGCAGTCTTTTCCATGCGGCCTCGATTATGGATTCCTCGCTCCTTCCTGACTCTTCTTCAAGTTCGACCACGGCTTCATACAGCCCTTTCAGGGTTATCTTCCCGTAAGGGCTCTCCCTGGGATGCGGGTTACGGCTTAAGCTGCTCTCGACACAGTCAACGTAATAGGTGGTCTCCGTGGATTCCCTCAACCACGCGTTTTTGATCCCCGGGATGTCGAGCAGGAGCTTCCTGTAATCGTTTATCGTCACAGGCCCTGAAGGCAGGATCCTGATCGCCGACAGGAACTGCTTGTTCATATTTTGCAGGTTCTCTTCCTTATCAGCAAGTATGTCGGCTATTGGGTAAGATGTCCTGTAACCAAGGTCGGTGATGGCGTAGCAAAGGAGTTCGAGAATCGTGATCCCCGGGTCGTGTATGTTGTAGTCGGTCCAGACCTTGTGGGACAGTTCTTCTATGTACTTTAATCCCGCCTTGCGGAGATATTCGTAGTTGAGCACAGGCTCAGTGGGCGGTGATTTTGAAATCCTGTATTTGGTCGTCATTTTTTCCTCTTACCTGTTACTCACTCGATGTTCTTGTTTCCCGGTCCGTTGCATAAACGCTTGACCGGTGTTTACGCCTTTTCTATCGAGTGTTCATTGTACGAGACGAGTATTACCTTAGGCTCTGACACTGTCACTGTTTCCGTGTCAGTAGCCGCCTTCCCCCGGACGGTATGGAACATCTTGAAGTCCGTGACGTAATCAACGTATGAAATCTCCTCGATAAAATTAAGTATGACGGACTTGTGAATCCTGCCTCCGAACGCTATATCCTTGCCGTTATCAAAGGCCCAGGGTGAAAGAAACCGCTTGATCTCTTCATTCAAGGCACCCTTGTGGTATCCGAAATCGCAGCCCCTCTGAAAAGCTACCTTGAAATCAAGCTTGATCTCCTCGTATGAGGGGTTGGTGACGTGAATCCTGACAAAGGCACCTGCATGCCTGCCGAGGAAGTCCTCTATCTCCGATAGCGTATCCTTCGGAGCCTTTGGCTTGAGGCGGTCCACGGCGTTCCTGTTTCTCAGGTCAGGAACTACCACGACTGTTACGTGTCCCGGAGCGTTGTATGAGTCCCGGGAGGAGTGGTTGATACACTTTGCCTTGTAAATGGAAGGGAAGTTTTCAAGGGTCATCCTCTCGTAGTCCCATATATCGACCGACCTGTTCTTGTGTCTCAATCTCTCGCTGACCCTGCTGTAAAATAATTCCCTGTTCTCTGCCATCTGCCCGCCGAAGGAGGCATAGGGCTGTTCAATGGGTTTAATCGCTGCAAGCGGTTCTGCGAGCTTCCTTATGCTGCCGGCCTTGAGGGGCTTGCCCAGGTGCGCCGGGTCATTATCCCTGTCTCTGAATTCCGCCAGGACCGCGTTTGCCCTGACATCAACCAATTGAGTCACGGCATCGGTCTCTTTTTCTATCGCAGCCCTCAGCCAGCAGCAACCGCCGGGCAGGATGGTATTGCTTGAAGTCGCCTCTGCAGGGATGAAGAACTTGATGATGCCGCTTGTCAGGAGGCCGTTGGTCGTGTCAGATAGGATCTCGCTCTCTTTCAGCTCTCTCCAGTGATTGTCGGAGAGTATGCTCCAGGTAATGTCCGGCCGCTCCTTGTCCGGGTTTGCACTGCCTTCAGCTGCCTGCAACAGCAGCGGCAGGTTTTGCAGCGGCTTGACGTTTTCTAAGCCCACGTAAAACTCTCCCTCCTCCCTGTACTGGGGCAGCATGTAAATATTTTCGTTGACATCGAATTCCAACTGTTTTTTGAGGAACCTGTGCACCCGCATCTGGCCGAAGGCGGTCACGTGAAAAAACTCCAGCTCTTTGTTCAGGTAATCCTTTTCGCTTATGGAGGTCAAGTCGGCTTCAGCGGTTGAAGCGGAGTAACTGAGACGGATCGACCGGATGACCGGGGTATAGGGTTCGCCGGGCAGGGTCAGGGTCTCTGTTTCTCCCTTCGTGTATTTTATGATCCTCGTGGTGTAGAGTTTCCGGTATTCCTTGTGGAGGAAGTCTGTCAAAAGCTGCAGTACAATATAGCCCTTTTTCGAAGGGACGGAGACTCTTCCTGCAGCCTGCGGAAGGACAGGCACCTTGCTTGTAAGGTTGATCATCTTCAGTTCATCCATGGCCCACTTATTGTTCTGTTGAAGCAATGTGTAAGGTTTATACTCGATGACTTCAAGGGGTTTGACTCTCACCTTTTTCTTCTTTTCCGGAATGACAACAGGCCTTGCAGCGTCTGTCCCATCGAAGAGGTCGACACTGTTCCATGTGGTTCCGTCCGGTGCGGTCAGCTTTGCCTTGAAATAGCTGTTCGAGACCTTTGTAGTATAGTTCGTGTAACAGGACGAGAGGTCTCCCGAGGATACCTTCCAGGTGATCTCGATCGAGAACCCGTCGAGGTTCTTGGCGAAGGCCTCTTCATGGCCTATGTAGAAACGGGAGCCCTTTTCAGGATTCGGTCCGAAGGGCATGAAGGATTTTCCCGGTGCTATGCTTCCGAGGTCGTTTTCTATGGTGATATCCTCTATACCACTGTCTTCCACCGTGAGCCTGATGCTCTTGATCTGGACTTCTCTTAAGTAGGCATACCCCTCGTCACTCTTTTCCATGTCGAGCAGGACCTGCATCAGGGGAGAGGATGTTTCGAAGTTGCTGCCGTGCATGTCGGTGCTGTAAGCCGCAACAGCGCCCTCGTCTTTCTGCAGGGTGAAGGAGAACCTGAATTGTCCGCTTGTCCCTGGTACCTGCTCCAGGGAGACCTGCTTCGGGCCTATCCAGCCCTTCTCTGCAGTCAGGTAAACGCTAAAGAGCACCTCTTTCAGTGAGTCGGGATCAGTCTCCCCTAAGTCTGAGAGCGAGAGGTGGACGGTTACGGTCCGAATCCCGCCTTTGAGTGCCAGAAGGGGAGAGGCTATTGCAAAGCCTATGTCGGCCTTTGGCAGTCCCTCGTGTCCAAAGGGCCTCCACTTCGGTTCATCACTCTCCAGCTCTCCGCCCAGTCCGTCGGAGGAATTCGCTACAGGCGCAATGTGAACCACGTTGCCGGAGGCTACAAAGACCGAGCGCAGTCCCCTGATCTCCGATCTGGTTAAGAGTAAATCCTCTGTAAGGGCATAGAAGAGCTCCTTCCCCTTCGAGTCTTTCCCGGCCTTCAGCAGTGTGCCTGCCTTTATCAACTGGTCGCTCACCTTTTTCTTTAATTCTAAGACCACATGGGTCCTGTCGGGAAGGGGACCTCTTTTCCTGAAGCCGAGCACATCCTGGTAGTAGAAGTCGAGGTGACGGCCGGTCAGGCCGTTCATGTATTTCTGGGCATGCCTGAAGAGCAGCAGGAAGGCCATGTACAATGCAATGTGGGGTTCGTGGGCGCCGTAACCCTTGAGCTTTGTGATGTCAGCCCCTTCAACGGCCTCAAAGAAGGGCCTCCAGTTACCGTCGGGCCTGTTGGTGTCACTGTCAAAATATTTCAGCTCTTTGGCATACTCGCCTGCAAACTTGAGGAGTTCCTTGCGTGTACGGTCATCGATCCTTGCAAAGAAGGGATCCAGTTCCTTTGGAAACCTTTGCTTCCGGCTCTGCCCGTCCCTGATCAGGAATGTGCTCTTCTTTTTGTCGTGTCCCATGGTCAGATATGACTTCCTTCATTCCGGTAGAATGGATAAACGAGATTGTACCTCGAGTTTGTTGTCCTGACGGTGTATTCGATAATGATGTCGATCCTTGCTTCTTCCTCATCCGCCTCAAGGGTGACGTCATTCAGTTCTATCCTTGGTTCAAAGATCAGTATTGCCTGTTCGATCAGGCCGGTGACATAGGTTTTGAGGGTGGCATTCAATGGTTCGAAGAGGAGATGGTCCAAATTGCATCCATATTTCGGCTGAAGGATACGCTCTCCCACTGAAGTCGACAAGAGAATCCTGAGGCTGTTCTCGATGTCCTCCTCGTCTGATGTCATCTCAACGCCTTTCCCTGGTTTTGAGAAAGTCGGGGGGAAGCTCCATCCCCTCCCGAGAAAAGACGTGTACAAAGAAGATCCGTCTGTGTCCATGGTGCCTCCTTCACATCACTCGATTATTGGCTGTCAGTAAGACTGGTCAAATCAGAGGTCATCATAATTCAGCCGATGATCACCGTCGGCTCTCCCACGGCTGCCGAGGCCCCGCATATGCATACGTCGCCTGTTCTTAAGGCCGGTTTCCCGCCTATAAACACAGTGGCGCTGCCTGCAGGAAAGGGGCTGGCCGTCGGCTGATGAGCGTTCGGCGGTAATGCGCATACGTGTATGTCTGCGGCAACGGCAGCCGGCATGCCTCCGATCAGGATGTTCGGCACCCCGGGACCTGCTATCGTTCCGCCGTGGTTTGTGACATCTCCTACCCGTGCAGCAGCCGGCATCTCTCTGATCCTCCGTGGTTTCAGATATTCAAATCTTCATGGCAACTCATCATCCATCTCTATTTCAACCCTCCGGCAATCCTGGCCGGTCAATCAATTTATCTGTACTATAGCGCCTTTTACGACAGCAGTGGCGCTTGTGCTCAGCTCAGCTCCGGAAGCCCCTTCGGCCTTTAACAGCGCCGAGGCCTTGACGGTACTGTTAGTCCCTTCAATGTCAATGTTTCCTCCAGCCTTTATGGCGATGTCGCCGTTGCTCACGACAGTGATGCCTTCGGGACCCATCTCAATCTTGTTGCTGTTCTCGTCTTCTATGACAACAGACCCCGCGTTGTCGTCCATGGTGAGGGTCTTTCCCGCCGGGGTCTCGATTCTTATGCTCTCTTTTTCGTCATTGAATATCAGCTTTATGCCGCTTCGGGAGACGAAACCCTTTTCGTTGTTTTCATCACTTGCGGTCAGGGGAGCCGGCTTGGCACTGCTGTTGAACATGCCGAGGATCACGGGATTCCTCGGGTCGTCGTTCAGGAACCCGAGCACCACCTCGTCTCCGATCTCGGGCCTGAAGAAAGAGCCCCTGTTGTCACCGGCGTCAAGGGTGGCAACGCGTGACCATAGGCCGTCGTCGTTGCTGTCGACCAGGGGGAGCTTTACCAGCACCCTGTCTTCACCGTCAGGGTCGTCCTGAAGCTGTGTTACGATACCCATCTGGAGCCCGTTTACAGCGGGTAAGAGGCCCGAGGCAGGCAGGGAGTTGACCCTGTTTCTTTCAATAAACCACTCCTGTGAAAGGCCGAGTTGTGCCTCTGTAGTCCATGAGCCGTCTCCTATCTCGTGACGAATGCCTGAAACAAAGGCCTTGCCGTTGAAGCGTTCTCCCAGACCTGCCAGGCCCAGAAAACTCCCGGGCTTGATGGCGGCATGGCCTGTAAACTTCACCCTTCCCTGTATCTTGGACATCCTGGAACGCAACAGGGCGGCACTGGTCCAGGCCTGCAATTCCTCCTCGGAGATCTGGCCTGCCTGCTGGAGTTTTCTCGAGTCGGCTCCGATCGCCTCTGCCAGTGTCCGGGAGTCCACGTTTCCCTGTTCGGTTACATCAGGCTCTTCTCCTTCTGTTGAGATCACATCCTGGTTCGCCATGTCCCATGTGCGTCCCTCCACTTCCCGGACCTGGCTTCCGGCGTCCATTTCGGCATCAAGCTCTAAAATTGTTGCGCCGTACAGTAGAGAGATGTCCGCCTCTTCAGAGAAGTCAGGCCTTTTTATTTCGACCTTTTTATCGTCCGCGTAGACCAGCATGCCGTTGACCTCAGCACGGCTCGTGATGAAATCCCAGTCAGTACAGTAGTACTGGACGAGTTCCTTGTGGTTGACGCCCGTTGTCTCGATCTCGCCGTCAATCTCGTAGTTGCCGACGATGGTGTCGAAGACGTCACTGTCGGTGACATCATGGTAGCATGTATTCTTCGGTCCCAGGGACATCTTCACAGCCTTATGTTTGCACTCGATTGTCAACGTCGATGCTTTGTCTTGCCGGATCCTGATCCCGTGCCTGACGATTATGCCGGAGAAAATCAGGGACTCATTGGAGTGATACCCGGCCATGATTTCGACCTTTCTGCCAGGGACAAACAAGTCGGTATTACTTGCCTTGAAGTCTTCGCCGGCAGGGTCCCCATCAAGGAGTATTATTCTGGCCCGGGTTATCTTGTTCACCATCTTCGTGACCACAATGGATATGATGTGGTACTGGCGCGGCAGCTCCTCGTCCTCGACCATTATGGTGAAGGTCGGTTTGTCAGTCGGGGCCGGAGTTGGAACGGCTCTTTCATTAACCATTATCTACCTTCTCTATCGGGGGAAAGAGGATCTTCTCCCCCGGGGTCAATCGCCTGAAGTCCTTCAGTCTGTTGAACCTTGCAACCTCGAGGTAGTATGAGAAGTCCCCGTAGATCCTGTAAGTCATTAGCGGCAGGGTGTCTCCCTCCTTGACCGTCCTGACGTGGGTGAGGTCCGGAGACTTGTCGTTTGCCTTGGCGACCCTGGTCGAGTCGTCGATGTTCTCTTTGAAGGAGGCGTTCACGAGGGCTCTTAAAGGCCTGCCGTCGGACCTGAACAGCTTATAAGTGATGTCGGCCTTCAGCAGGGTGCAGTTCGATTTCAAAGTTCCCCACAGCACCTGCAGGTATTTCGGCCTGTGTATGTCTCCGTCGTAACCGACAACAGTGAAGAATTCCTTGATCTTGTCAACAACGTCGATCTTTTCACCGCTGACCCCGGTACCGTCGATCATGAATTTAAGACTGTATTCCTGGGGCTTGATCTTCTTGAAGACCATGGGACTTCCGGTGGTACCGTCACCCTGCCTGTCGTTATATTCGATATCGTATACCTGTACGTATTCCTCAGGATTGAAGCTCACCTTGAACTCCCCGACAGGGTTGTCGGAGTAATCAGCCTTCTTGTATGCCTTTATGACGAGCTTTTCTACCTCGCCGGTGGTGGGATTCTTTGCCATCTACCGTTCTTCCTTTTCCTTCAATATCTGCATTACCTGTTCAACACATTCCGACACTATATCCGCCGTGTCGGCTCCTTTTGAGCCGGGTTCTGCATTTTCATCCTTACTTCCACTGTCAATGACGGCCCTGATTATGATCTCGTTTACCTGGACGGGCATGGTCAAGTCCTCTTGAAGTAGTTGTACGCAAGTTCTATGGTCTCCACCACGATGCTGCCTTCCTGCGCCTTGAAGTCGGATACCACCCACTTGACCGGCCAGGCCTTTACAAAGCTCCACCCCACAAGTGGCTCATGCTCTTCGTTCAAAAGGGTCACGAGCACGTCAGCGGGCTTGAACTCGAAGTTCTCGACGGCGTCTCTGAACCACTCGATCAGCTTTGAGTTCTTCAACATACCCCGCTTGAGGACAAGGTTCCCATATTTTGACCTGGTGGGAAGGCGGTGTGAAAACCGGTTCTCAGCGCCTTCGTTGAGTTCTTCGATCCCGATCTCTGCCGTGAGGCCCGAGACCTCCTGGAACCTGGTATCCCCTTCGAGGATGCCGTCGAGGTTGAACTCCACCTTGAAGTGAAACCCTACGGGCGGGTAGTTAGTGCCCACCTTGCTCACTCGTTCTCGATCGTCAGCCCTTCATGAGCTACTTCTATGGACTCGATGGCCACCTCGTTGCCGGTTGCCTTCAGGCCAGGGCCTTCTATCTTCACAGGAAAGGCATTGACGGCCTTCCATGTCATGACGGGCTCGTGTTTCTCGTTGAGCAGGCTTATCGTGAGGGTTCTCCTTTCCACCTTGTTGAGCGAGGTGGTGTTGAGCCATTTGAAGAAGTCGTTGTCCTTAGGTATGATGCCTTTTTTCATGGTTATGTTGCCGTGCTTGGGTATGCCGGGCATCTTGATGGCCCCGTATTCCTTGCTTGCGCCGTCGCGGTACTCGATGACCTGTGTCTCGATGTTCAGTCCCGAGACCTCGGCAAAGCCGATTTCCGTTCCCCTGGAGCCGCCCCAGTCCACCTGGAAATGAAACGCTGGTAAAGGGTATTCAGCCATGGTTCTCCTCCTTATATTGACTGTTGTTATTTCTGGGCAAGTCTTTTTTCAGCTTTCAAGAGAAGCCGCCCTTTTTGATATCATCCTTCCTGCAACTTGTGGGAGAACTTGAGGATGATGAATTCAGCAGGTCTCACCACTGCCATGCCGATCTTCACGTTCATTCTTCCTTCAAGGATGTCCTGAGAGGTCATGGTGGTTCCAATCCCGACCTTGACATAGAAGGCATGGTCAGGCTTGGCCCCGGCAAGCGCCCCGTCTCTCCACTTCTGTGTCAGGTAGTTTTCTATCATGGATTTCACCTTGATCCACGTGTTGGCGTCATTAGGTTCGAATACGGCCCAGTAGGTCGACTTCTTCACGGATTCCTCCACCATGTTGAAGAAGCGTCTTACAGGGATGTAGCGCCATTCATTGTCGTTGCCTGCCAAGGTGCGGGCGCCCCAGACGAGTATGCCCTTGCCTGTGAAGGCACGGATGGCGTTTATTGATTTTCCGGCCGTGGTGTCTACATTCAGGTCCTTCTGCTCCTCGCTGTCGATAGTCTCGGTCAGGCCCGTTACCCCACTGAGACTCACGTTTGCCGGGGCCTTCCAGACGCCCCGGCTGCCATCCACCATTGCGTAGATTCCTGCTATGGCACCGCTTGGAGGAAGCTCTGAGAGGGAGTTACCCAGCTTCGTTACGAGGTTCTTGTAGACGACGTGGGAGTTGTAGAGGCTGTCTCCATAAGTCCCTTCGTAGTTGCCGGCTGAATCAACGATCTGAGTGAAGGCCGCGTTGACCTGGTCGAATATCAGGGAGATCTTCGGTTCAGCGTTTTTCAACTTCTCGGCATCGGTGCCACCTGTGTATATCGAGCCGTCGGCGTCAGGGGGGCTGCTGAAGAGGTCGCCCCACTCGTCCGCCTCGATCGTGTAGTCGGAATTGGAATAGAGGTTGAAGGAACCGTTCCATTCCGATTCTGCTCCCCTGTCGTATGCTATAAGTGTCGAGAGGGAGTCTTTCAGGGAGTTGGTTATCAGGTCCTTTATGTTTGTCAATAGATCGTCACCCTTGACGGGATCGTCCTTTGCCATTTTATCCACTTTGTCTGCAATCTCGTAGATCAAATCAAAGAGCCCCTTGAAATTGCCTGTGTCCGGGGAGCCCTTGAACTGGTCCAGCAGGACGGTGTATCCGGCCTTAAGAGTGCTTTCAGCACCCTTGAGAGCGTTTAAGTCGGTTTCAATCGTGTCTACATCGGCAATGGCGTTGTCCAGTTTCGTGATGATTTCCTTGACTTCGTCGTCATCGGTCAGGACATCGAGACTGATTACCTTTCCTCCCCTTGTGATCTTTCCCTTGATGTCCCTGTAGCGGATCTTTAACCCCAGGTTCGACTTCAGCCATGGGGTGTAGGCAGCCCCGTACTTCAGGTGGTTGATCCCGATCCTGTTCCTGAACTCCTCGACCCCGTCTTCCCATCTGAAGGTTGCATCCGTGTCTTTGGATTCGAGAAGGTCAAGCACGGCAAAGCGGTCCATCAGTTTGGCGCACTGGGCGATGGCCTGCTGCTGAAGGTCATACAGGTCGTCTCCAAGCCTGACCGCATCAGGAAAGAGTATGATCGTCGGTTCGTCCTTTCTCTTCAGCTCTTCGAGGCCCTTTTCAAATTCGGATTTGGAAGGTGTATCACTATAGGAACCTATGGATATGATGTAGCACTTTCCTCCTCCATTCTTGAAAAACAGCCTCAGGCTGTCATACATGTAAAAATTCGAGCTGACATTGTGTGAACTCAGTACGTTGTTTTCATCGATTACGACCTTGTTTACATTAACGGGCGGAGCCCCCCCGAACAGTGTCTCGTACTCCAACAGTGATGTTACTTTTGTCGGTACATGCCTCAGATCGTCAGGTCCTAACTCTTCGGCCCTTTCCGTATAGCCTATAAAAGCGGGAACAGCCGTCTCCACCTCAGCCACGGAGGGCGGAAAGAGGGAGATTTCCTCTACGTAAACATCCGGTGTTTTGTAAGTAGCCATAGTTCCTCCTTCATTCTACTTTTAAGGTTTAAATGTAAACAAATATCTCCGAGTAGACCTTGTTAGTTGAACCGTCCGGCTTGAGAGCTGCAACCGATGGGTTCGGCAGGTTATCGATCTCGAATATCCCGCTGCCGCCGCTTCCGTTGGCCTTTTTCAGCTGCACCCCCTTGACAGGGCTTTGCCGAAATGGGATGGGTCTGTTGGAGACAAAGGGGACGGCTTTCGTTCCATCCGATATCTGCTGCCGGGACTGTTTTTCGAATACCACGGGTGACCCACTGATGTCAGGTGATGTGATGGAGAGGTCGCCGGAAGATGTATCGGTACGGTATTTCATAACCACGTAATATCTCCAGTACGTCTCTCTTCTGTCGATCCTGAGGGTGTAAGTCTTGGGAAGAGGCTTGTTATCGTCATCGATAAGCCTGTAAGCATCCGGCGCGTTGTCGGTGAAAAAGACGTCGATGACGGCGAATATGCTTTTGCTCATCAACTCGTTACTTGCGTAGAACTCGAGTTCCCTGGTGCCCTCAACCTTCAGGATGAACTTTCCCGGCGGACCATCTCTCAAGTTGACGGGGCAGCTGAGAATGCCTTCCGTTGTTTCTACAACCTTCTTCAGGACCGTCTTGCCTGTGTCGTTTACTACCTCGATTTCTGCCTGTGAGGTGTTCACCTTGGAGGTGTACTGGAAAGACTGGGGCTTAAGTTCGATCCGGTCATGTTGAGTCAGGTGGTCCGAGGTCTTTTCGGAAGTGAGGAGGAACTTTCCTCCCTGGGGATTGTCGTTCAGGTTGTGGAGGTGATAGACCTGGTTGTTTCCTCCGTCCAGCGGTAAGTTGGAGAAGTTTGTCAGGTAGGGGTTCGCGGAGGCGATGGCAAAACTGAGCTGTAGGGCCTTTTCGAGGGGCCTGAGAGGTTGGGGGCTGCCGTTATCATTTCTGGTCAGCCCGTAGAGAACGGCGAATCCCTTGGGGGTCGTTCTGAAGAGCAGCCCGTGGTCGAGCAAGTCCTGCCGACATGTTCCGGAGGGGGTTATGGTGAAGTCTTCAGCGATCCCGGAATCGTAGTAATTGTGCAGGATTTCAACATCGAACAATGTATTATATTCAAGTTCCATGGATCAGCTCCTCCTGTCCGAGAGATTCATAATCCTGACAGGGGGCTGTTCGTCCGTTATAAGTGTCTCCTGGATTGTCAGCATCCGAATCTTGTACATGACCGAAGGGAGGTACTTTGCCCCCAGTGCTCCCCATATATGGTTCTGTTGTTCAAAACTTAGAGTGAAGAGCTCGGCGATCAGTTTTTCAATAGACTGATCAAGACCCGGTGTGTTCTGGGGGTTGAATACGTTTTTGCCCTGGAAAAAGCGTATCGCCCCTGACAAGAATCCGAGGCCGGTACTGTATTTGTTGAAATTGGCGGTAATCAGGACGTAAAGGTTGAGCTTTATGGCCGGGTTCAGGTGTGAGACCTGTCCTTCTGATGTGAGGGTGGTGGCTTGCCGGGATTTCACCATCCTTTCTTCCTCAACGTTGACTAAAGTCAGCCCCAGGGAGTTGTCAGGGACGGCGATGTCACCGTTGAACTTGACTATCGGCGTTATATGGACTACGGTCTCACTCGTTACGTTCAGCTCGGGCAGTCGAACAAGGTAGTCGTGGATCTCTTTCTTTAAGACCTCTAAAGCCTTGTCAATCATCTCTGTCCTTAGTTTTTAAGTTTTTTTAATCGGGTTAAGTGTTTTCTTATCCAGTTAAGTCATTTCATTGCGTAAATGAGTTTAGCATATTTAACCTGTAAATTCTTGACCTATTTTGTCTTTTTTTTGACCTATCTTGCAGGGAAGGGTGGGCTTGTCAATAAGTGTGTAAAAGCCATTTGGGGGATTAGTGGTGGATAAGGCATATGTGATAATTTAAACGGGTGTGTTAGGGCAGTAACGACATTACGATTAATCTGTTTTTATTCCTTGCATTGGGATGTTCTCCAGCCCGTTTAATTCCTCTATTCCGCTTCCTTTCCAATAGCGGGGCCGGTGCGGTCAGTTAAGGCTGTAGCCCTTCGGTTTTTCTTTGCATAAGTGCTTGAAGTGAGAGAGGGGGCTCTTCTTTTTCCGTAGCGACTTTTTGTAAACCCTCGGAGAGGCCTTCATTATCCGCTTGAACATCCTTGTGAAGTGAAACTGGTTTGTAAAACCACAGGCAAAGGCTATGTCGCTCATGGAAAGGCCGTTCTCCCTGAGCATCTTTATCGCCTTCGAGATGCGGAGCCTGTTTACATACAAGGTAAAGGTAATGCCCATTTCCCTCTTAAAGGTCCTTCCAAAGCAGGAGATACTCATTCCGGACTCCCGGGCGATCTCGGAGAGTTTTATCTGGAAGGTGTATCTCTCATTTATATACCTGATCGCCCTGAACAGCCCATTCCATGGCTTCTCCAGTTCTTCTTCTCCCAAGACCTCCTTGATGCACAGGGCCCTGAGAATGCTCTTCTTTAAATCCTGCATAGCCAGCGGCTTCCTGAAGTAGTCCCTTGCACCGAAACGGAATACCGTAACGGCAAGTTCTTCAGAGCCACAATCCGTCAATATTATTACAGGCACAGAGGGCTTGACGGACTTGAAGAACTGAAGGAGTTCAGTGCAGGAATGCTTCCCGGAGTGATCCAGAAGCACAAGATCTATCTCGTTATGCAGAAAGAAGTCGCAGGATTTGCTCTTCTCTGTATTGACGATTATTTTGCATTCCTTCAATGAAGCAGCGAGGCTTTTGTTATGCTGCCTCGCATAAGGATCTATCAGCAATATCTGATGTTTTTCGTCCAGGGCGTGAGATGAAGTCATGGGCGAACCTTGCCTTTTTTTCTTAAAACAGTAAATTTATCTTTGTTTTTCAGTAAGATAGACTGGATATTTAAGTTAAGCATAGCATGGATGAGGGGTTTAATTCAACAAAGAAACCACCCGGTGACTCTTCAGCTCTCCCGGGTGGTTTCAAGGAAAGGGTTAATCGGCTTAGAATCCGAAGTTTTTCAACAATAGAATCCACGTCAGTGGAGTAACAAAGTCCTGACGTTATTTTATTAATTGTTTACCTTTTCAGACCTTGGAGCTTAACTTTCCTCTATCTTTCTTTTTCCTCTAAAGTTTTTTTTAAAATGTCCGATAGAGCTATAAAGAGTTAAGAGGCGATGGTCCGGAAAGGAGGTGACAGGATTTATAATTGACGATTGACGATTGTTACATTTTTTGGATTTATTTTTTCAACCGAAAACCTACAATCTGAAATCGAAAATTGCAAATGGGACCTGAAGCCGCAATTTTAAATGATAGCCGGATGCTGTCAAAAACACAAACAACTTTACACGGAGGTAAAAAATGGCATTAGTAATCAACACAAATGTAGCTTCTCTGATTGCACAGAGGAACCTTGCGGTAAACAGTTCAGCCCTTAGCAAGTCCGTACAGAGGCTCTCTTCCGGTCTGAGAATTAACTCGGCAGCAGATGATGCAGCAGGTCTTTCCATTTCCGAGAAATTGACGGCGCAGACCAGGAGTATAGCTGTAGCTATCAGAAACTCTCAGGATGGTGTCAGCCTTTCTCAGGTTGCTGAAGGCGGCATGACGGAGATCGGTAACATCCTTACGAGGATGAGGGAGTTGGCAGAGCAGTCTTCCAATGGTACACTCGGTGACAGTGAGAGGACTGCATTGGACAACGAATACTCACAGTTGAAAAGTGAAATCGACAGGATATCCAATGTCACGGAGTTTAACGGCATCAAACTCCTCGATGGCTCCAAGAGTGGAACCGGTGTAACCCTGCAGGTCGGCTTCCAGAACACCACTAATGACAGAATTAACTTCTTCTCAGGTATTGCAGCTACAGATACCACTCAGCTCGGGATTACGGGGGCATTCGGGACTATTTCATCAGCCGGCAACGCACAGTCGGCTCTGACACAGATTGACGCTGCTATAACCACTGTAGCGCAAAGAAGGGGCACCCTCGGAGCAATCCAGAACAGGCTTGACTCAACCGTATCCAACCTGAGGGTATCTTCAGAGAATCTTACGGCGGCTAATTCACGTATAAAAGACGCTGATTTTGCCTATGAGACTGCACAGTTTACGAAAAATCAGATACTTGTCCAGGCTGCGACATCAATCCTGGCACAGGCCAATGTCTTGCCGCAGAATGCCTTGAAGCTTTTGAGGTAAAATTTTTTCTTGTGGACGGTTTCAGAAAGAAACCGTCCACACACATCAAGGTAAAGGTAGAGAATAATGATTATCAATAACAACAATAAAATTGTATCTCCGGCAAGTCAATCCAGGGATAGTAGTGACAAGTCTGCAGGGATGGATGTTAAGTTACTTAAAAATAAGGAGAGTAACCCTGTCAAAAAGGGTGATACTGATAAACTGAAAGAGAAAAGAAAGGCTGAGGCCTTAATAAATAGATATATGAACAGGACGATTCGCATGGAAGTAGATAATGAATTGCATCGGGTGATAATCAAGCTTATTGATAAGAAGAGCGGAGAGATTATACAACAGATACCCCCTGAGGATCTCATTGAACTTGCCAAAAAGTTGAGAAGTGGAGAGGGTATATTCCTTGATAAGGAGGTGTAGTAATGTCTGTTATAGCTTCAGTAGGCTTGTCTTCAGGTATAAATTATGATCAACTGATTACCAATTTATTGAAGATACAAAAGCAACCCCTGTACAGACTTCAGAACAAGCAGGCCGGATACAACGATAAGATAAGTGTTTATAATGAACTCTCTGCAAAACTTTCAACATTCAAGGGCGCAGCCGATACCCTGAAGTCCGGAAGCAGCTTTTATGCCAAGATCTCATCTGTCAGCGATTCAGCCGTGTTGGATGCTGTAGTTAGTAACTCTGCGGCTACGGGGAATTATTCCGTAAGCATAACTACCCTGGCTTCAGAGGAAAAGGAGGTTCACAGCGGTGTGGCATCATCCACAACGGTTGTAAACGACAGTGGTGCAGACCAGTCTTTTCAATATACCTATGCAGGGGCACAAAGGACTCTCACCGTTACGGATGGTACTACTCTTGTAGGACTTCGTGACCTTATTAACAATGACAGCAGCAACCCGGGTATTACTGCTACGATTCTGTATGACGGTTCATCCTACCGACTCGTGTTGTCCGGGGATAATACGGGGAGCACAAACAGCATCACTATTGATTCCGGCACGACTATAGATGGTGTTAATACCACTGTAGATCTTACAAGTGCTACTTTTACAGAAACAAAGACCGCCAGTGATGCAAGTTTTAGCGTTGACGGTATTTCCATGACCAGGAGCTCAAATACAGTTACGGATGCCATGACCGGTGTTACTCTTACACTCAAGAATGCAGGTTCATCCACACTATCGGTAACGAATGATACAGATACCATAAGTCAGAATGTTCAATCCTTTGTGGATGCCTATAATAATATTGTTTCTTATGTCTCTGGAAACTCAAACTATAATGCGACTGCTCATGCAGGCGATCCTCTCTTTGGAGAGTCAACTTCAAGACAGATTTTAAACAGATTGAGCAATATCATCACAAGCAGGGTATCAGGGCTTCCGGACGATCTTAGAGCCCTTTCACAGATTGGCGTATCCACAAATAGAGATGGTACCCTTTCGCTGGATACCGGTACGCTGAGTAGTAAATTATCATCAGACCTTGGGGGTGTTGAAAACCTTTTTACAGATAGTACAAGCGGGATAGGAACCCAGGTCTATGATTACATTGGTAATGCAACCGATTCAATCGATGGGGCCGTTACAGTCAGGATAAATGGTCTTGAGTCACTTGTGGGCAATATTTCGGATGATATCACTGATCTTGAGGCTAAATTGAGCAGAACAGAGGAAAGACTGAGAAGACAATTTTCCGCTCTGGAGTCACTCCTCTCAGGATTGACATCCCAGGGCACTTTTTTAACCAATCTGACAAATGCGTGGAACAAATAAAGAAAAAAAAGGAGGTAGAAATGCAACAGGCCTTAGAGTACAGAAAGACAGAGGTTAATACGTCGGATAATGTCAGGATTATATCTCTCCTGTATGATGGCGGCATTAATTTTATCAAAATAGCAAGGAAGAGGTTGGAGGAAGGAGACATTGCCGGCAAGGGGCTTTTTATCGGCAAGGCCACCGGAGTTGTGGCAGAGCTGTCAAGTTCATTAAATATGGAGGCAGGTGGTGAGGTAGCCGGAAACCTCAGGAGGCTGTATGATTATATTCTCGACAGGCTCCTCTATGCAAATCTGAAGAATGACCTCAGGGCATTTGAGGAGGCAGGAAAAGTTCTCGACATTCTTAGAAGTGCATGGAAGGAGATGGAAAATGGAAAAGCATGTGCTACAGGTACAGTGAATAATGCCGGGATGGAACTCAGGGTGTGAACGAACTAATTCTTCACCTCTGCAAAGAAATTCTCAGTCTGGCTGAAGCACAAAAAGAGGCTGTTCTTGAGGAGAAGTTTGATGAAGTGATTGAGTTGCAGGAGAAAAGGCAGTTAATCATAGAGAAGATTCAAAAATTTGACAGTGCTGAGTCATCAGGTGGTCATTTTGACGTATCAGAGGGAAAATATGGCCTGGCAAAGGAAGAATTTTCCCGGAAGATGAACGTAATCGTCGAGAAAACCCTATCGATTGATAGGGAAATACAGGGCATTATTCAGCAAGAGCAACACTCCCTGATTGATGGTATGGAGACTGTTCAGAAGTTAAAGAAGGCCTTCTGCCGGGGTGCCGGCTTTCGTCAGGCAGGGCAGAAGTTAAATTTAAGCGCCTGATTTTAAATAGAGTCTGTGTATAAAGTCGAACCGTTACTGTTTTCTGTCATTCCGGC
>ENA-ORDP01000095-ORDP01000095.1-marine-sediment-metagenome-genome-assembly--contig:-NODE-95-length-53828-cov-4.157030_pt1 | contig 53828 bp, 52 predicted proteins | sample MGYA00248627_ERZ508539 | MGnify/ENA primary metagenome ERZ508539 (study PRJEB26208, sample SAMN05571518) | marine sediment metagenome | biome: deep sea; feature: Hydrothermal vent; material...
GTCGATTTACCGCACCCCGACTCGCCCACAAGCCCGAAAACCCCCTTCTGGGCTATTGTGAAACTTATGTCGTTGACAGCGTGAACGCTCCCGACTTCCCTGGACAAAACACCGGCGTAAATTGGAAAATGTTTTCGCAGGCCGGACACTTCAAGCATTGGCGCGGTCATAATCTGGCTATTGTCTGGTGAAGGCAATTGATTGTCAATGGCGTTAAGTCTGGATTATATTGACTCCTTACCGTAAAATTGGTAAATATTGTTATCATCAAGCCGTTTGCGGGAATAAATAACAGCAATCCGAACACGAGGATTTAAAATGAAAAAAATAATAGTCACGGCGCTGGCCCTATCTTTAGCGCTTGCCCCCACACTAGGTTGGGCCGCAGGTTTTCGCCTGCAAGAAACCGGCAACGCGGCCCAGGGCCAGGCTCACGCTGTAGTGGCCGGGGTGACGGACGCCTCGTCGGTTTACTACAACCCGGCCGCTATGACAGAGATCGGAACCTACGCCGCCCAGGCCGGATTCCAGTTTGTCGATTCGAATACGCAATACGAAGGGCCATACTCCTTAAGATCCGCGAACGAAACTTTCGCGATCCCGCACGTCTATGTCGTCAAGAACTTCAAGGAGAAAGGAATGGCTCTGGGATTGGGTCTTTTCTCCAATTTCGGAACCGGAACCAACTGGCCGATGAACGGGCCTTTCAGATACGAGGCCACTCTTACCGAGCTGAGGACAAGCACACTCAACGTCAATCTGGCGAAAAAATTCGGTGACAAATTCTCCGTCGCGGTCGGAGTGGATTATATGAATTCCGACGTGAGGTACGACTCGATGTATCCTTTCGGCGCCATTGTCGGATCGTCGGTACCCGACGGAATCACAAACATCAAGGCCGACGGCGCGGCTTTCGGTTATAACGCCGCGCTACTTATCAAGCCGAATTCGAAGATTAAAATCGGGCTTTCCTACAGATCCAGAATCAAAACGAAATTCACCGGAGACATCGCCATCAACAATTTCCCCGGCGCGCTTTCGCCTTTGCTGGCCGCGCGCGGTATAGCCGGAGACGATTACAAATCCTCCGCGAGCATGGAGCTTGATTACCCCGACATGCTTCAGCTTGGAATCGCCGTACAGGTAAGCGACAGGCTGGCCGTGGAGATCGACGTGGACTACACCGGATGGTCTTCTTACGATCAGCTCGAATTCAAATTCGCAAAACCGCTCGTCACGCCCGGCGGCTCCGCTCTTTTGCCGTCAACCAGCGTGACTAAAACCGATTGGGGGAACACTGTGGCCGTCAAGATCGGGGCGAACTATAAATATAACGGCCGGACAACTTTGAGGGTCGGCTTCTATAACGATCCCAGCCCCATTCCAGGCGATACCCTCACTCCCCGCCTGCCGGGCGCGGATCGCAAACTGGTTTCGGTTGGAATCGGGGTCAAGGCGACTGATAATTTCACCATTGACGTAGCTTACGCCCGTCTGGTATCTGATACCAGAAATGTTGACAACAGCGTTGGAGCGCCCTTCTCTTCTGTGAACGGCGAATATAAATCATCTACTAATATTTTCGGAGCTACTGTAGGTTATCAGTTCTAACTGATCTGCATTTAGAGTCGTCAGCTTACGCGGCGGCCGGGAGAGCGGGAGGAAACGGAGGAGTACTCCTGCTCTCTTTTTTTAATTTACCGGCAGACAAGCCGTGGGCCGTGGGCCGTGGGCCGCAGGCCGCAGGCCGCTACAGGCCCGATATCCATTCCTCGACTATCCGCAAATATTTTGATCCTCCGCGTATATAGGTGTCGTTGTGCCCTGAGACCACCGGCACGATGCGCTTTGGGCCCAACGCCCTTGAATACAACTCCTCGGTATGACGAAACGGTATCAGCTCGTCGCGGGTTCCATGGATAAAAAGCTTTGGCGCGCTGATTTTGGACACTATGCGCCCGTTGTCGAATCCGTCCGTTACGAAAGCCACCGGCAAGAAAGGATAAATTTCAGACGCCATCCGGCGCATAGAGACAAAACCTGATTCGAGTATCACGCCTGACACGCCCGGATACCGCTCCGCCGCGATCAGGGCCGCGCCCACTCCAAGAGACCGGCCCCACAACACAATCCGGTTTAGCGGAACCTTCCGTTTTTTACTCACCCAGTCGACCGCCGCCACCGCATCTTCCCCTATTCCATCGATTGTCGGCCATCCCTCGCTTCTGCCGTAGCCACGGTAGTCGATCATAAGAAAATTAAGCCCGGCAGGTTTCATGAATTTAATAAAATCGATCCGGTCGGACATGTTGCCTGCGTTACCGTGATAAAAAATAACGAATTTTTTGGATCGGTCACCGGGGAAAAACCAGCCGTGAATATCGAATTCACCGGAGCGGATGACAACATCGACAAACTTAAGCCCGAAAAATGTTGGATTAAGCTCAAGACCGGTCTGGGGATGAAAAAGAAGTTTAGGCTCTGCCATCTTTACAACGGCCCGTAGCGACACCGCCGCCAGAGCCAAAAGCAGGGCGAAAAGCAATAGGCCTTTGTTGAGCATGATCTGTAATCGTAAAGTAGATTCCAAATACAAGTATAGCGCATTAATAAACGCGCAAAGGATAACGATGACCAAAGAGCATTCATTCAGCGAAAGCGATAAACCTGTAAGCGCATGGCTTTACATGGCTCCGACCATGCTATTGATTTTCGGCGGCGGCATATTCGGATTTTTCCTTTATGAAAGCCTCAACGCTCTTTCCGCCTCGCTCATCCAGACACTCATGCCGGGGACTACCCAGGTGTCGCTGAAAAAACCGGGGCCTTACACGGTGTTTCATGAATATGAGAGCGTTTTTAACGGAACCCGTTATTCCGTTGAGCAAGGTTTTATAGGTATGAAATGCTCCCTCACGTCCAGCGGCGGTAACAAAGATATCAATCTTGAGGATAAAGCCGGAAAGATAAAATATTCCATACAAGGAAAAACCGGAGGCCGAAATTCAAAGCTCTCTTTCGATAAGTCGAGCCCAAATAGGCCAAAGTGAGCGGATATCCTAAGCTTTATTTTATATAAAGGCATAATAATTAATGACTTTTACTAGAGCATGATGATATTTTGATATTTAACCGAATTTAATTAAAATGCTTAATGTTCAGCATTTGAAAAATGGCAAAGAAAAAAGTTAAAAGGAAGCGTAGGGCAACAAAAGAGCTCCAGGGCATTACTGCAATATCAGTTTGCGGATATAAGTCTATTGCAAAAGAATGTACGATTAAAATCAGGCCTTTGACAATTCTAGCTGGGGCAAATAGCTCAGGCAAATCGAGCATCATGCAACCTCTGCTTTTGCTTAAACAAACACTTGAAGCTCCTATTGACCCAGGGGCTCTTCGTCTCAATGGCCCTAATGTAAATTTTTCATCTGCGACTGAGCTTTTATCAAAAATTAAACCTACTCAATGCTCAAATAAATTCTATGTAAAAATTGAGAAAAATAATATTTCTAAGCTCACGACTGTTTTCAGAAACAAACCTACAAAAGGTTTTAATGTTGAAAAGATGACTTATGTTAATTCAGAAGATGTAAAGCAAAATGCTTCCATTTGGCCAAAAATGACATATAAAGAAATATTAGATAACTCTTCCAACATGATAAAAGGGCTTTTTAAGGATCTTTCTCACAGCATAAAAAGGGACAAAGAAATTAGCGATAAATTTGAGCTCACTGTCTCACTTGATCGATGTTTTTTAGGTATAGATTTATCTTCAGGTGGAAAAAAAGCGTTTTCATTCGGTCCATTAATATCTCCAAGTCAAAATTTTAAGTCTTACATTGCAAACCTAATTCATCTTCCAGGCCTTAGAGGAAATCCCGAAAGGGCTTACATAAAGACACCGGCGATTGGCCCCGCTTTTCCTGGGATTTTCACTGGTTATACTGCTGGGATAATTTCCCATTGGAAAGAAAGTGACAAGAAAAAATTAACCGAACTGGAAAATGCTTTAAAAACGTTGGGCTTATCGCAAAGAGTGAATGTTAATGCTTTAGACGATACAACGGTAGAGCTAAAAGTTAGTCGAATTCCCAAGGGGCATCACAGAGGATTAAGTAATATGGTTAATATTGCCGATGTTGGTTTTGGTGTTTCACAAACATTGCCTGTCGTTGTTGCTCTTTTAGTAGCTGAACCGGGTCAATTAGTTTATTTAGAACAACCAGAAATTCATTTGCATCCTAAAGCGCGGATAAAAATGGCCGAAATTTTAGTGGATGCGGCTAACCGTGGCGTTAGGGTTGTTGTGGAAACTCATAGCGCCCTGCTTCTAAAAAGCATTCAAACGCTTGTAGCGCAAGGGAAATTAAAATCAGATAAGGCAATACTTCACTGGTTTAACCAAAACAAAAAAGATGGGACAACTGAAATATCGTCCGCTGATTTGGATGATTCAGGGGCGTTTGGAGATTGGCCGGAAGATTTTGGTGAAGTGGAGTTAAGTATCGAAAGTCAATATATCGAAGCAACTGAAAAAAGATTGTTGAATTAGTGATCAAAAGGAATTCTAAGCTTCTGGTTATAGATGCTACTGTATTTCAGGCGGCTGGTGGTAAAAAAGGTTCAAATCAAACTTCGTCTTTCTGCTCCAGATTTCTTATGGAAGTTTATGTTATTTGTCATAGAGCAGTTTTGACTTCTGAATGCAATAAAGAATGGAACGATCACTATTCACACTATTCAATTAAATGGAAATCCAAGATGATGGGAGCAAGAAAAGTCGATCTCAGGCATGACGAAGAAGTGATGAACTCTGAATTGCGTGACACTATTGAGAAGCATGCATCTAGTGAAAGTAAGCGAATAGCTATGTTAAAAGACGCGCACTTAATAGAAGCGGCTTTGAATTCAGATAAAATAGTTATTTCACTTGATGACAAAGCAAAAAATAATTTTTCAGAAATTGCAGGAAAATTTAGGGAATTGAAATCTATAGTATGGATAAATCCAGTACAAGAAAAGGATAAGGCTATACAATGGCTAGAAGAAGGAGCTAAACCCTACAAAACATGGCAGTTAGGTTCAACCTAAACTTTCGCTTCGATCACGTATTGCTCGGCGTAAATATTGTGTTCCCTTATATCCACAAAACCATCTCCGCTTATAAGCTTGAGAGCCTTGTCTTTGGAAACCCTGTGATCGAGCGGCGGGCCTCCTTCTGTTTTCACAGCCTGCCAGTCGGCGCAAAAAAGACGGCCTCCCGGTTTGAGGACACGTTTTATCTCGCCATGAAATTTTTCAACGTCGCCGACCTCGTGGAACAGGTTGACATGCATAACAACATCGATAGAGTCATCGTCAAACGGCAAATTGTCGGCCTTGCTTGTTTCAAGCTCTACGTTATCAAGTTTTTTGAATGACTCTTTGCCTCTAAAAACGTTGAGCATATCCTCCGAATGATCCAGCCCGATAAGCCTATGGCAATGGCCCGCGACCTCCTCGGCGAAAAAACCTGTGCCCACGCCGATATCCAGGACAACCTCCGACCCTTGTAAGCCCATAACTTCGGCGAGCCTGACCGGGTTCATTTTTGCGCGCCTTTCGGCAGACTCCAGCTTTTTCCAATTCGCCGGATCGAACGTATGCGGCGGCTTTTTTTCACTCATCATTCTTTCTCCTTATCTTTCATTCCGGCCGTTTACAGCCTATACTATTATTTTTCCGGTTACAGGATTTTACCATGCTTTTGCTGTTGGATAATTACGACTCGTTTACGTACAACCTGGCTCAGTATCTGATTGAGCTGGGGGAAAATGTCGAAGTCATACGTAACGACAAAATCACTATCGACCAGATGAAGGAAATGAGCCCGGAGCGGATTGTCATCTCGCCGGGGCCGAAAACCCCTGACGAAGCGGGCGTTTCGATCGACACGATCAAGGCGTTCAACGGCGAAGTTCCCATACTCGGAGTCTGCCTGGGGCATCAGGCGATGTCTGCGGCGTATGGCGGTAAAATAGTAAAGGCCGAACGGCTGATGCACGGAAAGACAAGCCCCATCCAGCATGACGGCAAAGGGATTTTTAAAGGAATCCCCAATCCTTTCGAGGCGACCAGGTATCATTCGCTTATCGTAGACGAGGAGACGCTCCCGGACTGCTTCGAGATTACCGCAAGGACGCCGGAAGGGGAGATCATGGGCATCCGTCATAAAACGGCGCCCACCGAAGGAGCGCAGTTTCATCCCGAATCGATCATCTGCGAGTCTGGAAAAGAGATATTGAAAAACTTTTTAAATGGATAACCGGTTTGGGCAATCTTGCAATATTCCACAAAGCATGAATTACGATAAAGATGGTAATTTGAAAAATTGAGACCTCTGAAAAAGTAACGTTTAACTGTCATTGCGAGGAGTGTAAGCGACGTGGCAATCTCCAACCACTTGGTTTGCAAAGGCATGAGATTACTTTGTGGAGTTTATCCTGAGCTATTGCGAAGGACTCGTAATGACATTTGCAGGAGTTTTTCAGATGTATCAAATTAATATTTAATTTAACGCAGAAAACCTTATGCCTATAAAAAACGCGATTTCAAAAGTAATCGAAGGCGCCAGCCTCACCAAAGACGAGATGGTCGCCGTCATGGGGCAGATAATGACAGGAGCCGCCTCCGACGCGCAGATCGGCTCTTTTTTGACGGCGCTCAGGATAAAAGGGGAGACCATCGACGAGATAACCGGGGCCGTTATCGTCATGCGCGAAAAAGCGTTGAGCGTAGACGCGGGCGAGGGGCCGGTTGTGGACACATGCGGCACCGGCGGCGACGGCGTTAACACGTTTAACATCTCCACGACATCCGCGTTCGTGACAGCCGGAGCGGGGCTTACCGTCGCAAAGCATGGCAACCGCGCCGTGTCGAGCGCCTCCGGCTCGGCTGATGTTTTAAAGGCGCTCGGTGTGAACATATCAGCGGAGGTGAAGACGGTCGAAAAATGCCTGAGCGACATCGGAATAGGCTTCCTTTTCGCGCCCCTGATGCATGGCGCCATGAAATACGCTATCGGCCCCAGAAGAGAGATAGGAGCGCGGACTATTTTCAACATCCTCGGCCCTCTCACCAATCCTGCCGGAGCAAAGGCCCAGGTTATAGGCGTCTATGACCGCTCGCTTTTAGAGCCACTGGCCGAAGTCTTAAAAAATCTTGGGGCGAAAAGGGTGATGGTTGTCCACGGGTCGGACGGGCTCGACGAGATAACCGTCACCGGCGTCACCTACGCCGCCACGAGCGTGGAGGGGAAAACCGAAACGTTTAAAATCGATCCCGAAAAACTGGGTATGCCCCTTCGAGGCCTGGACGAAATAAAGGGCGGCGATCCATCCGCTAACGCGAAGATCACAAGGAGCGTGCTGGATGGAGAGAAAGGCGCGCGCCGTGATGTGGTTTTACTAAACGCGGCGGCGGCCATATGGGCTGGAGGCGCGGCCAATTCTCTTGAGGAGGGAATTGAAAAAGCAAAGGAGTCTATCGACTCCGGCTCAGCGAAAGAGAAACTGGAGCTACTGGTTACTAAAACCTGCCAATGACAACAGAAGAAAGCCGGAAACGTAGGCTTGGACTAATTAAGTCGGCTAAAAGAATCGTCGTCAAAGTGGGGAGCGGTGTGCTAACCGGCGAGAAATACCATAACGTAAGCCCGGAGGTAGTCTCGCAGATCGCCCGGCAGGTGGCGGTTCTTATCAAGCAGGGACGAAAAGTGGCCATAGTAAGCTCCGGTTCGGTGGCGATCGGCGCAAGACACCTTGAAGTGGGGCGGCGCGATCTTTCCATCCCTGTGCAACAGGCGGCGGCGGCGGTCGGACAGAGCGATCTGATCGGGCTATGGGCCAACGGCCTCGGCGCGGAAGGGTTGAAAGTGGGGCAAATTTTGCTCACCCACGATGATCTGGCGAACCGCAGGCGATTTTTAAATGCGAGAAACACAATAAACACCCTGTTCGATTTCGGATTCGTACCTGTGATAAACGAAAACGACACCGTAGCCGTGCATGAGATAAAGTTTGGCGATAACGACACGTTAAGCGCGCGCGTGACAAACCTGATAGAAGCCGGCCTGTTGGCGGTTCTCTCCGATGTGGACGGGCTCTATTCGAGCGATCCCCGGCTCGATAAGGACGCCTGCAAGGTGGATATTGTAGACAGGGTGGACGATTCTATCCTGGCTATGGCCAAAGACTCGTCAACACGCACCGGGCTTGGAGGCATGGCTTCCAAAGTCAGGGCCGCAGACGAAGCGGCCAGGTTCGGAGCGGCGACGATCATCATACCAGGCGCAAAAGAGAACAGCTTGCTCGATGCGCTTGCCGGGAAACGAATCGGCACTTTTTTCTTCCCGCATGAAAACAAGATGAGCGGCAAGAAACACTGGATAGAATACACGCTAAAATCACAAGGCTCGATTATTGTCGATAAAGGCGCCAAAGACGCGCTCACTTTAAATGGAAGAAGCTTGCTCGCCTCCGGGATAACGGATGTCAAAGGCGATTTTGAGTCGGGCGAGGCGGTGGATATCGTCGGACAAGATGGGAGAACCATAGCCAAAGGGCTTGTCAATTACCACTCCCCGGAGCTGGCGCGGATCATGGGCCGAAAGTCTGGCGAGATTGAAAAAATCCTGGGATATAAAATATATGACGAGGTGATGCACAGAAACGATATGGTTTTCTCTGGATGATAAAATCATGGTCACTTTTCATCTCCAATATAAGGGAACCTCTAATAATCCATTTCTGCTGCAATCGGCTTAAAAGGCGCCATGCTTCGTTGCCGAGTCAAATTCGTTGACGAATCAAAATAGTCCTCAGAGTAGTTACTACTACGCTTGCGGCTATTTTGTCTCGCAGTCTCGCCTGACGGCTTTTCGCTCGATTTCGCTACGAAAGCGCTTTTTAGAGGTTCCCATAATTTTATTCACAAAAACTCTCTTTTATCGCCACATCTATATGACTGATAAATAATGTATTACCTTGTCGGCTTCTATATTTAATTTTTACAGAATATTTTCATAGACATTTGTCCTGATTTTTTTTCTTTGGCTTGTTTAGAATGATTATTCCGTTTATATGCAATACAGGCCAGATAATCGGAACATAGCAAGAGTACGCTTTGGCGCTCAATATCTTGCGACTTTGCTTCACATAAAAGGATTACCATTTTGAGCGATTCGGTATTGACGGACACAGCGCAACCACCCGGCAAAGACATAAGCCGGAGCATGTTGGCAGAGCAGGTAAAGCTCGCATACAGTCAAATCGGCTTCGGTCTGCTGGCGACTATGTTTTGCGCCATCGTTTATATGACGGTAGTTTGGGATGACGTTCCCTTCGCCAGGTTACTGATCTGGTTTACCGCTCTTACCGCGCTGACTTTTATCCGGAGCCTGTCTTCCACGATTTTCTTTCGTCAAAAACCGGGAGCCGAAGGAGCTTTCCGATGGAGCGTTATATTCAACGCGAGCGCTTTTCTTTCCGGTTTGCTCTGGGGAATGGCCGGCGTATTTTTGTTTCCTGATAATTTTATAGGCCACCAGGTTTTTCTTATCTTGCTGGTGGCCGGGCTTTCAGCCGGAACGGCCTCCACCTACACCGCGATAAAATGGGCGGCGCCGCTTTTTATCCTCCCGTCGATGGGGATTTTGACCATAAAAGTTTTCACTATAAACGGCGACATCTATCAGGAGATGGGCGCTGTTATGGTTTTGTATATTTTCGCGATCCTCGGATCGGCGGGTCGTATAAACAGAGCCACGATGAATACTTTAAGCCTCCGGTTCGAAAACGTTGATTTAATCGTAGAACTGGAAAAAACCAATAAAAAATTCCGGCAGTTGTCCGAAGCCACTTTTGAGGGTGTCCTGGTGCATGACAAAGGAGAGATACTCTTCACTAACAACGTTCTCCCTGAAATGTTCGGCTATAAAGCAGGGGAAGTGGCGGGGCTAAACGCGCTCGATTTCGTGGCCCCGGAGCATAGGGATTTCGCCAAAGACAAAATGCTATCTGGCGCTGAAGAGCCTTATGAAACTTCAGGAATCAGAAAAGACGGGTCAAAAATTCCGGTCGAGATACATGGGAAACCTGTTCCCTACGAAGACAGGATCGTCCGCATGGTGGCCATAAGGGATCTGACCAAAAGAAAAGAGAGCGAAACCGCCCTGAAAGAGAGCGAGGAGCGGTATCGTGATCTTTTCGAAAACGCCAACGACCTTTATTACACAACCGATCTTGAGGGGAAGTTTACATCCGTTAACATGGCGATTCTTGACACTCTCGGATACAGGCGCGAGGAGCTTTTGGGAAGACATTACAGTATAGTCACCCCTCCGGAGTTGATCGAAAAAGCCAGGGAGATGACCCAGCGCAAGCTCGACGGAGAAAAGCGGACGAGGTACGAGCTGGAAATTATCGGTAAAGACGGGCGCAAGATACCTGTTGAGCTTAGCACGAAACTTATAATCAAAGATGGAGAGCCTGTGGGTGTGCAAGGCGCCGCAAGAGATATGACTGAGCGTAAAAAAGCGGAAGACGCTCTTAAAATACTTAAAAACGCTCTCGACCAGACCTCCGAAATGGTGTTCATTACCGACAGCGAAGGAGTTATTGAGTATGTGAACAGGGCCATGGAAAAAATAACCGGGTATTCGTCCAAAGAGCTTATTGGCCGCACTCCGCGTATTTTCAAATCTGGCGCCCATGAAAGTGAATTCTACGCGAATATGTGGGGCGCCATTAAAGCCGGAAATATATGGAGCGATCAGATAATAAACAGAAATAAGTTCGGTGAGCTTGCCACTGAGGAGATGACCATCTCCCCTATCAAAGATAATAAAGACGATATAACTCATTTTGTCTCAATTAAACGGGACATTTCAGAACGTAAACGGTCTGAGGAGAAACTCAAGAAAGCAAAAGAAAAGGCGGAGGAAGCCACCAGGCTTAAAGACAAGTTTGTCTCCCTTGTAGCGCACGATCTGAAGACACCGTTCAATTCAATTCTCGGATTTTTGGCGCTATTGAGAGGCGGAAAAACCGGGAGTCTGAACCCCAGCCAAAATGAAATTGTCGATCGGGCGCTCATCGGAGGAGAAAAGCTTGTCCTGCTGATCGACGACCTGCTTGACCTGAGCCTGCTTCAGTCAGGAAAGCTTACCTTGAGGCGGATTCCGCTTTACATTATAGGCGTTATCGATGATGTGATAGAAGAAATAGGATATTTGGCGGAATGTAAGAATATAAAAATTGAGATCGAGGTTTCAAAGGAGAAAAAAGTCTACGCCGATATGAAACTTTTTCACGGGGTGATAAGAAATCTGATGTCCAACGCCATCAAGTTTTGCGATAAAGGCGGCTTGATAAGAATATTTACCTTAAATGACAGTGATACCACGATAGCTGTTAGTAATACGGGCGTTGAAGTAGATCCCCGCATACTTGATAATCTATTCAAGCACGAAATAAAGACGACAACCAGGGGGACAGGCGGAGAGGAAGGGACAGGTTTCGGGCTTCCGTTTTGCCATGATGTTATGAAAGCTCACGGCGGATCAATCCGGGTCGAATCGCAAAAAGCCGAGGGGAGCGCCTTTTACGTCTATTTTCCATCCGGCCAGTCCGATTAGCGATCTTATCGCAGGTTAGGCCTTTTCATCTGGAAGTTTCCTTCTAAATTCATTTTCATATTCAAAAAAGCTATAATCTATACCTGTGGTCAGAATACAAATCGCGAGAATATCAATTAATGGAGCTAACTGTTTTGGATGAAATAGAAAAAATAGCCAGGGCCGCAAGGGAAGCGTCGAGGGAAATGGCGGCGGCGCCTTCTTCTGTCAAAAATTCCGCTCTTTTGGCGATGGCCGACGCTCTGGAGAAAAACCGGGAGAGGATATTCGACGCGAACAAGAGCGATCTTGACGAGGCGAAGAAAAACGGGCTCAGCGGCGCTCTGCTCGACAGGCTAAAACTCGACGATAAACGTGTAAGCGGTATGGCCGGAGGAATCAGAGAGGTGGTGGCGCTTGACGATCCTGTGGGCGAGATTTTAAACATGACAACTCGCCCCAACGGGATGCGTGTGGGGCAGATGCGCGTTCCGCTGGGCGTTATCGGAATCATCTACGAGTCGAGGCCCAATGTCACGGCGGACACGGCGGCGCTTTGCCTTAAATCTGGCAATGCGGTTGTGCTTCGCGGCGGGTCAGAGGCGATCCACTCCAACCGGGCCATCGCCGATATTCTTTCGTCCGCTATAGTGTCCGTCGGCATCCCGCAAGACGCCATTTCCCTGATCCCCACAACCGACAGGGAAGCGGTAAAGGCCATGCTGAAGATGGACAAATATATAGACGTGATAATTCCCAGAGGAGGGTACGAGCTTATCCGTTTTGTCACCGAAAACTCCGTTATCCCGGTGATAAAGCATGATAAAGGGTTGTGCCACGTCTATATAGACGCCAGCGCGGACATAAAGATGGCCGGTGAAATAGCGTTTAACTCCAAGGTTCAGCGCCCCGGCGTGTGCAACGCGGCGGAAACCATGCTGGTTCATAAAGATATAGCCGGAAAATTCCTGCCCGGAATGATTAAACGCCTCCAGGAGGCCGGTGTGGAAATACGCGGATGCGACAAGACCAGAGAGCTGGCGCCAGATACAGTGGAGGCCGCGCCGGACGATTGGGACGAGGAGTACCTCGATCTTATTTTGTCTGTGAAAGTCGTCGATTCGATAGACGACGCAATGTCGCACATCGCGCAATACGGGTCTGCCCATACGGAGACCATAGTGACCAATGATAAATCGGAAGAGGAAAAATTTCTTAAGCTTGTCGATTCGTCGGCTGTCATGGTTAACGCATCGACAAGGTTTAACGATGGAGGCCAGTTCGGCCTGGGGGCGGAGATAGGCATCTCGACGCAAAAACTGCACGCCAGGGGGCCCATGGGGCTAAAAGAGCTTACATCCCTTAAATACATCGTTTACGGGGAGGGCCAGATTCGCGAATGATGATCGGTGTTTTGGGAGGCTCGTTCAATCCAATTCACATCGGCCACCTCAGCGTCGCGCAGGAGGCGGCCCAGCTTATGAAATTAGACAGGGTATATTTCGTGGTCTCCGCAAACCCACCGCATAAAGAAAAAGAGACGCTAATTGAAAAACGCCATAGATACAAGATGGTTGAGCTTGCGCTTGCGGACAACCCGATTTTTTATCCAAGCGCAAACGAGATGGAGCGGGGGGGGATCAGCTATACCATCGACACCATGCAAAGCTTTAAAGAGCAGTTCGGGGATGATGTTTATTTTATCACCGGACAGGACGCCATCGAGGAGATAGGCTCTTGGAAATCGGCGGCGGCGTTGCTGAAAACTTTTAATATTGTCGTGACTACAAGGCCCGGTTACGACTCCTCGGCTTTGTTTGATCTTCTTCAGTCTGTTTTGTCCGTTAAATACGCAAACCTTAAACTGAAATTCATAGGTAAAAACAGTAGCGGGACGGTAGAATCGGCAGGCGTCACCGGGTCTTCATCGGCCATTCATTTTGTCCGGACACCGATGCTCGACATATCCTCATCGGACATCCGAAAGAGACTTGTCGAAGGACGCTCTATTAAATATCTTGTGCCGGGGGTTGTAGAAAGATATCTTAAAGACAACAAAATTATTTGCGGCGGTGGAGCCGTAATATCCGATAAATAAAATTGCCGGGCGAGATGAGCATGACTTCTATCGAAAAAGCGTCTGTGTGCTATAATTGCGCGCTTTCAAAAAAAGCCGTCGATCCGGTGACATTCGATCTGAAAGGAATTTCGGACGTCACCGATGTTTTCATTATCCTGGGCGGAACGTCCACCCGGCATGTGCAAACTATAGCTTCGGCCATAGAGGATGTTTTGAGGATGGCCGGAGAAAAAAATTATCATGTTGAAGGCTACCAGAACGCCTATTGGGTTCTCATCGACGCCGGTGATGTGGTTATTCATGTTTTCTCGGAGGAAGCCAGAAGATATTATGATCTGGAGAGACACTGGCCTGACGCGCGGAAAATAGAATTCGATCCGCCCGCCGCCGTAGAAGCGACATAGATTGGTGAGGAAGTAGAGAATGGATAAAGACAGCGCCGCGCGTTTCAGAAAAACGCTGATCAGCCTCAAAGGGCAGTTGGCCGGAGATCATGAACGGATAGTCGGCGCCAGCTCTGAGGAGTTCGGAGCCGACATGCCCGACATCAACGATGAAGCGTCCCGCACCATGTCAAGGAGGATACTCCTGGAGATCGGCGACAAAAACTTCGACGCAATCAACCAGGTCAACGACGCCCTGGACCGGATCGAAAAGGGAGAATACGGAATATGCGAGGAGTGCGAGGATAGCATCCCGGTCAAAAGGCTCGAGCTCCTTCCTTTCGCGAAATATTGCGTGGAATGCCAGGAGCGTCTTGAAAAGTGAGGCGTCGAACAATTTAGAAAAAGCGCTATGCCTATCCAGCTTATCTTATTTTTACTAGCCATTTTGGGCGGGTTTTTATACCTTACGCTCCTCAACATAGCGCCCGTGCCAATAAATATTTATCCAGATATCACAATTAGTCTTCCGGTTTCCCTGCCGCTTCTCGCCGCGTTTTCCGGCGGAGTGGTCACGGTTATGCTTCTCTATTTTTACGACACGTTTATAGATACGGTTAACAAGGCCAGAAAATCGGCGCTTGACAAAAGAGCTCGCCGTGTCGTGGAGCTGTATGATACAGGGGCGGAGCAGTTGCGCCTGAATAATTCCGGACAAGCGGAAAAATATTTTAAAAAAGCCCTGGCACACGACCAGAGCCATACTCCGTCAATCATCGGCCTGGGAGTAATCCGGCGGATGGATGGAATGGTATCCGAAGCGGTAAAGCTTCACTCCAAAGCGCGGGGAATAGATAAAAACTCGGTCACCGCCCTGATGGAGCTTGGCGAGGACTATATCGCGGCGGAGCAGTTCACAAACGCGGTCTCTGTTTTTCAAGAAGTGATAGGCCTTGTCGGCCGGTCGCTCCCCCCTCATATCCGGATACGTGATATTTTGCTTAAAACGCGCAATTTCAAGGAGGCCATTTCAGCCCAGAAACGGATCGTATCCATAGCGCCGAGCGGACAGGCGCAAAAAGAGCGCGCAATGCTGACTGCGCTCACTTATGAAGAGGCTCTGGACAAGCTGGCCGGAGGCAGGTTTTACGACGCAAGGGACGGACTTAAATCGGTTTTACGCAATGACGGCCAGTTTATCCCAGCTTACCTAAAGCTGGCGGAGGTGTACGAACGGATCGGATCGACCAAAAACTCGATCAAGACTCTGGTAAAAGGTTTCAAAGCCACTCGCTCAATTTTAGTTCTAAAGGCTCTTGAAATGTTCCTGTCGGCAAGAGGCGAGATGGATAAAGTGGTGGACAACTACAAATGGGCGAAAAACCTTGAGCCGGACAATGAGGTTATACGCCTTCTGCTGGCGGACGCCTACGTAAACGTATCCAACTTCGCTTTGGCCAGGGCCGAAATTGACTCGCTTAACGGATCGCTCGCCCACACCACCTTGTACCACCTGATAGAAGGAAAGATACAGCATGGGGAAAATAACATAGACCAGGCCCTTAACTCCTATGGCAAAGCGCGCGAAAAAGAGGCCATGTCTTGCCTCAGCTTCACCTGCTCGGCCTGCGGCGGCGCAAGCCATGAATTTTCCGGGCGATGCAAAGCGTGCGGGCAATGGAACGCCCTGCGGGCCGTTTTGTCGTAACCAGGCGTATTGCCACCGCCCACCGGACGTCGCCCACCGGACGCCGGAGCGCAATAAACTCAAAACCTGGCGCCCCCGGCTACTTGCGCCCCCCGGCCCCCCGGCCCGGTCGGCCCGGTCGGCCCGGTCGGCCCGGTCGGCCCAGACAAACCGCAAGCCTATATGATTTTCTTTCCGTGCTGACGGCTGTTTTCTATAAACACCTTGTTATTGTTTTTCCCGGCAACCATTGAACCGGCCACATAGAGCCCCGGCACGCTCGTCTCCAGCGTACCTGAATTATGCTCCGGAGCCAGCGTTTCGCTGTCGATCCGCGCTCCGCAACCGTGTAGAAGCTCCGCATCCGGGTGATATCCGGTAAGCGCAAAGACAAAATCGTTTTTTAGTTTTACTTTGCCGCCGTCAATATTGTTTTTTACCTCTATCGCGTCCGGCTCGACCCGGACGACTTCGCTGTTGAACATCGCCTTTATCTCGCCCGCCTCTAGCCTCTTGTCGATATCGGGCTGAACCCAGTACTTCACACTGTCGGAAACGCCAGCGCCCCTGTGGATCATCGTCACACGCGCCCCGGCCCGGTAAAAAAGAAGAGCCGCCTCCACCGCCGAGTTTTTGCCCCCGATGACGGCCACATCGCAGTTATGGTATGGATGCGCCTCGGTATAGTAGTGCGACACTTTGGGCAGGTCTTCCCCTTCTATCCCCAGCATGTTGGGATGGTCATAGTAACCGGTGGCCACGATAACTTTATCAGCGCCGCGCACACGCTTCTCACCTGAGCCAGCCAGAGTGTGAACGTTAAAGGAGCCTGGGCCGGGCTCTATCGACTCCACTTTTTCATAAGTGGCTATCTTAAGGCCGTAATGATCCACCACCGATCTGTAGTAATTAAGAACTTCTATGCGCGTCGGACGGAACGATTCGGTGATAAAAAGAGCGTCCCCCACCGCCAGACGATCAGGAGTGGAGAAAAAAACCAGGTCGGCGGGAAAACGGTATATCGCGTCGGTTACGCATCCTTTATCCAAGACAATGTAGTCCAGATTTTTCTTCTCGGCTTCGATAGCGCAGGCAAGACCGGCGGGGCCGGCCCCTATAATCAGATAATCAAGGCTCATCAAACTCCTCCAGAAAATTTCTTCTTTAAACACTTTTGAATATTAAAGCCAAGCCACGACTCTATCAAGCTTTTTCCAATCCGGTCTGCTATAATCTCCCCGAACAAAAACGTTAAGTGGTATTTCCCTTGAAAGAATTATTGTTTGAAATCGGAACCGAAGAGATTCCGTCCGGATATATTAAACCGGCGGCACAAGCCCTTAAAAAATCTCTCGCCGAACGCCTTGAGAGTCTGAATTTATCTTTCACCGATATAAAAACATACTCCACTCCAAGAAGGCTGGCCGTATCCGCGCTTAACATCCCTGAAAAACAAGAGCAAAGGATTGTAAAATCTTTCGGCCCTCCCAAAAAAGCGGCTTACGCCAAAGATGGATCGCTCACAAAAGCCGCCACCGGTTTCGCAAAGTCGAAAGGCGCAAGCGTTACCGATATCAAAGTGGAGAAGACCGCCAAAGGAGAATACATTTATCTGGAAGTCGTCGAAGGCGGCGCAAAAACTATCGACCTGCTGGCAAAACAACTACCGGAGCTTCTCCTTGGCCTGCCATTTCCCAAATCGATGAGATGGGGTGGTGGTGATATAAAGTTCACAAGGCCCATTCACTGGATAACGGCGGTCTATGGCGGCGAGCTTGTGAGGTTTAGCATTGGTGAAATTTCTTCCGGCGCCGTGACGCGCGGGCACCGTTTCATGGGGTCAACATCGATAGAGATTAAGGGGCGAGAAGACTATTTGCAAAAGCTTGAAGAGAACTTTGTAATCGCCGATCTTGATTACCGAAAAAAAACGGTTCTGGATACGGCGCGGGCCCTGGCGGAGAAAAACGGCGCGAAACTATTGGAAGACGACGATCTGGCCGAAACGATAGCGTGCCTTACAGAATGGCCCGTCGCTTTATGGGGCGGGTTCGATGAGAAGTTTCTCGATCTGCCGGACGAGCTTTTAATCGCGTCGATGAAAAACCACCAGAAAATGTTTAGCGTCACAGGGGAAGACGGGAAATTGATAAACGGATTTATCGGTGTGTCGAACATGAAGGTGGAGGATGACAAGGTGGTGATCGCCGGTTACCAGAGAGTTCTGGCCGCAAGGCTTGCGGACGGGAAATTTTTTCTCGACGAAGATATGAAAACCTCTCTGGACAGTTTCGCCAAAAAACTGGATAAGGTCGTCTACCACAAAAAGCTTGGGACGGTGGGGGAGAAAGTTAAAAGACTCACGTCTCTTGCGGTCTATCTTGCGGAAAAAATAAAACCGGAAAGTATCGATAAGGTCAAAAGGACAGCAGAGCTTTGCAAAGCCGATCTTGAGACGCTGATGGTTTACGAATTCCCGGAGTTGCAGGGGGTAGTGGGCCGGGAATACGGGCTAAAAGCGGGCGAAGCCGACGATATGTGCGAGGCGATTTACGAGCATTACATGCCCAGATGGTCGGGCGACGCCCTCCCCTCGTCCGACATCGGCGCCATCGTCGCCCTTGCCGACAAGATAGACACCCTGGTTGGATGTTTCGGCATTGGGCTAATTCCCACCGGTACGGCCGATCCGTTCGCCCTTCGGCGAGGCGCGCTGGGCGTTATCCAGATCATATTTGAAAAACAGTACCCTCTAGATCTCGGCGATCTTTTCGACAAGTCTATTAGTCAGTTCAACGGCAAGCTTACGTCTTCTCCCGATGAAACCAAAGACAGCCTTTTTTCGTTTTTCGCGGGGCGTATAAAAAATTTATGGACGGGACGGGGTGTTCCCTACGACGTGGCGGACGCTGTTCTAGCTGTTGGGTTCGACGATCTGGCCTCCGCCAAGCTCCGGTGCGAGGCTATGGCCGAGCTTAAAAAACGGGAATTTTTCGAGCCTCTTAGCGTAACTTTTAAAAGAGCGGGAAACATAACAAAAGGACACGCCGCCGCCAATGTCGATGAATCGTTGTTTGAAGCGGACGCGGAAAAAACTTTAAATAAAAACATAATGGAAATCGCCAGCGAAGTGGAGCGACTGACCTCTGAGAAGAGTTTTCTTCCCGCTCTCGAAAAAATCGCAACGCTACGTGAAACAGTAGACAAATTTTTTGACGACGTAATGGTGATGGTCGATAATGAGAAAGTAAAAAATAACAGGTTAAACCTGCTTGGAAAATTGACCTCCCTTTTCGGCTCGATAGCCGATTTTTCAAAAATCGTAGCTTAATAAACTTTTAAAAATCAAGACGAGATTTGACTATTTCCTTCCCCGAAAAGGTTTTGCTCAAATAGTGATCTCAACCTCCCAGACGATAGCGCCGGGAGCCAGTTTGATCTGGTTAAGTTTCGCCAGACCGTCAAGATGGCAGAGGATGGCTTCCTTGGCGTTCTCAAAGGCCTCCTGTTTTGTCGCCCCTTGCGTGAAACAGCCGTCCAGAGCCGGAACGGTGACAGGGAATAATTCCCCCCTCCTTACCTAGGAGGGGTTGAGGGGTGGTGTTCAAAAAAAGTCAAGGATCCCTTCGCAGAATTTATTCTGAGCTTTTGCGAAGGGCTCAGGACAACGGAACAGGGCCTTATTACTCTTCTGTCTACTATGGCTTGTAGTACAATGCAAGCGTGGCGGAGCGGGCGCCCGGCGGCTTTATCGAACTCTAAAAATATGTATGGGGGGCAGGTAAACAATGGCCAGAGCAAAACAAATCTATTTTTTCGGACCTCAAGGCGCTGAAGGCGCCGCGAAAATGAAAAACCTGCTGGGTGGTAAAGGCGCCAACCTGGCCGAGATGTGCAACCTGAAAATACCGGTTCCCGCCGGATTTACCATCACCACCGAGGCGTGTGTCGATTATTTCAAAATCGGCTGTAAGTGGCCCTCCGGCCTGGAAAGGGAAGTAAAGAAACATCTTGCCCACCTGGAAAAAGAAATGAACAAAAAGTTCGGCGACCCTGATGATCCCCTTCTGCTTTCGGTGCGCTCCGGCGCGCGCGCTTCGATGCCGGGAATGATGGACACAATTTTAAACCTTGGGCTTAACGACATCACGATAAAAGGATTGATTCGAAAATCGAATAACGAGTGGTTCGCCTGGGATTCGTACCGCCGTTTTATAACAATGTTTGGCGATGTGGCGCTCGGCATCGACCGGCAGAAGTTTGAAAAAGCGCTGACAAAAGAAAAACGGATCGCAAAGGTGAAAGCCGACACCGACCTTCCTTTAAGCTCGTTAAAGTCGCTGGTTGTTCTGTTCAAAAAGATAGTAAAACAGGAGACTGGCAAACCTTTTCCGCAAAAACCGGAGAATCAACTTCAAAAGGCGATAGACGCCGTGTTCGCCTCGTGGCATAACAACCGGGCCAGGCAGTATAGAAGGCTTTACAGCATCCCGGACTCATGGGGCACCGCCGTCAATGTGCAGGCTATGGTTTTTGGAAACATGGGAAAAAACTCAGGCACGGGTGTCGCTTTCACCCGCGACCCGGCCACAGGGGAGCGCCGGTTTTTCGGCGAATACCTGTTTAACGCCCAGGGCGAGGACGTGGTGGCGGGAATCAGAACGCCTTTGTCGGTGGATGAGCTTGGCGCGAAGCTTCCAGACGTGAAAAAGGAGCTGGACACGATCTACAGGAAACTGGAGAAACATTACCGCGACATGCTCGATATCGAGTTTACGGTGGAAAATGGCCAGCTCTATATGCTCCAGACCCGCGTGGGCAAACGAACGGCGGAGGCGGGGGTGCGGATCGCGGTGGAGATGGTCAAAGAAAAACTTATCACCAAAGACGAGGCTATAAACCGGATTTATCCAGAGCAGATAGATCAACTGCTCCATAAAACAATCGATCCAAAAGCCAGGGTGGCCGCTCTTACCGTCGGCCTTCCCGCGTCGCCGGGCGCCGGGGTGGGCAAGGTTGTGTTCACTGCCGAAGAGGCGATTGAGCAGGCGGCCAAAGGCGAGCAGTTGATACTGGTCAGACAGGAGACCAGCCCGGAGGATATCGGCGGGATGAACGCGGCCCAGGGGATATTGACCGCCACGGGAGGAATGACCTCTCACGCGGCGGTTGTGGCGCGGGGGATGGGTAAATGCTGTGTGGCCGGCGCTGAAAAGATAAAAATATCGATAAGGCAGGGGATGTTCACTGTCGGCTCTACTGCAATCCACAGAGGCGACTGGATCACGCTCGACGGGTCGACCGGGCGGGTCATCGTCGGCAAGGCCAAGCTTGTCAAACCCCAGCTGTCGATCCATTTCCATACTCTTATGAAATGGGCGGACAAGGCGCGTGTATTGAAAGTGCGGACAAACGCCGACACACCCCATGACGCCAGGGTGGCCCGCGAATTCGGCGCGGAGGGAATAGGCCTTTGCCGGACGGAGCATATGTTCTTTGAAGGGGACAGGATCGTGGCGATGCGGGAGATGATACTTGCCAACAATAAAAAAGAGCGCCACAAAGCGCTTAAAAAACTGCTCCCGATGCAACGCAAAGATTTCGTCGGCATATTCAGGGCGATGGAAGGGCTCCCGGTGACGGTGCGTCTGCTCGATCCGCCGTTGCATGAATTCCTTCCCAAAAATGAAGTCGATTACGCGATTCTGGCCAAAGACCTGGGCGTATCTATAGGCGAGTTAAAAGACCGGGCTGGCATGCTCCACGAGTTCAACCCGATGCTGGGCCACCGGGGATGCAGGCTGGGGATTACGTTCCCGGAGATTTACGACATGCAGGTTCAGGCTATCATCGAGGCGGCGTGTTCGCTCGTCAGGAAAAAGATCAAAGTAAAACCGGAAATAATGATCCCGCTGGTCGCGCACGTCAATGAACTGCGCCTGCTACGCGCAAGAGTTATCGCCGTCGCGGACAACGTGATAAAAAAGGCGGGCGTTAAACTAGGCTATACGGTCGGATCGATGATTGAGTTGCCACGGGCGGCCATCACAGCCGATAAGATCGCCGAGGAGTCAGATTTTTTCTCGTTCGGAACCAACGACCTGACCCAGACCACTTTCGGCCTTTCCCGTGACGACGCCGGCAGGTTCCTCCCTCATTATGTGGGAGAGGGAATATTGCCGTCGGATCCTTTTGTGACAATCGACCGCGACGGTGTCGGCGCCTTGATAAAAATCGGCGTAAACAAAGGCAGAAAAACAAAACCGGGGCTTAAGGTGGGCATCTGCGGCGAACATGGGGGCGAGGCGCAATCGGTTCGGTTTTGTCATGAAAACGGTTTCGACTATGTGTCGTGCTCTCCTTACAGGATACCGATAGCAAGGCTTGCGGCGGGCCAGGCGGCGGTTTTATCAAAAAAACCGGGCGGAAAATAAAAGCTGGTTACTCAAGACTTCTAAACGCGGACTTCACTTTTCGGCGGGATAGCGGATTTTTCAAAAACCTTATTTCTGGCGCCAGTCAAAAAAATCTTTCCGTGTACGCTCAATATCTTTGAGTATTTTTTCCGTTATTCCACGGCCCAAGTCCTCCCCTGTATGGAATGGCACAGTGGCCGTTCTACCGTCGGAATGTCTGAAAAACTTGTGACTGCCTTTCTGCCTAGCCTGTTCAAACCCTAAACTCTTGAGATACTTAAGGGAACCTCTAAAAAGCGCTTTCGTAGCGAAATCGAGCGAAAAGTCGTCAGGCGAGGCGGCGAGACAAAATAGCCGCAAGCGTAGTAGATACTACTCCGAGGACGATTTTGACTCGGCAACGAAGCATGGCGCCTTTCACAGCCGATTGGAGCAGAAATGGATTATTAGAGGTTCCCGTAATTAATTTCGCGGTAACGGTAGGCATTCTGGCCATACGACGGCCTATACCCCTATCTCCAATTGCTGTACGGCTACAAATTTCATCTGGACAGGCTCCTCTTCTTCAAGGCAAAGCTCGATCACTTCCCTTATCCTGGGATGAAGCTCCTCAAGGGTTTTGGCCTGGGTGTAACAACTCTTCAACGACGGAACTGTAGCCACATAGTAGCCGTCTTCATCCTACTCGACCAGGACGGTGAAGGTATGAGGAGCGCTTTTCCTTTTTCCCATTCGACAAAAGCTCCGTGTTATTACAATTATTGTCAGGCTTTTAAAACAACCTTCGGCGGAATCCTTACTCCGCCTTCCCCTTCTATCGCATCTACAATATCACAAAAACCGCCCCTCAAACGAAACAGCTAAATTCATGGCGAGCCCTTTGCTGGGCTGTTGGGCATTCATGCGAGCTTTTGCAAAACAAAGTGTTTCTACTCTGATTTTATTTCTTCTCCGCCGGAGGGGCGCCGCGAAACGGATCGCTTTCGGGCGCCGGTGAACCCGCAATTCTGCGAACCATCCCTATTTGTCCCACATGGGTCAGGACATCGGCGATGCCGCCATCATCAGACCCTGTTCGCCGAATATCTCCTCCACTCGCTTGCGTATCCGTTGGCTTACTTGATAACCATCACAAGAGCCGCGTCTCGCCCCGAAAATCAACAGTAGGGCTACCCGGATCGTCATCCGTGGTTGGCGGCTCCTTCTCATCCTTCGGGCGAAAACTCTTCATCGAAGCCCACGCGTCTATCAGCGTGCCGTCCACCGTGAAATGTTCGTCAGACAAAAGATCGGACTCACGAATAACCGTCCTCCAATAGGGTTTGCATGCGTCATACAAGGTTAGATGACTCATATCTCAAACGGCGCCGAAAAAAAAGAGTTCTTCAACAGCCTGCCAGGAGCCTGCCAGGAAAGATTTCGCAAACAGCCATCCAGCCGTTCAGCCGTTCAGCCGGAAAAACAGATCTAGAATTCTGAGAAGAACCGCAGTTTAAACTCGCCTTCCCTGTCGTCCAACTGCCTGTCCACTTTGTATGTTGTATATTCCGGTTGCACAGTTACGTTGTCTGTCAGATTTATCCATGCGCCGATTGTGGCCTCCTCCTCCCGGAGCTGGTAGCTGGGAGTATAGGCTGTATAATCGGTAAAAGCGCCATATGTTGTGTACGCGGCGCTCAACCCAAAAGTTTTATTGAAGCCTATCTTAGCCATAGCGTTGAAACTGTCGGAAGCTTCGTCCTTACCTATATTCCTTCCGGCAAATCCAGTTTCAAACCCCCTGTTGGAGTAAACCGTCTTTAAATCGACTGAAACCGGGCCGATGGCGCCGCGAACACTGGCGTCGAGGCCGAACGATTTTGCTGAGATAAAATCATTGACAGCCTGCCTGCCCAGCAGGTTGTTCGGACCGGTATTGTTTGAGGAGCCGAACAAACCAAGAGTGAAATTGAGCCCGCCAAACCTCGGAGTGAACGCCAGCCTGTACCAGACCGAAGTGTCCCTGTTCCTGTCATATTGCAGGGCGTAGCCCAGCGACGGATTTAGCAGGCCTATGCTCGCCAGAAATAAATCACTCCCTACAAAGCCTGAAAAACCGGCCATATTACCGGTTTCGTCCAGTTGATTTCTCAAGCCCGGATCGTAATAGCGCAGATCGGAGCGCTGGGCTGAAAAGGATGCGTCCCACGAAGGCCTGGTATGAACCGAAATCCCTACTTTCAGGCTTTTTGAGGGAGCGACGCTTAAAACAGTAAGACCCTCCAGAGTAAATTTTCCAGACTGCTTGCCGGTAAGAAGCTGGGCGTTTTCCAACCCGCTCGTCTGGGAATGGCACCCGAAACACGAAACACCAGATTGGCGGGCGTAGCTTGGCATGGCAAAGCTCTCGCCAGGGTAAACCGCAACGATCAAAGATAGCAAGAAGGTTGCGGTCAGAAGATGCGCTCCTCTCATCAAACCTCCTGAAAATATACTGCTGGCATTATAATCCAAAATCAGGAGCCTTGTCCATATAGCCGTAATGCATTGTTTTCATGCACTCTATACCATCAGATTCATAGGTTCTGCGCCAGTTTGCCTTTTTTTCACAAAACCTGGCCCAGCCGCCTGATTTTACGCGCCGATCACGCCAGACTCGGCTCCGCAAAAGCCGCATTTTCCATTTTCAATTTCGACTTTATCAACTGTGTAGCCTGAACGCTCTATTATCACCTTGCGGCATTTTGGACATAAGGTCTGGTTTGCGTTATCTGAAGCTATATTTCCGATAAACACATGCTTTAGCTTTTTGGACGCTATGGCAGACGCCCGCTCAAGCGTCTCCAGGGGAGTGGGGGGAGCGGTCTGCTGATAGTCAGGATGGTATCGGGAAAAATGCAACGGAATAAGCGGATCGAGACCAGCCAGGAAATCGGTGAGTTTGAAAAACATATCATCAGAGTCGTTGAGTCCTGAAATTACGAGATTTGTGATTTCCACATGGACAGACCCGACCGCCCGTCTTACATTATCCAGAACTACGTCGAGCGATCCTTTGCATATTTTTTTGTAAAACCTGCCGTCCATCGATTTGATGTCGATATTCATTGCGTCTATCCAGGGAATCAGCTCGTCAAGCGGATCAGGGTTTATCACGCCGTTGGTTACCAGAACATTTACCAGTCCTTTGGCCCGCGCCGCTTTTGAGCAGTCCAGAACATATTCAAACCAGATCAGAGGCTCTGTATATGTATAGGCTATTCCTATCGAGCCTCTCGATAACGCGAAATTTACAACCTCTTCGGGAGAAAAAAAACGTGTTGGATAATCCTCCTGGGAGATGTTGTAGTTCTGGCAGAAATTGCATTTGAGATTACAGCCGTTGGGGCCTATCGAGAGAATCCGGGAGCCGGGGAAAAAATGGTATAGAGGTTTTTTTTCTATCGGATCCATGTTCATCGAAGTGGTTAAGCCATAATTAATGGCCTTAAGCTCTCCGCCGATATTTTTTTTGCCCTTGCAGATTCCGGTCTTCCCCTCGAAAAGAACGCAGTTAAAAGGGCAAAGGCGGCACTCTACTCCTCCTTTTGTCCCTCTGCGCCAATGGGCGGCTGGGTAATAATCAACCTTCGCGCATGCCATAAAAAAACTGCGGTTAGAGGTTCCCATAAGGAAAAAGCTTCCGATAGACCGCCCGCGCCCAGAGCCTGCGCGGGGTAACCGCCTCCACAAGGCTAAAGCGCCTTCACCAATGAGATCGAACCAGATCAACCACGTTACCGGCTGGGTAAAAATTGGCGGATACCCGATCCATATTTATTCATTTTAACACTTTTTGCTCTTTCGAAACCGTCTGACTCGGTTTATACTAGACTTAAATCACCCATGACGCATGTATGCCCCAGACTTACAACTTAGAGATTCATAGTCTTGTGCGGCTGGCGGGAAATGTAACCGACGCTTTTACAGCCGCGCTTTTCCTTGTCGACGCGCAAAAACCAGGCCAGCTTGTCCTCTCAGCGTTCCAGTCGCTGTCCAATAATGTAATCAAAGCCGCCGCCATCCCTATCGGCCACGGCCTTGTCGGATGGGTCGCCAAACACGAGCGCCCTACCATCGCCAAAAACTTCCGCCACGACACCACCACGCTACAATTTTATTCAAAAGACGAAGACATAAAATCTTTCGCCGCCACTCCCATATTCGACCAGGGCAGGCTTATCGGGGTGCTCTCCGTCGATAGTAAAAAACAGTACGTCTTTACTGACAAACAGGCCAAAATCCTCGCTGAATTGGGAGAGACGTTCGCGCGCGTGATCTCCACCGGTAAAAAATGTATCCACCTTGATAAACAAGCGGCGGATATGGATGTGCTATCCGAAATCGCGGAAATGGCCTCCAGGTGCGAATCGGTGTCAGAACTGACCAAAATGGCTCGTTTGCACAGCCAGTCATTAATTGCTCACGACTATATGGTTTTAGCTGTCCGGTCATCGAGCGACAACGAGTTTCACCTGCTTATGGTATCGGATCAGGGCGGCGGCATTCTCGAAGACAAGCCCCTGCCCCTGACGCATTACCGGCTGGGATGGGTAATTCATCAGGCCAGAGCCATTTACATCCCCTCCCTCGACGCTCCTGTCATCCCCGGAGACAAGAAAAAATGGGGCTCTTTTATCGGCGCTCCGATGTTAACCAACAATGTAGTCGGCGGAGCTATCGGTCTTTTATCACGCAGGAAGGAGGCTTACAGGCAGTCTGACCTGAAGTCGCTCAATATACTCGCCGCTATTTTCGCCTCGGCTTTCCACAGCGTTAGTTTACGCAAGAAAAGCGTTAATATAAAGCCGCTCCTCGATCCAGTTACCGGGACGATCACATACCGGGAGCTACTGAAGAAATTTGATGGGATGGAGCGTAACGGAGCGATGGCTATTATCGATCTTAAGAGCTTCACCCTGGTAAATGAAGAGTTCGGCCTTGACGGCGGCGACGTGGTGCTGATCGAACTTGCCAGAAGGATTAAAAACACGATAGGAGACAAAGGAGAATTGAGCCGTTTTTACGGAGACAGGTTCATTGTCGTCCTTCCAGGGCTGACGAGAAGGCAGGCTGGCTCAATGTTAAAAGATGTGGCCGATAGTATCGACTCCGCGCCTTTCCACTACATGGGAGTCGACGCCCATATCACACCGGTGATCGGAGCCGCCATATGCCCGGAAAACGGTCACAGGGCGGAAAGGCTTTTGTTCAAAGCGCAAAGAGCTGTAGATTCGGCCAGAAACACGCCGGGCGCCCGCATCATGTTTTGCGGCGACCCGGATCAGACAGATCCCCTGCATGTCAAATCCGTCCAGTGAGCGCGATCAAATAAAATGAGATGGAACAGCTTCCTGTACAAAATGTTCTCATCCGATCTTGCGATGGATCTTGGCACCGCAAACACCCTTGTGCACGCAAGGGGCAGAGGCATAATTCTAAACGAGCCTTCGGTTGTCTCCATATCGAAAGAGACCGGCCAACTGCTGGCGGTCGGCGCCACGGCCAAAGCGATGTATGGAAAAACACCTGACAGGATTAATGTGATTCGGCCCATGAAAGACGGCGTTATCGCAGATTTCGACTCCACCCGGCTGATGATCGAGTATTTCATCAGAACATCGCAGATAAAACGGATAAGTTTAAAACCTAAAATCGTTATCGGCGTCCCGTCCGGCATCACCCAGGTGGAGAAAAGAGCGGTTATAGACGCGGCCCTGGGAGCGGGGGTAAGGGAGGTGAATCTCGTCGAAGAGCCTATGGCCGCCGCTGTGGGAACCGGGATGCCCGTGGGCGAATCTTGCGGGAACCTTATAGTCGATATCGGCGGAGGAACAACGGAAGTCGCGATTATCTCAATGTACGCCACAGCCTATGTGGAGTCGATCCGTGTGGCGGGAGACGAGATGGACGAGGCGATCGTGCGTTACATGAGGCAAAAGCATAATCTTGACATCGGTATCTTCGAGGGAGAGAGGGTGAAAATGAACATAGGGTCGGCCTATCCCCTGGAAGGCAGAATAAAAATGAAAGTCTTCGGCAGAGATATTGTCTCCGGCATTCCGGGCTCGGTGGTGTTCAACGATGAAGAGGCCCGTGAGGCGATGGAAGAGCCGGTAAACGCCATATTCGCCGCCGTCCGCAAGGCGATAGAAAATACCACGCCCGAATTCGCCATGGATATCAGCTCCAGGGGAATAGTGCTGGCGGGGGGCGGCTCGCTTATAAAAGGGCTGGGAAAAGCTTTAACCAGGGATTTGCAGATTCCGGTATACCGCTCCAAAGACCCGCTGACGTCGGTGGCCCGTGGCGCGGGAGTTGTGCTTGAGAACTGGGATACTTATAAAAGAGTCGCCATTAACTGACGGTCTCAACTTTTCATCGCGGAAAGTTTCAGCCTGTGCGCCAGTGTGACGGCGAACTGGCGGTAGAGTTTTATCTGAATAGGTTGGCTTAATGTATCGATATGGCTCCCCTCGATCTCGAAAACATAGCAGTTGACGCCGGCTAACACTGTGGCGGCGCGCCGCTCCTGGAGAAGAACCGCCATCTCTCCGAAACAGTCTCCCTCTGAAAATATGGCCAGCGCCACTTTCTTGCCCGGAGAGATTTCCTTGACTACCTTGGCCGCCCCGCTGAGGATTACATAAAAAGTGTACCCATCCTTGTCTTCCCTGATTATTACATCGTTAAGACCGTACTTTTTGACCAGGGAAATGTCGAGAAGCTCTTCTATCTCATCGTCGTCAAAGGGTTTGAAAAATTCGATTTTCCTAAGAAGCTTTTTTCCTTTCTCAAGCTGTCTTTTCGCCATAACGGGGCCTCGCGGGTTTTTTCAATATTTGGGAGGTTTTTCTTTCCATCCATGCTCACCCATCAAGGGAACAAAAGAGCACTCTTCGATTTTTACCACAACAAACCTTTCACCCTTTCTACGTATTAAATGCAAAGACTGCTGTTTGCCGTTTCCTACCGGTATCACCATCCTGCCGCCTTGCTTTAGCTGTCTTGCGAGAGGCGAGGGAATTGTGGGCGACCCGGCAGTGACTACTATAACATCATACGGCGAGTATTTGGCCGACCCTTTCGTCCCGTCACCTGTCAGGCAAACTATATTCTTGTAATTAAGCCGGTTAAATACTTTCCGGGCGCTGTTAGACAGCGCCTTTATTTTCTCTATGGTGTAAACCTTATCCGAAAGCAGGCCCAGCGCCGCCGCCGTATATCCAGACCCTGTGCCCACCTCCAAGACTTTTTCTTTGCCGGTAAGTTGCGCCGTCTGGGCCAGAAGACCCACAGTATAAGGCTTTGTTATCGTCTGGCCCGACCCTATAGGAGCGGCGTAATCGTCGTATGCCCGGCTGGCAAGCGCAGGCTGGACGAACATGTGACGGGGTATCTTGCGCATTGCGTCCAGAACTTTCTCATCAGTGACGCCAAGTCCTTTTACAAAACGCTCCACCATAGTGTGGCGTTTGGCTTCGTAAATATCCACTTTGAAATTTTTATAAAATGTTAATTCTGAAGTTATTTTTTTTATAGATTGTATCTGAACCTGGATTATCTTATATTATTAGCTCCGATGAATCCTCATTAAGAGCCTGGGCTGTTATATTACAAAAATATATGGTGGACTAATACTGGATAGAATCGAAATGACGAGCAGTATCCTTGAGCAAATCCCGAAAAAGCTTTTCGACAGTTTTCGCAAGTCCGGCGCCAAGACCGATCTTGACGTGGTCAGGAAAAACTGGCGCTCCATGTCCTGCATGATTTGCGGCGCTTGCTGTTGCAGTAGCGTGGTACCGGTGTCTGAAAGAGAGTTCAGCGCGTTCTACCGGCGTCTCGGTCTCAAGCAGGATAAAAGCGGGTTCGCGGAAATGTTTCTGACCGATTCCGAGACAAAAGCGCCTCATTATACAATCGAAACCGGACGATATGGCGGGCGGTGTCTTTTCCTCAGAAAAAACGACCATTTCGAGTGCTCGGTCTGGAGCGAGAGACTGAAAGTCTGCCGGGAATTTCTTTGCTTTGAGATGATCAACTTCAGCAAATGGTTAAGAGGCCTGAACCAGGCCTTTTTCGAGCCTGTCAAAGGAAACATTTCGGACGAGGATTGGCTGAGAAATTTCACTCTGCTACTAAAAAAGCTGAGAGACGAGCCGACGCTCTCCTTTTTCACCGATGACATGACAAGTTACGCCAGCCTTTTAAACAGCGGGGAAAAACCGAGCTATTTCGACCAGCATCCCGACAAGTTTAGTAAAAAATCAGGCTAAATTCCGGGGCAATCCAGTGTAGTGTCCCCCGGATGTGAGCCTCTCGACCTTCCCGCCTACAGCCTGCAAGCTCCTGACTACATGCAAGCAGAGCAATCAGAGTTCAAGATACAACTCATGACAGATCCGCTTCCCTGTTTGTGCATGAGGATAAAGCTACTCGGCTCTTGTGAACACTTGACGCTCTGTCCGAGACTATCTCCAGAAAGATTAACTTGTATTCGCAAGTCATCGAAGATATATACTTCGCCAGTGGAGGTATTGGTGGCGGTCATACCCATGGCGTCATTCAATGTATCAGTTATGACCCCTATCATAAAAGGAGACGACGACGCGGCATATAGGCTCCCGCGCATGTCCACATCAGCGGTCCCGTCAAATTCCCATTTGCCGGATGCGCTCATTAACGCATCGAACCTCCGGGTCAATCCTTCTGACTGCGCATCGCCGCCAGCCGCGTCACCATACCCGACAACGGTGCCATTGAGTATTGTAGAACCTCCATATTCGCCCACAGAAACCTGGTCAACATAATTCATAGTTGCCCCGACCATGGTATCACCGCTCATTATCGGGATAATGTCAATCCGGGCGTTCATCCTGAACGCTGAAGTGTTAGCTCCCACTGCAGAGGAAAGGCTCGCCGCTCCCGTCTTCTCAGATTGCATGAAGCCCGCCGCGATTTCCCGTCCCGTGGCGTCTATACTGGCGCTGGTCGAGCTTCCACCAGATGAGCCTGCGCTGGTAGCCGTGGAGCTTCCACCGCCACCGCCACCGCCGCAAGCGGAAACGAATAGTATTAAAATTGAAACAAAAGTGAGCCTGACCGATCGTATGCGCCACATAAGCCTGTGCCTCCCAAATAATTACTTCCCTAGAGTAGTTTAGCATGAAGATTCCGCATTTGTCGATTTGAAGCCTTTTCCAGATTATGAGAGTCTCATGCGCCCTCGCGCGACCAGGTAAGCGTGATGCTTGCTTAGGCCATTTAAAGGGAGCCTCTAAATTCGTATTCACAATCCAGACGATAGACGTATGACGTTTGACATACGGCATATTTTTTGATAATCTTAGTCTATGATAAAAAGTTATCGGGGTAAAAAGACCGAAGCTTTCGCCAATGGCGTATTTGTAAAAGAGTTTCACAGGTTTAAGAAGCGGGCGGAAAAAAGGCTTGAAATACTGGACGCCGCCGAAACTTTAGCTGATCTGGCCGCCTTACAAAGCAACCGGCTTGAAACTTTAAGCGGCGGAAGGCAAGGCCAGTACAGTATTCGAATTAATCGACAATGGCGAATATGTTTTGAATGGTCATCGGACGGCCCTGAAAATGTTGAAATAACCGACTATCATTGACAAGGATATGATTATGAGCAGAACACCCATACACCCCGGCCAGATTTTAAAGGATGAGCTAAAAGAAATAGGCGTCACCGCCACCGGGCTTTCCCGTCAACTCAAAGTACCGGAAAACCGTGTGCCGCAGATCATCGCCGGAAAAAGGAATATCACCGCCGACACAGCCCTAAGGCTTGGCAAATGGTTCGGCATGTCCCCTTCGTTCTGGCTTAACCTGCAAAACAGCTATGAGCTTCGCAAGGCAGAGCGGGAAATCGGCAAGGAAATCGATACGATTCCAACCAGAGTCAAAGAACCGGTATAATTTTCAATATAGCGCCCCGGAATTCATAAAAACTTGCAATATTATGTCCTATAGCACATAATTAGATATGGAGGACGCTACCTTAAAACCAGTCATTTTTGTCGGAAGCTCATGTAAAGAATTACGAAAATTCCCTGAAACGGTCTGCGGGAAAATTGGTTACGAACTCTACCTTGTGCAAGGCGGAGAAAAACCAAAAGCGGCGAAATCTCTTAAAGGGTTGCCCGGTGTCATGGAACTGGTAGAACGCTATGACACTGATACGTACAGGGCGGTTTATATCGCCAATATCAAAGGCAGGGTTTATGTGCTTCATTGTTTTAAAAAGAAATCAAAACGTGGGATACAAACCCCTAAAGAAAATATGGAACTTATCAGGCGCCGACTTAAAGAAGCGAAACAATTGAGCAAAGGAGAGTAGAGCAATGAAAAAGGAAATAGAATATACGGAAAGTTCCGGCAATGTATTTGCCGACCTTGGCCTTGAAAACTCCAAAGAACTGCTTGCAAAAAGCAGACTTGCGTTAGAGATTTTAAGAATTATTAAAAAACGCAAGCTTACACAGGCTAAAGCCGCCAAAATTCTTGACACCGATCAAAGCCAGATATCAATTCTGAAAACGGGTGACTGTTTACAACGCTTCACTTTTGACCGCTTGCTCACCTGGCTCACAAAACTTGACTGTGATGTGACTTTGACTGTCCGGCCCAAACCCCGCAACCATGAATGTGGTTTGCTGGAGGTGTCTGTTTAAACTACGTACTCCTTTTCTATATTGTCGTATATTTGGTACTCTTCTGCATCGTAGCCTTCACCTGCGTGCCGCTCTCCCCTATCAATCTCTGACTGAATATCGGATAACAGTTCGTTTATTTCAGCTTGTGCCGCCTCGATTGTGGAGTAGCTGTCTGGATACTCGCTGTTTTCGTTATCTGTCACAGTCCAGCAATTGACCCATCCTTCGCATAGCGTGTAGTGATGCACTTCATATCTGTGTTCCGGTTTTTTATTATTGTTTTCCATCTGATTTCTCCTTTGATTGATGTGTGATAACGGCAGGGAAATTTGCGGTCGTTAGGCGAACGAACGCAGGGCCGTGATAGCGAATGGAGCGGGCGCGAAGCAACACGGGAGCGTAATCACGCCGGAGGGAAGCCTTGCGTGAGGAGACTAGACCGCTATATTGACGGCGGTATGAACACTGATAACCAAAGAGAAAGATGAGGGCTTGGAAACAATAGTGTCACCGCACAAGCTGGAATCTGGCTAGATTATCATCGAAGGGGAGCGGCAATCTCCGCAGTGTACTTGGCCGTACATCCGCTTTATGAGGGATAAAGGACGGGCTACGATTGCCTGTGGCAAGTGGATAAAAGCTTGCAATATTATGGCCTGTAGGCCATAATTAAATATGGCACATAACGATATGAAGCCGCTGAGTTTTATAGGAACCGCCCGTAAGGATTTAAAGAAGTTCCCGCAAACCGTCAGAGATGACGTTGGTTTTGATTTGTACGAGGTTCAGCGCGGTAAAACTCCGGAAACGGCAAAACCACTTAAAGGATTTCCCGGTGTTATGGAGTTGGTCGAACGCTACAGGAAAGACACATACCGTGCCGTTTATATTACAAAGATCGGGGGTGTTGTGTATGTACTGCATTGCTTCAAAAAGAAGTCGAAGCGCGGCATTAAAACCCCGAAAGAGGATATTGATTTAATCCGACAACGGCTTCGGTTGGCACAGGAAGAAAGTAAAGGAGGCACAAGATAATGACTAAAGAAACAATTGAAAGAAGTTCCGGCAACGTCTTCGCTGATCTTGGTGTTGACGCTCCAAACGAAATGCTTGCAAAGGCAAAGTTAGCCTCTGCAATCCTTGATGTTATCGAGCAGAGGAAACTTACGCAGTATAAGGCCGCAAAAATCCTCGGCACAGATCAAGCGTATATCTCAAAATTAAAGCGTGGTAGCGAATTACGTCGGTTCACTCTTGACCGTCTGGTTACCTGGCTCACAAAACTTGACTGTGATGTGACTTTGACTGTCCGGCCCAAACCCCGCAACCATGAATGTGGTTTGTTAGATGTTTCTGTTTAAGCGGGGCGCGCCTGCGCGCATGCCCTGTTCCAGGCGGACACACAGATCCGCCCCTACGGATTCGATCGATAACCTTTTTTCGCCAACCGGCGTGACGAGTTAAGTATGGTGTCCCCGGAATTCGAAGGTCTATTGGAATGAAACGAAACCAGCAAGACCAGCAAGAGAAATTTGTCACTCTCTACGAAACAGCCAAAAGGTGTCTTTTGATTCTGGATCACTTATACACTGATTTGGAAAATGGAACTTCTCTTGCGAGCGATGCAACCAAAGTCGAAAATGATTCTTCGATAGTCCCTGGAATTTATATTGCCGCACTTGGGCTTATAGACTATTTTCACCGCTTTAACGGAATAGTTTCTGCTATGCCACTCATAAGAAAAGACCGACCTGAGCTAAAAAAGCTGGGAACGGCAATCAAATCGGTCAAGGATTGCCGTAACTACTTGCAACACATGTGTGACGATCTAAAGCAGAGCGGCCCTATTGAGTACCCAATACTTGGATCGATTTCCTGGATTTTTGAGGGTCGCCACTACATTCTCTTGTCGAATCAGGCAACACAAGACTGGAGCGCATCGGGCATTGCCTATGATCGTTTTGCTGAAAAATATATTTGCTCATACCAGCTTGTCGTCGGAGGTAGCGAAATACAAATCGACAATGTCTACACGGCAGTTAAATCGTTTTGGGCATGGCTTGAAAAATCGTTCGCAATAGAACCTTCACATATAAAAGACTATACATGGGGAAAACCAACTATCATACAGTCGGAATTCAGAAAGGTTTAACGCAAATTCCGGGGACACCTTACTTAATTACCCCCGCCTTCCCCATAGCGAAATTTTCCTACTTCCATAAGTCCCGGAGGAACATAAGTCCCAGAGAGACATAAGTCCCGGAGGGACAATAGATAATAGCCTGGGGCTTCGAGCCCCAGGGAAAATAATGCGCGCCAGCAATCAGCCCCGGCGGGGCGAAAGAGAGTTCTCTATCGCCCTTTACAGGGCTTAGCTATATTATCCGCAGACCCCGGACTCACATCCGGGGCTATGCTCCACAACCCCGATGGGGCTGAAAGTAAGCATGAATTCCGGGGACACCATACTTAATTGCCTACGCCTTTTCCTCTCCCTTGAGGGGAGAGGGTTGGGGTGAGGGTGGCAGTTGTCATTCCGGCCTTTGCGTTGCGAGCGGAGAAGGCGCGAGACAACATTTCACTTAAGTGAGCCACTAAAAGTGACGAACAATCCCGGAATCTCAGACCTCGGATCAAGCCCGGGGCGCCAATAAAGCGGATATTCCGGGGACGAATTCCAAGCGCCCCACTCCTGTCGTCCTGAGGAACCGAAGGGCCTTGCCTTTTCTTTTGAACACTCTCCCCTCAAGGGAGAGGGGTTTTTTTGTAACGTCTCTTGTGTCCAGAAAATCTGACTAAACTCCCGCGTATGATTTTCCTGTGTATCCTGCTGGTTTGGGCAGTTCGGCGATAGCTTTAAGGGCGCTTTGCACGCCTTGTTCGTCCATCGAGTCGTCGATAAGGTCTCCGGCGAAATAGCTGTCGTAGGCGCTCATGTCGAAGTGGCCGTGGCCGCTTAGATTGAAAAGGATAGTCTTCTCTTTCCCTTCTTCTTTGGCGTTTTGCGCCTCGACGATAGCCTGCCTTATCGCATGGGACGACTCTGGGGCGGGAATAATTCCTTCCGTTCTGCAGAAAGTCACCGCCGCCTCGAAACACTCCAGCTGACGGTAGGCTTTGGCTTCTATCAGGTTGTCTAAAAGAAGCTGGCTCGTTAATGGCGCCACTGAATGATAACGCAGGCCGCCTGCGTGGATGCCGGGCGGGACAAAATCGTGCCCCAGTGTGAACGATGGAAGTAGCGGGGTCATCTGCACGGTGTCGCCGAAGTCGTAAGAGTAGATGCCTTTGGTAAGCGATGGACAGCTTGCAGGCTCCACGGCAACTATCCTTGTATCTTTGCCGTTGATCTTGTTACGGATAAAACTGTTGCTTATCCCGGCAAGGTTCGACCCGCCGCCGCAACAGCCGATGACCACGTCCGGATATTCTCCGGCCATCTCCATCTGTTTCTCCGCCTCCTGCCCGATGACGGTCTGGTGCAAAAGAACATGGTTTAAAACAGAGCCGAGCGAATAGTTGGTGTCGTCGCTGGTCGCGGCCACCTCCACCGCTTCGGAGATCGCTATCCCCAGGCTCCCGGTCGAATCGGGGTCTTTCTCCAGAATAGTCGAGCCTGCCTTGGTTGTGGTCGAAGGAGACGCGATCACCTCTCCGCCCCAGCATTTAATCATCGACCTGCGGTACGGTTTTTGTTGATAGCTGACCTTGACCATGTATACAAGCGTCTCAAGCCCGAACATCCTGCATGCGTGAGAGATGGCGCTCCCCCACTGCCCCGCGCCTGTCTCGGTGGAGATTCTTTTTATTCCCGCCTGTTTGTTGTAATAAGCCTGGGGCACGGCGGTATTCGGCTTGTGGCTTCCTGCGGGGGAGACTCCTTCGTATTTATAAAAAATCTTGGCCGGTGTGCCAAGCTCTTTTTCGAGCCTCCTTGCGCGGTACAAAGGGGTCGGCCGCCATGTGGCGTAAATATCGAGAACCTCTTCGGGAATGTCGATCCATTGCTCGGCGCTTACTTCCTGCTCGATGAGCGCCATAGGAAACAGAGGGGCCAAAGCCTCCGGGCCTATCGGCTCGCCGGTTCCGGGATTGAGCGGCGGCTGGGGAGGGTTAGGCATGTCCGCTACTATGTTGTACCATTTTTTTGGAATATCTGATGTTTTGAGCTGAAAACAAGTCTGAACCGGCATGACAATTCCCCCTTTGAAAATTATCGAAATAAAAAACCTGATTTATATTAAAACCTTAGTCATTGAAATTATATGAGCCCGCCAACCGGGACACTATATCATAAGCCCCTTGAAAAACCACATCTTTGAGAGCGAGCGGACAGTGGCGCTGTTGAGCCGTCTTGCCCTATACTTGCGTGAAAGATTTGTTACAGGCTAAAGCTTTAATGAAATTATAATTCGACCGTATTGGCGTCTGCGATTTCGGATAGTTTAAACAAAAAAATGGAACCACTAAATAGACGGGATTTCCTGAGCGCAGGCGCCAGGAGTTTAATTAAACTTTCAGGAGGATTGTATGTAGCGGGTTATCTGCTTCCTCTCTCTGGATGCGGATCATCCATAACCGCCCAGAGCGCGGACAAGGCGATGGGTAGCGCTTTTACTCCTCAATACCCGGTAAGAGAAATCACACCTGTCTCCGAGTTATACGTCCAGAGCGTCAGGCAGTCTCCCGGCGTATCTTCAGATGACTGGAGGCTTGAGATCAGCGGTTCCGTATCAAACAATTTATCTTTTAGCTATCAGGATTTCCAGAAATTGGAACAGACCACGATGTATAACACCCTCATATGCGTTGGGAACGAAGTCGGCGGAAGGCTCACCGGGCATTGCGAATGGACCGGCGTGAAACTGAAGACGATTCTTGAGCGGGCAGGTCTGCTTCCAGAAGCGCTGGACGTAGCCATATTCGCAAGAGACTCGTACTCAGACAGCTTCCCCGTATCCAAAGCGATGGAGGGCGATGTAATTTTGGCTTACAAAATTAACGGTGAGCCATTGACTGTCGATCACGGGTTTCCTGTAAGGGCTATCGTGCCGAACATTTACGGGATGAAAAATGTCAAGTGGATAGACCGCATAGTGATTTCGCAGTCGGATTACAGGGGCTTCTGGCAAAAGCGCGGCTGGTCTGAATCGGCTGAGATAAAAACCTACTCGACTATTCAATCGCTTGACAGGCTCTCCACAACCGAACCGGCTCGACTGTCGGGGATTGCGTATGCGGGCGATCGTGGAGTATCCGGCGTTCAGATAAGCCTGGATGGAGGCTCGACATGGGATGAAGCTGTCATCACTCCGGCTTTGTCGAAGTATAGCTGGAATGTCTGGACCTATGACCTTCCCTCATCAGCGAAAGGGCGATATTCAATTACGATACGGGCCGTGGAAAAAAGCGGCGTTATTCAAGGAGCCGGCGGTTTAACTTCCAACACTAAACCGGATGGCGCTAATGGATACCATCAAATTTCCATCGATGTCGCCTGAGGTCCCCTTAACCAGGTTTGTCAGAAAAATTCTTAAATTCCGGTGACAAAATGAAAGCTGTAATTTTCGGAGCCGGTCCATGCGGTCTTACCGCTGGATGGTATCTTGCGCGCAAAGGGGTCGAAGTAACTGTCGTCGAAAAAGACGATACGGTGGGGGGGCTATGCAAGACCGCGCGCAAAAACGGTTATGGTTTCGATCTGGGCGGCCATCGATTCGTCTCAAAAAATGAAGTCCTCGTAAAAGATATCAAAAATCTTTTAGGCCCCGGCCTGCTGACCCGATCAAGAAAAAGCATTATCCTTTTTAAAGACAGGCGTTTTGACTACCCGGTCAATCTTGGAAACGTTTTGTCTCAATCGACTTTTCTTATGACTTTAAAGTTCTCCGCCGGTTATCTGTTTTCATCCCTCGGCGGCGGATCGGCGCGCGCGCGCGAAGGCTCGTTCGAAGCGTGGGTCGACAAACGTTTCGGCAGACCTTTAAACGATTATTTTTTTAAACCGTACACAAAAAAGTTGTGGGGTGTGGCGGCGAACGATCTTTCCGATGAATGGGCGTCGAGGCGAATCTCGGTGTTGAGCGCCAAAGACGCGATTTTAAAAGCGATTAATGGCGCCAATGGAGCCCCCCGAACTTACGCTATGAGCCATTTGTATCCAGAAAACGGGATCGGCCAGATGTTTGAGGAAATAGCTGAGGATATTGTCCGCCTTGGCGGAAAGATAATTACACGATCACGCCCGGTAAAATTTTTGATTTCAGGCTCGAAAGTAACAGGCGTGACTATCGAAGACCGGGACGGCGCCAGGGAAACCGTAAAAGGCGATGAGTATCTTTCAACGATTCCATTAAATGAGCTTGCGGGCCTTCTGGCTATCGACTCTGATTTCAAACTTGAGTTCCGAAGCTTGAGATTCTTAAACATTACGCTTAAAGGAGTCAAAGACTTTTCGGATAACACGTGGATATACACGCCCGATCCGGACATGATAATGACACGCATCCAGGAGCCGAAAAAATATAGCCCCAAAATGGCGCCCAAAAACAAGACCTCGATAATAGTTGAGATCCCCTGCGATTATGGCGACCAAATTTGGCGGATGGATGTTAATGATCTGCTAGACACCGCCATTGGCGATCTTGCTGAGCTAGGGTTTGATTTGCGGGCTAACGTGGCGGATGTGTTCTCTACTTACGCAAAGTACGCATACCCTGTTGTGAAAGTCGGAGCCAATGACCAGATTGAGGCTCTACGTAAAGAGATAATACGCTTTACCAACCTGAAGTCGCTGGGGCGTCAGGGACTTTTTAAATATATATTCATGGATACCGCCATGTCTATGGGAATGAAGTGGGCAGGCTCAATATGATACCGGAAGCCGGCCCCGATCGGCTTATTGTAATTTTGTAAAAGATAATATAGACTCTACGAGTTGATATTTTATTTTAATCAGCGCAATTTAATGCCTGCTCAACTTTAACAAGTAAAGCAGAACAAGCGCCGCAGGGGGGTGTAAGCTTGCCGTTGACATGCGTATCGCTCTTATAAACGTACAATGCCTGGAAGGCAACAACATAGTGCCTCCCATGGGTCTTCTCATGGTGGCCGCTCAGCTTGAACGCGATGGGCATTCGATCAGAGCGTTCGATATCGATCCTGATGAAGAGGATATTATTTCATCTGTGACAGCTTTTGATCCCTCCATCATCGGGCTTGGCTTTCTGACGAATACATACGATAAAGCCAAACGGCTATTAGCAAAATTAAAGAGATCACTCCCACGCTCAAAGACAGTTCTTGGCGGAGCTCATAGCAGTTCTGTTCCGTTAGAGACGTTTAAAAACCTGCGACCCGATTATCTGATTGCCGGTGAAGGTGAAATCACCATGTCCAGGCTTTGCAAAGCGCTTGAGCGGGATATAACATCTGACCTGTCAAATCTTGACGGCCTGTATTATTGGCGAAATGAGGCTGTATCTTTCACCGGCCCTCCTGTACCGATTGAACATCTCGATGAGTTGCCCTTTCCCGCCCGGCGCCTGCTCGATTTCGAGCGTTACCTTACATCGCCTGGAATCATGCGCGGATACGCTATGGATAAAATGACGACTATTATCACCAGCCGTGGTTGCCCCTACCCCTGTTCGTTTTGCGCAAGCAACAAAGTCTTCGGGCGCAAAATACGAAACAGAAGCGTAAAAAATGTTATCGCCGAAATTCGTCTCCTCTCCGCTGAATATGGCATCAAAGGATTTTATATATGTGACGACCTGTTTACTTCCAACAGCAAATGGGTACTCTCTTTTTGCGAGGCTTTGCTAAAAGAGCCGGTAAAATATAGATGGGCGTGTCAGTCACGCGTAGACACTTTGTCCTCCGGATTGGCGCGATCCATGGGTGAGTCTGGTTGCGCGCAGATAGACTTTGGTGTGGAAAGCGGCTCTACCTCTACTCTTGAAAAACTAAATAAGAAAACCTTAAACGATAATGTGGTAAGCCTGTTCCGCATGTTAAGAGAGGCGGGAATACGCTCCTGCGCTACTTTTATCATAGGAAATCCAGATGAGACCGAAAAAGATATTGAAGATACTTACGGGCTGGCGAAATCGTTGAAAGCCGACTTTACAGTTTTTTATTACTCCACCCCCTACCCGGGCACCAGCCTGCATACAATGGCGCTTGATAAAGGCTGGCTGGATGATAAGACGCCCTATTCCAGCGGCTGGAATCACCGTCAGGCCTGTCTCCCATTGATGGACGCGGGAATCGGAAGGGAAAGGCTCGCGGCCCTCCGCAGAAGCATGCAAAACCATTTTTATTTCAGGAATTATTTCAACATACGAAACCTTATTTTTCTGTGTTCAGTTTTTTATTCTTCGCTACTCCACCCCTCGGGGACGATAAAAGCCGTAACAACCTTTTTCCCTGTAGGCAGGCTGGACGATCTTGTGGAAGGTCTTTTAATTAACCATAGGCGCCATATAAATATAAGAGCTATGAGTACGCTCGACCACCGATAAATCTTACCGGCAAGATGGTATGACAAACGCTTACGATATTGTAATTTTGGGTATCTACTTCGGCGCGTTTTCTCTGCTGGTCGCCTACGGCGCCAACCGTTACTTCATCGCTTATCTGTTTTTGCGTTATAAAAATCAAAAGATAAAAAAGCCGGATCCTTTTGATGAGCTTCCATTTGTAACAGTGCAACTTCCGATATTCAACGAACAATACGTTGTCAAGCGGCTGATTGAGACTGTCAGCGCGATCAGCTATCCCGAAGACCGCTTTGAAATCCAGGTTCTGGATGACTCGTCGGATGAAACGAGAGTCGTCGCTCAAAAAGCGGTCAATGATTCAGCCGCCCGAGGACTGAATATCTCGTACCTTCGCAGAAAGGATCGTGAGGGATTCAAGGCCGGAGCGTTGAATTATGGCCTTGAATTGGCAAAGGGCGATTTAATCGCGGTTTTCGACGCCGACTTCCTGCCTCCTGAAAATTTTCTGAGCGAAACAGTGAACTATTTCACCGACTCATCCGTTGGCATGGTGCAAACTCGCTGGGACCATATTAACCGTGATTTTTCATTATTCACAGGTGTTCAATCGCTATTGCTTGACGGGCATTTTGTGATTGAGCACACGGCGAGGAGCAGGTCGGGACGGTTTTTCAATTTTAACGGAACCGCCGGTGTATGGAGAAAACAAGCGCTTATCGATGGCGGCTCCTGGCAATATGACACACTGACGGAGGATATGGACATCAGTTACCGGGTACAGTTAAAGGGATGGAAATTCATATACCTGAAAGATTTTCCTGTCCTATCCGAGTTACCGGTGGAAATGAACGCTTTCAAATCGCAACAGCATAGATGGGCCAAAGGCTCTATTCAAACAGCCATTAAACTCCTTCCAACCATATTGAGAAGCCCGATACCCTGGAAAGTCAAGGTAGAGTCCGTTTTTCATCTTACTAACAATTCCGCTTACCTTTTCATGATAATAGTGGCGGCGCTGATGTTTCCCTCAATGATTATCAGGTTCGGCAATGGCTGGATTGATACGATGTTTTTTGATATGCCATTGCTGTTTATGGCCACGTTATCAATTGTCATGTTCTATTCAATGGCTCAAAAAGACGCCAGGGGCTCATGGCTATCCAAAATCATCCGCATTCCACTGCTCATGGGGCTGGGAATTGGAATCGCGATAAACAACGCGCGCGCAGTTATTGAAGCCCTTGTTGGAAGCGATTCCGAGTTTAAGAGAACACCGAAATTCGCTATTCAAAATAAAGGTGATATATGGCAGGGAAAAATATACAGGGGTGAATTCAATTACACTACCATCATAGAGATCGCAATGGCGCTATATTTCCTTTTTTCTCTAAAACTCGCCATAGAACTGAAAATGTATTTATCCATACCATTCCTCCTTCTTTTTATTTTCGGTTTTTCTTGCGTTCCCGCTATCTCCCTGTTCCAGACAGCCGGGCGGGTTTTTGCCACCAGACGAGGGTGTGGACTGCATGACATAGACATTGAAGAAGACAGCAATACAATATGAACAACTTATTTTAACAGGAGGCATGATAATGAGACTGATCGCCACTTTTGGGCTATTTGCGGTTCTATCCGCCGCTTTATGGCCGCAAACCGTTTTCGCCGGCGCCTGGACCGTTAAAAAAGGCGGCATGTATAACAAGGTGTATGTAAATTCTTTTTCTACCACAGAAAATTTTAACAAAAATGGCGATAAAGAGCCGATGTCCAATAACGGCGAATTCACCGATACGAACCTGGTCTATTACGAGGAGTATGGGCTTAAAGACAATATCACTCTGTTCACCTCCGTCCCATATAAACAGATTAAATACGAAGATGACTCTATAATAAACAAAACCAACGGTATTGGAGATATCGATCTGGGTGTCAGATACAGGCTCCTCAACAAATCATTCATCCTGTCGGCGCAGGGGCTTGTCAAAATTCCCTCCGCTTATGACAAAAACGTGGCTATGCCTCTTGGTAACGGACAAACGGATGTTGAGTTCCGCCTGCTTTTTGGCAAGTCTTTGTACCCTTTGCCGATGTATTTCGGACTGGAGATCGGTTATCGATACCGCGCCGACGCGCCTTCGGATGAATATAAATATCTTATAGAGCTTGGAGGCGACTTGACAAAGTCTGTATACCTGAGAACCAAGCTGGACGGAACCAAGAGTGTGAACAACGGCGGCGATGTGGTTGACTTTGCAGGTAACCCTGTGGCCACCATTGAATACGATCTGGCCAAACTGGAGCTGACCGCCGGATTCAGGTTCTCATCCTTTTGGTTCGGTGAGTTTACATATACGCCAAATGTTTATGGGAAAAGAACCGCAGGCGGTAGCAATCTGTCCCTGGCGGTCATCTACGCTTTTTAGCAAAGTTTACTACGCGCCTGGTCGGATTTAGAGCGTCATGCGCAATCACGCCCTAGTGAACTCCAGCTTGGGTGGCGATCCGCCAAATGGAGGCGCGCCACTGCCCTTATGCTGGATAATTTTGGCCGGCGCGTTGTCAGAGGCGCTTTATATCATCGCCAGTCGTGTTGAAAACCTACTTGAATCACCTTTCGAATATCTTACGATCCATTTCGCTCTCGTTACCATTTATGTAACTTCCGTTTACTTGCTTTTTAAGCCCGGATACGCAAAAAAAGAGAACCGCAGTGCGCTATGGGTTGTTTTAGGCTTTGCGGTTATATTCCGTCTTACCCTCCTTAACGTGACGCCAACTCTCTCCGGCGATATCTACCGGTATGTCTGGGACGGCAAAGTGATATTAAACGGAATAAGTCCATACCGCTATCCGCCAGGCTCTGCATCTCTGGCAGGCTTGCGAGACAGGTTTTATCCTTTGATTAACCACAAAACTATCGGCTCCCCTTATTCCCCGCTTACCGAGCTGATCTTCGCCTCTGCCGCCGGTTTTGCTCCACCTGTCGTTGTGATGAAGGCTCCTTTTGTTATTTTCGACCTTCTCACAGCTCTGGTTCTAATTCAACTTTTGAAAATCATGAAGCGGCCTTCTATTGCCGTAATCGCGTACGCCTGGAGCCCTCTTGTTGTGTTTGAAGTATCGGGAAGCGGTCATGCGGATTCACTGGCGATATTTTTCCTGATACTCACCATCACTCTGCTTTCGATGAAAAAACGGATATCCGCTTCGTTGGCGATGGCGATGGCGCTACTCTCTAAATATTTCGCCGTGATACTTGCCCCTTCCGTTATCCGCCGGTTTGGAGTTTTAGAGTGGGCCATCGTATTTACCGTGGTAACCCTGTTTTACGCTCCCCTGCTACCAACCATTGAAGACCATTTTCTTGCGGTAAGTGAGGTCGCCTCCTCCTGGCGGTATAACGACTCTGTTTACGGAGCGCTTTTATGGGCCACCGGCTCTGGGGGGATCGCCAAGGCGATTTGCGTCGGCCTGTTCCTTACGATATACGCCATAACCTGTTTTTTAAAAACTCCAGCTGTTTTTACCGTCTATCTCCTTACCGGCGCCATGCTTCTTCTTTCAACCACAGTCCACCCCTGGTACCTGCTATGGATGGCCCCCTTTTTATGCATCTACGGCAATTCAGGATGGCTTTGGCTTACCATAGCGGCGCCTCTGTCATACTTGTTCATGGTGGAGCCGCAAATGGAGTTGTACGGTTTGATTAGAACATTTGAATACGGGCCGTTTGTCTTGCTAGTGATGATAAGGCTCGTTACAAAAAAGCGCGCAAGGCAGGAAACTGGCCGAGGTAGCGCGTCTTTATGACTGACCGGCAACCCGATTTGTAGCCATTCCTCCGGCCCGTCCATGGATCATGAGAAAAACCCACTCGTAGATCGTGACCGGCGCCGCCTCGTTAGATTGCAGGGTTCACCCTATTTCTTGCTTTTCTCTGCGGTTATCGCAGTATACATACTGACACAACCTAGTTTCTTACCGTATATATCAACGCCAATATCTGTAAGGTTTTTCCCTTCCTTCCCTTTGCCGCTGATATCGTGACACTCGTCGCACCGCTGACCATGAAAAGCCTTTTTCGCCGTACTGATTCCTGGCCCGTCCATATTTTTTGCTCCGGCCGTTATGATGATCGTCTGAAGTCCAATGCAACCATACCCTTTATTGGCGGCCGTTTTCCCACTCTTGCTAAACTCCATCCCGGCGCCGCTTATGTCGTGGCAACTAACACATCCGTACTTCTCAAACGTCTGGTGAACCTGCTTCATGTATTCAGGAGAGTAGCTTATCTTATCGCCAGCGTAAGATAAGCCGCTAGATACAATGAAAACCAGAGAGATAATTAGCGCAAAACACCGCACCATGGCGTGGCCCCCCATTGAAAGTGAATAAAAAGTAGGCCGCCTCAAAAAGACGGCCCGCTTTAGTTGAATTCGTTTCTCCCACTAAATGCCGGATTACTACATCATCGCCATTCCTCTGGCCTGCCCGGTTATCGGGATCAGGTCTGTCATGGTGTGAGTAGAAGTGTCTATGACCGGTAATGATCCAGCGTTGCCTCCTCCTGTGGAGACATAACATTTGGAGCCATCGGCGCTGAACGCTCCGACAATGGCCCCACCAGTCGATAGCTTGATGGTGTTGGATACGACCCATGGAGCGTCGCCGCTAAGATCGATAACAGGCACACTTCCTCCGGCGAAGATATACGCGAATTTGCCATTCGGCTCAATCTCGCTAGTCACACCGCTGGCGGCCCCATCTACTATAAAGCGAGGATAACCCGCGCCGGGCGAGGCCCATTCGTAAATTGTGGTAGAGACCGCTCCTTTAAGCTTGCTTGAGTATTTGGAAGTGACATTCGTGTAGTTCGCCAATGAGCCGCTTTTAAAATTCCAGCCTGCGAAGCTGTCATAAATCCTGACCAGTTCTACAGGTGACCCAGGAGTGGAAAGGTTCCAGATAGATTCGCTTCCACCGCTGTTGGACCCTTTCAGGTTTTCAGTGGTGGCTATTGACATGCCGTTGGCCGCTTTTCCGGCTGTCTCCATGAATGGACCAACAAAGCCGGCCGACATTTCGCCAGGCCCCAGAGGCATATAGACACCCTGCGCCACCATAGAACCGGTAGAGACATTAAATCCAGTTAATGTATCGCCGTTCACATCGACGCCCCAGCCGTATTCTGCGCCACCTGTGCTTACAATGGAAATATCACAAGACCCGGCGCGGGCCTTCTCTTTTCCAAGGCCAGGATTGCTACCCGGCATAGAGCCGCCATAACCTGAATATTTAGTAGAAGCGGTATTAATGGTTGAACCGGCGGAGTTTTTTGTCTCACCGGTTACCGGGTCTAAAGTATATTTGATATTGCCTGATGTATCATACGCTTGATACAAGCCGTTTTCTGAAGCTTTGTCCACTCTGGAAGCCACCAGTATAGTAGCGCCATCACTGCTTACAGCAGTCCACGACCCACCACCGGCATGGGCGACACCGGTTGCTACGGCGGCCCTTAAAGTAGCCAAATCCGGGCCGCTTTCAGGGATTCCGCAAGAAGGGATATTTTCTACTGTAAAGGCGTCTGCCGTGGGAGGCGCAACATAATTGTAAGCTTCGGCTAACATTTTAAGCGCCAGATTTCGCTCCCACACAGTGCGGAGCCTGGATGCGCCGGCCGCCACGTCGAACCCGTAAAGACTGGATCCCTGGGTACCCCAGAATACAGTTCCACCATTAATCTGATTTGCGGGAAAAGTAGGAGTGAACCCGATTTCCTGAACGCCTACCTGCGTGTTAGTTGCGGTATCGATTTTTAAAAGCGCGTTCGAAGCGCCGCTGAGCGCGGCGACATAAAGATACCTGGATTTCCCAGCCGTGGAAGCCTTTGTAGAACTAGATGAGCCACCGCAGTTTGTCAAAAGAAAGGGAAAACTGATCGCTACTGTCAGGCAAATCGCGAGAAGATAAAGATTACCACGGTTTTTAATTTTGTTCATTTTGAGCCCCCTAGCCAAATAACAATTTAATCAAACCTACGCCACGGTATCAAACATAGCAGATTTGATTTTTACGTTCAACTATTTTTAATATTTTTTAAATTTTTATTAAAAATAGATATCCGCTCACAAAAACGATCAGTCGCTCCGCTTCTCCATTCTCTCCAGCGCTTGAGCCGCGTTTGGAGTTTCAGGATCGATCTGAACCGCCCTTTTGAACGCCCGTTTCGCGTCAACTTTCCTCCCCTGGGCCTTGTATACTAAACCTAGCTCATACCATGCGAAATAGTAGTCAGATTTTAATTTGACAGATTTTAAAAGCTCGGCCTCCGCTTTTTCCAACATCCCGCCCTTAGCAAACGCTCTACCCAGATCGTAATGAGCGTAGGAGTAGCCAGGTTCATTGACGACGGCGATCAATAATTCTCTAACGGCGTTTTTTAGAAGTCCCATATTCAGATATGCGAGTCCAAGCTTATACCTGATATGTTTTTGGCTTACACCCCTGTAGGTGGCGGCGGCGAAGGCGGCGGCCGCTTCTCTGGCGCGGCCAGCAAACAGCATTGCGTCTCCATATGCGATAAGATAGCCGCCGTTGTCCGGGTCTGCTTTTAACGCCTTTGCCGCTGAACTGACAGAGCCTACAGCGTCGCCCTGTTTAATCTGGATTTCGCTGAGCAATTTGTAGGCGTCGGGGAACTCTGGTATTTGGCGCAAAACCGTTTCAAGAGAATCGACAGCTTGATCGTATCTGCCGTTAGCGTAATAAGCTTTGGCCAGATTGTAATGCGCGTAACTGGCGCCAGGATCCGCCTCTACCGTCTGCCGGAGCAATACCGACGCCTGATCGCTATATCCTGTTTTTAGCAATATCAAGCCGTAGATCGAGCGCAAACGGGCGCCGAGGGCGATCGCCCCGATGAAAATAACGACAAGGATTAAAACTGACAGATATTTCCGCACTGTATTGCGTCTTTCCTGTCTTGATATCGCCGGCCAGGCGCTATTGCCCGCCGACTCGCGCGCTAGCGCTCTCTTTTGCGAAAACCTTTAGGTGTCAGCTTGAAAGAGCCTGTCTGGTTGTATACTTCATAGCCGGCTTCGGTCCATTCTTTTATCGAGCCGCGAATGTTTTTCAGATTTTTATAGCCCAGCTCCGTCGCGACTTTGGTTGAAAGCGCAGAGCGGGCGCCCGTCTTGCAGTAAAAAACAATCGGCGTATTGATATCTTTATATCTCCCGGTCAACACCCATTCCAGAAGGCCGCGAGGTATCGATTGGGCTCCCTTAATATGCCCCGCGTCAAACTCGCTTTTTTCCCGCACATCGATGAGGACAAATTTTTCATTTTTATCCATCATCGCCTTAAGCTGTTTGGCGGAAATTTCGTTGATGGACGCGCGGGCTTCACTCTCCCGTTTGTTCACCAGCGACATGGTTTTTGACTGTTCAGCGTGGACTATGCCGAAGTTCAGCGCTATAGCAAAAACAGTTGTTACGGCGCTTAATGCTATTGCGGATCGTGTGAACATTGATTTATCTTTCATAGCTTACCTTCCATGTTCGTGTTAGATTTTTTCGTATAATATCATAAAGGGAGCCTATTCTAAAAACTCAACGATATGGTAGAGCGTATATCTGTAATTATACCAAACAGAAACGGGGCCGGTACAATCGGCGACTGCCTGAAGGCCGTACTCGCCTCCGAGTATGATAACTTCAACGTGACAGTGATAGACGACTGCTCGGATGATGGCTCGGTCGAAATCATCTCCCGGTATCCTTGCGCGCTTATCCGCCTGAAAGTTCACGCTGGCGTGTCATACGCAAGAAACATGGGCGCCAGGGCTGTGGACGGGGACATTCTTTTTTTCACCGACTCCGACTGTCTGCTGACAAAAAACGCGCTCGCCATCGCCCGGAGCTCATTAACAAAACTTGGAGAAAATTTCATCGTCGGGGGAACATATACGAAAAAACCGTTCGACCCTGGATTTTTCAGCATGTTTCAGTCTGTGTTTATCAATTATTCGGAAACCAAAAAGGCGGATAATCCGGCTTATGTCGCAGGCCACGCCATGGCCATATACTCCCGTACATTCAGGGCTGGCGGTGGGTTTAACGAAGATGTTTATCCAATCCTTGAAGATGTCGACTTTAGCGCGATGATGATGGCAAAGGGATACAAACTGGTCATAGACCCTGCGATTGTTGTCCGCCACATATTCAATTTCTCTCTCATCGGCTCTATGCGAAACGCTTATAGAAAAGCCAGATATTGGGCCAGATACTGTGTGACTCATGGTGATTTGTTTACAGATTCGGGGACAGCCTCGATGGAGCTGAAGATGACATCTTTGATGTTTATTGCATTAATAGCGCTCATTATCTCCGGCGTTGCGCTTGACAACACAGCGCCGTTCTACTTGACCATCGCTGTCGCGTTATTCTGGATCGGCATGATGAAAAAACAATTGGCGGCCTTTCTTCAAACCGGCGGCGCCGCATTCGCCTTTTCGTCAGCTGTCTATTACTTCACTTTGTTTCAGCTTTCAGCCAGCGCCGGCGCGTTTACCGGTTTTGCCACGGCTTTTTTGGAAACCGGGAAAAAACCGGGCGCGGGTCTGGCTCCCCATAAAGAATAAGCCGGATAAAGCTAATTTATGAGCAACCTTTTTTTGCGCCACGCAAAATCAATTTTCTTAAAATCAGAGCCGATACAGTTGACTCTGTTTCTTACAAACAGGTGTAACGCGCATTGCCGACATTGTTTCTATTCCAATGGCGGTCAGGACATATCCAAAAAAGAGTTAAGCGTCAACGACTACCATAAAATCTCCTCTTCTGTGGGAAGGCTTTTGTGGCTTGCTTTTTCCGGCGGCGAAATTTTTCTGCGAGACGACATCGCGCAAATTGTAAATCTGTTTTACAGGGCCAATAACCCCGGCATTATTTTACTGCCCACAAACGGCCTGGATACGCAGGTTATCAGGGCAAATGTAGAGCGGATAGTCAGGGAGTGCCCTGAAAGCGTGGTGGTGGTAAAGCTCTCCCTTGACGGGCCGAAAGATGTCAACGACTCACTGCGCGGCGTAAAAGGCGCTTTTGGTAAAACCATGGAAACCTACAAATCTCTTTATAAATTATTTGGTGAATACGACAATTTTGAATTAGGGTTTAACTCGGTCTTCTGCGCCTCCACCCAGGATTCGATGCCCTGGCTTTGCTCATTTATCAAAAATCTGGATGACAAAACAACTCATACAGTCTCACTGATCCGGGGAGACATACCTGATGATGATGAGAAAAATATCGATATCGAAAAATATAAAAAAACCATTGCGACTTTGACGGCCGGGCTGAAAGACGGCTCTTCGAAAATTTTCAATTTCAACCTCTCCAGGCTAAAGGCCGCGCAGGACATCGTGCAGGGACGATTGATCTGTGATCTGATATCGAAAAAAAGAAGCGTCATCCCATGCCTGGCTGGAAGACTGACGCTAACCCTCACCGAAACCGGAGACGTTTACCCATGTGAATCGTTTGACGCCAGGCTCGGAAACATCCATGAGACAGGCCATGATCTTCGCAAACTGCTGACCACCGATCTTGCCAAAGAGGTAATCGCCAGGATAACCAGTAGCCGATGCCGCTGTACGCATGAATGCTATATGATTATGAACATTCTTTTTAATCCATATATGTACCCGTCGCTCATCAAACAATACGCTCATATCTTGTTCAAACGCGCCTGGCCATGAAAGGCTACGCCTCCCTGGCTGATAACAACCCGTCTGGTAAACCTGATGGGAGCGGCGGCGGAGCGGCGTTGCTGATCGCTTTTTTATTACTGTTAGCCACACCTCTTCTCTACACTCTCCGTCATCTGGACGATAACAGGCTGACCAGTTTTCAATGGGCCTTCTCTGACGGCAGGTTCGAACGGACACTGCTATACATTATCGCCGCAACGTGCGCCGCATACATTCTCTCTCGCAGTGACACAGCAGACAGGTTTCCCGCGTTATCGCTTTTTGCGCTGTCGTTCGCCACAGCCGTTTCCATTTTCACGATGCCTGAGGTGATTGTTGACGCTGGAAGATACTTTGAGCAGGCGAAATACCTTAAGATTCACGGGCTGATAAATTTTATAGCGGAATGGGGAGGGCAGGTGCGGCCCTGGACAGACCTGCCCTTCGTTCCATTCATGTTTGGAGAGATTTTCAGACTGCTTGGAGAGACGAGAATATCCATTCAGGTTTTCAACGCGCTGGCCTTTTCACTGACTACAGTAACCACATATTTAATCGGCAAGCAATTGTGGGACAGGCAGACCGGTTTTTTCGCCGGCCTGCTTTTAATTGGAATGCCATACCTTCTTACGCAAATCCCTATCATGCTGATAGATATCGCAACCATGACGCTGGTCACACTTTCAGTCTATTTCTTTATAAAAGTAAATAAATGCGGCGGCGCCGGATGGACGTTGATCGCCTGCGTGACAATCATTTTTACTTTGCTGGCCAAATACTCCACATGGCCGATGCTCCTTATTCTGCCCCTTATCACTTTCGTCTTTTACACAGGCGGCGTTAAGTCATCGATCAGATATTCTGCGGTAGTATTAGCGCTTACATGCCTTATGGTGGCGCCATTTCTATTTTACAAAGGCAACATAATTAAAGAGCAGTTAGATCTGCTTTTGACATATCAGCTGGAAGGGCTTGGCCGCTGGCGGGAAAGTTTCACATCTACTTTCTTGTTTCAGACCAGCCCTTTTATCACACTCTTCGCCCTGACAGGAGTTTTGACATCGATTAAACGACGCGATTTAAAATTTGTAATCCCTTGTTTCTTTCTTTTTTTTACTCTGACTTTACAGGTTGGACGGATACGATACCTCGTTCCATTGCTCCCGATGTTCGCTATTATGGCTTCCTATGGCTTTTTGCCGCTCGTTCAGGGACGCAGGGCGCGACGGTTCGCGGTTTACGGTGTCGTGGGGCTATCTGTCGCCCATTTGTATGGTGGGTTTTATCCGTTTCTAAAAAGCACGAGTATGGTTAATCTACAAATGGCTGGCAAATTCATCAACAGCCTCAATTGCCCTGAAATCGGTGTCTACACGCTGGCGCAAAAAGACTCGACCGGGAATACCGAAATCGCCGTTCCTATACTGGATATATACACAGACAAAAAGCTGATCGCTTTGAATGAGCGGCATCCGGGAGATAAAAAAGACGCAATAGAAAAATCGCCTTTACGGTTTACCTGGGATGCGGGACTGCCAGAATTTTACATGCGCGCGCGCGCTTCCAGGATTAATATAGCCCTGATAATTTCGAGCGAGCCTATATCCGGCGCGCCCGAATTCCTGCCTGAATCTGTAGACGCCGGACAGCGGATAAAAGAGTTCGCCGCCTCTTCAGGTCTCTTTAAATACAGGACTCTTGTTACCATAGTCGGTAAAGACTGTCATAATGCCGCCATTAACGGCGGCAATCAATTAAAGGCCGCTCAAACTGCCATAAAAACTTTTAACACACGTTATGACTGAATTATTTAACCATACGAAAAGCGGCGGATTGACCGTAGGTTTGTTGATCCCCGCCTATAATGAAGCGTTGGCGCTTGGGTATACTTTGAAGGGATTGCCGGACAGGGGTATAGATACAATCCTTGTTGTCGACAATGGTAGCGACGATGGCACTGACAAGGTTGCGTTAAATAACGGCGCCGCTGTAGTAAGCGAGCCAAAGCGTGGATACGGGCAGGCGTGCCTGGCCGGGATAGAGTGGTATCGCAACAATCCTGTGGATATCATATTATTCATGGATGCTGACGGCGCAGACGATCCCTCTGATTTAAAGCGTCTTTTGGCGCCGATAATCGCCGGTGAGGCGGATTTCGTTTTGGGATCGCGTATCAGGGGACGGAAGGAGCCGGGTGCGCTGGCGCCGCATGCGGAATGGGGAAATCGTCTGGCGGTTTTTTTAATCAGGCTCTTTTTTGGATATAAATATACCGACCTTGGCCCTTTCCGGGCGATCAGAAGAAGCGCGTTGGAAGAGATAATGATGGCGGACAAAGATTATGGGTGGACGTGTGAAATGCAGGTTAAAGCGGTGATTAAAGGAGTGAGAATAAGAGAAATCCCTGTTTCTTACAGGCGACGAAAATTTGGAAAATCAAAAGTGAGCGGAACTGTAAAGGGCACGGCGCTGGCCGGCTGGAAAATAATTTCAACAATAATTCGTCTCGCTTTTATCAAATAACTATTTATCATACAATGTATTATCTCGTATCACGCCAGCGTGATAAACTCCTTCGGGTAGGCGTAATTTATTAAAGGGAACCTCTAATAATCCATTTCTGCTACAATCGGCTGTAAAAGGCGCCATGC
>ENA-ORDP01000097-ORDP01000097.1-marine-sediment-metagenome-genome-assembly--contig:-NODE-97-length-53432-cov-12.392866_pt1 | contig 53432 bp, 49 predicted proteins | sample MGYA00248627_ERZ508539 | MGnify/ENA primary metagenome ERZ508539 (study PRJEB26208, sample SAMN05571518) | marine sediment metagenome | biome: deep sea; feature: Hydrothermal vent; material...
TTCCATGTCCTCACATTGTTATGTGCTTCATAAAGTTAACGGGACATTAGCAGTGATGTGTTTAATAAGGTTATCGTGGCAGCAGTGATGTACTTTATAGAATGGCCCCTCGATTGTTCCTGTGGCCGGATAGCTTAATTCAGGTATTCAAATATTTTCACGACTCGTTGTACGCCATTGACCTGTCTGACCACATCAACGACATCGTCGGCTTCATTCCGCTTCAGAATACCCATCAGGAAGACAGTGCCCCCTTCGGTGATCACCTTTACACGTGTCGGATCAAAATCCTTGTGACCTTTCACCTTGAGCAGACTGGTCTTTACCTTGGTGGTTACCCAGGTATCGTTACTCCTTGAGCCGATCGTACTGGGTGAGGCAATGGTGAGTTCATTGTGGATTTTTTTGATTTTGGCAATGGACCGGGTTATTTCTTCTGCACGGGATCGCATGCTTTTACTTGGAGTTTGCCCGCTTAGCAAGACGACCCCGTTATAACTGGTGACGCTGATATTAGCGTTTTTTTCGATATCCTGATCTCTGGAGAGTGCGTCAAATACCTTGAGCTCAATATTTTGATCCTCAATAAACGAACCTAATGTACGTCGGTCGTGTGCGGCACCGACGGCAGTTCCGCCTACAATGACGGCGGGCGCGCAGGCATTCAGTAACAGGGCGGCCAGCAGCAGTGCCAGAATATTGCGTGTGAAAGTCATGTTATTTGTACTCCTTAACAATATATTTCCCGGTCTATGGCGTCACAAAGACAATGGATAATCAACAAGTGTACCTCTTGAATCCGTGCAGTACTATTAGCGGGTACTCGGATTTCAAGGTCATTTTCCTGTATAATGGCTGCAATTTCCCCTCCTTTATTTCCGGATAATATAATACTGTTCATTTCTTTTATCCGGGCAGCCCTGATTGCATGAAGAACATTACCTGAATTCCCGCTGGTACTGATGGCGAGCAGGGTGTCTCCCTTTTGGCCGAGTGCTTCTACCTGTCTGGCAAAGATGTGATTGTATTCAAAATCATTCGCGATTGAGGTCAGTATCGATGAATCTGTTGTCAGGGCAATGGCCGGCAGTCCGGGCCGATCGATTTCATAACGGTTAACCAGCTCCGACGAGAAGTGTTGCGCATCTGCCGCCGAGCCGCCATTGCCGCAGCTCAGGATTTTATGGTTCGACTTGAGGCAATCGATCATCATTTGTGCGGCTTCCCGGATGGGTGCAACCAGTATCTCCAACGATTTTTGCTTGGTATCAATGCTGTCGATGAAGTTTTGTTTTATTGGATCCGTCATAAATCGAAAATTTGATAGTAAAGTTCCATAATAGGTATTGCCATGCCAGGTTACAAGTCAAACCGGGGACTTTCGTCGTCAATCAAATGCATCGGGTATCCAGTCTATTGTGCATGACTGCAAAGGCCCGCTTAGCGAGACGACATCGAACCGGCAGGCATGGTCATGTTTTGCCTGTGTTGAAAGATAGTGGTTGGCACTGAGTATGAGTTTTTTTTGTTTGTGACTGTCGATAGTTTCAGCTCCCGACCCAAAATATTCAGACTTGCGGTAGCGTACCTCAACAAAGACCAGGACATCGGCATCCTGCATAACCAGATCAATCTCACCCTGTTTGCACCGGTAATTGCATTGCCTGAGCATGAAACCCTTTTGTTGCAGAAATTGACATGCACGTTTTTCGGCCTGTTGTCCAATCTCACTTTTATCCATTTTGTAATATGAGTCCTGAATGATGTGCGCGGTTACTGGATGATCAGTTCGGGTGTTTGCTGATTGTTGATTTGAGGCTGCACATCTTTTAACAGGGTGACACGCCCTCTGATAAATTTTCCCCATTTCAGGTTTCGCATCACCTGGTTTTGCTCATTAATGTACAGCTTGCCTGTCACGCCATCAAAGCGTTCTCCCGGATTGGACTGTAGCCATTTTACCTGCCCGGCCAGATGATAGGCGTCAATTCCCATGGCATAAAGGCGTGCATAGCGCCCCATGTTTTGCGGCCATATCTTGTTGAGCAGCCGGTGTAGTGGGCCAGCCGATTCCGGTGGTGATAATATCCAGGCAGAATCACAAATCACGATGCCGTTCATATCCCTGTTTTTCTGGACACTTTCTGTGCCGTTATAGGCACTGGATGTTGTGTAGACGGGTATGTCCGTTGCCTGGTGGAAACGTAACTGCGGGGCGATGAGTCTTGCATGTCTGGGAAATGCCACCATAAAGATAAAATCTATATCCTGACGGCGTCGGGGTTCAAATTTAATTTCAGTGGGCAGGGCATTGCGGAGAGAATAGAATCTACGTTTACTTTCATCCAGGTTCAATAGTTTCAGGATCGGGTTCGACAGGTCATTACTGTTGAAATTGTAACGTGCCTGTTCGAGAACGGTCCCCCCCAGTTCCTGAAATCGTTTACTAAAGGACCGTGTCAGTCGCTCACCCCATTCACCATTGGGCGCTATGATAGCGGCACGAATCAGGCCCTCCAGGCTGGCTCTTTCTGCTACCTGTCTGGCCTCATCTTCCGGGCTAAGACCAAACTGGAAAAAATTCCCGATACTTGCCTGCATATTTTCCACCTGGTTCAGGGTTAATACAGGTATCGTCAGGTCGGCCATATTGGCAAGGCTGGCAACACGATCTTTTTCCAGTGGTCCAATAACAAATTCCGCACCGTCCCTGACAGCCTGTCGATACAGGCTTTCTATTGATCGACCCGGCAGTGACGTGTCATAGATTTTAATACGGATCCTTGCGCGGTTGGTGCGGTTTTGATAATACGCAGCCAGAAAGCCATCCCGTATAGCCATGGCGGGTTTAGCCAGTTTGCCTGATAAAGGTATTATCAGGGCCAGTTTTTCCGGTTGTTTTATGGCCTTGTAGCGCGCCATTAATTTATCCAGTATCTGGAAACTTGCGGGATGGCCCGGATATCTTTTTTTCCAGGCGGCAATTTCAGTTTCAAATAATTCAGGTGAATGTATGGATGTTTTATTGATTGTTGCCAGTTCCATCCACCCGCTCAGGATATCAGGTGGCGGGTCAAGTCGTAATTGTGTCAGGACTGACGGTGATAATTGCTGCAGGGTGTTCCAGATCTGTTCACGATTATGGTTGATTTTGTCCTGTCCTGTCAGAAGATTTTCCTGAAAAATACGTTCCCGTACGCTTTCCAGCATATTTCCTGACAGCAGGAAGGCACGTGCCCTTAATTCATATGTCATGGCCTGTAGCTTTTCCGGCAGGGTAATATCCGGAATCAGCAAAGCAAGGGCCTTGTCGGTGTTACCTTCACTCATAAAAATCAGACTGGCGAGCTGCTTGATGCGGGCCGACAGATTTCTGTTTTCCGGATCGGCCCTGACAAGATTTAATGCCCGGCGTGCTTTTCCCGGGTTGTTCGCCTTGATCAGGTCAGAAACGGCGCGCAATAACAGTCTGGTTTGCTCGGGTGGATTTGTTTGACGTGCCTGTAGAAGTAACAGATCGGCCGCTTTTCCGTACTGTTGTGCCTGTTCAAGTGTCAGAATATCGGGGACCGTTGTCGATTCAACAATCGTGGTATTATCTGTTTCGTGTACATTGCCACATCCCGCTGACAGTATGATTACAAACAACAGGCATAGTCGTATACTGACGGTGAAGGGCAAACTTGTATTCATCATTTCAGGTGATTATCCCGGTTTTTCATTGACAGTTGAAGTGTTCCTGTTTGCCTGATAAATTTCTTCTGTTTTCATGAGCCGGCAAGGGTGAAGGCGTGTCAACTCAATCAGGTATATTGTACGTTGTTGCCACGCCGATTGGTAATCTGGGCGATATTACCCGGCGCGCCGTCCAGATACTGTCGGAAGTTGATTTTATCGCTGTCGAGGATACGCGCCGTTCACGGCAGTTGCTCAATCACCTGGGCATTAAAAAACCCATGATTTCCCTGCATGAACATAATGAGCAACAGCAGGCAGGCAAGCTGCTGGCAAGGATGGTAGCAGGCGAGTCAATGGCGCTGGTTTCTGATGCAGGCACCCCGCTGATCAGCGACCCGGGTTACCATCTGGTCAGGCAGGCCAGGGAGCAGGGGCTGGTTGTCAGCCCGGTACCCGGTGCAAGCGCACTGATGGCAGCCATGTCTGCCAGTGGTTTGCCTACAGACCATTTTCGTTTTGAGGGGTTTCTTCCAAACCGGCAATCTGCACGCCAGAGCCGGCTGACCGAATTACAGCAGGAGCGAATGACACTGGTTTTTTATGAGTCCAGTCATCGTATTATAGAAACCTTGACCGATATGAACTCGATTCTGGGGAAGGATCGGGAGGCGGTATTGGCCAGGGAGCTGACCAAGATGTACGAAACGTTTCTCGGCGTAAATCTGGGCGAAATTCTGGATGCCCTGCATGCCGATGCAAATCAGCGCAAGGGGGAGTTTGTACTGGTTGTGCGGGGGCAGGAAAAGGATCATGACAGGCATGAAGCAGAATCGGCAGATCCATTACTGGCGTTGCTGCTGGATGAAATGCCGATCAAGAATGCCAGCAGAATAGTGGCAAAATACCTGGGGCTGAAAAAAAATGATGTCTACAAAAGAGGGTTGTTGATTCAGGGTAAACGGGGCGAATGATTTATGCAGACGGATATTGTTAGCGCAGAGGCAGAGACGCAAAGAAAACCTTTTGGTGAAAAATAACACACAATATTTACCCCGGTGTTTCATAATAATACCATGGTTTTAACTCCGCGATTCTGTAACCGCTGCGTTAAATGTAGTTTGTTAACAGAAATAATGATGCAATTTCAACATATTCGAGGGCATGGTTCGCACCCGCAAAGAATAAAACTGGTATAATAGCTTCTGGAAGTCGGCCAGGCAGTCGCTGTCCCGCGAACCCAGGTTGGCGGGGTGGAGGAAAGTCCGGGCTCCAAAGGGCAAGACGCCAGGTAACACCTGGGGGGCGTGAGCCTACGGAAAGTGCAACAGAAAAGATACCGCCGATGGCCTTCGGGATCAGGCAAGGTTGAAATGGTGCGGTAAGAGCGCACCGCGCGGATGGTAACATGCGTGGCAAGGTAAACCCCGTCTGGAGCAAGATCAAATAGGGGGGCATGGATCCCAAGGGATCTGAAAATGTGGCCCACATTGTCCCCGGGTAGATCGCATGAGGTATGCAGTGATGTGTATCCCAGATGAATGACTGTCTACGACAGAACCCGGCTTATCGGCCGACTTCCTCCCCTGCTGTATAAATACCATTAAAAAACATTAATAACAATGGGTTATAATTAGTTTCTTAATAAATCACTATAATAACCATCTACAACTACCTGAAATATAAATTTATTATTTTCAGGTGAAATTATATTCCAGCACTTTCCCCGGAAAATAACCTAAGTAATTGTATCTAAAATAATCTTTAGATAATTCTGTCCCTGTTTTTCCTTGACAAAACGCTGTTTTCACACCAATATTGGGTAATTATGGAGAATAATGGATAAAAGTGGAATAAAGTGGAAAAAAGAATACGGAGAATAGCGCTTGTTTAGAGGGGTCAACATCATCAGCCTGGATGCCAAGGGCAGGTTTGCCATGCCGACGCGTTACCGTGAGCAACTGGATGAGTCCTGTTCCGGAAAGCTGATTGTAACGGTTGATCGTGATCATTGCCTGTTGATTTATCCCTTTCCCGAGTGGGAGGAAATTGAGCGCAAGCTGGTCAAGCTCCCCAGTTTTAACAGGCAGGCGCGTGGCATGCAACGTCTTCTGATCGGTCATGCAACCGAGCTGGATATGGATGCCAATGGCCGGATGTTACTGACACCCCCGCTAAGAAAATTCGCTGCCCTGGAAAAGAGGGCCGTATTGATCGGTCAGGGTAACAAGTTCGAACTCTGGGACGAGCAGACATGGAACCAGAAATGTGAGCAATGGTTTGATGAGGGCGAACTGGATGCCGATGGTTTGCCACCAGAACTTGAGTCACTGTCTTTGTAACCGGTATGGAAGACAGAAATGAGCACCGTCCGGTTTTATTGGATGAGGTGCTGGAGGCACTGAACATACAACCGGAAGGGTTTTATTTTGACGGAACCTTCGGGCGTGGTGGGCATGCAGGCGCAATACTGGAGAGGCTGGGTTCTGAGGCCAGGCTGCTGGCAATGGACAAGGACCTTGAGGCCATCAGCTTCGCTGAAAAAAATTTTGCGCATGACGAAAGATTTGAAATCAGGCAGGGCAGTTTTGCGATGATGGCAGAGTGGCTGAAAGATGCGGGCCTGACCGGAAAGATGGACGGTGTGTTTTTTGATCTGGGTGTTTCATCTCCACAACTGGACAATGCCGACAGGGGATTTAGTTTTATGAAAGAGGGTCCACTGGATATGAGAATGGATACAGGCCGTGGCCAGTCTGCAACAGAATGGTTGGCCGATGCAGATGAACAGGTTATTTCCGATGTGATAAGGGATTTTGGCGAAGAGCGGTTTCATCGTCGTATCGCCGCTGCAATTGTCAGCAAACGTCTGTCAGAAAAACTGCAAACAACCCTTCAGTTGGCCGGCCTGATAGAAAAGGTTGTGCCGGGTCGTGAGAAAGGGAAACACCCGGCTACCCGAACCTTCCAGGCAATTCGTATTTTCATGAACCGGGAACTGGATGATCTGCAAAAAGGGCTGGCGCAGGCAGTTGATGCATTAAAAATCGGCGGCCGGCTGGCCGTTATCAGCTTTCATTCACTGGAAGACAGGCGGGTAAAGCGTTTCATACGAGACAAGGCGGAGGGAAAGAGGCTGCCTCTCGACCTGCCTGTGCAATATGAAAAAACGAATGCAGAGTTGAAGATTGTCGGCAAGGCGATCAGGCCTGGAGCGGACGAAGTAAAAAAAAATACCAGGTCAAGAAGTGCAACCCTGCGTGTGGCAGAGAAGATAAAATCATGAATATCCAGCTTGTCGTCATGGGTGCTTTTCTTCTGGTGCTGGTATCCGCAACAGGTGTGATTTACAGCAAGCATGAAAGCAGAAAGCTGTTTGTGCAATTGCAGGCATTACAGAAAGAGCAGGATCAGATGGATATTGAATGGGGTCGTATGCAGCTTGAACAAAGCACATGGGCAACGCACGGCAGGATTGAAAGGCTGGCCAGAAAAAAACTGGATATGCAAATTCCATCGGTAGACAAGGTGGTGATAATCAGGCCATGATGAAAGCAGAGCAGGACATCCCCGCTTATAACAATCGCAGAATCATTCTGCTGTTGATACTGGTATCGATCGTGGTACTACTGGTGTGGCGTGTTGTCTACCTGCAGGTATACAACAGGAATTTTCTTCAGAAGCAGGGTACAGCCAGGTACCTGCGAACGGTTAATATTCCTGCACACAGGGGAATGATCATGGATCGTAACGGCGAGGCGCTGGCGATCAGTACTCCCGTTGAGTCCATCTGGGTAAAGCCGGCTGAATTGATCAGTCACCGTAACATTTTACCTAAGCTGGCGGCCATTCTCGATCTTGATCTGGATCAGCTTGAGCAGACACTGGCTTCACGCATGGGCAGGGAATTTGTCTATCTCAAACGCAGAGTCACGCCAACCGTCACAAACAAGGTTCTGGCTCTGGAGGCCGAAGGCATATTTACCCAGCGTGAATATCGACGTTACTACCCGGCAGGTGAAGTATTTTCACACGTCATTGGCTTTACTAACATTGATGATGCGGGTCAGGAGGGTATCGAGCTTGCGTACAACGACTGGTTGAAGGGGACCTCTGGCAAAAAGCGTGTCATCAAGGACAGGTTGGGCAGGGTGATAGAGGATGTGGAAAATATCCAGACATCAAGACCCGGCAAAGATCTCTTTTTGAGCATTGACAGACGTATCCAGTACCTGGCTTACAGGGAGCTGAAGGCGGCAATCCAGTTAAACAAGGCCCGCTCAGGTTCTGCGGTCATGCTGGATGTTAAATCAGGTGAGATTCTGGCCGTGGTCAACCAGCCGTCCTATAACCCGAATAACCGCAAAAAAATGCGCAGCGCCAGTTTCAGGAACCGTTCCATAACCGATGTTTTTGAACCGGGGTCAGCGATAAAGCCCTTTACGATTGCGGCAGCACTTGAAAGTAAAAAATACAATCCCCGAACAATGATTGATACAAGACCTGGCCGGTTCAAAATTGGCCCGAATACCATTCGTGACAGCAGAAACAACGGTATCATTGATGTCACTAACGTTATTACCAAATCCAGCAATGTTGGTGCGAGCAAGATTGCGTTGTCGCTGAGGCCGGAGCAGATGTGGTCCATGCTGACCCGGGTTGGATTCGGCAGTGTAACGGCAAGTGGATTTCCCGGCGAGTCGGCTGGATTGATGAGTCACTATTCACGTTGGCATGACATCGAGCGCGCAACCCTCGCTTTTGGCTATGGTCTTTCCGTGACACCGCTGCAACTGGCCCATGCCTATTCCATTCTGGCAGCAGACGGACTTTCACGGCCAGTGACATTTATCAGAAGGCAAGGGGCGGTTGAAGGTGAAAGGGTAATGCCTGCCTGGGTGGCCAGTCAGGTGCGCGATATGATGAAGACCGTCGTCAGTCGTAAAGGCACGGGCATGCGGGCCAGTGTCTATGGCTATCAGGTTGCAGGCAAAACCGGGACAATCCACAAGTCTACCGCTGGCGGGTATGCAGATAACCACTATGTCGCTGTTTTTGCCGGCATGGCGCCTGCCAGCAATCCACGCCTGGTGCTGGTTGTGATGATAAATGACCCGTCTGGTGAACAGTATTATGGCGGTCAGGTGGCGGCCCCGGTATTTTCACGGGTGATGGCGGGGGCATTGCGGTTAATGGACGTGGCTCCGGACAACCTGCCGGTTATGCAGACCAGATTGAAGTCGCGCGGAGGCAAGTCATAATATGGCCACGATGCGACAAGAGTCTTCCCGTTTAAGCAGGCTGCTGGAAGGTTACGCCGATATCGACAAGGCGATTGATTGTGACATAAACGCATTGTCACTTGATAGTCGCAAGCTGGAGGAAGGCGCGCTGTTTTTTGCCTGTGCAGGCACCCGTGGTCATGGTCTCGATTATCTCGATCAGGTATGTCAGTCAGGTGTAGTGGCAGTGGCCTGGGAACCATCTGATCAATACCCTTTCCTGCCTGGCTCGGCCACATCAGCAGATGTACCTTTTATTGCGATCGACGATTTAAGTCAGAGGATCGGATTCATTGCAGATCGATTTTATGGACACCCTTCTCACGACCTGACGGTAATAGGCATTACCGGTACAGACGGGAAGACATCATCCAGTCATTTTCTTGCGGGCGCATTAAACAGCAGCGGTCGTCTGACCGGATTGATCGGGACGCTGGGTTATGGCCTGCCTGATCAGCTGGAGGCATCCACGCATACCACACCTGATGCGATCAACGTTCATCGATTGCTTCACGAAATGCGTGAACAGGGTGCACAATATGTGGTTATGGAGGTTTCTTCACACGGCCTTGATCAGGGGCGCATTAACGGTGTGATTGTTAAAATTGCCGTGCTGACCAATGTCAGTCGGGATCACATTGATTATCATGGCAACGAGGCAAGCTACGCAAAGGCAAAAGAAAAGCTGTTTCACATGCCGGGTCTGAAGTGTGTTGTTATCAACAGGGATGACGCCTGTGGTCGCCAATGGATGCAGACATTGTCAGATGATGTGCAGGTTGTGCTGTATGGCATGGAACCTTGCAGTGATAGCCCGGATAATATTCACGACCTGGGCATGGCAGACATTCGGTTAAATCGTGACGGAATCAGCTGGCATGCACAGGGGTCCTGTGGCGAAGCCGACCTGCGAAATCATTTATATGGAAAATTCAATGTTTACAACCTCGCGGCAGTGCTGGCAACGCTGAGTGAGCTGGGCATGCCATGGGCGGATGCCTGTCGCCATATACAGGACCTGGATACCGTCCCGGGCAGAATGGAATTTTATCATGCCCCTCCAGGGAGAACCATGCCGACCGTCATTATTGATTTTGCACATACACCGGCAGCACTGGAACAGGTGCTGGTTGCAATCAGGGAACATGGCTTTGGACGAGTCTGGTGTGTATTTGGCTGTGGTGGTGACAGGGACAAGGGCAAGCGTCCCCTGATGGGGGGTGTGGCCGCATCGCTGGCCGACCGGATTGTGGTGACGGATGATAACCCGCGTACGGAATCCGGTGATGAAATTATCAATGACATTATCAGCAGTATTTCGAATCAACAAAATGTTCATGTCGAGCGGGATCGTAAAAAGGCCATTTTCCTGGCACTGGATTCTGCCGGCAAAAACGATGTTGTACTGATCGCCGGCAAGGGTCATGAAGATTACCAGCTAATGGGTGAAAGGAAACTGCCATTCAGTGATGCCGATGTAGTCAGGCAATGGTTGAACGGAGGATTGCATTAATGCAGATGTGGTTATCCGAAGTTGCCGAACAGATTTCTGCCGAGCATATTGGTGAAGATGCCGTGTTTTCCAGGGTCAGCATAGACACACGTACGATCAATGAAGGTGATCTATTTGTCGCGCTCACCGGAGAAAACTTTGATGGCCATGACTATCTGGAGAAGGCCTGCGATTCGGGTGCCGTTGCGGCCATGGTCAGTCGGCAACTGAAAATGATGTTGCCCATGTTGAACGTGAAAGATACACGCCTGGGCCTGGGGCAGCTGGCTGCGCTCTGGCGAAGTCGATTCAATATTCCGTTGGTGGCCGTGACTGGCAGCAATGGCAAGACGACAGTCAAGGATATGATTGCGTCGATCATGACCTGCAAGGGTGATGTGTTGTCGACATTGGGTAACCTGAATAATGATATCGGTGTTCCATTGACCTTGTTGCGTCTGAAAAAGCACCACCACACAGCCGTGATTGAAATGGGGGCCAACCACTCAGGTGAAATACTGTATCTGAGCGGCCTGGCGCGTCCCGATGTGGCCGTCATTACCAATGCAGCGGCCGCACACCTGGCGGGCTTTGGCAGTATGGAAGGCGTTGCCCGTGCCAAGGGAGAAATTTACTCCAACCTGAACATGAATGGTGTGGCGGTTGTAAATGCAGATGATGCATTTGCGCCGTTATGGAAAACAATGGCCGGTTCCAGAAAAATGATTCTGTTCGGTCTGGGGGATGATGCCGACGTAACCGCAGAATGGCAACAGTACGATGATCACCTGCAACTGCAGATGCAAACCCCGGTGGGGGAATGTGTTGTTCGCCTGGAGCTGCTGGGGCGCCATAATATTCTGAACGCACTGGCGGCCTCTGCATCAGCGATTTCGATGGGTGCGGATGCAGATGCAGTGGTGCGCGGCCTTGAAAATATGAAGCCTGTCAGCGGTCGCCTGCAAAGCAGGCCGGGCTTGAAAGACATGCGTATTCTGGATGATACCTATAATGCCAATCCCGCCTCACTTGAGGCAGCCCTCGATGTATTGTCAGAAATGTCGGGAGAGAAATGGCTGATTCTGGGTGATATGGGTGAACTGGGTGAGGACACGGCTGAATTGCATGCAAACTGTGGCCGCCTGGTGCGTGAGAGAGGCGTGGATCGTCTGTATACCCTGGGTGAACTGGCGCGCCATGCAGCCGTGTCTTTCGGTGATTACGGAGTCGGCTTCCAGGATACGCACGAACTTGTCGAGCGGATTCGAAAAGACTGGCACGGCCAGGGTACGTTGCTGGTGAAAGGTTCCCGCCTTATGCATATGGAACAGGTTGTAACCGAATTGTCCGGGGAGGCAGCAGGATGATTATCTATCTGGCTGAATACCTGTCCCAATACCACAGTGGTTTCAATGTATTCCAGTACATCACCCTGCGTGCGGTTATGGCCGCTATTACAGCACTGGTGATCTCCTTTATCGTTGGCCCGAGTATGATTCGCCGCCTGAACCGTTACCGGATCGGCCAGGTGATTCGTGATGACGGACCCAAGTCACATCTTGCCAAGGCCGGGACACCGACAATGGGCGGCGCATTGATCCTTGTTGCAGTGGCTGTTACAACCCTGTTGTGGGGCAGGCTGGATAACCGCTATGTCTGGGTGGTATTGATTACAACCCTGTTGTTCGGCCTGGTTGGCTGGGTAGATGATTACCGCAAGCTGGTTCTGAATGATCCGAAAGGGCTTCCGGCACGTTCCAAATACTTTTGGCAGTCCGTTATTGGCCTGTCCGTTGCCCTTTATCTTTTTTATACGGCACAGCCCCTGGAGACGCAGTTGGTTGTTCCTTTTTTCAAGAATTTCTCACCACAAATGGGCTGGCTGTTTGTTCCCTTTGCCTATTTGATGATCGTCGGATTCAGTAATGCAGTTAATTTGACAGATGGCCTGGATGGTCTGGCGGTGATGCCGACCGTTCTGGTGTGTGCGGCCCTGGCCTTTTTTGCCTATGTTACCGGTCATGCGGGTTTCGCAAAGTATCTTCAGATTCCGTATCTGGCGGGGGTTGGGGAGGTCTCGATTTTCTGTACAGCCCTGGTAGGTGCAGGCCTGGGGTTTTTATGGTTCAACGCATACCCGGCAATGGTTTTTATGGGAGATGTGGGCGCACTTGCGCTGGGTGCGGCATTAGGCGTGGTTGCAGTCGTGGTGCGTCAGGAACTGGTTGTGTTGATCATGGGTGGCGTGTTTGTTGTGGAAACCGCCTCTGTTATTTTGCAGGTTGCTTCATACAAATTAACCGGCAAACGAATCTTCAAGATGGCGCCGCTGCACCATCATTTTGAATTGAAAGGCTGGCCCGAGCCAAGGGTCATTGTCCGTTTCTGGATTATTACCGTCATTCTGGTTCTGGTCGGGCTGGCTACCCTGAAGTTACGATGAATATTACGTGGATATGATGCAGGTAAAAAGGAAAGAAGTAACCGATATGATGGCAGGGAAAAGAAGAGTGCTGATCGTGGGTCTGGGAAAGACCGGCCTTTCCTGTGCGCGCTATTTGTCTGCAATGGGTATCAAGGTGGCAGTCACTGATAGTCGCGAAACCCCTCCCGGGCTCGCAAGCCTGCAGGCGGAAATGCCTGATGTTGCCGTCTTTACCGGCGGATTTGATGAGCAGGTTTTTTCCAGCGCCGATGAACTGATCGTCAGCCCCGGTATTTCATTGCAACATCCTCTTTTGCAGCAGGCGTGCGATCAGGGCAAGAAAATACTGGGTGACGTCGAGTTGTTTGCACAACAGGCAACAGCGCCGGTGATTGCGGTTACAGGATCGAACGGGAAAAGCACGGTCACCAGTCTTGTCGGTGTCATGGCCAGGGAGGCAGGCAAGGATGTTCGTATTGGCGGGAATATCGGTAAACCGGTGCTCGAACTGCTTGAAGATCAGGAGCCGGATTGTTATGTGCTGGAACTATCAAGTTTCCAGCTTGAATATACCTCTTCCCTCAATGCACGGGTGGCCACTGTGCTGAATATCTCTGCCGACCACATGGATCGCTATCACAGTATGCGCGAATATGTTCAGGCCAAACAACGTGTATTTCGCGGTACGGGTGTCATGGTCCTGAATCGTGATGATGAAGGCGTCATGGCGATGGCGGAACCGTTGAGAAAAATAACAACCTTCGGGTTTTCACCGGCTGAAAAAGGTGATTATGGCCTGCTTGAAAAAGAGGGCGAATCCTGGCTCTGTCGTGGTGACACACCATTATTAAACAGTAACGAATTGCTGATACCAGGCGCACATAATATCGCCAACGCATTGGCCGCACTGGCCATTGGCGAAGCGGCGGAATTTCCACAATCAGATATGATTCGCGCATTGAAAGGCTTCCATGGCCTGGCCCACAGGATGCAATTCGTCGCCGAGAGTGACGGGGTGCGCTGGTATAACGATTCCAAAGGAACCAATGTGGGTGCGACCCGGGCCGCCCTGCTGGGTATGGACAGCAAGGTGGTACTGATTGCAGGCGGTGAAGGCAAGGGTGCTGATTTCATGGAACTGGCTCCGGCAGTACGGGACAAAGCAAGGGCAGTGGTTTTGATCGGACGGGATGCGGGCCTTATCGAGCAGGCGCTGGATCCGGAATGCAGGATAGTTCATGCACAGGATATGCAGGATGCCGTTGACAAGGCCCGTAGCCTGGCAGTTACGGGTGATGCGGTATTACTTTCACCTGCCTGTGCCAGTTTTGATATGTTCGAGAATTATGAACAGCGCGGTGAAGTTTTTTCTGCGCTGGTAAGGGGGCGGATATGAGCCGTGTGCAGGCAGCCGTATCATCCTCCCGGCATAATATTGCACTTGAAAACAAGGGTTGGGATATGGTTTTGCTCTATATCACCCTTGTTTTACTGGGCCTCGGCCTGGTCATGGTGATGTCGGCTTCCATCCCGCTTGCAGAAAAACAAATGGGCCAGCCGTTTGCCTATCTGCAGCGGCAGTCTGTTCATATTGTGCTGGGACTTGTTGCCGCTTTTATGGTCTCACGCATCCCCGTCCAGCAGTGGGAAAAGACCGGCCCGGTACTTTTATTTCTCGGTTTTATTTTACTTGTTGCGGTTCTGCTGCCCGGTGTTGGCAAAAAGATTAATGGCAGCATGAGATGGTTGCCACTGGGGGTGATCAGTTTACAGGTTTCCGAGTTGGCCAAGCTGCTGGTCTTTATTTATCTGGCCGGATACCTGGTCAGGCGGGGAGAGGAGATCAGGACAACAGTTCGAGGGTTTCTGAAACCCATGCTGGTACTTTCCTTTGCGGTTGTGTTAATGCTGCTCGAACCTGATTTTGGTGCAGCGGTAGTCCTGCTGGCGACAGCGTTGGGCATGATGTATCTGTCGGGTGTGGGCCTGGTCAAGTTTGGCGCATTAATTCTCTTTACCGTTAGCACGATGGGCCTGCTTGCCCTGGTGTCACCTTATCGTGTTGCGCGCATTCTCAGCTTTATGAACCCCTGGGAAGATCCCTATAACAGTGGTTTTCAATTGACCCAGTCACTGATTGCCTTTGGCAGGGGTGAATGGTTCGGGGTCGGTCTGGGGGGCAGTATTCAGAAACTGTTTTACCTGCCCGAGACCCATACCGATTTCCTGTTTGCGATACTCGCAGAAGAGCTGGGCTTGTTCGGCGCCGTGATAGTTATTTTATTATTTGCCACGCTGGTCTGGCGCGCATTTTTAATTGGCCTCCAGGCCGAGAGATCCCAGCAATATTTTTCTGCCTATCTGGCATACGGAATAGGGATATGGATAGGCTTGCAGGCGTTTATCAATATTGGTGTCAATATGGGTGTATTGCCAACCAAGGGGCTGACCCTGCCTTTAATGAGCTATGGCGGCAGCAGTATCGTCATTACCCTGCTGGCGATTGGCATATTAATGCGAATCGGTTATGAGGCTGAAAACCAGGGCAGGCAACAGACACGGCCAACACGAAAGCGGGTGGCAATATGAAGGGTGTATCCGGTTTTCCGGAAAGCCAGCCTGTGCTGATCATGGCGGGTGGAACGGGCGGGCATGTATTCCCTGCACTGGCCGTTGCCGAGGAAATTTTGTCACGAAATATCCCGGTAGTCTGGTTAGGGACACACCACGGTATTGAAGCCAGGCTTGTCCCGGAAGCAGGCATCCCCATTGAGTGGGTCAGTGTCAGTGGTCTTCGCGGCAAGCGCTTTACACGTTTGTTAACGGCACCCTTTATGCTTGCACTGGCGGCATGGCAATGTTTGCGGATACTGTTACGGCTAAAACCCAAACTGGTTCTGGGCATGGGTGGTTTTGTTACCGGCCCGGGCGGGGTGATGGCACGTTTGCTCGGCAGACCACTTTTTATTCATGAGCAAAATGCAATCGCCGGTATGACAAACAGGTATCTGTCACATATTGCCAGCAAGGTGATGGAGGCATTCCCGGATAGTTTCCCCGCTAAAACAGAGGCAACTGTCACCGGTAATCCTGTTCGTGAAGGTATTGTCAATATTCCGGAACCGGAAAAAAGAATCTCTGAACACAAGGGACCGCTGCGACTGCTGGTATTGGGTGGCAGCCTGGGTGCGCAGGCATTGAACCAGGTTGTGCCCGAAGCACTGGCCCGTTTTCCGTCAGAAAAAAGACCGGTGGTAAAACATCAAGCCGGGAGGCATAAACTTGATGAGGCCCGCGTGCTTTATGAACAGGCCGGTTTAAAGGAAGGGGTGGAAGTGTTGCCCTTTATTGATGATATGGCCCAGGCATATGCCTGGGCCGACCTTGTTTTATGCAGGGCGGGGGCACTGACGGTTTCCGAGTTAGCGGCAGCAGGTGTCGGCGCAATACTGGTTCCTTATCCATATGCTGTCGATGATCATCAATCAAGAAATGCAGATTTTCTGACTGCTGCCGGCGCGGCCCTGGTTATCATACAACACGAGCTTGATGCAAATAAGTTACATGAAGTATTGCAGGGTTTTGATGACAGCAGGGAAAAACTCATGGTCATGGCCCGGGCAGCCCGAAGTTTGGCAACAAAAAATGCCGCAAGACAGGTAGCGGATATTTGTTTGCAGGCAGGAGTCGGATAATCATGACGGCAATCCATAAGCCAAATGTAATAAGAGATATGCAAGACCCGATGGGCAGGATGCAGCGCATTCATTTCGTTGGCATCGGTGGCGCAGGCATGAGTGGCATTGCCGAAGTGCTGGTCAATCTTGGTTACAAGGTCTCAGGCTCCGATATCAATAAAAACAGCGTGACCGGGCGATTGAAAAAAATGGGTGCAAACATTCTCATTGGGCATGATGCGAGGCACATTGAAAATGTCGACGTTGTGGTCGTGTCTACCGCCATCAGTCCTGACAATACCGAAGTGGTTCGTGCGCATGAATTACGCATTCCGGTGATTCCCCGGGCCGAGATGCTTGCAGAGCTGATGCGTTTTCGCTATGGCATCGCCATTGCCGGCACACATGGCAAGACCACCACCACCAGTCTGGTTGCCAGTGTACTGGCAGAGGGCGGGCTCGATCCAACATTCGTTATTGGTGGAAAACTGAATAGCGCAGGTACACATGCACGGCTGGGTGAAAGCCGCTTTCTGGTTGCCGAAGCGGATGAGAGCGATGCCTCATTTCTGTATCTGCAACCGATGATTGCCGTGGTTACCAATATCGATGCGGATCATCTGGATACCTATGATGGTGATTTTGAACGGCTTCATGCAACCTTCCTGGAATTCCTGCACCACCTTCCATTCTATGGTCAGGCCATTTTATGTATTGATGACGAGGATGTACGCCGTCTCATTCCTGATCTTGCGCGTCCTGCAATTACCTACGGCACGCGTGAAGATGCAGACCTGTGTGCAGTCAATATAAGACAGGAAGGACATCAGACACATTTTGAAGTCAGGATCATTGATAGCGATGCCAGACTGGAAATCACCCTGAATATGCCCGGCGTACATAATGTGCTGAATGCACTGGCATCCATTGCGGTTGCGCGTGAACTGGGTGTCGCAGAAAAGGATATTCAGGTGGCACTGACCAGGTTTCAGGGCATTGGCCGACGGTTTCAGAGTTATGGCGAGATTGCCACAGCCAATGGCAAGGTATTGCTGGTCGATGATTATGGACACCACCCGAGTGAGCTGGCAGCGACCATTAATGCGATCCATGAAGGCTGGCCGGGGCGGCGTCTGGTTATTATTTTTCAACCACATCGTTACACACGCACACGCGATCTGTTTGATGATTTTGTCCACGTGCTGTCAAACGTGGATGTGCTCGTATTGCTTGAGGTGTATCCGGCCGGTGAAGAACGCATTGCCGGTGCCGATGGCCGGGCGTTGACCGCAGCGATCCGTGCGCGTGGGCAGGTTGAGCCGGTTTTTGTTGAAAAAATTGAAGAGCTGGATGAAGTTGTGCCTGGCCTGCTGAAGGACGGCGATATTCTGTTGACCCTGGGGGCGGGGAGTATCGGCACGGTGGCACCGGGGTTTGCAGCAGCATTGGGGGGAAAGACATGAATAGACCGATGGTCAGAAATTTACGATCTGGTTGTGGTGCCTCGTTGCAGAGTGTTCTTGCAACCACACATAAACACCATGGGAGTGAAAAGCAGCCGGCAGCAGGCAAATGCCCGTTGACGGGTTCAGGCAAGTCGAAAAGCCGACAGAATGGAGGCGGCAGGGGATGATGGCCTTGCACAAGGACAACAGTTTTGCAGGTGAGTTGTTAATCAACGAGCCACTGGCGCGTTATACAACCTGGCGTGTGGGCGGACCTGCAGAGCGATTATACAGGCCGGTCAATCTTGATGACCTGGTCATGTTTATCCGGCAACTGCCAGAAGGTGAGGACATTTTCTGGCTGGGGCTGGGCAGTAATTTACTGGTAAGAGATGGTGGTATCAGCGGAACCGTCATTGCAACACAGGGGGCCCTGAATGAAATCGGTAACCTTGATAACGGTTATGTCCGTGTCGAGGCCGGTGTCAGTTGTGCCCGCGTGGCCCGCTTCTGTCGTGACCATTCCCTGGCCGGTGTTGAGTTCCTTGCCGGCATTCCGGGAACCATGGGGGGCGCCCTGGCCATGAATGCCGGGGCCTTTGGCGGGGAGACCTGGCGGCATGTTGAATCCGTTGAAACAATTGATCATACCGGAAGGCTGACAGAAAGAAATGCATCGGAATACAAGATAGGCTATCGAAGTGTTCGCGGCCCTGAAAATGAATGGTTTGTTGCAGCACATCTCAGGCTGGACAGTTCGAAAAAGGAAAAACAGGATGAGATTAAACAGAACATCAAGGCATTGCTCGAAGAGCGTGGCACCAGGCAACCGATCGGCCTGCCCAGCTGCGGCTCTGTGTTCCGTAACCCGGACGGATACTATGCGGCAGAACTGATAGAGCAATCCGGTTTGAAAGGGCTTTGTGAAGGGGGCGCCTGTGTCTCGGAAAAACATGCCAATTTTATTGTCAATACCGGCAATGCGACAGCCAGCGATATTGAGTCATTAATAAACAGGGTGGTGAATACTGTTATAGAGAAACAGGGTGTCAGGCTGGAAAAGGAGGTTTGCATCGTTGGCGAGCCACATTTGCCCGGAGGAGACGAACGGGCATGACCCGGCTGCAACACAATTCAGAATTCAAACATGTTCGTGAACCGGCAGAATTCGGACACGTCGGGGTGTTAATGGGCGGTCGGTCTGCCGAACGTGAGGTATCACTTAAAAGTGGCATTGCTGTATTGCAGGCGCTGAAAAACAAGGGTGTCAATGCAACGGGCATTGATGTTGACAGGGATATTATACGGGTCTTGCAGGAGTCCGCAGTCGACCGGGTTGTCATCATGCTGCATGGTCGTGGTGGTGAGGATGGCGTGATGCAGGCCACGCTGGAAATGCTCAATATCCCCTATACCGGCAGTGGAGTGCTGGGTTCGTTGTTGAGTATGGACAAGTTGCGCACGAAAGAGATTTGTATCGGTACCGGTGTGCCGACACCTGAATTTTGCCTGCTGGATAAAGGGTCCGATTTTAAGGCAGTTGAAGAGCGTCTGGGATTTCCCGTTATCGTCAAACCTGTACACGAAGGTTCGAGTATCGGTATAAGCAAGGTCATGCAGGTCGATGAGCTTGAATCTGCATGGAAAAAAGCTGCCGAATATGACCCTGTTGTCATTGCAGAGCGCTGGGTGACCGGGTCGGAGTATACCGTATCAATATTACAGCATCAGGCCTTGCCTGCGATCAGGCTGGAAACACCCAGGTTGTTCTATGACTATGAGGCCAAGTATAAATCTGACAGCACACAATACCACTGCCCCTGCGGGCTTGATAAAGAACAGGAAAAAGCACTGCAGGAGCTGGCCTTGCAAATATTCGGGATTGTTGATGCAAGCGGTTGGGGACGGGTGGATTTTATGCTGGATGAATCCGGTATGGCCTGGTTGATCGAGGTGAATACCGTCCCGGGCATGACCGACCACAGTCTTGTTCCAATGGCGGCCAGTGTTGCCGGGATCGGGTTTGATGATCTTGTCTGGAAGATACTTGAAACCAGTTGTGAGGCCGGGAATGGTTAAGCGAACAAGAAAAAACCGTCTTGAAGATGAAGTGCGTGAGCAGCGTCGAAAGGTTGTAAAAAAGACAATGGTCTTTGGTTTGCTGTTGCTTTTTGCGGGTGTTGCAACGGCAGGTTTCATGAAGTTAATAGAGAGCGATACCTTGCCAATTCGCACCGTGAAAATTGAAGGGAATTTCAAATACCTGGATACCGGCAATCTGAAAAAGATCCTGGAGAGGCAATTGGACCATAATTTTTTCAAAATCGATATTGATGCTGTTCAAACGGTGGTAAAAAGCCTGCCCTGGGTCGATGGAGTGGCGGTGCGCAGAAAATGGCCAGATACACTGATGGTCAAAATACAGGAACAGCAACCGCTCGCTCGATGGAAGAATGGTGGTTTCATTAACCAGCGTGGCGAGCGTTTTCTGGCGGTTTCGGAAAAAATAAAAAACCTGCCTGAACTGGAAGGTCCGGAGGAAGCAGTATCGAAACTGGCCAGACAATATCTTTTATTCAGTCATCAACTCGAAGGTCTGGGGCTCCGGCCCGGGAGATTGACAGTTACTCACCGCCGTTCATGGCAAGTCAGTCTTGATAACGGGCTGGAAATACAACTGGGCCGGCAGAAAGTGGCTAACCGTTTACGTCGGTTTATAAAAATATACAGGAAAGTTATTTCCAAACAACTGAAAAAAATAGAGAGTGTGGATATGCGTTATACCAACGGTTTTGCAATACGCTGGAAGCCGGCCGATAACCTGCTGAACGACAGTAAGGGGGAGCTGGATAATGCCTAAAAAATCAGAACGTAATTTGATAGTTGGTCTGGATATAGGAACCTCGAAGGTGGTTGCGATCGTGGGTGAGATCAATGTATCAGACGAGGTTGAAATAATCGGACTGGGTTCACATCCATCAAGGGGGTTGAAGAAAGGGGTCGTGGTGAATATCGAATCTACTGTCCAGTCTATTCAGCGTGCCGTTGAAGAAGCAGAATTGATGTCAGGTTGCCAGATCAATTCAGTCTTTGCAGGTATCGCCGGTAGCCATATACGCAGTTTGAATTCACATGGCATTGTCGCCATCCGTGACAAGGAAGTAAGCCATGCGGACGTGGACCGTGTTATCGATGCCGCACGTGCAGTGGCGATACCGGCTGACCAGCGCATACTTCATATTATTCCACAGGAGTTCCTGATTGATAGTCAGGAAGGAATCCAGGAGCCGGTAGGCATGTCCGGTGTGCGACTTGAGGCAAAGGTCCACATGATTACCGGTGCCGTCAGTGCCGCACAAAATATTGTCAAATGCGTGCGCCGCTGTGGATTGGAGGTGGATGACATCATACTTGAGCAAATGGCATCCAGTTATTCGGTGTTGACAGATGACGAGAAAGAACTGGGGGTATGCATGGTCGATATCGGCGGTGGAACAACGGATATCGCCGTGTACACCGAGGGCTCGATCCGGCATACAGCGGTTATTCCGATTGCCGGCGACCAGGTTACCAACGATATTGCTGTCGCCCTTCGCACACCCACGCAATATGCAGAAGAGATCAAGGTTAAATATGCCTGTGCCCTGTGCCAGTTGGCCAGTCCCGAGGAAACCATCGAGGTCCCCAGCGTGGGTGACAGGGCGCCCCGCAGGCTTGCACGCCAGACCCTGGCCGAGGTGGTTGAACCACGCTATGAAGAGTTAATGATCCTGGTTCAGGCAGAGCTGCGACGAAGCGGGTTTGAAGACCTGGTGGCAGCAGGCATCGTATTGACCGGCGGCAGCTCCAAGATGGAAGGACTTATTGAACTGGCAGAAGAGATTTTTCATATACCTGTTCGACTTGGAAATCCCCAGTATGTATCGGGTCTCGTCGATGTAGTGCGCAATCCAATCTATGCAACCGGTGTTGGTTTGTTGCTGTTTGGTCAAAAGAACAGTGAACAACGTTTGTCAGACATGCATACAAATGGTGGTTTAAAAGGAGTATGGGACAGGATGAAAAGCTGGTTCCAGGGAAATTTTTAATTTAATTTTATTTTTGTTATCACAGTCATTTATGACTCAGGAGGGGTAAATCATGTTTGAACTAATGGACTCATTTAGTGAAAACGCAGTAATAAAAGTGGTCGGTGTCGGCGGTGGTGGCGGTAATGCCGTTCAGCATATGGTCAAGGCCGGCATTGATGGAGTGGATTTCATCTGCCTGAATACCGATTCCCAGGCATTGTCCAACACACAGGCCAAAACAACGTTACAGATTGGTTGTAACATCACCAAGGGTCTGGGCGCGGGTGCCGACCCTGAAATCGGGCGTCAGGCAGCTATCGAGGACCGCGAAAGGATCATGGAAGTGATCCATGGCTCGGATATGCTGTTTATTACTGCCGGAATGGGTGGTGGAACCGGCACGGGTGCCGCGCCGATTGTCGCGCAGATTGCCAAGGAGCTGGGTATCCTGACGGTTGCTGTTGTTACCAAACCGTTCAGTTTCGAGGGAATGAAACGCATGGGGGCAGCAGATGACGGTATCAAGGAATTGTCCAAGAATGTTGATTCACTGATCACGATTCCGAATGAAAAATTATTACTGGTTCTGGGTAAATCCATCAGTTTGCTGGACGCCTTCAAGACCGCCAATGATGTGCTGATGGGGGCCGTGCAGGGAATCGCCGAGCTGATAACACGCCCTGGCCTGATCAATGTTGATTTTGCCGACGTTCGCACTGTCATGTCTGAAATGGGTATGGCGATGATGGGAAGTGGTACGGCTACAGGTGAGGACCGCGCCAGAGAGGCCGCTGAGGCCGCTGTTGCCAGTCCGTTACTCGAGGATGTCGATCTTACCGGTGCTCGCGGTATTCTCGTCAATGTCACAGCGGGTCTGGATATGACTATCGGGGAATTCGAGGAAGTCGGTATGGCCATCAAGGATTTTGCTTCAGATGGGGCGAATGTCGTGGTTGGTACGGTCATTGATCCCGGCATCACGGATGAGCTCCGTGTCACCGTGGTGGCAACCGGCATTGGCAGCCAGGCACTCACAGACCAGGTGCCGGTTAAAATTGTTCGTCGTAACAAGAGTGGTGAAGTCGATTATGGCAGCCTGGATCGCCCAACGGTCATCCGAAACAGGGTATCGGGCAGTGATACAGAGATGCCGGCACCGGACCCGGATATGGATTACCTGGATATTCCGGCATTTTTACGCAGACAAGCCGATTAAGCGTATGTTTTGTATAGGTAAACATGTTGTCCGGAGCAACCTCCTCCTGTTCCGGGCAACAGGGGTTATCGGCCTGAATTGTTGGTTTATTAGTCAAAACGTTAACTGATACTAGTAATTCCCTCGCTTTTCACAATATTATCGTTATGTTAAGATCTGCAAGTTACCAGGCGGTATTTGCTGGAAATAGACCGTATTTCTCACCAGGCGGTTTATAATTATTGTATGACTATAAGGTAATGATAAAATAAATAACAATATCCAAAAAACAGAGTGTTTTCATAGAACGCCTGTCGCGACACCGGGTTGTTTATCTATTTCGCAATGGCATGGCCCTTCGGCATGCCTTCGTATCCGTATGTTTGCTCACATGCAAACCATAGCCATGGTTTATTAAACATGGCTATCCTTGATAGTATGGTGCATATGGCGGTACGGGAGTACGATTTATGCTCCTAGCGGACCCTGCGAACACAAACCCTGTGCATGCTAACGCGTTTCTGGTGAGATTTGCGGGCCAGAGGGAATTATAATAATGATTAAACAAAGAACATTAAAAAATGTCATTCGTGCCACCGGAGTTGGTCTGCACACAGGCAAGAAGGTTTACCTGACCTTACGACCTGCCGCAGCAGATACCGGGATCATCTTTCGGCGTGTTGATCTTGAAAACCCGGTTGAAATCAAGGCCAGTCCCGAGAATGTCGGTGACACCCGTTTATCCACCAGTCTGGCCAAGGGTGATGTCAGGATATCGACAGTCGAACACCTGCTATCGGCGATGGCAGGCCTCGGCATTGATAATGCCTATGTGGATGTCAGCGCGCCTGAAGTCCCGATTATGGATGGTAGTGCAGGTCCGTTTGTTTTCCTGATCCAGTCGGCCGGTATTGTTGAGCAGAATGCGCCCAAGCGTTTTATCCGCATAAAACGGACCATAAAAGTCCAGGAAGATGATAAATGGGCCCAGTTTGACCCGTTTGAAGGCTTCAAGGTTGGTTTCGCTATTTCATTTGATCACCCGGTTTTTAATTCAAAGTCCCAGAAAGCGGAAGTTGATTTCTCGACCACCTCATTTGTAAAGGAAGTCAGTCGCGCACGTACATTTGGTTTTATGCGTGATATCGAACATTTACGCGAACGTGAACTGGCCCTGGGCGGCAGCCTGGATAATGCCATAGTCGTTGATGATTTTCGTGTGCTGAACGAGGATGGCCTGCGTTACGAGGACGAGTTCGTCAAACACAAGATACTGGATGCCATTGGTGATCTGTATTTGCTGGGTCACAGCCTGATCGGTGCCTTCAATGGTTATAAATCCGGACATGCGCTTAACAATCGTTTGTTATGCGCCTTGATGGCCGATGAAACAGCATGGGAAGAGGTTACCTTCAAAGATGCGGAGGCGGCCCCTATTTTATACATGCAGCCGATACAGACTACCTGAATAGTCCCGTTAGTCGGTAATCCTGTAAAAAGGCACACTGGGTTGTGCCTTTTTTGGTTAGTACAGGTCCTTTAATCGCACAGGTTGGATCTTTAAGGAACCTCTGATCAATTCATGAACTCGCATCTTGCCCCCGGAAAATCCAGCTTCTGTATTGCGAATCTTCGCAATAGCTTGCTATTACGTGCGATGCGACGCCTTGAATCTGTATTTTCCGAGCACAATCTGCTTCGTCCAGAATTAATCAGAGGCCCCTTAATCTTTTACAGGTGTTTTCCTGTTTCCGGCCAGTCTGAGCAATGATTCTTTCAGGTCCGAGTCTGCCATATCTTCAGCCGACTCGATGATTACAGACTGGCTGTCTTCGGAAAGAGTGGCCCGCCTGTGCTTTTCCCGGGCAGGGGTTTCATGTCTAACATTATTCAGGCAAACCTTGATCCTGATTTTTCTGACTTGACCCGGATAGTGTTTCCGGAGTTTTTTTTCAAGCGAAGGAATGATAAACCTGAGCTTCGTATTCCAGGCGGCAGAATCCACCACCAGGACAAGCTCGGAATCTGTCAAATGCAGGGGGTGGCAGTGTTTATTGATCTCTTCCGGCAGGTTTTTCTTTAAAAAAGCCTCAAATTTTTCCATGTCACTCAGGCTTTTTGTGACCGAGTTGGCAATCATTTTGTTATTTTTCAATAACATATAAATTCTATTGAATTTAAGTTTAAACATCTTTCGCCGATAGTGTGTATATATTATGATTACAGGTTCCCGGTAGAGTACTTAAAAGTACAGGAATAACAATAAAATGAATATCATCCTGTTTGGAAAATGTTACAAAAAGCCCCTGAGTGTACGCCTGTCACAACCCCGTTGTTACATCAGTATTCTGACATTTTTAATTGTTTTTGCCAGTGGAATCTTCACCGCAGGTTATCTGCTTGGTCAACCGGCGCATTCAGGTGTCGCTCCGGAAATTGTAATGGAATGGAAAAATGCGGTTGAACAGCAGAAACTGACACTGAATAAAACACGCCAGGAGGCCCAGGCTCACATTGATGCACTGTCACAACGCATGGGCCAATTGCAGGCCCATGTCTATCGCGTCGATGCACTGGGCAGACGATTGACTGAAATGGCCAAGCTGGACAAGGGCGAGTTCAATTTTGAGCGGGCACCTGCCGTGGGTGGGCCGGAAAGCAGCTTGCAGATGCCCTCTGCCAAATCAAGGGATATAATCGCTGCAATGGACAAGCTCAATATACAGCTGCAGGATCGTGAAGAGCAACTCAGTGTGCTGGAATCCATGATGTTACTGGGTGAATTACAGAGCAGGGCCTTGCCAACCGGACGCCCGATCAAGCGAGGCTGGATGTCTTCATTCTATGGTATGCGCAACGACCCGTTCACGGGCAAGCGTGATTTTCATAAGGGTGTCGATTTTGCAGGCAAACTGGGTACGGACATTATTTCTGTAGCGGCTGGTGTCGTGACCTGGGAAGGTGATCGATACGGTTTTGGTAACATGGTTGAAATAGATCATGGCAATGGTTATTCAACGCGTTATGCCCATAACCAGAAAGACCTGGTAAAACTGGGTGACAAGATACGCAAAGGCCAGGTGATCGCAAAAATGGGTTCCAGTGGCCGTTCCACTGGCCCACACGTTCATTTCGAGGTTTTGAGGAATAACCGGGCAGTGGACCCACTCAAACATTTGCGCGCAGCAAAATAATCGGCGTATACAGATGATTCCATCATGCCCCAACAGGGGCGTTTTTGATTGTGTACATTCCCTGAGTTCCAAATCACCGTAACGGGTAAACTTTAAGGCTGCTAATAGTCGTCTAAATCGGTTATTATTACGCATTCACTTTTTCAACACTTAATTATAGATAACGCCATGGCAGTAAAAGTATTCAGAAAAATATTCGGCAGCCGAAATGACCGCTTTTTGCGACAGATTGGAAAAATTGTCCAGAAAATTAATGCGTTAGAAGACAAGATCAGTAGTCTGGATGACCAGGCCCTCCAGGCCATGACCGGTGAGTTCAGGCAGCGCTATCAGGATGGTGAATCACTCGATTCCCTGTTGCCCGAGGCATTCGCCGTTTGCCGGGAGGCTGGCAAACGTGTCCTGAGCATGCGCCATTTCGATGAACAATTGATCGGCGGTATAGTCCTGCACCAGGGAAAGATTGCCGAGATGCGTACCGGTGAAGGCAAAACGCTGGTTGCGACATTATCGACCTATCTGAATGCACTGAGCGGCATGGGTGTCCATGTGGTTACTGTGAACGATTACCTGGCCAGTCGTGATGCGGAGTGGATGGGAAGAATCTATAGTTTCCTGGGGTTGACCACCGGGGTCATCGTCAGCAACATGGATCATGCCGATCGACAGGCTGCCTACGCGGCCGACATCACCTATGGTACAAACAACGAATTCGGCTTTGATTACCTGCGCGATAACATGGCCTTCAGTCTTGAGGAGAAGGTACACCGTGAGCTTAATTTTGCCGTTGTTGACGAGGTCGACTCCATTCTGATAGACGAAGCAAGGACACCGTTGATCATTTCCGGTCCGACCGAGGAAAACCCCGAGGTATATGTAAAAATCAACAAGCTGATTCCGCAGTTAACCAAACAGGAAGAAGAGGACGGGCCGGGGGACTTCTCGGTTGATGAAAAGGCCAAGCAGGTCTACCTGACGGAATCAGGCCACCAGCATGTGGAAGACCTGATGGTCAAGCAGGGCCTGTTGTCCGAGAGCGAAAGCCTGTACGATGCCGGAAATATCATGCTCATGCATCATGTCAATGCCGCGATCAGGGCCCATGTCCTGTTTGAAAAGGATGTCGACTATATCGTCAGTAATGCTGAAGTGGTGATTGTTGATGAATTCACAGGAAGAACACTGTCCGGGCGTCGCTGGTCGGATGGTCTGCATCAGGCCGTTGAGGCCAAGGAAGGGGTCAAGGTGCAGAGTGAAAATCAGACGCTGGCATCGATTACCTTTCAGAATTATTTCAGATTGTATAACAAGCTGTCCGGGATGACCGGCACGGCAGATACCGAGGCCTTTGAGTTTCAGTCGATCTACGGTCTCGAGGTCATCGTGATTCCCACCCACATGCCCATGGTCAGGTTGGACCATACCGACAAGGTTTATTTAACCCAGGAAGACAAGTACGAGGCCATCGTCGAGGATGTTCGGGATTGCGCCAAACGTGGACAGCCGACCCTTGTGGGTACTACCTCTATAGAAGTATCCGAGCATCTGTCTGAGTTACTCAGCAAGGCAAAGATCAAACACGAGGTACTGAATGCCAAGCAACACGAACGTGAAGCGGACATCGTTGCCCAGGCAGGAAGCCCGGGGGCCGTAACCATCGCAACCAACATGGCCGGTCGCGGTACCGATATCGTCCTGGGGGGTAACCTGGAAGTAGAGCTGAAAAAGGCCGGGAAACTTGATGAATCACGGGAGAATTCCATCCGCGAAGCTTGGCAAAAACGGCATGACCAGGTACTGGAGCAGGGTGGTTTGCATATTATTGGTACCGAGCGTCACGAATCCCGTCGTATCGACAACCAGTTGCGTGGTCGATCAGGGCGTCAGGGTGATGCCGGATCATCCAGGTTCTACCTGTCACTGGTGGATAACCTGATGCGTATCTTTGCATCGGATCGTATCGCCGGCATGATGAAAAAACTCGGTATGGAGAAGGGGGAGTCCATCGAACACCCGATGGTGAGCAAGGCCATCGCCAATGCCCAGCGCAAGGTTGAAACCTACAACTTTGATATTCGCAAAAACCTGCTTGAGTTTGATGATGTGGCCAATGACCAGCGTAAGGTAGTGTACGAACAGCGCAGTGAATTAATGGCGACAGATGATATTTCAGAGACCATCCAGGCAATCCGCCAGGATGTACTGGATGGCGTGATCAGTGGGTATATTGCCCCAGGCAGCCTGGATGAGCAGTGGGACATCCCTGGATTGACGGAAGCACTGGAGCATGAATTTGACCTGAAGCTGGATATCCAGAAATGGCTCGATGAAGATGAGCAGTTACATGAAGAGTCACTGCGTGAACGTATCCTCGAAGAGCTTGAAAAACAGTACGCGATAAAAGAAGAACAGACCGGTGCAGAAGTGATGCGTCACTTTGAGAAGGCCATCATGTTGCAGGTGCTGGATTCATTATGGAAAGAGCATCTGGCATCAATGGATTACCTGCGCCAGGGTATCCACCTGCGTGGTTATGCACAGAAAGATCCCAAGCAGGAATACAAACGTGAATCATTTGAAATGTTCACTGATTTGCTGGAGCGTATCAAATACGATGTCGTGACGGTGTTGTCGAGGGTCAGGGTTAGTGATGAAGAGGATGTTGAAGCCGTTGATGAACAACGGCGTAGCCATGCCCCCAGGCAGTTTCAGCATAAGTCCGCCCCGTCAGCAACAGCTGATGGTGACGTCGTTGAAGAAGAGAGGGAGGTTGCAAAGCCCTTTGTGCGTGACGGTAAAAAAGTGGGCCGTAATTCACCTTGTCCATGCGGTTCCGGCAAGAAGTACAAACAATGCCATGGCAAGTTGAGTTAGGAACCTGGTTCCGGGTATGAGGGACCAGGAAAACCTTCATAGAATATTACTGTTGTCCCGTTAACCCATGACGAATGTAGTTGAAATGTAAGTGGCAAGTGCGTTTCGGGCTAGCCCGTAATCCGGACATGAAACCGGCAAGCCTGATCAAGACACGCAAAACATGCCATCCGTGGCGGCTCGGCTGCCGCGTCCGTGCGGCAGACGGTCTTGATCAGGCTTACCGATTCCATATCCTCACATTTATATGCGTTTCATAAAGTTAACGGGGCAGCAGTGATAGAATACATATGCTTATAATCCTGGTTCCTGTTTCATAATATTGAGGTAATAAAATGTCAGTTGGTCTGGGCAGGCTGCCCGTGCTGAATCCGGTCAGGGGTATTCGTCTGGTTGCTGCCGGGGCCGGCATCTGCTACCAGGGGAGAAATGACGTTGTACTGATCGAGTGTAGCGAAGGATCTGTGTGTGCCGGCGTATTTACCCGAAATGCCTTTTGTGCAGCACCGGTGGTTCTTGCAAAACAGAATATGAGCAATGCCAGTGTGCGTGTCTTGCTGGTTAACTCCGGAAATGCCAATGCCGGTACCGGCCAGGCCGGGATGGATGCCGCGATTTCATGCTGTGAATCGGTTGCCGAAGCGGCAGGATGCAAACCGGAGCAGGTGCTACCATTTTCTACGGGTGTGATCGGTGAACCGCTACCAGCCGATAAAATTCAGGCAGTCATTCCCCAGGCAGTCAGTCAGTTGGACAAGAATAACTGGGGCGAGGCGGCCAGGGCCATCATGACGACAGATACCCTGCCAAAGGGTGTATCCACGCGGCTTCAAATGGATGGCAGGGAAGTGACCATTACCGGTATCGCCAAGGGATCTGGAATGATCAGGCCGGATATGGCCACCATGCTGGCCTTTGTTGCAACCGATGCAGGGCTTGATCGGACTTTGTTGCAGGGTTGTTTGTCCAGTGCAGTTGATCAGTCCTTTAACCGCATTACTGTTGACGGTGACACATCAACCAATGATGCGTGCATGCTATTGGCAACCGGGCAGTCAGGTGTTCAGATAACCGCGAACAGTCGGGGCTATGATGATTTTATTGAGGCACTGAATTCACTGTGCAGACAACTGGCCCAGGCCATTATTCGTGATGGTGAAGGGGTTACCAAATTTATCAGTGTCTGTGTTGAACAGGGTGCGGATACACAGGAATGTCTGGATGTGGCTTATACTGTTGCACATTCGCCGCTGGTCAAAACGGCCTTTTTTGCCAGTGATCCCAATTGGGGTCGAATCCTGGCCGCCGTTGGCCGTGCCGGGGTGAATGGGCTTGTCATTGAAGATGTGTCCCTGTACCTGAATGGTGTCTGTATTGTCGAACAGGGTGCGAGATCAGCCTCCTATACAGAAGAGCAGGGACAGGCCGTCATGAATGAGGAAGAAATTCTGGTGCGTATTTGTCTGGGGCGGGGGGGTGCCAGTGAAACAGTCTGGACAACCGACCTGTCACACGAATATGTCACCATCAATGCAGAATACCGGACCTGACCCGACTTTTTATGCAAGAGAGTACTCATGTAGCCGTTGCGGTAATAGGCGATGACAGACAACAGGTCTTACTGACCCGCCGGCCCGACCATGTCCATCTGGGTGGTTTATGGGAGTTTCCCGGCGGCAAGACCGAGGCCGGCGAGGATGCAGAGCAGGCGCTGGCCCGTGAAATACATGAAGAACTGGGTATAACAATTACCAAAGCGAGGCCATTGATTCGTATCAGCCATGCATACCCCGGAAAAACGGTTTTGCTGGATGTCTGGCGGGTTGAACATTTTGAAGGCGTCCCTTATGGCAGGGAGGGGCAGGTCATGGAATGGGTGCCCATCAATGAACTTGCAGACAAATCCATGCCGGCCGCCGATGTCTCTATACTGAATGCTGTCCAGTTGCCTGATTGCCATTTGATTACCCCTGAGCCTGGAGATGACCAGGGTGCTTTTATCCGGCAACTCGAAAGTCGTTTGGTATCGGGAATCAAACTGATCCAGCTCAGGGCAACACAACTTCCGGTTGATGATTATGCAATGCTGGCCAATGAAGTCATCGGGCTTGCCCGGCGTCATGGTGCCAGGGTATTGCTGAACCAGTCATTGCGTGACTTCAAGGCTGGAAGTGCAGATGGACTGCACCTGAACAGCGGGCGAATGCTGGCTATGGATGAGCGACCACGGTTGGCCCCAGGTGTTTTGCTGTCGGCGTCCTGTCACAATAAAGAAGAGGTCCGCCATGCTAACAGGCTGGGTCTTGATTTCATTATGCTTTCCCCGATATTACCAACACAGAGCCATCCCGGTGCTGAAACACTGGGTTGGGATGGGTTGCAAAAATTGACCGAACTTGCCTCCATGCCTGTTTATGCGCTGGGGGGCATGACGCCGGCAGACAGACAGAGGGCCTTTGGCCGGGGTGCGCAGGGTATAGCGGCAATAGGCGCTCTATGGGGCTAATGGCCCAGGCTGGTATTGACGGGTTCAGTGTTTCTGTGGTGTTTCGCGGCCATTATGTGTCACCGTCTTTTTTATCTTGTGCCGATTAAATCGCAACGTATTTTTTTTACGGCACGCGTCAGTATGACGGGGTTTTGAAGAATAGAAGATTGTAAAGTTTACCCGCACGGGCAGTGAAGGGCCAGGCCGGAAGGAAGAGGGGGTTATTCTATACCGTCATGATCCGGAGAAACGTGTCCGCCCGGTATGCGCTGTTTTTCATCCAGCCAGTCTCCCAGGTCAATCAGCTTGCAGCGTTCACAACAAAAGGGCTTCCATTTTTCTTGTGCAGAACAAGCCACCGGTTTGCCGCAAGTCGGGCAATGAATACAGGGTGTTGTATGATTCTCTTGCATGACGTGTACCTTGTACCTAAATAGTACAGTAGGATATTTCAAATTCAAGATCATTATCGACCTGCGCCGGTCTTGACAGTTCATCGGTCTGGCGCAGAAAACGTACCGAGAAGCGGTGTTTTCCGGCACTGATCTCGGGGTAATAGAGGGTGTCGACGGGCAGGCCTATACGCAGCAGTTGGCCCGGATTTTTTGCCTCAAGACTGCGCTGAAAAAACCCTTTTTCGGCAAATTCCAGTTTTGGCACAGTACTGTCCCTGATAAGCCGTAGTATCAATTCTATTGCCTGCCGCAGGGTTTCAAAACAGGAAAACCAGCCTGTGATCAGTTCCATACGTTCTTCATCCGGTTTTTGTAACCAGTAGTGAAATCCCGGCAGATCCATTTCACATGTCCCGCCCGGGACGGAGGCCCGTTGTCTGATGGGTGATATGAACTCATTTTGTTTGAGTTCATATCCAAAAGGCTGGTTGTCTGAAAAAATTTTACCACTGAGTGCATCCAGTGCCAGTAAAACATGGTCGAGACGTTTATGGTCTACTTTGGGGTTTTCAAACAAACTTGTCAGACTTTTTGTGTGGCGCTCAAGTTCTTTCAGGATCTCGGTTTTAAGGTCGCTTCTGCCGACCAGGTTGTTAATTTCAATCAGCGTTTCAATGGCAGTACGACTGTCCCAGGCGGTCTTGCCCACCATGAATTTATCGCATCGTCTGAACAGGTATTCGAGGCGAAGAAAAGACCGTATACGTTCATTCAGTGGTTGCTCGTAAATCGTTACTCTCACGTATTTCCCGTTATATTTTATAGTGAATGACGGTTACCGGTGGGTATTTTGTCCTACTGTTTGTCTTTGTGCAAATATCCAGGAGACGGGAATGATAATCAGCAGCCCGGGCTGCATATTTCAAGGTATTTCCGGTGTAGCTGGCAGACCTGTTCCTTCAGGGTTTCCTTGTTATCAGTATTGTTGTAGAGGACATCATCAGCCATTTCAAGACGTTTTTCCCGCGTTGCCTGTGTGTCCAGTATTGAACGGGCCTGTTTTTCAGTCATATCATCGCGTTGCAACACCCTTTGTATCTGCCTGTCTTCAGGGCAATCCACCACCAGTATCCTGTCAACGGTGGCCTGCTGGGCTGTTTCAATCAGGAGGGGGATCATTAATATGCAGTAAGGGTCTTCCAGGGCGGCAGTTTGTTTCTTCATTTCAGCGAGGATAACCGGGTGCATGATGTCCTCAAGTTCCCTGCGTTTGCCATTGTCGCTGAAAACAAGTTCCCGGAGGGCCTGACGATTCAGGGAGCCGTCATTATTCAGAATATTTTCGCCGAAATGCCGGGTGATTGCCCGTAATACAGGCTGGCCTGGCCCGGTAAGCCGGTGGGCAATTTCGTCTGCATCGATCACGGTTATTCCCAATTCACTGAAGATCTCAGCAGCACTCGATTTGCCACTGCCGATACCACCTGTCAGACCTATCCTGAGCATGTATTTTAACCATTCATTCCAGAGAGCCCGAAATAGATTTGCGTCAGATCCTTGCCCCACATCAGGCTGATCCAGCCTGCTGTCGCCAGGTAAGGCCCGAAGGGGATAGGAAGCTGCTTGTCACGCCCCATCACTACGATTAATGTGATGCCAACCAGGGCACCAACCAGGGAGGACAATAGTACAATGACCAGTATAGACTGCCAACCCAGCCAGGCACCCAGTACCGCGAGGAGTTTGAAATCACCAAAACCCATGCCCTCACGGCCCGTAACAAGGTGGTGAATTTGATAGATTGACCATAATGACATATAACCCGCAACCGCTCCGATAACGCTGTTTTCCAGTGTTGTGAATGTGCCGTCAAGATTGAGCAGCAAACCGGCCCACAGCAAGGGCAATGTGATAATGTCCGGCAGGAGTTTGGTATCAAAATCGATAACGGACAATGAAATGAGTGACCAGGTCAGAAACATGGCGGCCAGTGCCTGAAATCCATAGCCAAAATGCCAGGCGATACCGGCCGTCATCAATCCGCAGACGAGTTCGATAACGGGGTAACGGACGGAAATCCGGTTTTTGCATTGCGAGCAACGACCGCGCAACAGAATAAAGCTGATAACCGGTATGTTTTCCCATGCCCTGATTTTATGGTTGCAATGTGGACAGGCAGATGCGGGTTTTGCCAGATTGAATGTCTTTTCTTCGGTCGTTTGCGCCAGCTCCAGGTACTCTTCACACTGGTTGCGCCAGTCATTTTGCAGCATAATCGGTAAACGATAAATAACAACGTTAAGAAAACTGCCGATCATCAGACCAAGGACCAGCGACGTGGCTATAAAAGCGACGGGGTAGGTATCAAGAAATTCGTGGATCAGCATTCAGTCAGATTCAGGTTCGGGGCACCCGATGCAGGTACCCCGGGATTGCAAGGCCTATACAACAGCACCCAGTTTGAAGATTGGCAGGTACATGGCGATGACCAGGCCACCAACCAGCACGCCCAGTACGGCCATGATCAATGGCTCCAGCAGGCTGCTGAGACCGTCTACTGCGTTGTCCACCTCGTCTTCGTAGAAGTCGGCCACCTTGCCCAACATATCATCAAGGGCGCCAGACTCCTCGCCGATGGCGACCATCTGTACCACCATGGATGGAAACAGGTTGGCATCTTTCATGGATTGGTTGAGCTGTCTTCCGGTTGAGACCTCATCCCGAATCTGCAGGATGGCATCAGAGTAAACGATATTACCTGTCGCACCGGCGACCGACTCCATTGCCTCAACGAGGGGAACGCCCGCTGCAAACATAGTGGACAGGGTTCTGGCAAATCGGGCGATGGCGGCCTTGTTGATAATATTGCCTACAATGGGAATCTTCAGCATCAGTTTGTCGAGAAAATGGGCAAATTTAACGGACCTTTTTTTTGTATATGAAAACAGATAACCAACAGCAAACAGGCCACCCAACACGGCAAACCACCATGTTTGCATGAATTTGGACAGGTTAATGACCATCTGGGTAAATGCCGGCAGAGATGCCCCGAAACCCTGGAACAGTTCTTCGAACTGGGGGACAACAAAGATCAGCAATATACCGGTAACGATACCGGCAACAACAATAACGGCGGTTGGATAGAACAGGGCTTTTTTTATTTTCGCCTTGATGGCCTCTGTTTTTTCCTTATAGGTTGCTATTTTATGCAGCAGTGCCTCAAGGATACCGGCATGTTCACCTGCCTTGACAAGGTTACAGAACAGGTCATCGAAATAAAGCCGGTGTTTTGCCAGTGATTCCGCAAGGGGGTTGCCTGATTCCACATCATTCTTGATAGTCATTAATAACTCTTGCATGCGCGGGTTTTCGTGGCCACGGCCAATAATATCAAATGACTGAACCAGTGGCACACCGGCGGACATCATGGTTGCCAGTTGGCGACTGAAGATGGCGATATCCTTGGGCACTATTTTTTTGCCTTTACTGGCCGAAAACAGCGTGGATTTTTTACGAACCTTCTTGGGCACAATGCCGCGCCGTCTCAGTTCCGCCTTTATCATGGCCGGGCTTGAACCATGGCTTTCGCCTTTAACCTTGCCACCTCTTTTATCCGAGCCCTCCCAGATAAACACATCTTGCTTGATTGCTTTCTCTGCCATTACTTAGTCCTTTGTGATCCGGTTAATTTCTTCCAGGCTGGTTATGCCTTCTTTCACTTTATTCAGACCTGAGCGGCGCAAATCATTGATGCCTTCTTTCGCAGCCTGGTCGGCAATCTGCAAGGCATTGCCTCCTTCCATGATAATGCGCCCGGTCTCTTCGGATACGGGCATGACCTGATAGACACCGACTCGCCCCTTGTAGCCATTTGTACATTGGTCGCAACCAACGGGGCCATAGATCTTGAAAGTACCTATCTCTTCTTTCTTGAATCCCTCTTTCAGTAATGCGCCTTCTGGAATTTTTTCTTCCTTTTTACACTGGGAGCAAAGCTTTCTGGCCAGGCGCTGGGCAATGATCAGGCTGATAGCCGAGGCGATATTAAACGGTGGAATGCCCATATTGATCAGACGAGTGAGTGTTTGCGGTGCATCATTGGTATGCAGGGTTGATAGCACAAGGTGACCGGTTTGTGCGGCCTTGATAGAGATTTCAGCCGTTTCCAGATCGCGAATCTCACCCACCATGATGATATCCGGATCCTGACGCAGAAAGGCACGTAACGCGAGCGAGAAGTTCATGCCGGTTTTCGCGTTCATGTGTACCTGATTGATGCCCTGCAGATTTATTTCCACCGGATCTTCAGCCGTTGAAATATTTTTATCGGCGGTATTCAGAATACTCAGGGCAGTGTAGAGCGAAACCGTTTTACCGCTACCGGTCGGCCCGGTTACCAGCACAAGCCCCCAGGGTTTATGGATGGCATCCATGAAGAGTTTCTTCTGGTGGTCCTCATAACCCAGCACATCAATATTAAGATTGGCTGCGCTGGAATCCAGGATACGCAAAACAATTTTTTCACCAAACAGCGTAGGACAGGTGTTGACACGAAAGTCAATGGCACGTGTCTTGGATATGTTCATTTTTATACGGCCATCCTGGGGGACACGGCGCTCGGCGATATCCATGCGGGACATAACCTTGATACGAGCGGTCACTCTGGAAGCCATATTTAACGGGGGGGAGGCAATTTCATGCAGGATACCATCCTGCCGGAACCTGACCCTGTAGGATTTTTCATAGGCCTCAAAATGTATGTCCGATGCGCCCTTGTTGATGGCGTCCAGCAACACCTTGTTAACAAAGCGCACGACCGGTGTATCATCGATATCGCTGTCTTCCTCGTCATCCTTGTGATCAATGTCATCGCCGCCCTCAATCGAGAGGTTGTCCAGGTCTTCGTCAAGCAGACCCTCCATGGGCTCGGCCTTCGCTTCCAGGGCCTTTTCCAGAATCCTGTTCAGTGCTTCTTCTACGACGACAACGGCATCGGTGTTGATGCCGGTATTAAACTTGATTTCATCCAGTGCCTGCAGATTGGTCGGGTCAGAGATGGCAATAAAGAGGCGGTTACCGCGTTTTAACAGAGGGACAGCACGGTGTTTTCGTATCAGTCTTTCATCAACCATCTTGATAAAGGTCGACGCGGCTTCCAGGTCGATGGAGTTGATATCAAGAAGCGGGACACCGAATTCATGCGAGGCAGCCTCGGCAATTTGCTGGCCGTTGAGTATTTTTTTTTCAACAAGGTATGAAACCAGTTGAGTCTTGCTTTTTCGCGATTCGGTTATGGCATTTTCTGCTTTTTCCTCTTCAAGCAGGCCATCCTGCACCAGTCGTCTTGCAAGGCCGCTTAATTGTATTTTTGGATTGGTTGTTGCCATTGATAAATAATTTCAAAGTCTGAATTAAAGTGTTGTTCAATATCTCATTATTAGCTATAAATTATACTAAATAAAGAGGAATTTCATATTCTTAGTAGTAAGTCTCAATATGCCTATAATATAAACATATCATAATATGCAAAAATAATTATTATGTGACAAGCGGCAAGCTGGCGATATCAATTTTGCATATAAAAATAATTATGATGAAAATCAGTAAATTGTTACTTTTCACATAATCTTAAGTATCTGGATTTCAACCATTTATATCGGCAAATGAAAAATAACCTGAATGTTATTTGCAATTACAGATATACTTCATAGAATTGTAGATAAATATATAATTTATATAGATTTTCATGAGTTATTCGCAGTTTTGATATCAATTCAGAATATATTAAGGAATTTGTTCGCTAAATGATCAGGATTATTCATATAAGCCCGGCCGATAAGTTTATGCCGGATTTTATAAATACAGTACAAGATAATTTTAGTATTGAAGATCATCTGTTTTTGATCATAGGCGATTGTGAAAAGCATAATGTTAAACAGAATAAGAAAACTGTTCGCCTCAAGAAAAATACAACCAGTATAGTTAAAAGAGGGTAGCCATTAGTAGCCCCCATTCAACAGGCAACGGTTATTTTTTACGGTGTTTACCCGCAAAACCTGACCTGTCGTTATGTTTTAATGGATCTGATTATCCCGGTTAATTTTTGAATTGACCAGATAGCACCTATGTATAACTCTGGCCTGAACGGGATGGAATAACGCGAGTCAGACTGGAGGATCGAATAGATTACAGTAATATATGCGACAGTGATAAACATGATCGTAGATGCTTCTATTGTTTTTGACTTGTTTGTTGATGATTGGAATAAAAGAATCAACAAGCCAAGAAGAAAGATTATCAAGAGGATCGGGTGCATGGCCTTCATGATTGATCTCGTTGCGGCAGCACTATCCGAAACGGTATACAGTGATTGTGGAGTAGGGTAGGTATAAATATCTTTCCAGCCAACCAGGGCATCCCAGCTCCATAACAAGTAAGGTTTTTCGAATAAGTACCATGTCAGGTATCTCCCCGGATCCTGAGCGAATCTCGGAAACAGATTTTCATTGAGGAAAGTTAATATTGACCCCTCTGAGTCCTTTATTTCATCATGTACAGGGGGTTTATTTTCACGATGAAATGCCCCGGATCGATAATTCCTGAAAAAGTCAGGATGCGTGCCTATAACAAGATTTTCCAGTGCCCTGCCCTGACTGGAAGAGCTGCCTGCATCAACATTGATAACGTTTCGAACAGACCATCCGCCCCAAAAGACAGTATAGACAGCCAGAAAAACAAGCAGATATTTTCTGGTGTTTGTAGCAAACTGGTCCATAGATGGCCTGATGTTTTTCCAGACGAGTATGGCGAATATCCACGGCAGGAAAAAAATAACAGGGTTTACCAGGTAGGCATATCCAAATAAAAGCCCGGAGAATGCGTATAATCCGGGGGAACATTTTCTTGTAGCAAAATAGAAGCTGACAACAGCCATAAAGTAAAAAAATGAAAGCGAAGTTTCTGTCAGTAAGTAACCACCCGAACTGATCAAGTGCGGACTCAGGCATATTAATAATGCAGCAGACAGGGCGGCCCAATAGGGAAGGAAGGTAATAGCAAAAAGAAAAGCAGTCCCGGCAACGATGGCACCCATCAGGGCATGGCCATACAGAACGTTTTTGTAAAATGATTGTTTACCAAATAATCTGGTAATGACGGCCATGTAGGCAGGGAAACCAGGGGCCCAGAATGAGTCAGGAGCGGGATTACTGGAATTTTCCTGCCGCGAAAATACCCCATGTTCTACAAGATTGTATGCGTAGACCACGTAGTTTCTTGCATCTGCCCTGATAGGATGATCAACGACTGTCGTGTTTATATATGCCAACCTGATAAAAAGGGCGAAAAAGAAAATAACTGCCAGCGTTATAATATTTCCCGGATTGAGCAGTTTTTCATTTTGCCCAGGCTCATTGCTTAATATTGGCATTTTGTGACGTTGCTTATGATCATTGTGAGTATTATCAGCTTATCAGCTGGTTGAACAGGTAAATTCATGAGTTATAATATTTCTGGATTTCAGGGTATAGCCATTGCTTCAGTATTGGTGATTACTTATAACATATTCAGTTTATTGTGATTTCGTTTATTGTCAATACAGGCATGCATAAAATAATATGGATATATTTCGGGAGCTAGTGTAAAGCGTGCATCCATCCTTATATGAGAATATGTATAAGATAGAGGGCAGCCACTGGTGGTTCAGGGGCAGGCGTAAAATCGTTGAAACTACCATCGAGCGATATCTGGATACCAGTGGTTTATCGATACTGGAGGCAGGTTGTGGAACGGGTGGAAACCTTGAGATGCTTTCAAAATTTGGCAAGGTTGCTGGTATGGAGTTAAACGATCATGCCCGGGAACTGGCCAAATCCAGAGGAGTCGCACAGATATATCCCGGGAGATTACCGGATCAGCTACCTTTTGACATGTGCAGTACTGATCTCATCGTTTTACTGGACGTATTGGAACATATCGGCCCGGATGTGGATAGCCTTGCGGCACTGGGACAGTTATTAAAAAAAAATGGCCGGATCATTATGACAGTGCCTGCGTTCCCTTTTTTATGGAGTTATCATGATGAGTGCCACCATCACAGGCGTCGATATACCAGGAAGAGTTTGCAAAATGTTATAGCAGAGGCGGGGATGACAGTAGAATATATATCTTATATTAATTCGATACTGTTTCCAGTGGTGGCCCTTGTGCGAATCCTTCAACGCTTGCGTGGAAGGAACATGCATAAAGAAGAGATAGCGGTGCCGCCACAACCGGTTAACCGTCTGCTGGAAAAGTTGTTCGGGATGGAGAAAGCTGTTATTGGAAGGTTGCGTATACCTTTCGGCGTTTCACTGCTGGCAGTAATAAAAAAATAGACCAATAGTCGAACAGATGTAAATGGGTACCATTTTCATTTGATTGGAATGCCTGGAGAATAGTGAGTTATTATCACTGTTGCCCCGTTAACCCATGATGAATGTAGTTGAAATGTAAGCGGTAAGTGTGTTTCGGGCTAACCCGCAATCCGGACATGAAACCGGCAAGCCTGGCCAAAACACGTAAAACAGGACATCTGTGCGGCAGACGGTCTTGATCAGGCTTACCGAGTCCATGTCCTCACATTTATAGGTACTTCATTAAGTTAACGGGGCAGCAATGAGTTATTATTACTAATGCGTTATTTCAAATACAGGGCAGAATAATTTTCTGGCATAAAATACATTCAGGGTATGTGATATGAATGATAGTTTACTCACCGTAGTTGTACCGGTTTTTAATGAGCAGGATGTCATTGATGTATTTTACCAGCGTTTGGTAGATTCGATGAAGGATATCGGAATTGGTCTCGAGATTATTCTGGTTGATGATGGCAGTAGTGATAATAGTTCAGACCATATCGCTGAATTGGCCAGTCGGGATGACCGGATCTGTGTTGTCGAGCTGAGCAGGAATTTTGGCAAGGAGATAGCGCTGACTGCCGGCCTGGATCATGCGAATGGGGATGCAATTGTTGTGATTGATGCAGACCTGCAGGATCCGCCGGAGTTAATACCGGTTTTACTGCAAGAGTGGCAGGCCGGTTACGATGTTGTTTATGCAAGACGCGCAAGCAGAAAAGGTGATACTTTTCTAAAGAAAATAACCGCCTATATATTCTATAGAGTCATGCAAAGTTCGAGTCGTGTAAGGATCCCTGCTGATACGGGAGATTTCCGTTTACTGAGTCGTCGTGCGTTAAATGCCTTGCTGAAATTGCGCGAACAACATCGATATATGAAGGGACTGTTTGCCTGGATAGGCTACTCACAAAAAGAAGTATTATATGACAGGGAGGCACGCTATTCTGGCAGAACAAAATGGAGTTACTGGAAATTATGGAACCTTGCCCTGGAAGGGATCACATCATTTACCACCGCGCCGCTAAGGCTGTCAACCTACATGGGTATGTTGACGGCAGGTGCTTCCTTTATATTTGGTGCTTACATCATTTTACAAAAAATCCTGTTTGGAAATCCTATAGAAGGGTATCCGTCCATGATGACAATCATACTTTTTCTTAGCGGGATACAGCTTATTTCCATCGGTGTTATTGGTGAGTATCTGGGCAGGATGTTTGATGAAACCAAGGGGCGCCCCTTATACTTGATTAAGAAAATCAGAAAATCCAGATATATGGAGTCCGGCATAGAGGATTAGTGCTCTGACAAGCCTGTCAGGTTGCCAGTTTACTTTCTGGTGAGTATATCCTGGAAAATGGATGTACTACTCTCCCAATTACAGTCTATGTCAAGGGTTGTCTTTTCATGAATCATTCGTTGTATGGAGGAGGCTAATTCAACGGGGTCATCTGGTTTGACCAGTAGATCGTTATTATTTTGCAGTATCCATCTTGTGGCCGGCGTGTCAATTGCAATGACAGGAGTTTGGCACTGGATTGCTTCATATAGTTTCACTGGATAGCTGAAGTCACCAAATGCCCCCGGTTTTCCCATGACAATCAAAAGGTCAACATTATTTAATAAATCGGGCATATTTTCATCTGGCAGGTAACCGAGCCAGTTACAAAATTCAGGGATGGTTATATTTTTCTGTTTACGCCCGGTTAAAATCACTTCCACATCCGGCATATTTTTTTCAACAATTTTCAGGGCGTTGAAAAGAGTTTCAATTCCACGGTTATGGTACATAGAGCCACAATAGGCAATAAAGGTTCTGTTCTCTGGTAAATTAAATTGCTCATGCAGTTGCTGTTTTTGGGGACTTTTTTTGAAGGCAGGATCGGCGGCCATTGGTACAACGTATGTGTTCTGGTCATGTCTGTATTGGGACATAAGACTGGCCAGTCCAGGCCCCGCAGCAGAAATTGCAGTTGCCTTGCCGAGTGCACGACGCCATAACCAGTGCAGGGGTTTTAGCCAGTGGATATAACTTTCATAGTTGTCATACGCATCTATCAGAGAGCGTATAGAGTACTTTTGAGCTAAATGTTGAGCGAGAATACCAAAGTAGGTATCAGAGAAACCGATAACCCAGTCGATATTACTGTTCTTGATAATAGCGGATGCTGTTCTGTAAAATTTGATTCCAGGCAAGGTGCCAAGGTTGACACTAAGCCATCGAATATTATCTTTTGTGATATCCAACTCCTGCTCTTGTTTATAATTTAGCAGGAGAACAGTACATTGATGGCCATATTCAGAAAGTATTTCTGGTATGTAATAGAATCGACCATATGGAGTGGTTATAAGATCCTTGTCCATCGGTCGTCTCTTACATAGAAAAAGTAAATTCAAATGGTTTTCTCCTGTATTTGAATAAGTACTATCTGGAGTTTATCGAACCGTGCCGGAATTTCCTTCATTCAATCCAGGTAAATTATTACCTTTGGGGGAAAGACTCAAGCAGGGTCAGCCGTCCCGGTACACGGGGAAGATAATGGCCTCCATTACAACTGGCAAGCTCAATAACAAGCCATTTAATTTTCTAATTCCGCCTTTATCATTTCCTGGATTACATTTTTCATTTGAAAACGTGCTTGCCAACCCAGGATGTCCCTGGATTTAGAGGGATTTGCCTTACTTACTGATAAATCCGTTGGTCTGGTTATCGTTTTGTCAAAGATTACGTGATCTTGCCAGTCTAATTTGAGTTGTTTGAAGGTTTCATTGACAAATTCCTGAAGAGTATGACTGCACCCCGTCGCAATAATAAAATCATCCGGTTTATCCTGTTTAAGCATTAACCACATTGCTTCAACATATTCAGGAGCCCAGCCCCAGTCTCGTTCAATATTTAAATTGCCGAGCTTCAGTGTATCTTGCAGGCCTCTTGAAATCATCACCGCAGAATGGATAATTTTGCGTGTTACAAACCGTTTTGGCCGGAGCGGCGATTCATGGTTAAACAAAATGCCGTTGCAAACAAATAAATCGTATGCCTCTCTGTAATTCGCGCATTCCCAAAAAGCCGCAGATTTAGCAACGGCATATGGGCTGCGGGGACGAAAAGAGGTGTTTTCATCGGCAGCCTTGCTACCGATATCGCCGAAGCATTCGCTGGAAGATGCATTGTACAGTTTTATCGGTTTTTTCAGAAAACGGATAGATTCCAGCATATTCAGTGTTGCAACGCTGATGCTTTCAAGCGTATCAACAGGCTGTTCAAATGATAATGCTACGGAGCTCTGGCCCGAAAGGTTATAGATTTCATCAGGTTCAGATTCACTAATGGCACTTAGCACACTGCGAAAATCGGTAGGCGCCATTGACAGGGTAGTGACGTCATTTCGTATGCCGAGGCGAATGAGGTTGGCAAATGGCGAAATATTGGCATCACGTGATGTGCCGAATACCTCGTAACCCTTCTGAAGGAGAAAATCGGCAAGATATGCACCATCCTGGCCTGATATTCCGCAGATGAGGGCTTTCATGCTTAATTGTTTAATACATTCATATAAATATTAAGTGTTTGATGTGCGCATTTGTCCCACGAAAATATTTTTTTTCTTATTTTACCTTTAGTAATCAACAAATGACTTTCTGTCTCTGAGTATATAATACATTCTATGGCATTTGTGATATCTTCAAGTTGATATGGATCGAAATATTTAGCGGCATTTGAGGCGATTTCTGGTAGACAGCTTTTGTTGCTGGAGATTATTGGGCATTCCAGTGCCATGGCTTCAACTAAAGGTAAACAGAAACCCTCATATAGAGAAGGGCAAATATAAGCACCAGCATATTTATATAAATTTGATAATGTTGAATCGTTTCCGGAAATATGTAGTATATTATTGATATTTAGAGATTTAAATAATAGATATTCCTGTTTTGTAAAGTTTCCTCCACCAAAGCAGATAATATGAATATCGTTACACAATCTGGAAGACTGTGCGTAAGCTTTAATAAATCCTGTGAAATTCTTATATCCTGTACGCCCCCCGACATAGAGTATATAAGGAGAATTATATATGGGGCCATTTTCAGATTGTATCAGTGAGTTAGCCAGATAAATCGTAGATACCTTGTCGGGTTCAATATTATAATTGCCAAGCAGGTCAATTCGAGTGTGGTTTGATATGCAAATAATATGGTCAGCACGATGTATTGAAAGCTCTTTATTCCTTAATGTTCTATCATGCGTGGAGAAATATTCAGGGAAAAATTCATGGGTCATATCATAGATAGTCAGTATGGTTTTTGCCGGGTTTCTTCCTGTTCCAGTTTTTGAATAATAAGTCTCGTGTACAATATCAGGATGAAGTTTTTTAATCCTGTTGCGTGCTATAGGCGCGATCATAGACCTGGTTATTAATGTTGAGTTAGGGAATTTCGGTATTTTAATACCATATACAGGGTAGCTGATGTCATTTTTTATATATTCATTAACATATAATGGAGAAACAATGCTTGTGTGCACGCCTTCTTTGCTGGATAGATGTTTAATCAACTCATAAAAATATCTCGATATTCCACCATATTTCTGAGATGAAAATATTTGATGATCGAACACTATGAGCATACGTGATTTCGCCTTGCAATTGCAGTTTACTTATTCTGAAGAGGTAGCAAGCATATAATATATGTACTTTTTTTCAGATCTAATATGCGGCATTAATAAATATATGAATACAGTCTGCACAACACTAACGATACCAGATTCATGTAACAATGGAAGTGGATTTTACACAAACGAAAATTACCGGTATGACTCATGACTGTCCCGTTAACATGTAACGAATACAGTTGAGATGTAAGCTGCAAGTGCGTTGGGCTAACCCGCAATCCGGACATGAAACTGGTAAGCCGAAACAAGACACGAAAAATATGCCATCCATGGTGGCTCGGCTGCCGTATCCGTGCGGTAGACGGTCTTGATCAGGCGTACCAATTCCATGTTCTCACATTTATATGTGCTTCATAAAGTTAACGGGACAGTAGTGGGTATGATTGGTTTAATAGTATTTCTGATAAATCGAGAGAATGGCCGTAATGATGATCTGAAGTATAATTGCTCACAACAAGGTTGCAGATGTTGATGGCAGGAATGTAAACGAAATTTTACAATTTATTTTGAGGAAGTTATATGTGTATAGTAAATACATACCTTGCGAGTCATGGTGCCTTGAATGAGTTAAGGGCTGGGTTAACCTGAATATATTTTTAGACTCAGGTTAAGTGGATTAATTAATGGTTCCTGATGTTATCCTTATGTAAGGGTATTAAATTTATATATCGAGGTTATTTTTTGATCATTTGCGGAAAAGCGCTATTATTATTCGATGAGGATTGGTTCTCAATTTATCGCTAATAAAGTTGTAGATTGCCAAGCCATTTTTATGCAAAATTGTGGAGTATTGATGCCACCATGTAATCATTCTGATAACAGGGGATCTTATAGCAGCATGCCAATAGAATTGAATAAGATCAGAGTATGTGTAGTGATATTAAACTGGAATAATTGGAATGCCACAATATCCTGTATTAAAAGCCTGATGTCTGATGGTTTTCCAAATCTTCATATAACGATTTGTGACAATAATTCCGGGGATGGATCTTTTGAAAAGATTAAAATATGGATTGAGTCTATTCCAGGTTTTGTGGGTTGTGCAGTATTGGAAAATTCGGAAGATAGAAGTATTTACGATTCAGATATTAACGCCATATATGAATATGAGCATGATCATGATTTAAATAAGGCGGGGTGCGCATTTTTAATTTTGAAAACCAGACAAAATTATGGTTATGCAAAAGGCAATAATCTAGCCTGTAATTTTGTAATTAACCGATACAATCCGGGTTATATTCTAATATTAAATAACGATGTGATTATAAAAAATTCAGTTGTAGGCTTATTAGTTGAGTCATTACATAATAATAAAAGCTATGGAATAATTGGCCCGGTAATCAGAGATATTGAAGGGAATCATACTATTCAGGAATCGGGCAGGACCTTTTCCAGAAGAATAAAACTGGAACGAAATGTCCAGCCAGGATTGTCCGGCATGCTGAAGGTAGATAAAATTATGGGTTCATGTATGTTGGTGAGGACATCTGTATTTAGTGAACTTGGTGGATTTGACGAAAATTATTTCTTATATTATGAGGACAGTGATTTTTGTATCCGCGCATATTGTCTTGGTTATAATACTGCAGTTTTATTTGATGCTGAAATATATCATTCCAGACAAGGCTCATCGTCACCCGAAATTAAATATTATTATTTCACTCGAAATCGTCTTCTATTTCTCGGAAAACATACTACAGGATTATATTTTACTGTTTCTGTAGCCTTACATGTACTTGTGTATATAAATAGATCCATATTATTTTTTATAAATGAAAAAGACAGGTCAATAGCTAAGGCTATTCTTATGGGGTTATATGATGGTATTACAGGAAGATTTGGAAGAGGTCGCTTCAATGAGATGAAGAAGAGCGAGATTGAACGCTGATGCCATGGGATCTGGTAATATGTATTTATTTTGTTGGAACCAGGAAACAAACCGGCGTCAGTTTATTGGCAAAAATAGAAACTCACAGATATTCAGAAATGGGTCTCTTCACAATCGAGGTTCCAGAAGCAGGCTGTCAAACGTTTAAGACTACTGTGCAAAATCCAACACCAATAGTTTTTTTAGTTAATCCGGCATAATGTTTGCTAGACTCAAATACCGTCTGTGTAACACAGAAGAAAAGAAGCGGCTCATGTCGAATATTTTTTCTTTAAGTGTATTGCAAGCTGTAAATTATATTTTGCCCTTACTAACCGTGCCATATTTAGTTCGGGTGCTTGGCCCTGAATACTTTGGATTACTTGCCTTTGCCACCGCGACTATTACCTATTTTATGCTTATAACAGACTACGGATTTAATCTGTCCGCAACCAGGCAAATCTCTATACACAGAGACAACCCGGAAAAAATAAATATAATATTCAGCTCTGTGATGATTATCAAAACTGCTTTAATGGTGTTGAGCTTCGGCTTAATGGCTTTTCTGGTCTTCAGTATTGATATGCTTGGTCAGCATTGGAAAGTATATTTCATAACCTTTGGCATGGTTGTTGGCAATGCGCTTTTCCCTGTATGGTTATTTCAGGGTATGGAGAAAATGAAATATATCACCTATCTTAATGTTACAGCCAAGGGTATTTTTACAGCTTGCATTTTTATTTTTGTACAAGAAAAAAATGACTACTTACTTGTACCATTTTTTACATCCACCGGTTTTATTATTACGGGATTATGGTCGCTCTATTTGGTAAAAAAATATTTTCAGATAAGATTGCGTTATCAATCCGTTCAAAATATCAAAGATCAGCTCTATGATGGCTTACATATTTTTTTGTCAAGTATTGCAATTAGTTTGTATACCATTTCTACTACATTTATTCTTGGTGTATTTACCAACAACATAGTAGTGGGCTATTTTGCAGCGGCAGACAAAATTGTTCAAGCTGCAAAAGGGTTATACCAACCTGTTTCGCAGGCTATTTACCCATTGATTGCCAACAAGCTAGACAATAACCTGAAGGCAGGCATAGTCTTTGTGCGGTATGTTACAATCGTTGTCGGTATTGGCATGTTTGCTATTTCACTAGCGCTATTTATCCTGGCAGAGCCGATTGTAAATTTACTTTTAGGTAAGCAATATCAAGAATCGATTGTGCTACTGCAAATTATGGCATTTTTGCCATTTATTATTGCGCTAAGCAATATCTTTGGTGTGCAAACCATGCTCAACCTGGGTTACGAGAAAGCCTTTAGTAGAATTGTATTAGTAGCTGCAATCACAGGTATAAGCTTATCTTTACTACTTGTTCCTGTTTATCAAGCTTTTGGAATAGCTATTACATTATTATCAGTTGAGATATTTGTAACAATTATGATGGCAATATATTTATTGAGAAAACTAAAGGGAATTTATCAGTGAAAGGGATTAGAGTAACAAATAAAACAAGGATATTTGTTGCTTGTCCGGCATCAATAGCAACCGGCGGGCCCGAGTTATTACATCAGTTAGTCTGTGAATTAAGAAAATTAAATGTCGATGCGGTGATGTATTATTATAATATGAAGGGGAACACTTCGCCTGTTCATGCAGCTTATGTGAATTATGGCAATCCTTATGAGAGCGAAATAATTGATAAGCATGATAACGTATTGATTGTTCCAGAAGTAAAAACTGATCTCATAATGTGTATGGTAAATATTCAAAAAGTTGTTTGGTGGTTAAGTGTCGATAATTACTACAAAAGTGTTAGTTCATCCAGTATCATTATAAATATAGCAAAAATAATTCTTTATACGTTGGGTATAAAAAAAACACCTTTCAGATTTAAAAAAAATCATAGAGATCCGATTCAACATTTTGTCCAGTCATTCTATGCAAAAAACCATATACTGGAGCATTGTATCAATCCTTCCTCTATACAGTATCTTAGCGATTATTTAAATGTACACTTTATTGATTCTCAAAAAGACCAGAATGAAGAGAAGGTAAATATTGTTGCTTACAATCCTAAGAAAGGAATGATGTTTACACGTAAACTAATAAAATTCGCATCCGACATACAATTTGTCCCTGTTCAAAATATGACAAGAGAAGAGGTTTTTAATCTGTTATCTAAAGCAAAAGTATATATAGACTTTGGTAATCATCCGGGTAAAGAGAGAATTCCCAGGGAAGCAGCTATTTGTGGGGCTTGTGTAATCATAAACAAACAAGGGTCCGCGATGTATAATGAGGATGTGCCTATTCCGGAGAGGTTTAAATTTGAAGGTAGTGAAGAAGATATTCCTGGAGTCATTAACCTTATTAAAGACTGTTTTGAAAATTATGAAGTTCTGATTATGGAGTTTATTGAATATAGAAAACTTATCGAGCATGAACCAGAGAAATTCATAGAAGACTTAAAGAAAATATTCAGGAAATGTAATATTTAAGGAAGCTCTGAATAATTAACATTTTCTCACTCCCTATTGCATGATCGAGTAAACAAAATAAAAAAATACCTTTTTTACCCCTGAAATAGCCATAATATCATCTTATTCCAGATTTTCAGGCGCAACTTGCCTGCCTGCTAACGAGCTAAGGAACCTCTGATTAATTCATGAACTCACATCTTGCACTCAGATAATCCAGCTTCTGTATTGCGAAACTTCGCAATAGCTTCTCATGTCCCACATAAGCTGAATCACCCCGGAGTCGTGTTTTTCACCATGTAATAAATCTTCCAGCACTTGGGAATCATGCACATTCTCCGCGGTGATGACAATTGTATGAACCAGTTTACTCTTACTATCAACTCCAATATGGGCTTTCATACCAAAGTACCATTGATTACCTTTTCTGGTTTGATGCAGCATATCTGGATCACGGCTTTTTTCTTTGTTCTTGGTTAAGGTCGGAGCATTGATGATGGTCACATCTACTATCGTGTCTCTATCATTTTCATGCCATTTTCAGCCAGATATACATTGGCCAGACTAAATAACTCATCACCCGGGTTATGCTATTCCATTAAATGACGAAAATTCAAAATGGTTGTTTCATAAGGCACCGGTTCTTGCCCAGGATCAATGCCTGCAAATTCGCGCATGGCACGTGAATCGTATAACGCTTCTTCTGCACTGGGATCTGATAACTCAAACCAATGTTGTAAAAAATGGATACGTAACATACGTTCAATATCAATAGGCCTCCTGCCAGCAACTTTAGGCTTAGGATAACAGGGCTAAATCACTTTACACAGATCTTGCCACGGTATAATCGGTTCCATTTCTTCCAGAAATTGTTCCTTACGTGTCTTTTTATGGTATTTTTCAAAGCTGGATACGTCAAAAATTTGTTGCTTCATGGTTTTCCGTTTGTGCTGTTGCCCTGTTGAAATTATACTACTTTCCTGGAATTAATCAGAGTTGCCTTAGATGTCAATAAATGAGTATTCCTATATAATACCATTATAATCATATAGTTACACATAGTATTTTGCAAGCTGAATTCCAGATAGCTCAGGCCACATTCGTGATGGCATCATATTATCAGATTGAAGTGCGTATACTTTGAGCGGCCATATGGTAAGGTGATAAGGCCTTTCGGAATATGCAATATCTCTGATTCAGCCCTGGTAAATGTCGCTGGCAGCATGTTGCAAGCATTATGTCATCAGTACAATATTATCTATTCATGGAGTAAATCAAGTGAGCAGAGAATATCAATTCGGATTCTCCAGAAATAACAAATCAGTTTATGATACGGTTGGCAGGGGCAGGTACTACTACGAGAAGCATTTGAGTTACTGGGGTCTGAGATCGCGGGTGAGCAGATTTAATTATATCGATTACACAAAAAAACTTGTGTTTGAGTCAAAAAATTCGGGACCGACTATATGGTCAGGCCCGGGTCATTTAAAGAAGCGCTGGTAAAAATTATATTAAGTAGATTTAACCGGGCATGGCCGGGATATATCCGGTTATTGCAGAAAAAATAATGTTATATTTTAGTTTTGTACAGCTTGACCGTTGACGTGCATATTTCATTTAATTTATTACCAAATTTTTTCCATTCAAACTGGCTGGAAAAGCTTCTGCAATTTGCTGCGAACTGATGATTAATATCTTTAATGTTTAACGTGTTGTTAATAGTACTGGTTAGAGTTTTATAATCACCTGGCATGACGAGGTATCCGCTTTCTTTATCCTTTACCGCATCAGAAACACCGCCGGTGTTGAATGCAATCGTAGGGAGTCCATGCGCTGCGGCTTCAATAGCCACCATGCCAAATCCTTCTACATCCCCCTGTATGTCTATAACGGGAAATATAAAAATATCCGACTGGAAGTAAAGAGCCGATAACATTTTGTCATCAACATAACCCGTAAATATGACATCCTTATCAAACCTGTTTTTCGAAACTGCTTCTTTTATTTTTATAGCCGTATTGCTGGTTCGTTTGATGGATTTTGCAGGTTCTGTTCCCGCCAGTATCAGGATGGTATCCGGGTGTTGTTTTAAAATATCAGGGAAGGCATTGTTAATAAATTCTGTTATCCCTTTACGTGGTGTCAGTCTTCCGGCAATGAGTAATATCTTCTTGTTATTGATATTAAAATGATTCCTTATGTTTATGTCTGAACAATTATTTTTCGGGAGGGTTACACCCGGGGAAAGAACGCAGATCTTTTCCTTTTTAATGCCTTTATTTATAGCAAGTCTGGCGGTATTGTTGCTATTGGAGATAATGGTAGAGCCGGTCCTTATAAAAGGGATAAATACGAGTTGATAGACAGGATTACTGGTAACCAGGTCAAGTCCGTGTGTATAGATAATGCTGGGTATTCCCAGGAGTTTCGAGATCAAAACAGTGACCGGGGCAGTGACACCACTGCCGGCTATGCACATAGCATAATTGTTGTGCCTTGAAGCCCGTCGTGCCTGCATGAATGCCTGGAATAAAAATCTGAAGACGGAAGACTCGTCACATTCAATGGCAACATCTTTTTTATCTGTAAAGTTTCCGCATTGCCGTGGCCCTATCAGGGTTATAGTGTATTTGCCTTTTAGCTGGTCATAAACATTCCATAGCAGACGTTCCATTCCCCCGGTGAGAGGCGGAAAATTGCGGGTGATGATGAGTATTTTTTCTTTCAATATACCGGGTTATTTTCAGTCGTTCTGATCTTCAGAGTGCCTGTAATGCAGTGATGATATTTGTTCGGAAACTATTCCGATCAGGAAGGTAAGCAGGGAGGTGATATACAGGAGCGCGCTCATATTGGTAAATCGCTCCTGGGTAATATAGGTGTATCCATAATAGAAGGTCGCGACAGTAAAAAAAAACAGACTGATAGGAAAGAACAGGCGCATGGGAGAGAACAGCGCCCCGACTTTCATGATAATGAGAATAAAGCGGGTGCCATCTTTGAAGAGTTTTATTTTACTCTTTCCCGCACGTTTTTTTGCTTCTATAGGAACATAGGCTATGGGATAGGCAGATCTGAAAAATGCCATGGTGCTGGTAGTCGGATACGAAAAACCGTTAGGCAGCAGGTACAGAAATTTTTTAAACTTATCGGCCCTGACTGCCCTGAAGCCTGATGTCAGGTCCTCTATTTTATAACCCGTCATGAAGGATGCCAGTTGGTTGTAGGCAGTATTTGCCAGCATACGACCCAGACTGGCATGACTGCTGATTTTACGGGCGCCAATGGCCATATCATAACCCTCATCAAGTTTATTCAGCAATCTTTGAATATCTTCAGGTTTATGCTGGCCATCCGCATCCATAAAAATCAGGATTTTGTTACGGGCATGTCTTGCACCGGTTTTGATGCTGGCACCATTGCCCATTTGCCTGGGGTGGCTGATTATTCTTGCGCCTGCCTGTTTCCCTATTTCGACTGTATTGTCAGTGCTTCCGTCATCTACTATTAATATCTCGGCCAGGGGGTGCAGTGAGATTATCTCTTTTAAAACATTTGCAATACCCGGGGCCTCATTGTGGCTGGGGAGTACAATGCTGACATCTTTTTCATTGATCACGTTGTTGTGGTTCCATGTAATTCAGGTGTCTATGTTCTTGATGAGTCTCTAATATTAATATATAGATTCATTATTAGCCAGAATGAAGCCATACCCATGTATGGAGTAAATAATAGATATTATCACTGTTGTCCCGTTAACCCATGACGAATGTAGTTGAAATGTAAGCGGCAAGT
>ENA-ORDP01000098-ORDP01000098.1-marine-sediment-metagenome-genome-assembly--contig:-NODE-98-length-53285-cov-12.992147_pt1 | contig 53285 bp, 55 predicted proteins | sample MGYA00248627_ERZ508539 | MGnify/ENA primary metagenome ERZ508539 (study PRJEB26208, sample SAMN05571518) | marine sediment metagenome | biome: deep sea; feature: Hydrothermal vent; material...
CGCCTTAAAGTCGAGCATGCCCTTTTAAAAAAAGCGATCGAGTTCACTTCTACAATGTAATCTATTATTATCACAATAAGTCGATACCACTCTTTTTATTAACTCTCTTTGGTAAGGGCGAAAAACCCAATCTTTCAAAAGCAGAGTGCAATGAACTGAACAAAATTACTACACTACTTGTTGAAAAGTACGGAGGTCAAAATGACTAAAGCATTTAAAAGTATAAAACAAGGTCTGGAAGAAGCTATTGAGTTTTCAAAAGGGAAGCATGGAAAAGCAATAGTTCATGAGTTTTCACCTATTGATGTAAAAAACATACGTTCCAATATTGGTATATCACAAAATGAGTTTGCGTCAGCATCTGGAATAAGTGTAAGCACGCTACGTCATTGGGAAAGAGGCGATCGTACACCTCATGGCCCTGCTTTAGTCTTACTTAATGTAGTGTCAAAAGAACCGAAAGCTGTCCTAAAAGCTTTGAGTAACTAAATACTAACAACACTCAAATTCGTTCCGGCAAAAACCCGCCTCCACCGGACGCGTAAACGCGCCGCTTAGCTCAGCGTTAGCCAATATAAAGCAACAACTGATGCCAATAGGCACACATATGTGCTATGCTTCGGCCTATGAAGCAAATAAACTGGAATCCCACAAAAAACCAACAGCTTATAGCTGATCGAGGGATTTCCTTTGAAGATGTTGTTTTTTATCTGATGCAAGGTGAATTATTAGATGATATCGAACATCCAAATGCTGAAAAGTATCCACATCAACGCGTATTTGTTAAAAATATTGATGGCTACGCGCATCTTGTGCCATATGTTGAGAATCAGAAAGAAATATTTTTAAAGACTGTAATACCTAGCAGAAAAGCTACAAAGCAGTATCTAGGAGAAGCCAAATGAATGATATTAAACTGAGTAAAGAGGAGAAAGAAATCCTTAAAGATTTTGAGGCAGGTGAGTTTAAATCTGTGCTCACACCCAGGCGTAAAAAAATGTTGCAAACTGCTGCTGAAGAAACGTTTAAAAAAGATAAGCGCATTAACATTAGAATTTCTAGTCGTGATTTAGAGTCTCTTCAGAGGCGAGCGCTTGAAGAAGGTATTCCATATCAAACATTAGTATCCAGTGTACTTCACAAATATGTCTCAGGTGGTCTACATGATCTAATGGCTAACAAGGCATTCCAGCGGTCGCAAAAAACGCGCCGCTGAATTTTATCGTTAGGCTCATGCAGTGAATAACTTTAACCAAAAGGAGAAATATAAATGTCGTTAGTAATCAAAAAATGGTACGCGAGTGATGATGCGAATGAGAATAGTGACTTTGTCCATCTTGTTGGTCGGGAATCTGGCATTCTTTCATGGCTTCTATCCATATTTAAAATTGACCCAACCAGCGAGATAGAGATAAAAGACAATCTTATCAAGTTCACATCATCCTCACTTGCAGGTCAAGAGAAGAGGATCATCCCCTTGAATTCTATTTCCTCTGCATATTACGGGTATGAAAAACCATGGAAGATGGCATTAGTATTGACCGTACTATTAACGCCAATATTCTTTATTGGCCTCATCGTTGGTCCGCTCTATTATTTTCTAAATAAAAATCTGACAGTTGGTGTGGTTGAGGCATCAGGGTGGGTTGGGTCATTTTCTTTCAAAAGATCAATTATAGAAGGGCAAAATATTAATGAAGAAGAAGCCTATAAAGTTATTGAAATAATAAGATCACTAATTGAAGCTAAAACAGCCTAACAAGTGTACCAACCCGACCATTTTATACGCCGCGCCGTTTCACTCTGCTCTGTATAAAATGGCCGGTTATGCGAGACGTTAGGCTTAAAAAAACCATATTTGACAAATTAGAAATCATATGTACACTGTACATATGAAGCATCTTAAATTCGAATGGGATAAGAAAAAAGATAAAACGAACACTAAAAAGCATGGGGTTTCTTTTGAAGAGGCTCGCACAACTTTTTATGATGAATATGCCCTTCAATTTTATGACCCCGAACATTCCGAGGACGAGGATCGTTTTTTGCTTCTTGGTTCAAGTTTTACTTTAAATACACTTATTGTTTGCCATTGCTTCAGGGTGGAAGAAACCATCATCAGAATCATATCTGCAAGAAAAGCAGATAAAGATGAAGAACAATTTTACTGGAGTGAACAAAAATGAAAGCTCATTATGACTTCTCTAAAATGAAGGGTAAAAAAAACCCATATATTAAATTCCTTAAGCAGCCAATTACTATGAGGCTTGATTGTGATTCCGTTGAATACTTCAAATCCTTATCTGAAGAAAGCGGTATCCCTTATCAAACTCTAATAAATCTTTATTTACGTGATTGTGCTATTAACCATCGTAAATTGAAAATGAAATGGGCATCTTAAAAAGGCCTAACTATTGCGTCAACCGAACAAGCAAAAACGTCACACCTTTTGCTGCCGCAAAAGCTGCGCCATTTTTTGCATACCGGTTACGGCGGGCGTTATGCTTTAAAAACACAAACATTGACATTTCTCTGGTATCACATATAATACCAATATGGCTCGCTCAATTATCATAGATACATGTGTATTTATATCAGCTTTACGCTCACGTAACGGTGCGTCATTTAAATTGCTATCATTAATTGATAGCAATAAATTTACTTACAATTTATCAGTACCCTTGGTTTTAGAGTATGAAGCTGTAGCAAAGCGTATATCCCGCTCTATAGGACTTACACACTCGGATATCGATGGTATTATTAATTATTTATGCACTATGGGGCGGCATAGGCAAGTTCATTACTTATGGCGTCCTAATCTAAAAGACCCAGGTGATGACTTTGTTCTTGAATTGGCGGTAGAGTCAGAAAGTGATTATATAGTCACTCACAACCTACGCGATTTTTCAAATATAAGTAAATTTAATATTAAGGCAATAACCCCAAAAGAATTACTTCAAATAATAGGTGAACTATCATGAGCACAATAAGTTTAAGGCTTCCTGACTCACTTCATGAAAGTGTTAGGGAGTTAGCCAAGCAAGACAATATCTCAATCAATCAGTTTGTTGCAACTGCTTTAGCAGAAAAAATGTCTGCACTTGTAACGGAAAAATACCTGTCTGAACGAGCTAATAAAGGCACTAAAAGTAAATTTAAAACCGCCCTTTCTAAAATAAAAAATATTGCTCCCGATGAAAATGATGCTCTATAAAAAATGCAAAACAAGTGCCACTTTAAATCGTCCGTGAGCAAGGCGTTATGTGTTGACAAGCCGAATCGATGCCACTAAAGTAATACCATTACCTTATCGATGAGGCGTGAATAATGAGAGCCGTAACAGTTTCCCCTAAATTTCAAGTAGTTATCCCTAAAGAAGTAAGAGATTCAATGGGGATAGTTTCAGGACAAAAAATACAAATGCTTACCTATCGCAACCGTATAGAACTGATTCCCATCAAGCCAATGAACAAAATGAAAGGATTCTTAAAGGGAATTGATACCGAAGTGAAGCGAGAAAAAGATCGTATATGAATGTCATAGATTCCTCAGCATGGCTATCTTATTTTGCTGGTGATGCTAATGCGAAAATATTTTCACGTCCGATAGAAGATATTGAAAAATTAATTGTTCCTAGCATTACCATAACCGAAGTTTTTAAATGTATTATTCGACAGCGTGGTGAGGACATGGCATTAGAAGCAATTGCCCATATGGAACAAGGTCAGGTTATTGCTTTAGATGGATCTTTGGCTATTGATGCAGCCCAGTATGGAATTGAATACAAATTGCCATTGGCAGATAGCATAATCTACGCAACAGCAAAAAAATTTGATGCGTTAATATGGACTCAAGATATTGATTTTAAGCCACTGGAAGGTATTAAGTATTATTCAAAGAAAAAAATCACATAACAAACTCATCCAGAGGACTTTCAAACCTGTCGCGTCTTTTGCAAAAAAAACCGCAAAATTCCCGCCAGCTTTGAAAGCCCCTGATGAAAGCGTTAGCAACGGTATGGCTATTTAGCCATACATAGTCTATACTTATCTCATGAATGAACAGAGTTTTGAGTGGGGTGAAGCCAAAAATCTAGAAAACAAGCAAAAACATAGCGTTACGTTCTATGAGGCACAATACGCCTTTTTAGATCCTAATCGTGTTATTGCTGAAGATTTAAATCATAGTCAGGAAGAGCAGCGCTACTATTGCTTTGGCATAAATGAGGAAGGAAATGGAATTCTGACTGTTCGCTTTACATGTCGATCTGGCAACATTCGAATTTTCGGTGCAGGTTATTGGCGAAAAGGTAAAAAAATCTATGAACAAGCAAATTCAATATAGTGAAGAGCCTATTGGTGAAATTAAATTAATTTCTGATTTTCTACCATCACCAGAGGAACTTGCACTTAAAACAAAAAATACAAAAGTTACAATATCACTCAGCACGGAAAGTGTTGCCTATTTTAAAGCAACAGCAAAAAAGCATCACATGCAGTATCAAAAAATGATACGACAATTACTTGATGATTATGTGGAACATCAAAAAAGTGCTAACAAGTAAATCAACCGGGCAATTATTTCAGTGGGCAGCTTTTTGCCCGCTGAAATAATTGCCCGGTTATTAGATCGTTATGCGTAAAATTAGCACACTGAGTGCAACCTTAAATGCTTAACGAATGGTAAAAAATCCTTATCTGTAAATAACAAAGGGATTTTATTTTCAATACAATATGTAGCAATTATTACATCGGCCGTTTTTCTAATTGTGATGCCTTTTTTTCTCAATTTTCGAAAATTATTTGCGCTTTTAATAGCTAATTCGACACCAAGTAATTCAAAAATAGTCAATGAAGTTAAAACTTCTTTGGCAATCCTAAATTCTTTATCAACCTTAAAACCTTGTAATACTTCTGTTAATATCAAGTCGCCAATTACTACTTCTTCAAGCCCTAGCGTGGTATCAAGTTTGTTGGTTTCTTCATTCTCTGTACCATTGAAATAGTCAATCCATACACTAGAGTCAACTAATATCATTTTATAGATCTCATATCGTCAAGGTCACCATTCCATTTTAACTTTCCTCTAAGCGATCTGATAGAACCTTGTTTATTTAGCTTAATCAATGCCTTAAGTCCCAATTCTACCGCTTCCTTTTTTGTACCAAGCCCCGTTACTTTTAAAGCATCTGCCATTAAACTATCATCTATTTCAATATTTGTTCTCATTGCAATACCTCAATGTGTATAATATTATCAATATATACACACTGTAGCAACAGAACACATAACAAGCAAATAAACACGGACAATTATTTCAGCGGGCAAAAATCACCCACTGAAATAATCGCCGGTTATTAAAAACGTGACTACCTAAATAGCAATTATCTCTTCTATAGCATGGAAGCCGTGCTATCATGTTAAATATGATTGCTTCTTTCAAAAATCAAGCAAGTGAAGATATATTTAATGGCAAAAACACAAAAAGTGCTAGAAAGCTTTGTCCCCAGTCACTTTGGAATGTAGCAACGAGAAAACTTGATCAACTGGATTCAGTTTTAAATATAGAGGAACTAAAAGTGCCACCTGGTAATCGTATTGAGAGTCTGTCAGGTAATAGAAAATGAGAATTCAGCATCAGGATCAATCAACAGTACAGAATATGTTTTAAGTGGAGCGAATCAGGCCCATCAGAAGTTGAAATTACTGATTATCACTAAGAGATATCAATATGCGTATCCCGACACACAGAGAACCCATGCATCCTGGCGAAATGCTTAGAGAAGAATTTCTTATTCCAATGAAGATTAGTCAGCGTGACTTAGCTGATGCAATTCATGTTCCCTATCAGCGTGTAAATGAACTTATAAATAAAAAAAGAGGGCTTACACCAAGCACAGCCTTGCGTTTAGCCAAGTTTTTTGGTGTGTCTGCTGATTACTGGTTAAATTTACAAATACGTTGTGATTTATATCGAGCACAAGAAGCTGAAAAAAAGGATATTAGTTCGATAAAAGGTTTTCGTAAATTTAAAAAGATGGTATAAGTGGGTCAACATGGACGGGCAATTCTGCTATGGTAAATGGGGTCATATATAATTTATACTTGTTCTGGCTATCCCTTCGGTAGGTGCCATTGGGGTCAGGACACAGTTGTTGCTGATAATAGCGGAAACTGTGCCCCGGGAGGTTAAGCAGAATGACGGATTACTGATTGGCCCGGTTTTCCACCAGATCTTGAACCACTCCCGGGTCTGCCAGGGTGGATGTGTCGCCGAGGTTATCGACATCATTTTCTGCTATCTTTCGCAGTATGCGCCGCATAATTTTGCCTGAACGTGTCTTGGGTAGCCCAGGTGCCCACTGGATGATATCGGGTTTGGCAATCGAGCCGATTTCAGAACGAACCAGATTAATCAGTTCCTGCCGGAGTTCCTCACTGGGATCGACGCCGATGATCGGGGTAACATAGGCATAAATTCCCTGTCCCTTGATTTCATGCGGGTAGCCGACTACTGCGGCTTCGGCAATGGATTCATGCAGTACCAGTGCACTTTCGATTTCGGCGGTTCCCATGCGATGCCCCGAGACATTGAGAACATCGTCCATACGCCCTGTAATCCAGTAATAGCCGTCCTTGTCACGTTTCGCGCCATCACCACTGAAGTAATAACCGGGATAGGTTTTGAAGTAGGTATCGAAGAAGCGCTGGTGATCACCGTAGATAGATCGCATCTGGCCGGGCCAGGGGGTGGTTATGACCAGTGCGCCGCTTGCCTCACCCTCACCTTCGATAAGTTTATTGGTGTTGGTATCAATAATACCCGGAGTAACACCAAAGAAGGGCCGTGCTGCCGAACCGGGTTTCAGTTTTGTAGCGCCGGGAAATGGCGTCAGCAGGTGTCCACCGGTTTCGGTTTGCCACCATGTATCGACAATGGGACAGCGTGAGTCGCCTACCACCTTGTGGTACCACTGCCAGGCTTCCGGGTTAATGGGTTCGCCTACGGTGCCCAGAATACGAAGGCTTTTTCTTGATGTTGCTTTTACCGGCCCATTGCCTTCACGCATCAATGCCCGGATGGCAGTGGGCGCAGTATAGAAAACCGTGACCTGATGTTTGTCTACCGATTTCCAGAAACGTGAGGCATCGGGGTAGTTCGGTACACCTTCAAAAAATACCGTTGTTAATCCGTTCGCCAGCGGGCCGTACATCAGGTAGCTGTGGCCGGTTACCCAGCCGACATCGGCAGTGCACCAGAAAATATCATCGTCATGCAGGTCAAAGGTATATCTGGTTGTGATGGCTGCATAGAGCAGATAACCCCCGGTTGTGTGTAATATCCCTTTTGGCTTCCCGGTTGACCCTGAAGTGTAAAGTATAAACATCGGGTCTTCTGCATCCATTTCCTCGGGCGGGCAATCGGCTGATGCCCCGGTCATGGCATTGTGATACCAGACATCACGTTCGTCATGCCAGTCAATCTCGCCTCCGGTTCTTTTTACAGTCAGCACAGTGTGAACATTCGGGCAGCCCTTCATGGCCATGTCTGTATTGGACTTCAGTGGCACAGTTTTGCCGCCACGTACCCCTTCATCGGCAGTGATGACAACCCGGCAGTCGGAGTCGAGGATACGGTCCTTTAATGATTCAGGCGAGAAACCGCCGAACACAACCGAGTGTACGGCTCCGATGCGGGTACAGGCCAGCATCGCATAACCGGCCTCCGGGATCATCGGCATGTAGATGCAAACACGATCTCCCTTTTTTACACCGCGTGATTTTAAAACGTTGGCAAGTTTGCTGACATGCTGATGCAGTTCCCTGTAAGTAATGTTCCGGTCATCATTGATGTCATCACCTTCCCATATGATGGCAACCTTGTCGGCATTTTTTTCCAGATGGCGATCTATACAGTTATAACTGACATTCAGTTTGCCGCCCTCAAACCATTTGATGTGCAGGTCACCGGCGTTAAAACTCCAGTCCAGAGTCGTATCCCAGGGTTTGAACCAGGTCAGAAATTCATTCGCCTGTTCAGACCAGAAAGATTCAGGATCATCAATCGAATGTTGATACATTTGCTGATACGTCTTTTCATTAATGAAGGCGTTGTCAGCGATATTGGAAGGGATGTCATAGAGTTTTTCAGACATGGATGACTCCTGGAATTTATTATTGTGAATCTGTGAAATGATATCATTTTGCTTGATTACGGGCCTGTGATCAATCTCTATATTCAAGGAACCCTGATTTATATTTTACTGGACGGGATGTGCCAATGATTGTGAAGCTCCCCGGATTTATTTCCCGAAAAGTTTTTTCCACCATCGGCGTCTGTTGCCAGGTGGAGGCAGGGCGGCAGGTAGATCGACAGGTTTTATGCGCGATAAAATCCACCCGGGAAGGGGCGGGTTATCACTGAAACCGCAGGTAACACCCAGGTTGTTTGGGTCAAATATCTTAATAAAATCAGGATGTTGCACATCATTTGTATAGACAACACCACAGTAATCCTCGTTGTGTTCCTTGCGAAGATAGGTATCAATTTCGGTGATGAATTTTTTTGTCTGTTCTGTGTCGGATGACCTTTCCGGTGGTGGTTCACCAATGGCATATATATACCATCCATCAGTGAGCGAGCCTGTCATGACCGACCAGAACTCATCCAGTTGGGGCCATCTCAGGATACCGATGAAGCTTCCCCTGAATGCCTTGATAAACGGAGGTGTGGTTTCTTCCAATTTATTTATACCTTCTGTTCTGTAATACTTGTTTGTTTGACAACATTATTCAGGTTCCAGTTCCCGATCGCCCATGCCCATATCTCTCCGATACTGGCATGGGCCAGAGAACGGGGTGGATCCTGACCAAGATACTGAAGTGATCTGTGCAGGGACTGGCATGCCTTTTCAGTATTAACCGGCGCTGCCCCGGTTTGTTTGCTCAGCTTTTCTCCCGATGCGTTAACGATAACAGGTATGTGAGTATATTGCGGTGGCGTGAAAGACAGTAATTCCTGCAAATAGATCTGTCTGGGTGTTGATTCAAGCAGGTCACTTCCGCGTACAATTTCGGTTACATGCTGTATTGCATCATCGACCACGGTAGCCAGGTGGTAGGCGATATAGTTATCGGCACGTCGAAGAATAAAATCACCGACGTCATTTTGCAGGTTCTGTGCATAGTATCCCTGAATCAGGTCATCAATACTGTAGTCATGGTCCGGCGTTTTCAGTCTGATGGACCGGCCTGTTTTACCTTCAGGAAGACCATTACGGCAGGTGCCGGAGTATCGTACTCCATAAGGTGTCTGTATACCTGAAGCATGAATATCGGCCCGGCTGCATGCGCATGAATAAAGATAATTTTCCTTGTCCAGTTGTGCAAGCGTCTGCATGTAAATATCGGTTCGTTTGCCTTGATACAGGATTTCATCATCCCATTCAAAACCAAATTGATCCAGTACACTGATTATTGCATCCGTTGCGCCGGGCACTTCACGTGGCGGATCCAGGTCTTCTATCCGTAGTAGCCATTTGCCTTGTTGTGATTTTGCATTCAGGTAACTGGCGACCGCAGTGACCAGCGAGCCTGCATGTAACGGGCCGGTGGGGGAGGGTGCAAAGCGTCCAATAACCGACATTGATTACTTCCGTTCAATAAAAAAGGCATTCATGAAAGATCCTGAATGCCTTTTTGTAACAGAATGGGAGTGTTAACCGCGTTGTTTTTCGCGTATCTCATCCAGTGTCTTGCAGTCAATACATTGAGTTGCGGTAGGGCGTGCCTCCAGACGGCGTACACCGATTTCGACTCCGCATGATTCACAGTAACCGAACTCATCGGTATCCAGTAGCCCGATGGACTCATCGATTTTCTTGATCAGTTTACGTTCACGGTCACGGGTTCTCAATTCCAGACTGAATTCCGATTCCTGTGTTGCACGATCATTCGGGTCAGGGAAATTGGCAGCTTCATCCTGCATGTGATGAACGGTGCGATCTACTTCCTGCATGAGGTCCATTTTCCATGCCCGTAAAAGCTGTCTGAAATGTTTGTTCTGCTCCTCGTTCATGTATTCTTCGCCCTTCCTTAATTTATAGGTGGCAAATCCTTCAACGGGAGTGGAATGGTCGGAAGAACTCTTGACTGCCTTGGCCAGGGTGCCTTTGGGTTTGGCCTTGCTGGTGACTTTTTTGACCGGAGTCTTTTTGCCGGCCGCGGTTTTTTTGGCAGTGGCCTTCTTTACCGGGGCCTTCTTTTTGGCCGCAGTTTTTTTGGCGGTGGCCTTTTTGGCCGGAGCCTTCTTTTTGATCGCAGTTTTTTTGGCAGTGGTTTTCTTTACCGGGGCCTTCTTTTTGGCCACAGTTTTTTTAGCGGTGGCCTTTTTGGCCGAGGCCTTCTTGCTGGCGGTTTTCTTTACCGGGGCCTTCTTTCTGGCCGCAGTTTTTTTGGCCGCTGCCTTTTTGACCGGGGCCTTCTTTTTGGTGCTTGACTTCTTTTTAACAGTGGGCATTGACGACCTTCCTGAGTCCATATATACAAGAAACATGGTTTATTACCAGAAAGAACAAGTGCCTGCAAGGATTTAGTGATTAATTTTCAAATAGAATTAAATGAAAATACATTAAAATATTATATTAATCAATGATATATGTTATTTTTATAGTATTTTCATGGTAAGGTGTCCGCAATACACCCTTTGATATTTCACTGATTCACCATTAAGGTGCGACATTGAAATTTAATCCGGTTTTAATGATTTTTCAGACACAGGATTTTTATGGTTGAATTGAAGGCGTTGATTTTTGATGTCGATGGCACCCTGGCTGATACCGAACGAGACGGTCATCGGGTTGCATTTAATCGTGCATTTGAGCAAGCAGGTCTTGACTGGAACTGGTCGGACGCGCTTTATGGAAAGTTGTTAAAGGTGGCTGGAGGTAAGGAACGCATTCGTTATTATCTGGACGAATTCAACCAGGCATTCAAACGACCGGAAATGCTCGATGAATTTATTGCCGGCTTGCACAACAGCAAGACAGATTATTACACGCAACTTTTATCAGAAGGTGGCATCCCGCTCAGAACGGGGGTCAAGAGATTGATTGATGAAGCCCGGCAGTCGGGGTTGAGGCTTGCGATTGCCACCACCACCACACCGGCCAATGTTTCTGCCTTGTTGCGATATTCATTGCATGAGGATTCTGAACAATGGTTCGATATCATTGCCGCAGGTGATGTTGTTCCGGCCAAGAAACCTGCCCCGGATATTTATCATTATGCTTTGGAACAACTGGGGCTTGAAGCCGGGGAGTGTCTTGCGTTCGAGGATTCCCGTAATGGTATCCTTTCATCGGTGGGGGCAGGTCTCGCTACCATTATCACCATAAATGGATACACAAAAGACCATGACTTCAAGGATGCACTTATCGTACTGGATAATATGGGTGAGCCAGACAGGCCATTCAAGGTTATCCAGGGTGATGCGGAACAAAGCACTTACCTGGATGTTGATACCTTGAAACAATTGTTTAGCAGGCCTGAATAAATTGACCGGGCCATTGATTCGTGCAAGACACATGCAGGCCATTCAGCCTTTTCGGGTTATGGAGTTGTTGGCAAGGGCGAAAAAAATGGAGGCCGATGGCCGCTCGGTGATACATATGGAAGTGGGCGAACCGGATTTTGAAACACCCCGGCCTGTTATCGATGCAGGCATTCAGGCGCTCAGGGAAGGACGAACACATTACACGCCTGCCGTGGGCGACATGTCCCTGAGGAATACCATCAGTCAGTATTACCTCGACCGGTTTGATACACACGTAGACGCTGACCGTATCCTGATTACACCGGGTGCATCGGGTGCCTTGCAGCTCGCATTAAGTGTGCTGGTCAATCCCGGTGATGAAGTTGTGCTGGCAGACCCGGGATATCCCTGTAACCGTAATTTGTTGTATTTACTCGGGGCAATCCCGGTGGCGGTGAATGTATGCCCGGATACCGGTTTTCAGATAACCGTCGAACTTTTGAAACAGGTATGGACAGACTCAATACGGGTAGTGTTGCTGGCATCGCCTTCAAACCCGACCGGCACGTTGATCAGCAAGGCCGGGATGGCCTCTATTATTGAGTTTGCCCGTGGAAAAGGTGCCATTGTTATTATTGATGAAATCTATCAGGGGCTGGTATATGACGTCGAAGGGTTTACGGCACTTGAGTTGTCTGGAGATATCTTTGTCATAAACAGTTTTTCAAAATACTTTGGAATGACAGGCTGGCGTGTTGGCTGGGTTATCATGCCTAGGCAATATGTCGACGATATGGACAAGCTTGCACAAAATCTGTACCTGGCGGCATCGACACCTGCACAGGTCGCCGCGCTTGCAGCATTCAAGCCCGGGACCTTGGAGATTCTGGAGGAAAGAAGGGGGATATTTCAGCACAGAAGAGACTACCTCGTTCCCGCCTTGCAGGGGCTTGGTTTTGGTATTCCACAAATACCTCGGGGGGCCTTTTACATCTATGCCGATTGTAGCGGGCTTACCGATAACAGTTTTCAATTCTGTCAGGATGTACTTGAGCAAACCGGGGTTGCCATTACGCCGGGGCTGGACTTTGGTGATAACCGGCCGGAGAGGTATGTAAGGTTTGCGTATACAACCGGGCAATCGCAACTGGAGGAGGCAGTGGACAGATTAAGGACCTTTATCCAATCCTGACAATATTCAAAAAAAGGCTGTCGGGTAGCGCAGAGTCTACCCGGAAAGCCATCATCGATCTATACTGTCAGCTCTCGTCCCCGGCCATGGACTGCGGGTTATTGAGGTTGACAGAAAAGTCATTACCCGGATGTTCTACAGCGATATCCAGATAAGCCTGTTTATTCTCTTCAGATTCAAAATAAATATCAATGGCACCATCCCCTTCACCTTCGATAAGGTGCGGGGCATGACTGATATCCTTGACATCATGTAATGAGATCGGGTCTGTAGTTGAAGTACGCATGGTTGTCACCCCTCACATAAATCGTTAATTACATAGTTACACTATAAATATAGTACACAGGGTGGCTACGTGATTGATTCAGGTCAAAAACACGCTAAACTTCCTGATTACCCACCTTCTACACTGGATAATCAGCAGGGATTGTTACCTCAATTTGCACCCTGTTTTGCAAGCAGGGCCGTACCGTAAGATGCCTGATGATGCGCAGGTACAATAACGGGCACCTGAAGCAGATTTTGCCTGATCTTGTTCCATGCCGGGTTGGCAGACCCGCCACCCACGGTCAGTACCCGTTTTGGGCAGGGGGCACCGAGTTCAGCCAGCAACTGGTAACCCCGGCCTTCAATGCGACTGATGCCTTCAAGCAGGCCTTGAAAAATCCGGCTGCGTTCTGCCGCATTATCCGGGATACCGTTCGGAAGCCGGGGTTGAAATCCGGGGTCAGACACAGGGAAACGCTCACCAACCCCCGGCAATGGGTAATAGTCAAGGCCGGTTTCCTGCTCCGGCTTCAGTGTGTGCATCATGCCATTCATTTCGTTGACCGTGAAAAACCGGAGTAATGCTGCACCACCACTGTTGGAGGCACCTCCGCATAGCCATTTTCCTGAAATTCGATGACTGTAGACCCCGTGCTTCCTTGAGAACACGGGTTTGTCCGAGATAACTTTCAGTACCAGGGTTGATCCCAGCGAAGTGACGGCATCGCCGGTCTCATGGGCGCCTGTTGCCAGAAAGGCCGCCGTGCTGTCGGTTGTACCGGCTACGACCCGGGTATGGTGTGAAAGACCTAGCAGGTCTGCCACTTCCGGTTTTATCAGCGCGATGGGTGTACCCGGTTCATGCACCTGTGGGAGCATACCGGTATTGATGCCGGACTGCTTTATCCAGTCCGGCCAGCACCCCGCGCCCGGGACATAGCCGAGTTTTAAACAATTGTTTTCATCACTGTGCCCGTACTGCCCGGACAGTTTTCCAGTCAGCCAGTCGGCCTGGTGCAGGGCGTATGTCGCATCAGGGTATTTTTTACCCAGATACATCAGCCTGGCAAGGCTTGAGCCTGCACCATAGGCGGCCGAGTCTTGCGGGATGAGGTGATCAAGATTGTCTGATTCTGCCTTGCAGCGCGTATCGTTATACATCAGCGCAGACCCAAGCGGGTTACCAGTACGGTCTGCAAGCAACAGGGTCGAAGAGGTGCCGTCAACACAGATAGACACGACATCCCCGGCAGGGATGCCGGACAGCGCATTCTGAAGAACCTCAATCATGGTGTCCCACCAGGTCGCCGCTTCCTGTTCGTGTCGTCCCGGCTGGTCTGGCAGCGGTGTATCGATTTGCCCGGACGCCGCTGAAACAACCTGGTTGTCATCATTAATCACGGTGACCCTGCAGCCCGATGTTCCCAGATCGATACCTGTAAATAATGCCACGGGTGTTAGTCAGCTCGCATTTCCTGCCAGGACCGTGGGCTATGGCAGGCTCACCGGCTCGGCCGGTACCCAGCCTTCTGAGCGGTGTTCTGTGACGATACTGGTATAGATGCCACCACGGACGTTAAAATCGGCGGTGATGCGCATAAACCGGGGTGAGCAGGCATCGACGAGATCTTTTAAAATCTGATTGGTGACCGCTTCATGGAAAGTGCCGTCGTTTCTAAATGACCAGATATACATTTTCAAGGACTTAAGTTCTATGCAGCGACTGTCAGGGATATATTCCACATTAATAGTAGCAAAGTCAGGCTGTCCTGTTTTGGGGCAAAGGCAGGTAAATTCCGGGATGTCGATCCTGATCGTGTAATCGGGTTCAAGTTTAGGATTTTCAAAGGTTTCCAGTTCTTTAGCGGGTTGTGTACTCATTGATGTAGCATTCCTGTGTAAATAAGTCTTAGTCTTGTGGTGAAAATACTTTACACTAAACCCGTTTCATCCGACACTATGCGACTTAATGCAATCTTCTCCATGAACTGTAACATTAACCTGAAAATATAATAAATTCATGCGTTTAAATAAAATCAAGTTAGCCGGATTCAAATCATTTGTCGACCCGACCACGGTACACATTACCAGTAACCTGACAGGTGTTGTAGGCCCGAACGGCTGTGGAAAATCAAATATTATCGATGCAGTGCGCTGGGTTATGGGTGAAAGCTCGGCCAAGCATTTACGTGGTGAATCCATGGCAGATGTCATATTCAATGGTTCCAGCAGCAGAAAACCGGTAGGGCAGGCAACGATAGAGCTGCTTTTTGATAATTCGGAAGGTAGCCTGGGTGGTCAATATGCCGGCTTTAATGAGATATCAATCAAAAGGCAGGTGACGCGGGATGGTCTTTCGCAGTATTACCTCAATGGTGCGCGCTGCCGCCGCCGCGATGTAACGGGTATTTTTCTGGGAACCGGGCTGGGGCCCAGAAGTTACTCGATCATCGAACAGGGTATGATCTCGCGTCTGATCGAGGCAAAGCCTGAAGAGTTGAGAGTATTCTTTGAAGAAGCAGCTGGTATTTCGAAGTACAAGGAACGCAGGCGTGAGACAGAGACCCGGATCAGGCATACACGCGAGAACCTTGATCGACTGAATGATTTGCGTGAGGAGCTCGACAAACAGTTACAACACCTGAACCGTCAGGCAAGAACGGCTGAAAAATACAAGCATCTGAAAAAGGAAGAACGTTTAAGCAAGGCAGAACTCATTGCATTGCGATTGAAATCACTGGATGAAGAGGCAATCAAGCAACAGAAAGAGATCAGCGAGCGGGAAACAGCCCTTGAAGCTGCCAGGGCCGGGCAGCAGTCTATAGAAACCGCCATGGTTAAAGAGCGCGATACATATACTGATGCGACCGACGTGTTTAACCAGATTCAAACCCGGTACTATGGTCTGGGCAGTGATATTGCCCGCGATGAGCAGGCCATCCAGTATGCGCGTGAAATGCGTCGTAACCAACAGAGTAATCTGGAACAGATCGACAGTAGCTGGAAGGATATCAGGCAACATATCGAAGTAGATGAAAAACAGATCGCTGATCTGAATGAAGAGCTCAGGCAACTGGGCCCACAACTGGATGAGACAAGAAGTGAAAGCGGCCAGTCCAGTGAAGCCTTGTCCAATGCAGATGAGTTAATGCTTCGATGGCAAAAGGAATGGGATGAATTTAATCAGAAATCATCCGTACCTTCGGAAGAGGCACAGGTTCAGCGAACCAGAATCGAACATCTGGAGAGTCAGATTGTTCAGGGTCAGCAACGACAGGAACGCATACTGGCACAATTAAAGGAAGTGGATGTCGAGCAATTCAATGATGATATCTCGGAACTTGAAAAGGAAAATACGGAAAGATCCGGAAACCTCGAGCAACAACAGGCTCGCCTGGATAATACAAAAGAGCAGATCTTTCAGTTGCGCACACACAATGAGGGCCTGGCACAGGATACAGATGATGTCAGAGGCAGATTACAAAACCTTCAGGGAAGATTGAGTTCACTTGAAGCCTTGCAGCAGTCAGCGCTGGGACAGTCTGATGACAAAGTCACACAATGGCTGGAAGATCATAACCTGAAGGATGCCCCAAGACTCGTTCAGAAACTGGAAGTCGAGAATGGATGGGAGACAGCAGTTGAAACCGTAATGGGTCTGAACCTTGAGGCCGTTTGTATTGATGATTTCAATTCTGTAGCAGATTTGCTGGATAATCTTGATGAAGGATCGGTTGCTTTCTTTGATAAACAGACAGCCCGGGGCGCAGGAGCTGGAAACAGTTTTGCCAATCCGCTGTCAGACTACGTCAAGTCTCCCTGGCCACTGGAGTCACTCCTGTCGGGTGTTTATGCCGTTGCAGACATAACACAGGCACTCACGGTCAGGGACAGGTTGAAGGAACACGAGTCAGTGATTACCCCAAAAGGGGTATGGCTTGGCAAGTCCTGGGCCAGATTAATCAGAGGGGATGGTGAACGGTCAGGGGTCATTGCCAGAGAACAGGAAATCAAAAATCTGGTTGTCGAGACCGGCGGGCTTGAATCCAGCCTCGCTGAACTGCAAGCTCGTCTGGATAATGACGTAAAAAGACAACGCGAATTTGAAGAAGACAGAGAAGTTCAGCAGCAGGAATTGAATCAGGCACTCCGTGAGCAATCTGATACCCAGTCCAGATTGAATACAATGTTGTCCAGGCTGGAACATGTTAAAACAAGACGGCAGACACTCCTGAGTGAACAGCAGGAAATCCAGAAACAGATAAGTGCAGATGGTGAAATTCTGAAGGCCGCACGCCGCCAGCTAAACACGGCACTGGAGAGTATTAATCTGTTTTCAGTTGAAAGAGAATCGCTTGCCAGCAAACGGGATACCCTGAAGCAGGAACTGGAAATCCTGCGACAAAAAGCAAAAGAAAATCAGGACAAGGTACATGGACTCGAGCTTCAACACCAGGCCAGGAGTAACCAGCTATCATCAACCGAACAAAACCTGTCGCGCATGCAGACACAGATAGAGACACTTGGGCACAAACGGGAAGAATTGTTGTCAACACTTGAAAACAGTCTTGAACCAATACGTGAGCAGGAAGCGCGCCTCGAAAAATTATTGGGTCAGCGGGTTCAGGTTGAAGAAGAACTCTCGGCTGCACGTAAACGCCTGGAAGATATTGATTCATTAATCCGCAAGCTTGAAGGCGATCGACATGAAGCGGAAGACAGGGTACAGGATGTGCGTGGTACTCTTGAGCAGGCGAAAATGGTCTGGCAGGAATTCAATATCAGGGCAAAAACGCTCAAGGAACAACTGGATGAAACCGGATTTGAACTGAAGTCCTTGCTTGATGCTCTTGATGAAAACGCATCTGTCGAAAGCTGGCAGGAGCAAGTGGACAAACTGGAACGCAGGATCCAGCGTCTGGGTCCAATCAACCTTGCAGCAATAGATGAATTTGCCGAACAGTCAGAACGCAAGGAATATCTGGATACACAATATGTTGACGTCACCTCGGCCCTGGATACGCTTGAAAATGCAATTCGTAGAATCGACAAGGAAACCAGAACACGATTCAAGGAAACATATGACAAGGTTAACAGTGGGCTGCAAAAGCTTTTCCCTCGCGTCTTCGGGGGTGGTCATGCCTATCTTGAATTGACCGGTGATGACTTGCTCGATACCGGTGTCACTGTCATGGCACGTCCCCCCGGCAAGCGCAACAGTTCTATTCATATGTTATCCGGTGGTGAGAAAGCATTAACCGCAGTTGCACTTGTTTTTGCAATATTCGAACTGAACCCGGCCCCTTTCTGTATGCTGGATGAGGTGGATGCACCACTGGACGATGCCAATGTGGGCCGGTTTTGTGAGCTGGTGAAAGAAATGTCTGAAACAATCCAGTTTATTTTTATTACGCATAATAAAGTGACCATGGCCATGTCCAACCAGCTCTCCGGTGTCACTATGCATGAACCCGGTGTGTCACGAATGGTGTCGGTGGATGTTGAAGAGGCAGTCAAGCTGGCCGCCATGTAAAAGAGAAGCATGGGCAGGTTGGCAGATAATGGAAGAGTAAACTCATGGATACCTTGAGATGGGGGTTGCTGCTGACCGGAGTAATAGTATTTTTACTGATATACCTGTTCAGTCGTAGTAAATTTTCCGCAAAAAGAGAACGCCCGGTAGACCGGTTTTCATCCGACGTTGTTATAGACGAGGAATTCGGGGTTGCCAATGTTGATGACGATCCACGTACACTCGATACACTTGCCAGAAACATACAGCTGGATGCCGGTAATCAGGTGGATGACAGGTTATCTGACAAGCAGTCAGACAATATAACCGGTTCCGATAAAGAAAAGCTGATCGGTTTCTATCTGGTTGAAAAAGAAGGCAACATGTTGAACGGGGCAGACATTATCGATGCGCTGGAGAAGGTCGGCCTCAGGTATGGAGATATGAAAATATTTCATTACTACGGAGTTGATCAACAGAAAACAACCCGGCCTGTTTTCAGTGTAGCCAGCCTTGTAGAACCGGGCTGGTTTGACCTCATATCAATCAACAGCATGACAACGCCAGGTTTGACACTATTTATGAACCTGCCAGGCCCGCTTGGTTCGGTGGCGGCCTTTGATGGACTGCTGTCAGTTATTAGCCAGTTGAAGAGCCTGTTACCCGTAACGCTGAAGGACAGACAGCACAATAATGTATCCAATCAGATACTGACTCATATGCGTGAAGAGGTTGTTGAATTTGATCGTATGAGAGCTATTCAGGGAAAGGGGTGATCCCGTCGACCCGTCGGATTCGGGATGGTCTTGATGTGGTAAAATGTTAGCCCGTTTTATTACTTTTTATTCTTGATATAATTATAACCAGGTAAACCATCGCCACAGGCGGTGAGGTACAAAGAGGCTCTGCCGTTACGGCATGTAAAGAGATAGCTGCAAATGGACGCAAATATTGATAATGTTTATTTGTGTTCATACGTGGCCAATCAAGGTTTTAAGAAATATAATAATGGCAAGTATTTGCGGCTAATGAGTTTTAATGGTTTTTAATATTTACTTTCATCTGCGGCTGGATTATGGGTTTGAACAGTATAATGAGATACATAACGGCCCCTTGCAGGGGCCTTCATCATACCACTCGCACTGCGGATGGTATTTGATCCAGGCCCAAAAATGAGAGCCTCGCAAAAAGTTACAGACAGAATTAAACGGCTGCGTGAAGAATTAAACTATCACAATATCCGTTATTATACCTTTGATGATCCCGAAATTCCTGATAGTGAATATGATCGACTGTTCAGGGAACTGCAGGATCTGGAAGCACAATACCCGGAGCTGGTAACCACAGACTCACCTACACAAAGGATAGGCTCAAGCCCGCTTGAATCTTTCTCTGAAATTGAACATGGAGTGCCGATGCTTTCATTGGCAAATGCCATGAATGAGGATGAATTCAGGTCTTTTGCAAGACGAGTCAGTGAACTGACCGGTGTAAAGGATATCGAGTTTGCAGCAGAGCCCAAGCTGGATGGGCTGGCGGTCAGCATCAGATATGAAGATGGAAAACTGGTTCAGGCCGCAACTCGTGGTGATGGAAACACGGGGGAAGACATTACGCAGAATGTCAGGACTATTCATACCGTGCCATTACGCCTGACAGGTAAAGGAATACCGCCTATTCTTGAAGTAAGGGGGGAAGTGTTCATATCCAGCGCGGGTTTTGAAGAGCTGAATAAAAAAATGATCAGTAATGGAGGCAAGACATTCGCCAATCCACGTAATGCAGCAGCGGGTTCCTTACGGCAACTGGACCCGAAAATTACAGCAGAGCGCCCATTGGAGATGATCTGTTATGGAATTGGTGTGGTAAACGGGGCAAAATTGCCAGCGTTTTATAGTGAGATAATCGACTGGCTGCAAGGACTGGGTATACGCATTTCACCTGAACGCGCGGTGTTAAACGGACTGGATCAGTGTACAGCCTATTACAGGGACATTGCCGAGCGTCGTGAAAGTCTGCCATATGAAATAGACGGGGTTGTCTATAAAGTCAATAGTATAGCCATGCAGGAGGAACTGGGGTTTATTTCACGTGCCCCGAGATGGGCGATTGCCTATAAATTTCCGGCACAGGAAGTTATGACTGTTTTACTGGCTGTTGAATTTCAGGTCGGCAGGACGGGGGCAATAACACCGGTCGCTCGACTGGAACCGGTTGCCGTGGGCGGCGTAATCGTCAGTAATGCAACCTTGCATAATATGGACGAAATCAGGAGGCTAGGTGTTCGTATTGGTGACACGGTAATTATTCGTCGTGCCGGTGATGTTATACCCAAGGTTGTTCGTGTTATTGTATCGCGTCGCCCTGATAAAACAAAAGTTATCAGGACGCCATCACGATGCCCGGTCTGCAAGTCAGAACTGCAAAAAGAAGAAGGCTTATCCATTTTACGCTGTAGTGGAGGGTTGTACTGTGAGGCACAACGTAAGGAGGCCATCAAGCATTTTGCAGCGAGAAAAGCCATGAACATTGAAGGACTGGGGGACAAGCTGATTGGTCAGATGGTTGATGTGGGGCTGGTAAATAACCCGGCTGATCTATATTCACTGACACAGTCGAAGTTATCAGATCTGGATAGAATGGGAGATAAATCTGCAGCTAATATTATTGAGGCATTGCAAAAAAGCAAGCAAACAACACTGCAGAAATTTATTTATGCATTGGGAATAAGGGAGGTCGGTGAGGCGACTGCATTATCACTTGCCACTCACTTTGGAACACTCGATGCGATCATAAAGGCAGATGAAGAAAGTTTACTTGAGGTACCTGATATCGGGCCGGTCGTCGCAAAAAATATTGTCACATTTTTCAGACAAAAACATAACATGGATGTTATTGACAGTTTGATTAACAAGGAGGTCAGATGGGCAGAGCAGACCATAGCATTGAGTAATGCGAGGTTAAAAGGATTAACCTTTGTAATTACCGGAACATTATCTGCTCTATCCAGAGATGAAGCCAGGGAGGCATTGCAGTCGCTGGGGGCCAGGGTAGCGGGTAGCGTGTCAGCCAGGACCAGCTATCTTGTGGCTGGCGACAAACCGGGTTCAAAAAAAGATAAGGCGGAAAAACTCGGCGTGAGCATTCTTGACGAGAAACAGTTTATGAAAGTGCTGGAAAATTGATATGGTTGGCACGATAAAATATCTGTGTCTGGCTATTTTATTCGTTTTGCCGAATGTGACTCATGCGGCAAAGTGCCTTTATGTTTCATCCTACCATCAAGGCTATGAGTGGAATGATGGAATAGAAAAGGGCCTGGAAAAAGAGTTGGCCGGGCGATGCGAGCTAAAAAAGATTTATCTTGATACCAAACGAAACCCGAAAAAAGAATGGGCGAGATGGAAGGCCAAACAGGCATACCAGGTTATTACAGAATATAAACCTGATGTTGTTATCGTTTCTGATGATAATGCATCGCGTTATCTTGTTATGCCTTATTTAAAAAACAAGGATATTCCTGTTGTCTTTTGCGGGCTGAACTGGAGCATGAAAGAATATGGATATCCATACAAAAATATAACCGGTATGATTGAGATAGCACCGATCAAACCACTTATCAAGGAACTAAAATTATTAAGTCGAAAACCCGGGAGAGGTCTGTATTTATCCAGTGATGTTATAACCGAACACAAGGATTACAGTTATTATAAAAAAGTTTTTTCCAAAAATGGCATCAAGCTCGATGCGGTTTTCGTCAGAAGCTTCAGGCGATGGATTAGCGAATTCAGAAAGGCCCAGCGTTACGATTTTGTTTTTCTCGGCAACAATGCGGGGATTAACGACTGGTATAAACCCGAAGCAATCAGAATTGTAAATAAATATACAAAAAAGGTGGGGGTAACAACCTATAAATGGATGCTTCCTTATGTTTCTCTGGCCCTGACCAAAATACCCGAGGAACAGGGAGAATGGTCAGCCAGGGCGGCATTGTCTATTCTGGATGGAATGAGCCCGTCACAAATTCCGATCGTTTACAACAGGTACTGGGATATATGGATTAACCTGTCATTAATCAGAAGAATAAAACTGAAACTCCCTTATGCCTTATATAAAAGGGCCAAGCAGTATCGTTAGGAATGGTTATGAAAGCGATAAAAATTCCATTGAAAGTATTTCTGTTGACGTTGTCAGTAACCATTCTGATGCTGGGCATAGCGGTGGGATTGCTGGTGTGGAAGGATTACCAGTCGGCTGAATTTAATTTCAGAAAAGAGTCAGGTAGAATTCATGAGACATTATCACGAAATATTATTAACATTGATTCTGTATTAAGTGGTTTTGCTGCTTTACATAATGCCATAGAGCTGGTTGATGCTGACCAGTTTTCACAGTATGCACGACATATTCTGAAACATTATCCACTTATTTATTCAATCAAGCTTCTTGGTAAGGTGGAAAAAAACTTCAGGGAGCAGTTTACCGAGAAAATACGTGAAGAAGGATTTCCGACATTTGAAATAAAGGAAGGAAAACGGAGTGATCCTTCAGGCTGGAAGCTGGCTACTTCACGGCCTGTGTATTTCCCAATTACGGCTATTGAGCCGATGTTACCAAGCAGAATAGCGGAAATAGGTTTCGACCTGAATTCAGATGTAAAGTATCGAGATGTAATCAGATCGGCCATTGAGTCGGGTAATGCATCCTCAGTCTCAACCTATTTACCGGGTAGAGGTGATGGTTATATGGTTTTTATGCCTATTTATGCAGGCCGCATACCGCCAGAGAACACTTATGACAGAAAGTCACAGATTCTTTATCTGATTTCAGTGGAGATATTGGCCAGGGATTTGTTGGCAGGGGTAAAAATTACACCAGGCTTCAATGTTGTTATCTACAAAAAAAATGAGAAACCGGGTAGTTCGAAGCGGATAATTCATTCATTCCATAATAAAAATATAAAAGAAGGTAAACCTGAAAAAGATGAGTTCAGGTATGACAAGGTTGTTAACATAAATGGTCAGTCAATTCTGCTCTCAATTTCTTATCCTGTAAGCTATGAGATATTTGGCTCAAAAAAAATAGTTACGACATTCCTGATTTGGGGTGCTTTTGTAATACTTATTCTCTATATATTCAACACACATTATGCGAGGCTGGCAGAACGTGAAGAATCACTGTATGCATGGCAGCGGGAGAAGGAGCGGGCCGACGTTACATTGCATTCACTTGCGGACGCAGTTATAACAACAAATCTTAATGGTGTTGTTGAATACATGAATCCGGTCGCAGAGAGGCTGACTGGCTGGAAGGCAGCTGATGCGAAAGGCCATGGTATTGAAGATGTATTTGTTCTGGTCGATGAGGCAAGCGAAAAGAAAATAACCAGTCCGGCCATCGAGTGTATACAGCGTGGTGTCATGAAGAAATCGGATGCAGATATTTCGCTTGTCCAAAAAGATGGTGAGTATTGTTCTGTCGATTATTCTATCGCTCCTATGTATGGAAACCAGAATATGGTGTTGGGTGCAGTTCTTATTTTTCAGGATGTAGGTGCATCACGCATGATGTCAAAGTTACTTGAATACCAGGCAACACATGATGACCTGACTGGCCTTTATAACAGGAGAGAATTTGAGAAGAGGATGTCCAGGGCGATGGAAAGGGCGTTCAAGCATAATGATCACTACATCCTGATGTACATGGATCTTGATCAGTTTAAGGTAATCAATGATACCTGTGGTCATGTGGCGGGGGATGTGGTGCTGAGACAAATTACAGAGCTGACCAAACCCCATTTGATGAGCAGAGAGATCATGGCGCGGCTGGGCGGTGATGAATTTGGTTTGCTACTGGAGGGATATTCACTGAAAGAAGCAAATAAACTTGCAAACAAACTTCTGAAGACAATCCGGAAATACCGCTTCCAGTGGACCGACAAGATATTCGAGATTGGTGTGAGTATCGGGATTGTTGACATTGATTCTGATATGCAGTCAATCAGTAATGTCATGAGCTATGCCGATGCGGCTTGCTACATGGCAAAAGAAATGGGCGGTAACCATATCCAGGTTTATCAGATGGATGATGATGATTACAAGCATCGGAAAGATCAGATGAACTGGGTACAGCGTATTACCCAGGCATTTACTGATAACAGGTTTATTTTGTATGCCCAGAAAATTGTTCCATTGCAGGTAGCATCTGATGAAGAGCATTACGAGATTTTGATGAGAATGATTGATGACAATGGAGATATCATTGTACCACAGGATTATATTATTGCTGCCGAGCGGTACAGGACGATGAAAGACATTGACAGGTGGGTTATACGTAATTCCTTTATTAAAATTAACAAGTACCTTGGCCTTATGAGCGGAGACCCGTCCCTGCCCGTAAAAATGTTTTCCATTAATATTTCAGGTCAGACCTTGAGCAGTCAAAAGGAACTTGAGTATGTAAGGGAACAATTGCTGGAGTACACGGGGATCAGTCAATATATTATTTTTGAAATAACGGAAACCGCTGCCATCTCCAATCTTGTCAGTGCCCAGAAGTTTATCGATGAATTCAGGGGAATGGGGGTTAGATTCTCACTTGACGATTTCGGCACGGGTGTAAGTTCATTTAATTATCTTAAAAATCTGAAAGTTGACTACCTTAAAATAGATGGAGGCTTTGTCAGGGAGATGATGGAAGATACTGTCGACTATGCTATGGTCAAGTCGATTGCACATATAGGCAGTGTTATGGGAATAAAAACAATTGCGGAGCATGCCGAAAAAGAGATTATATGTGATAATTTACGTGAAATGGGTGTTGACTATGCGCAAGGGTTCTATCTGCATGAACCTGAGGACCTGAAAAATATAATCAGTTCGTAGATGTCAACAAAGCAATGCATGCCATGGGAGCGGCTTTGTACATAGAATCTTCCACTCCCACAATGATAAAAATTTTCCCTGGACAGAAAACAGTTGTTCACTTTTTTAACAGGGAAAAACCTTTTTAAATGGCTTGACTGTAACTGATTCAAATACGCCATGAGTTGCATATGGGTCGTTATTTGCCCATTCGGTGGCATCCGCCAGTGAGTTGAATTCTGCCACGATCAGGCTGCCGCTGAACCCGGCTTCGCCAGGTTCTTCTGCATCAATAACCGGGAATGGCCCGGCGATGAGCAGTCTGCCTTCATCCTGTAGTTGTTTCAGGCGTTCAATATGTGATTCCCTCACTGACAGACGTTTCTCCAGGCTATTCTGACCATCCTGCCCGATTATTGAATAGAGCATCGTTTACTCCTCGTCTGGTGTTTCTTCGTTTGTTATATGACGGGACAGAAAAACCCCCTGGATAACAACGAACAGGAAGGTAAGGCCAAGTAAACCGTATACTTTAAATCCGACCCAGGTTTCTTCATCGAAATTTCTGAATACATAGACATTCAGAAATCCCATGCCGATAAAAAATAAGGCCCAGCTGGAATTCAGGCGGCCCCAGATATTTTTTGGTACAGTGATGGCGCTCGACATCATCCTTTCTACGATCGTTTTTTCACCAATAAAATGGCTCGAGAGGAAGGCAAGACCAAATAGCCAGTTAACGACACTGACTTTCCACTTTATATAGATGGGATCATGCAAGAGTATGGTCGCGCCGCCAAATATTGTTACCAGTACAACGGTGATGACATGCATTTTTTCTATTTTGTTATGTCTTATCCAGTTGTAGGCAAGCTGGATAATGGTGGCGACAATAATTGCCCCCGTTGCTGCAAAAATTGCATCTTCACTATCAAAATAGGCCTTGTAAATCTGGTATACGGCATAGAAGGAAATGAGTGGGAAAAAATCAAATAAAAATTTCATAATTAAGGGTCTTGTAAATATTATTTTTGGTGTATTAAGGGTATAATCAGCGCCACTTCATTTCGGGCTTGTTTATTGCTAGAGCCATTCTATCATTAAATCAGGTGTTACAAACGATAAAACCCTGGCCGGATGCAATCATTCGGTTACGGGTCTTATATTACAGCCAGTTTAACATTATATATGCAATACGATTTACATACTCATTCCACTGTTTCAGATGGCACCATGACCCCGACCGAGCTGGTTCAGCATGCCGGTAAAAATGGCGTGGATGTGCTTGCGTTAACTGACCACGATTCAACCGGCGGGATTAACGAGGCCATGGATGCCGCCAGGGCAACAGGAATATCGCTGATTGGTGGGGTTGAGATATCAGTAAAATGGGAGCGTATGACTGTCCATATTCTCGGGTTGGACATTGATCCCGGTGGCGCAACCTTACAGGAAGGCCTGGCCAGGCTGAGGGTATCCCGTCAATGGAGGGCGGAGGAAATTGGCAGAAAACTGGATAAAGCGGGGTTTCAAAATGCCTATGAGGGTGCAAAAAAATATGCCAGCGGGCAGTTGATCGGCAGGGCGCATTTTGCCCGGTATATTGTTGAATGCGGGAAGGCATCAACGGTTTCCGATGTGTTCAGGAAATACCTTGTTAAAAACAAACCCGGGCATGTAACAGGACAATGGGCCACTCTTGAAGACGCGGTAGGGTGGATCACGGATGCCGGTGGTTATGCTGTTATTGCTCACCCGGGCCGCTACAAGATGTCGGCAACCAAATTCCGTCGGTTTATAGAGCAATTCAGGGAAAATGGCGGTGTGGGTATTGAGGTTGTCTCCGGCAGCCATAGCCCGAGTGACCGGCATAATATGGCCCAGTATGCCAAGCGCTACGGGTTATATGCATCCCAGGGTTCGGATTACCATGGCCCTGAAAATCCCTGGATAGAGATCGGGCGTCTTCAGGATCTTCCTGAAGGTTGCAAGCCGGTCTGGGCACTCTGGTCATAATCGCAATGAGCCAATTTTTCCAGGTCCATCCCGATAACCCGCAGTTACGCCTGATACGCAGCAGTGTTGAAATACTGGGGCAAGGGGGAGTGATTGTCTATCCAACAGACTCCAGTTATGCCATCGGGTGCCTGATAGGGGATAAGGCCGCGATGGACAGGATAAGGAAAATTCGACAATTGACCAAAAACCATAATTTCACCCTGGTGTGCAGGGATTTATCCGAGATTTCCAAATATGCAAAGGTTGATAACAGCGCATACAGGATAATCCGCAAGCTTGCCCCGGGTCCTTATACGTTTATTTTCAAGGCAACGCATGGTGTCCCGAAAAGATTACAGCATCCGAAGAAAAAAACGATTGGTATTCGTGTCCCGAATAATCCGATAGTAGATGCCCTGTTGAATGAGCTGGGTGAGCCGATAATGAGTTCAACGTTGATTTTACCGGGCGAGGGACTTCCGATGAACGATCCATTTGAGATACGAGAGCGTATGCAGCATGATGTAGACCTTGTAATTGACGGGGGGCATTGCGGGCTGGAGGCAACGTCCGTTATTGATTTCCTTGATGATACCCCACATGTTACAAGGGCAGGATGCGGTGATGTTTTCATGTTTAGCTAGTGCCACCTGAATTGTGAATACCTTTATGTTGATATTCCTGTTTCCAGCAATTGCCGGTATGATATATGCGGGTTTTATCATTCGTGATGTTGTATTCAGCTCACAGAAAAAACCTGTTTGTAACAAGGCATTTTTTCGGGCATGGCTGAGGCATGTGCTGATCATCAAGACACCAAAGCGCCACAAGCCATTCGCTATTCTGTTTTGTGTATCACTGCTTGCCATTATCCTGATATTATTAAATATAAATTATCACTGTTGTCCCGTTAAGCCATGACGAATGTAGCTGAAATGTAAGCGGCAAGTGCGTTTCGGGCCAATCTGCAATCCGGACATGAAACCGGCAAGCCGGATCAAGACACGCAAAACATGCCATCCATGGCGGCCCGGCAGCCGCATCCGTGCGGCAGACGGTCTTGATCAGGCATAACGATTCCATGTCCTCACATTGTCATGTGCTTCATTAAGTTAGCGGGACAGCAATGATAAATTATATAAAACAATAAGATAAACAATAAACCTCTAATGATTCTCATAAAAAACCGGTACATGTTTTTACAGAATCCCGAACTTGCGAGTGTATAATCCGGTGATGGAAGAACTCAGTACCCTGCAAAAAATAGCCGTCAGTATATTGCCCATATTGTTCGCCATTACTGTTCATGAAACAGCACATGGCTGGGTGGCAAGTCGTCTTGGTGATTCTACCGCAAAGATGATGGGGCGTTTGACCCTTAACCCGATCAAGCATATTGATCTGATCGGTACAGTTTTAATACCCATCCTGACCATCGTGACGGCGGGTTTTATTTTCGGCTATGCCAAACCGGTCCCTGTCAATTACCAGAACCTGAGGCATCCAAAAAGGGATATGGCCCTGGTGGCATTGGCAGGGCCCGTATCCAACCTGCTGATGGCCCTGTTATGGGTTATCTGGATTCGCCTTGCCACGTTTATCCCTGATCAATACCTCTCGGCAAGCCTGTTTGCCCTGGCTACCGGGGTGATTGGTATACTGATCAATCTGGTTCTGATGATCCTCAATATGCTGCCCCTGCCGCCGCTGGATGGAGGCCGGGTATTGATCGGTGTATTACCTGAACCCTATTCAACGGTTGTCGGCAGGATAGAGCCTTACGGGTTTATAATCTTGATCCTGCTACTGGTAATGGGAGTACTGGGCAGCATAATGTGGCCGGCAATTATCTATTTTCTGGCGTGGTTTTCTGATCTTGCTGGCTTGTCAGTAGATCAACTCCGCTATATTTTGCATGTAATCGGGTTCTAAAACCGAATCAAGGAGGTATCATTGAATTCTGTCGTTACGCAACAGCGGGTACTCTCGGGTATGCGTCCCACGGGAGGGTTACATCTGGGGCACTATCACGGGGTATTGAAAAACTGGATCAAGCTACAGCATGAATACGAGTGTTTTTTCTTTGTTGCTGACTGGCATGCATTGACCACCCATTATGAAGAGGCCTCGACGATAGACGGCCATGTGTGGGATATGGTCATAGACTGGCTGGCAGCCGGGGTCAATCCCGGCTCTGCGAAATTATTCATCCAGTCACGTGTGCCGGAACATGCAGAATTACATTTATTATTGTCAATGGTAACGCCGCTTGGATGGCTTGAGCGTGTACCGTCATATAAGGATCAGCAGGAAAAATTAAAGGAAAAAGACCTGTCTACCTATGGTTTTCTCGGTTATCCATTATTGCAGAGCGCGGATATTCTGATGTACAAGGCCGGGCTGGTACCGGTCGGAGACGATCAGGTTGCCCATGTCGAGCTGACACGTGAGGTTGCCAGACGGTTTAACCATTTATACGGTCGTGAGGCGGGTTTTGAAGAAAAGGCGGAAGCGGCGATAAAAAAAATGGGTAAAAAAAATGGCAGGCTTTACAAGTCCCTGCAAACCCGATATCGGGAAAAAGGTGATCACGATGCACTGGATACGGGCCGCGCCCTGCTGGACGCACAACAGAACCTGACAATCGGAGACAAGGAACGGCTGTTTGGTTACCTTGAGGGCAGTGGAAGGATGATCCTGGTAGAGCCTGAATCCATGCTGACCATGGCATCCAGGATGCCGGGTCTGGACGGGCAAAAGATGTCGAAATCCTATAACAACACGATCCCCCTGAGGGAGGATCCTGCGGTGATAGAGCAAAAACTCCGTACAATGCCGACGGATCCGGCGCGCGTCAGGCGCACCGATGCCGGTAACCCGGCTAAATGTCCGGTTTGGCAGTTGCATGAAGTATACACAGATGATGAGGTCAGAAAGTGGGTCCAGGAGGGCTGTACCACGGCCGGTATTGGCTGTGTCGATTGCAAACAGCCGGTTATCGATGCCGTATTGAAGGAGCTGGAACCGATCAGGGATCGGGCAAAACAATTTATTGAGGATCCCAATACGCTACGTGCTATCATTGCTGAAGGTTGTGAGGCGGCCAGGGATGTAGCCCGTGACACCATGGAAGAGGTCAGGGAAGCGATAGGATTATCATATAAAAATTAACTGGCTAGGAGTCTGTCGGATTCAGGATGAATCTACTGCGAAAAATCCATTTTGGCCAGATTTCCCGATCATTTTCGTTAAATAGGCCGGCTATTCGCCTCAAATGATCGAAAAATCTGACTCAAAATGGCTTTCTCTCACTACGATCACCTAAACCCGACAGGCCCCTAGAATATTTATAAATAACATTAAATATAAAACGCAAACACTGATGAGCGAAGAAGAAAAGGCAAAGCTGTCCCTGGTTCCAGGCTCCGGTATCAAACCAGACCCGGAAGAGGGCGATCCAGCTAGAGGTGTGCCGGTGCAAAAAGAGATGCCCTTTGCCGTTGTTCAGGGTGAGGCGATAACGGTACTCCCGCAGGATCTCTACATACCCCCCGACGCACTGGAAATTTTCCTGGAGGCCTTCGAAGGTCCGCTTGATCTGTTGCTTTACATGATCAAGCGCCAGAACCTCGATATACTGGATATTCCGATTGCTGAAATCACCCGGCAATATATGGAATATATCGAGTTGATGAAGGAAATGAGGCTGGAACTGGCAGCCGAATACCTCGTTATGGCGGCCATGCTGGCAGAAATCAAATCCAGGATGTTGCTGCCCCGGGTCGTAGAATCAGATGTCGATGATAATGACCCCAGGGCTGAGCTGGTCAGGCGCTTGCAGGAATACGAGCGCTTCAAGCAGGTAGCAGAAGATATAGACAGATTGGCCAGAATGGGGCGTGAGCTGCATCCGGTCAGGGTGAGTTTTGTTGAAAAGACTGTTGTAAAAATGGAGCCGGAAGTAGACCTGAAAGAACTGCTTCTTGCATTCAAGGATGTACTTCATCGCGCAGAATTATTTTCAAATCATCACATAAAAATGGAACCCCTGTCTGTCCGCGAAAGGATGTCTGCGGTATTGAGTTCGGTTGAAGCAGGAAAATTTACAAAATTCACATCACTGTTTGATGTACAGGAAGGGAAAATGGGCGTGGTGGTTACCTTGCTGGCCATTCTTGAGCTTATCAAGGAGTCGTTGATTGAATTGGTACAGACGGAGCCGTTTAGCCCTATACACGTAAAAGCGGTGGCGTCCAGTGAACAGAAACCGGTGCTTGTTGAAAACGAGTCAAATTAAATAGCAGGGTTATTGGGAATGAGTGAAAAGCCATTAAAATATATTCTGGAAGCCGCATTGCTGGCAGCTGGCAGGCCATTGTCGATTGACCGGTGTCTTTCATTGTTTCCGGAAAGTGAGCAGCCGGCAAGAGATGATATTCGTTCAGCATTAAATGAACTGACTGAAGACTATCAGGATCGTTCCGTAGAGATAAAACAGGTTGCCAGTGGTTATCGAATCCAGGTCAGGGAAGATTATTCCAAATGGGTTTCGCGCCTGTGGACCGAGCGACCCGCACGCTACACACGCGCCTTGCTGGAAACGTTGTCACTGATGGCATACCGGCAACCGATAACCCGAGGTGAAATAGAAAATATTCGGGGTGTCAGTGTTAGCAGCTCTATCATCAAAACATTGCTGGAGAGAGAGTGGATAAAGGTTCTAGGTTATCGCGATGTGCCGGGGAAGCCAGCCATGTATGGTACAACAAAGGCGTTTCTGGATTACTTTAACCTGAAAACACTGGATGATCTGCCCGCGTTATCCGAACTGCGCGACATCGACAGTATCAATGCGGAGCTGGATCTGGAAATACCGGGAGTACCGGTACAGCAGGGCGTGGAGCCAGCAGTCGGGCCTGATCCGGAAAATGCCATGCCTGAGATACCGCCCGGCGCGTCACAGGAACTGCCAGAGAACAGTCCGGCCATAGAAATTTAGCCCGTATTTCTCACCAGACGGCGGAAGGCAACGGGAAATAAATGAACACCATGGAAAAAATGCACAATGCCCGGGATACAGAGTGTTTCTTCAGGCTGCCTGTCGCGGTTCAGGCTGGTCTTCGTGTCCGTATGCTTGCTCTTCGCTCAAATCGTAGCGACAGCTGCACTTTTCGCTCCAGAGGGGCGCCTGCGGACACGAATTCCCAGCCTGATGCCACGATTCCGGTAAAAAACGCGGGCCAGGTCTGATTTAATTGTGTCTGAACGAATCCAGAAGGTACTGTCGCGCGTAGGCACGGGTTCAAGACGTCAGATTGAAGACTGGATTCGGCAAGGTAAAATCCAGGTCAATAAAAAAACCGCCCGGATCGGCGATCACATCTCCCCTGATGATCGCGTCTATATTGATGGTAAAAAAATAGATCTGTCAGGCTCGTCAGAGGTTGAACGCAGGGTTATTGCCTACTATAAAAATGAAGGCGAGATATGCAGTCGGAATGACCCGGAACATCCTGATTCAGTCTTTGATCATTTACCCCGATTAACCAGTGGCAGATGGATTTCAGTCGGTCGTCTCGACCTTAATACCTGCGGTTTGTTGATATTCACAACAGACGGTGAACTGGCAAACCGGCTTATGCACCCCTCATATAAGATTGAGCGCGAATATGCTTCACGTGTCCTGGGCGATGTGCCGGCCGGCGCACTCGAAAATATGTTGTCAGGTGTGGAATGTGAAGATGGGGTTCTGAAGTTTGACAGCATCAGGGATGCGGGTGGCGAAGGTGCAAATCACTGGTATCACGTCATCCTGCATCAGGGTCGTTATCGTGAAGTGCGGCGTCTTTGGGAGTCGCAAGGTATCAAGGTAAGCCGGCTGAAACGGGTACGTTACGGGCCGGTCACATTACCCCGGTCACTAAGGCAGGGTAAATGGATGGAACTGGATCATGCGCAGATTAACCACCTGCTGTCGATGACCGGCATGAAAACAGAAACAGGGAAAAAGACTGCTGGCCGGTCATCAGCAACCCGCAAGAAACGATATTCACCCAGAAAAAGGAAGAGCGGGGCAAGACCAAAGGGCTGATGTTATGTGTCAAAAATGCCAGTATAAAAGGGTTGTACAAGTCGCTGTACAAACAATATGGCAAGCAATCCTGGTGGCCCGCAGAAGCTCCTTTTGAGGTCATGGTCGGTGCCATCCTGACTCAAAACACGGCCTGGTCAAATGTCGAAAAGGCCATTGCCAATTTACGAAGGGCAGGTGTTCTCGAGCCGTTACTTCTGGATGAAATCTCGCAACCCGAGCTGGCTGAACTGATAAGGCCCTCCGGGTATTTCAATATCAAGGCCAGACGGCTTAAGGAATTTTGTTGCTGGTTCGTAGCGCGAGGCGGGCTGGAAGGCCTGTCAAAAGCAGACACGCTGACATTACGAAATGATTTGCTGGCTGTGCATGGTATCGGACCTGAAACGGCAGATGATATTTTACTCTATGCCTTCAAGCGCCCTGTTTTTGTTATTGACACATATACACGCCGACTGTTTACAAGAACCGGACTGGCCACAGGCGAGGAAAAGTATGATATTTTACGGATAATGGTTGAGGAAGCACTGGACTGCAATGTTGATGATATGAATGAATTTCATGGGCTGATTGTGAAACACGCAAAAGAGCATTGCCGCGTTAAACCGCTATGTGAATGCTGCCCGGTAAGTCTGCCATAAAATTATATCAGCCATGCTAAATCAGAGCAGGTAAAGAGATGAAACTGGATTTTATACTCAGGGATAGCGAGTTCATCGAGTTGAACAATGTATTGAAGGTAACCGGTTTATGTGAAAGTGGCGGCAGGGCGAACAGGCTGATAACTGCCGGGCAGGTGAAAGTGGATGGTAAAGTAGAGCTGCGTAAGCGCCGGAAAATAAGAAAAGGCCAAAATATAGAATTATCAGGGACGATGATCACAGTAAAATAATTGATCTATCACTGCTAATGGCCCATCTATGTCCCGTTAACTTTATGTAGCACATATCAATGTGAGGACATGAAACCGGCAAGCCTGATCAAGGCCGTCTGCCGCATGGATGCGGCAGCCGAACCGCCATGGATGGCATGTTTTGTGTGCCTTGATCAGGCTTGCCGGTTTCATGTCCGGATTCCAAATTTAGCCCAAAATGCACTTGTCGCTTACATTCCAACTGCATTCGTTATCGGTTAACGGGATAGCAATGTTGATCTATATGCTTTTTAGGTTATTCTTTATCCAGGCAGCATAACAAAAACCGGGTTGATGAAGATGGCGAGAATTATCTGGGTCGAAGATCAGTTGCACTGGATAGACAAGTTTCAGGACATTCTGAAAAATGCTGACCTTGATGGCAACCCGAATAAACTTGAAATTTACAAGTACAGTGAAGCGGCGCGCCAGCAGATAGCATTAATGGACAGGAATGAAGGGCCGGACATCGCCTTGCTGGATGCCAAAATGAATGGCAACGACCAGGCCGGGTTTGCTGTTTCTGAAGCGCTACTGAACAAATGGCCGGGGTTGCCGATTATTTTCTTTTCTGAATACAGCGGAACTGAAATCGAGAAGGACGCCTTGACAGAATACAGCGTTACGGATTTTATTGCCAAACACCAGAAAAATGTTGAAGAAGTTCTTTGCTGGCGCATGCGTGCCGCCTTGAGGCAAAGGGCCATCAGTGAAGGCTCGATGCCCGGGCAGAAAGGAAATATCCTGTCGAATGGTGATCTGAAAATGGATCTTGATACCTGGGAAGTTTACTGGAAGGGCGTAAAACTGATGAACCCGGACAACCCCAAACGTCCACTGGCGCCCACCCCAAGAAAAATATTGCGTTGCCTGGTTGAGCGATCACCAAGACCAGTAAGCACATGGCAACTGGCAGATTATCTGGAAGTTGAGCCTGAAAAATATTCGTACGCAACATACAGGCAACACATAAAAACACTGCGCCGATCATTTGAGTCAGCCGATGGCGGTCACGGTGAATTTATCAAGCTATGCCAGCAAGGTTCGGGTATCATCAGTTGTGGTGAGAAAGGTTCGTATTGCTGGAAAAAAATAAGTAATAACAGGGGGTAGAGATTGCATAAAACCATTATCAAGTTTCCCTGGTTTGGCGTGCTGTCAAGTTCCAGTTTTATTGCATTACTGATCCTGATATCAATTCCACAGGCAGAAACCGTAGTGGATAAATCTGTTCTTGGTTTTCTGGAAAGCTACACAGCAAAACTCATATTTTCTGTTTTTGTTATAATTTCCTTTGTAATTGATTTTTTACGCTGCAAAAAAATGGGTCGTAAGCTTGATGAGAGACTGCAAACCCAGAATGAGCAGATTGACGAACTGTTCAGGGGCAAGTACGCACTTCAGAACAAGGTGCATCGGTATTCCGGTCATGCCGACAAACTGAAGCTCTTTATCAGTGACAAGCTTCTCGAATACATTGAGTATGATGAAAAATTTCTGCACTTCAAGAATATCGCATCTGAAATACGACATAATGGTGTGATCAGTTATGATCGTGTCGTATCCATTCTTAAACATTCGCTTGAGCAAGAGCTTCCTGAAGATGATCGTAAGGCATATCAGGATGCGCTTACCAGCATGGTGTATCTATGGGATCTGCTGGATCTTTCGACCACTGACAATATCAGTTTGTATATCGCCAATAAATTATATGAGTGTGAGGAACTGTATTTTCGCCAGGTTCTTGAAGAAGGGCAGGATTCACCATTCACCCCGTCTTTTTCTGTACGTGAAGCAATTCTTAAATCACTTTACGGGTTTGTCGAGGATGTTAATGGCGTGAGATCAGACAGGCTGATTCAGGATGAGAGCTTTTTATATGAAGATTCACAATACAGGATACGACTTGATGACGTTGGTGAGTTTCTTGGTAATGAAAATTATATTGTGTTGATAATGGAGAATCTGGTTAACAATGGTTTATATTATATGGGCCAGAAGAAATATAAAAACCAGTATGCCAAGTTATCGGTACGAACCTGTCTGGAAAACAGAAATGCTGTGATAAAAGTATACAATCCCGGGCCGGAAATAGCAGGTGAGGGTCGGGATAAAATATACCAGTTGGGATATTCAGCAAAAAAGACCAGAGGGACCCAGGGCAAGGGGCTGGGGTTGTATTTTGTCAAACAGATTGTAAATGGTTATGAAGGTAGTATTGATTTTAACAATATCAGGAACAACGAAGGAAAATATGTCATACGCGTTGCCTGTGAAAGCGGGACAATAATTAACGAGATCATTGAAACGGTAATCAGTATCAATGGTAAACCTTCATGCAAAAATGATGAAGAGACCATTACCAAGTCATTTAAATTCAAGGTAAACGAGCGTATACATAATATTGAAGTCTCGACGCAAACCAGCAAACAGACGCATATATTTGATCGTTTTGACCCAAGTGGGGAAAGCCGCTTTCTGGATCCCGAACAGGTGGACCGCCCGGCCTGGTTTATTGATGTGAAGGAGGCCCGATCCTCTGCCGAGATATCTTTTAAACCACTAGACACCATGGGTGTGGAGTTCATTATCAAGATACCCACAGTCGAGTCAAGGCTGGATCCGGACTACCATGGCGATGATATTTCCGAGCTTGATGAATCTGATCAGAACTATGTAGATGAAGACGAGATATAGTGGTCTAACAACTTCAGCATGGTTTACCAGATTCTATTTTATCCACTGCCTGGCCAGGCCAGCAGTTTCACACATTATGCTTATGGAATTGAGATTTCCAGCATATTCAAATCAACTACTTGCATGGTATTTTAATTTTTTTCCTCATTCGAATAAATTTTTCACAGGATTTTTACAGCCCCCTGATACAAATAGGGTAAGCCGGCCAGGTTATCCCTGAACGCGTTGTTTATACATAAATGTAAATGAGGTGAGAAAATGAAACTATCTGAATTATTAATGATCTGGTCGGATACCCCGGCGGTTTCAACACTGATATGGCTGATATTGATTCTGGTGGCCATGTATCTGGGTCGCAGCTCTGCCCATAAACTGATCAATGCAGCTACCGGGCTACTGAATTCTGTGATGAAGTTCACATCAGAGTCTCTGGTATCGCTTGAACAAAGAATTGCAAAACGTAACAAGCAGGTCATCCTTCATGAAGGATCGGAAGCCACAGAGCGTGCAATAGAACGTGAGTTTTACCGCGTTAGTTCTATTGTTGCTCAGGATCTAAGTGCTTATCCGACAGTTCAGCGAAAAATTACGGATGCAATTAATCAGATTGAAGCAGATTATCAGGCATCCAATGAAACCCCGCCATCACCACCTGAGTGGCTGGAAGCCGTCGAGGCAATTTCAAATATTCAGGGGAATGGTGACAGTGCTGTAGACAGGATTCTTGAAAGCATCAAGGACTCACTTGAACAGGCCCATAAAGATACCTTGAGGGCATTTCGTAAAAGCAGCCTTGTCCGATTGCAGGTAATGAAAAAAATGTTGCCATCATGGAGAGGCTTGTCACAGACAGTATCGCATATGAATAAATCTGTTACCGATCTGGGTGAGCGGGCTGATTTTATTGATACCCAGATGCAGCAGTATGAAAAAATCAGGGCAGAGGACGACAAGGTCGCCCGATTACTGACATCGTCTTCATTGACCCAGTTTTTTGTTGCAGGCCTGGTGTTGGTGATAGCGATACTGGGTGGCGTGATTAATTTTCAGTTAATAGCACTGCCGATGTCAGAGATGGTGGGCGGTACCAGCGAGATAGGTGGCTGGAGAACGGCCGATATAGCGGCCATGGTCATTATCATGGTTGAAGTGGCCATGGGCCTGTTTCTGCTGGAATCCTTACGCATAACCCATCTGTTTCCCCTCATTGGCAGCATGGATGACAAAATGCGTAGACGAATGATGATAGTCGCCCTGTCAATACTAACCATACTGGCAACGGTCGAGGCGTCGTTGGCTTATATGCGTGACCTGTTGGCAATGGATCGGGAGGTACTCACCCAGTCACTGGCGGGTGTTGTGGTTACTAACGCAGAGTTTCGATGGATTCCATCTATAGGGCAAATGGTAATGGGGTTCATTCTACCGTTTGCACTCGCATTCGTCGCTATCCCGCTTGAATCATTTGTGCATTCAAGCAGGACAGTGATTGGACTGGTGGTTGCAGGGGTTATCCGGACACTGGCATATATCGTGAGTATGGCAGGCCAGGCCACTGAACAGGCCGGGAATATTATCGGCTATGCGTATGACATGATAATTTTCCTGCCTCTGGCGATGGAGCAATGGGCACGCCAGATAAAGGATGTCAGGAAAACAGATTCTGTTGAAGATGTTTATGATGTTGATGAAACTGTGGGAGGTAGCAAGTTATGAAACAGTTGCGTAATTTAATTGTAGTCGTACTGGCGCTGGGTCTGGCGGCCTGTGGCGAAAAGGTACCAAAGACAAAAGGCGTGTATATGCTGATTGATACTTCGGGAACGTACACCATGGAACTGGACAAGGCCCGGAAAATAGCAAACTACTTGCTCGGTAATCTCAATAGCGGGGATTCCCTGGCAATGGCAAAGATAGACAGCGCCAGCTTTAGTGAGAAGGATATTATCGCCAAAGTCACCTTTGATTCAAGGCCAAGCACGACAACATCCCAGAAGCATATGTTCAAGCGCAAGCTGGATGAGTTTGTATCAACGGCAAAACCCAGTGCGCATACCGATATTACCGGTGCTGTATTACAGGCATCTGAATATCTGAATGAAACCAATGCAAAGGAGAAATATATACTGATATTTTCCGACCTGGAAGAAGACCTTGCAAAAGGATATATCAGGGATTTCACCATACCGTTGGTCAGCATCAAGGTTGTTGCACTGAATGTAACCAAGCTCAGGAGCGATAACGTTGATCCAAGGGATTATTTAAATCGTCTCGATGCCTGGGAAAAACGTGTTTACGCGGGCGGCGGCGAATGGAAGGTTTTGAACGACCTTGATCACCTCAATAAATTACTGGGTAGCTAGCCTGTCGGATTCAGGTGTTCGTAGCGAGGCGAGTGGGAAAATGGGTCGATTTCCCGCCGCCGCAGTACGACTGCATGGACGCAGGAGGCAGGGCAACGCATGGAGCAGTTGCCGGGAATCATCCTGAATCCGACAGACCCCTAGAATACAGATGAGTCAATAGCGGGCAGTGCCGGCTCCGGTAACTCAGAAAAAAATAATGCAGATAAGCATATGGTTCCAGATTGTTGGCTTTAATCGTCTCGATCAGCGAGTAAAGATTTGCCGACGCCTTTACACCTTTAACCGAAGCACGGCAGTGCCGCCTCCAGCGGCCTTGTTTTTCTTACATACGGCGGGACTAGTGCCGATCGAAATGTGACGGGCACGCCTGTCCTGGCGCGCACCCTGGGGATCTGTACCGTCACCGGGCCTATTCCGGTTTGCAGTTCTCGTGCAGGTAAATAGCCATTGCGTACGACTCCCGTATTGCCATCCGTTGTACAGCATTCTGCGTGTTCTGCTAGCAGGCTATCGATAGAACCCGGGTTAACAAAGAGTTCTCAACCGGTCAACGGTTTGTGGATTTTCAGGGAAAAGGGTGTTTATACTTACTATACTCCATCTGGTAAAATAGACCCTGGCCTGCTTTTTCATGTAATATCACAATAATGTTACTTTGATAGGTATTTAATAAATATGAATTTTGCACTCCCGTTTGTCTTTGGTGGATTCGTTATCCTTATTGCTATTATCCTTACGCGGCTAAAAAACTCCAAAGATATAAAGGAAGCTCGAAGGCGCGCCAAAGAACTCGGGGTAACAATTGCCAGAACCACAAGAGATGTTCCCTACTGGGAATCAGAAGATTTGACCAAGCCACCAAAGTTTAAAAAAAGAAATTGGCCTTCATATTGTCTTAACTATAGCAAGGCGCCAACATGCCAATGGGAGCTACAACAACGAGAAACCGATCCTGATTCAGATTTTCCTCCTGGCTGGAGGCTTGTTGTGGAACAAGGCGAAATAAATGAAGAGCTTAATACGATTCTGCACAAAATTGCTGACATTTGGAAAAATGACTATCTTGAGGTGACATCAGATGTCGACCGGGTTTGTATTCACTGGAAAGAATGGGGCGGTAAAAATATGGCTAATATAATTCATGGTTATCTTGCTGATATCATAAAAACTAGCACGCCGGGCCTTGATGAGTTGGGCGCAATGCCTCAAGCGGGTATTCAATATCGACATCGAGATGTGTAGTGAATGCATTAAATTGCTGCACTTGCCGGAAGCGGTAGGGTAGCTGTTGGCCTGTGGGCAAGAATTGGCAGGAAATAGGCGTAAATTAGGGAAATATTCAAGCAAGGTCGGTAGAAATCAGCAGGACTTGCTGCGATCAGGGCGAAAAATGGCACGCTCAGCTGCCCAATATAACCGTTGATTTTCGGGGGAAAGGCCTTTTATTCTTCTTATAAGCCTGAGTGCAAGATGCGAGTTCATGAATTGATCAGAGGTTCCCTAGAATACAGATGAGTCAATAGCGGGCAGTGCCGGCTTCGGGGTGTCCAGAAGTGATTTTTCATTGTTGTTACTCCATACCAGCAAGTCATGATAGATGCGAATATTCTCAACATATTTCACTGCTTCGTAACCTCTGGCAAAGCCGTACTTTGTTTTTTTGTACCACTTTTTTCTGCTTAGAAGGGGCAGGTGTTTTTTTACATCTATCCATTTATCCGGGTCGCCACCGGCTTCACTGGTCAGTATGCGCGCATCCTCGAGGTGGTAAAAGCCAACATTGTAGGCCGCCAGTGCCATCCAGGTTCGGTCCGGTTTATCTATTCTTTCGGGTATACGGTTGAGGATATAGCGGAAGTACTTTGCACCGCCTTCAATACTTTGTCCAGGGTCCAGCCGGTTAGTGACCTTCAGTTGCTCTGCCGTTATTTGGGTCAGCATCATGATTCCACGTACACCTGTTGGCGATATTGCTCCGGGTTTCCAGTGTGATTCCTGATATCCAATCGCGGCAAGAAGGCGCCAGTCCATATCGTACTTTTCTGCCGCGCGAATAAACTGGCCCTGATAACGCGGTAATTTTGTTTTGACGTGTCTCAGGTACAATCGTGTCCCGACAAAGTTAAGCTGATCAGCATGCCCATAGTAACGCTCTATCAGTTGTTCCAGTTCGCCATTTTTTTTCAGTTCATTAAAGAATTTTATTGTCTCCAGATAAAGAGTCTGATCGGAATGGTAAGGCATGGCCCATGCAAGAGACTGTGGTTCGGTGAGGCTAAAGGCGGCATTTACCTCCTTGTTGTAGCGTTTAAACAGTTTCAGTTCATTGGAGTCTGCAACGGTGTAGTCAATAACCTGCTCAAACACCAGGCTCATTAAATCCTGGCTTGTTAGCCCACGACTTTCCTTCCAGCGCAGGTCGGGGTGTATCCGCGAAAGTTCCACGAGTCTTTCAGCGTGGCTACTGCCTGCGACCACTTCCAGTTGTCCATCGAGCAGATCTTCAATACTTTGCGGACGCCTTGATCCGAGCCGGTAGACGAGTTGTTGTGATATTTTCTGGTAGACGGGGCCGAATTTGACCACCTTTTTTCTGTTCTCTGTGATGGTCAGGCCTGCTGCGGCCAGGTGGGCCTCGCCACGAATAATCATGGGTATAATATCGTCAAAATTTTTCGGTACGATTAATTTCAGCTTAACACCCAGGCGGCGTGCAAAACGACTGGCCAGTTCGTATTCCAGCCCCGTTTTCCCGTGTGTACCCTTGTAATAGGTTGTTGGGCTTAGTCGCGTAATAACAATCAGCTCACCCTCGTTTTGTATTTTTTTCAGCTGGCTGAGTGTCTTGTCCTCGGAGCAACCCGTATAAAAACAGAGTATCAGGATAAGAAAAAGTAGGCGCATGGGTTATCTTGGGAGCCTCGTGCTCGTTAGTTAACCTGATTATCGGGCATTATGAGCCAAACTTAAAAGCTGTCTAACATGCCCGAATGATAGGTAATTAACATGTTTGTTATAATTATCATATAGATATAGATTATTATTCATTTGTTTTCAAGTAGATGGAATAAATGAAGTTTAACAATCTACTTTAAAAGTTGGAGGTCACTTCCTGCACAATCGAGAAATTCTGTTTCCAGCGCCGGTAGGCCAGCACCAGGACAATAAGAAATTGTATGCCTGCCCCGGTTATTGAAGTGTATATTTGTGACCCGGAGAATGGAACGAAAAAGGCGGCTATTGACGACAGACCTGATTTGCCGAGTATGCCCGGAACCAGGAAATACAGAATGGCAAGGTAGATGAAAGCCGTCATATCGGCCCTCTGTCGCTTTTTGTCCAGGTTAAAATACAATACCAGCGCGATATCCCTGTAGGCAAACAGAATGGCACTGATTAAATAGGGATGCATTTCCAGTCCTTTGAACAGGAGATTGATGCCGGGGTAATCGCGCGCCAACAACACCAGACCGAAGAGTGTGGCCAGGAATATGCTTGCCAGCCACCCGGGTATGGTCTGTATTAATAATTTCCATTGACTGTTTTTTGCCAAAAAGGTCAGTTTACGTATGAACATAGGGTCTTTCTGCTCGGAAAAAATCAGCAGGTAGGCGGAAATCAGTGAAATTCCAAATGCAACAAACAATCGTGCTGATAAAATTTCCTCATCCGAGGCATAGGCCGAATTGATAAAACCGGCCGAATAAAAAGCTGCAAAAAAGATGAAGAGTATCCAGACAAGCGGACTGTTGGCAAACTGAAATTCAGATCGCAGCAAACGGTATATCCCCAGAATGGACCATATACAAAACACAAAGACCGATAGCAGGATGAAATCTATCGCGTGGTAGTATTGGCCATACCATTCATAACTGGTTTCATTTGACAGTCCTGGCCCCAGCAGGCTGGCGGAAAAAATAATGGCTAACAGCATCGATGCAGATGCAGTAGAGCGGGTATACCCTCTGTTTTTCCGGATCGAAATCATACTCGCCAGCATTGCGACAGACTGGGACAGAATGCCGGCACCAACCAGTAATAAAATATTTTTAATAACGAAAGCAGGATTATTTCCAGCCACACCATACAGATAGGCCGCCAGTGTAAACACTGCCCCGTACCAGACAAATACAGTACTGCCAAAAAGTTTCCCCCATGTCATTTCCCATGGACTGATTGAGGTCATACGTTGCAGATCCCACGTATTATCTTTTATTTCAGTGGCAACGCATTCACTGGCAAGTTTTGTACCCCAGAGGATTGTGAGCAATGTAAAGAGAGATATACCTACTGTTCTAAAGGCATTGCCTGCCAGTCCCAGACTGTTTTCAGAGACAAGGTAAGTAAGAAAAAAGATGCCGCCAAGAATAGCAGGCATGCCAATCATGCGGTGTGGCGTCATTTCGATCCAGGAATTTCTCAGGAATTCAGGGCTTATTTTCATGTTCAATCATCCGAGTTTACCAACCTGTTCCAGGTAGGCATCCTGCATATTTTTCTTTTCGGTTGTGAAACTGTAAATATTTATCCCCTGTTCCATCAGTTGTCTGAGTAACCGGCCTTGCAACTGCCTGTCGCCAGGGTACCTGAAGCTGACACCCTCTCTTGCAGGCGTAACACATGATACCTGGTCAGTCTTTTTGAGTATCTGTATTATTTCTGTTTGCTCATTTATGGCTTGCAGAATAATGGTTATCAGGTTTTCATTTTCACGCTCTATGAGTTTGTGCTCAACGATTTTTCCATCGCGTACAATGATCATATTGGTACAATAATCTTCAAGTTCAGAAAGAATGTGGGATGAAACAACCAGTGTCATGCCCTGATCCCTGAGTTCCAGGAATAGTTCGGATAAGGATTTTCTGGCCTCCGGATCCAGTCCTGATGCCGGTTCATCGAGAAGTAATATTTCGGGTTCATGTACAATAGACTGCGCAATGGCCAGTCTTTGTTTCAGACCACGTGAGAGTGTACCGGCCTTGTCCTCAAGCCGGTCGTCTATTTTTAATCGTCGTGCCGCCCTGATGACAGACTGATTTATATTTGTGGGCTGAATTTTATGTGCCATGGCCATGTAGGTCAGGCACTGTCTGATGGTCAGTTCAGTATAAAGGCCGAAAAAATCAGGCAGGTAGCCGATTTTTTGATGACAGGCCCTGGGGTCATCAAGCACATTCCTGCCTTCAAGCAGAATAGTCCCTGACAACGGTGCGTCGAGTGCGGCCATGCAGTGGAGTAATGTGGTTTTGCCCGCACCATTCGGGCCCACCAGTGCCATGATGTCGCCCTTGTTGATGCCCAGGCTGATATTATCCAATGCACGTATACCAGGATACTCGAATGTCAGATTCTCAACTTTAATCATTCATGCATGTCTTGATTGGTTTCTAATGTGATGTCTGGCCAAGTTAGCATATTTTCCCTTACAAATGTAGCTGGCCTTTGCCGCAGGAATAATAACAACCAACACATGAATACTCATGCCACGCTTTGACGTATAATCGATATTATCAATAATGTAAGTGGCAAGTGTGTTTCGGGCCAATCCGCAATGCGGACATGAAACCGGCAAGCCTGATCAAGACACGCAAAACATGCCATCCATGGCGGCTCGGCTGCCGCATCCGTGCGGCAGACGGTCTTGATCAGGCGTACCGATTCCATGTCCTCACATTGATATGTGCTTCATTAAGTTAACGGGACAACAGTGATATTTACTATGAATATATTAAGTCTTGATAAAATAAATCTGGCCTATGGTCATCTGCCTTTACTTGATAATGTAAACCTGCAGATTGAGTCGGGTGAACGTGTTTGTCTGATTGGCCGTAACGGCACGGGCAAGTCAACACTAATGAAAGTGGTCTGTGGCAAAAGCCAGCCCGATGATGGCACGATATGGCTGCGTGATGGTACCCGGGTTGCCTATCTCGAGCAGGAAGTTCCGGAAAATGAATCCCGAAGTGTTTTTGATATTGTTTCCAGCGGATTGGGTAATGTCAGTGAACTGTTAACGAGGTATCACAGTCTGGTGCATGAAGTATCACTGGGTGGTGACAATAACTTGTTGCATGAATTGTCCGACCTGCAACACAGACTGGAAGCAGGAGATGGATGGAGGCTTACACAGAAGGTTGATATGGTTATTTCGAAACTCGATCTTGATCCGGACAAGGAGCTTGCACAGATGTCAGGTGGGCTGAGGCGCCGCGTTATCCTCGCCCAGGCACTGGTCAATGAGCCGGATCTTTTGTTGCTTGATGAGCCAACCAACCATCTTGATATCAGCTCGATTACCTGGCTTGAGGAATTTTTGCGGTCATACCCGGGTGCGGTTGTGTTTATTACACATGACCGGACTTTTCTCAGGCACCTGGCCACCAGAATAGTAGAACTGGACAGGGGAATATTAAGGTCATATCCGGGCAATCTGGACAGTTATATCAAGCGTAAGGAACAGGAACTGTCCGCAGAGGAAAACGCGAATAAGAATTTTGACAAAAAGCTGGCAGAGGAAGAACTATGGATACGCAAGGGTATCAAGGCAAGGCGTACGCGCAATGAGGGAAGGGTGCGGGCACTGGAAGCGATGCGCAAGGAGCGATCTCAAAGGCGGGACAGACAAAAAAATGTCAATATGAACCTGGATTCAGGTGAAGCAACAGGAAAAATTGTAGCGGATTTGCGTCACGTCAGTTTTTGTTATGATGACAATGTAATCATACATGATTTGTCAACGCGGATTATCCGGGGTGACAGGATAGGTATTATTGGGTCAAACGGTTCGGGTAAAAGCACATTACTTAAACTGATTCTAGGGGTTATCACACCCGAAGAAGGCGAGGTTGTGCAGGGTACAAAACTGAAAACAGCCTATTATGACCAGCAAAGAGACCAGCTTGATCTGGAAAAAACCGTAAAGGAAAATATGAGTGAAGGCCAGGATTATGTGGTTGTCAGAGGGCACTCCAGACATGTGATCAGTTACCTGAAAGATTTTCTATTTCCCCCCGAAAAAATAAATACCCCGGTCAAGGCACTTTCCGGCGGAGAAAGGAACCGGCTGTTGCTGGCAAAGACCTTTGTGAAATCATCAAACCTGCTGGTACTGGATGAGCCGACAAACGATCTTGATGTTGACACTCTGGAGCTACTGGAAGAACTGCTTGTTGATTACGATGGTACATTGTTGCTCGTCAGTCATGACCGCAGTTTTCTGGATAATGTGGTTACTTCAACGCTGGTATTCGAAGGTGATGGCAACGTAAACGAGTATGTTGGTGGTTATGAAGACTGGCTACGACAAAGCAAAAAACAGCAGGCAGAACTTCAGAGGTCAAAAAAATTTCCTGCTCCTGCAGAAAAAAGCTATGAAAAAAACCGGCGATCAGGGAAAAAGCCGGGCTACAATGAAAAACGTGAACTGGAATGCCTGCCTGGAAAAATTGAAGAGCTTGAGTCCGAACAGAAGCAGTTGCAAGATAAAGTAAGTGACCCCGGGTTTTATATGCAGGGGAAAGATACTATCAAGGAAATATTGAACGAAATTGCTGTCATCGAAACAGATTTGTCAGAGGCATATTCCAGGTGGGAACAGCTTGATAAGCAGGGTTCAGAAAATACAGACTAGTGCTCTTTACTGTTAAAATAGCAGAATGGTATGCAAGCATGAAGCACAGCCAATCCAATTCATAATGATACTGCAATAGTCAGTCTGGATTATAATCCTGACAGTTCCAGTAATGCTGATTGACGACGGGAGGCTTGCCTTCAATAGCAAGGGCCGCCTTGTACCGACCTGAAATCACGACGGGGATGATATGCCATGGTCGATCTGCAAATGGCCTGACAGGCAGATCGTGTTGTAGCATTCCTTTTGGCAAGGACAAACTATCAAGTCCACCCTGCAACCCTTTGCCTGTACCCTTCAGATAGGCTTCCTTGAAACACCAGAGTTGATAAAAATATTCAGGCAGTTCTTCCCTGGCCAGATCCAGTAGCCACTCATATTCTGAAGTGCTGAAAAAACGTTTTGCAATAGAAAGGAAGTCTCGGCCCGGTTTTATTGTTTCGACATCAACCCCGATATTATTATGCGCGGAAACGGCCAGTAAGGAAAAGGCATGGGTATGGCTAAGGTTGAAGTAAATGCCCCTGTTTCTTTCAAGAACAGGCTTTCCTTGACTGTCTGTCTGTATGTGTATTTGTTGCGGGATTTCCTTGATGAACTTTCCCAGCACAATTCGCATTACAGCATGTGATGTGATGAAGGTGTGTCGTTTTTCGTTTGAGTGAATGCCTTTAACACGAGCCTTTTCTTCAGGCGAAAGATATCCTGAGAGGAAATCAAGCTCATCTTCTTTTCCGGCAGTGGGTATTTGCCAGACTTCAACAGGGGCGCTGGTGTTTGTCATTATATTGTGGTGGTCTTGCAGGGCTGTCACTGGCGTTATACTAACAGATAATACCCCCACATCTATACGCACTTTTACTGCTGCCCCGTTAACTTTATGAAGCACATATCAATGTGAGGACATGGAATCGGCAAGCCTGATCAAGACCGTCTGCCGCACGGATGCGGCAGCCGAGCCGCCATGGATGGCATGTTTTGCGTGTCTTGATCAGGCTTGCCGATTCCATGTCCGGATTGCGGGTTAGCCCAAAACGCACTTGCCACTTACATTTCAACTATATTCGTTACATGTTAACGGGACAGCGCGTGACACGCTTTATAAAATTTTCGGGATAAAGCGATCATGAGTGTAAAATACTGTGGCCATTCCGACAAGGCCGCTGACGGGTATGTATTTACTGTTTTCTGTTTCTTCTGATATTCGGAAGCAGGTTTGGATTGATCACCGTTGGCAGCTTGATGACGGACCTTCTTTTCCTGATTTTTATTTCTGGATTAATACCACGCTGCTCTTTTTTATTACTTTTCCCTTCAGCACCCGGTTTCAGTAGTCCACGTTCTTTTTTTCTGTTGTCAGCAGGCGGGTTTATTTCAGTGGGGGCACCAATCTCTTTTTTATCTTTGTCGCGTACACCGTGGAACCGAAGATCCATACTGCCTGTATCCATATTTGTATTGGTTTTAAATTTATTGTCTTTACTGGAATCGTGTAGCTTAAATTCCAGCAGCTTCGAACCACCACTGCTCTCGACCTTGCTTTCCTTGCGCAGGCCATGCAGTTCCAGTTCCATTCTTCCTGTTCTGGTGCTTGAATCGATATGTTTCACGCGTTGCTCGTCAGTTAATTCCAGATTGTCACTTTCAGATGGTAACGGTGAATCATCCTTTACATTTTCCATATTCAGACTGCCCTGAGTCAGTTCAGCAGGCTGGGCCTTCGTCTCTTCCTCCAGTTTGGCCAGGTCAGAAAGTTCACGTTTCATAACAACGATTGATATTCTACGGTTAGCCGGGCTGGCAGGATTCTCCTTATCATAAAGAACGGTGGAGGCCAGTCCAAGAACACGTGCAACCTTGTCCGGGTTCATACCACCATCTACCATTGCACGTCGTGCAGCATTTGCCCGGTCTGATGAAAGCTCCCAGTTGGTATAGTGGCCTCTTTTGCGGACCAGTTTGCTGGCATCGGTATGACCACTGATTGAGATTTTGTTAGGAACCTTGTTAAGGGTCTTGCCAATTTTACGTAACAAGGTCTCTGTATAATCCATGAGATTGGCGCTGCCAGGCTCAAACATAGGCCTGTTTTTTTTGTCAATAATCTGGATGCGCAAACCGCTGGGTATGACCTCCAGCATGAGCTGATCCTTGAACGGTGTCAGGGCCTCGCTTTGGCCTATCTCCTGTTTCAGATTTTCCAGCAGATTTTTTAGTCGTCTTTGTTCACGAATTTTGTCCAGCGAGACATACGCCACACCACCATCCCTGATCTTCTCCACGACCTCTATATCCTGTTGCTTTCGGACCTCCATTGTACTGCCAAATGAAATGAGGCTTAATCCGGCCCCGCCAGGGCCTATTGAACCGGTTGGTGCTTCGCTGTGACCCCGCACCATACTCGGGTTCTGGAAAAATTCTGCAATACCACCACGTTTCTGTGCATCTGTCTGACCAACAAGCCATAGCACCATAAAGAAGGCCATCATGGCCGTTGCGAAATCGGCAAACGCAACCTTCCATGAACCGCCATGGTGACCATGCGCGGCTATTATTTTTTTAATGACTATCGGTTGTTTCTTGTCTTCCATATGTTAGAAACCTGATGGCGGGGTTACTTGTTTTCGTTCAGGTGGGTTTCCATATCCTGAAAACTGGGGCGAAATGCAGTAGGCATGGCTTTTCTGCCAAATTCAACACAGATTTGTGGGCTGTAGCCATTAACATTTGCCATCAGACAGATCTTCATAACCTGGTAGAATTTCCCGTCCTCGGCAGACTTGGCCTCGAGTGCATTGGCCATTGGGCCCATGAAACCGTAGGCGAACAGAATACCCAGAAATGTACCAACAAGGGCAGCACCAACGTGTCCGCCTATTTCCTCAGCGGGGCCGCCCAGGGAACCCATCGTGATAACAATGCCGAGTACAGCGGCAACAATCCCGAACCCGGGCATGGCATCGGATACCCGGGTAATGGCATCAGAGACCGCTGAGTCTTCATGGTGGTGGGTTTCCAGTTCAACGTCCATCAGGTTTTCAAGTTCAAACGGGTTCATGTTTCCACCGACGATGATTCGCAGGTAGTCTGTCAGAAAGTCCAGCACATGATGGTCCTTGACAATTTTTGGATAATCATTGAAAAGGGGGCTGTCATGGGGCTCTTCGATATCATCTTCAATTGCCATCAGGCCTTCTTTTCGTGCCTTGTTGAAAATTTTGAACATCAGTGTCAGCAGATCCATGTAGTTCTGTTTTGAGTATTTCGAACCACTCAGGAGTTTCGGGATACTGGCGAAGGTCGCCTTAACAGTTGACATGGGGTTGGCAATAATGAAAGAACCGAAGGCTGCACCACAAATGATCAGCAGCTCATAAGGCTGCCAGATCGCTTTCATGTTGCCGTGAGACAAGATATACCCGCCAAAGACTGTCCCAAAAACAACAAGTACACCTACTATCAGATTCATGCCTAACCCTTAACGTAACATTGTTTCCTGTGCTGATTGTCTCTTAATATCGACCATATCCAGGTCAACTTGAATGAAACTATTTCGGTATATGCTTGTTATCTGACAGGAAATACAGCTATGGTTATCGGGGTCTATTGTGCGGAATTAATGCTAAATTACCTGTAAACAATCAAGTTTTTAGCTAAAAAGCCGTAAAAACATCATATATACAGGAGTATCCTGAAAATCGGGATGGTTGTTAGAGAATGGGCAATACTGAAAAAAAACGGCTGTATGATCTCCAGAGCTGGATGGGTGAGCTGGTTGATAACAGATTTCCTGTTTTTGACAGAACAGCCAGCAGCCTGAAAGACCTCACTGATGATGATATCGGGCGGTCAATAGATCGTATTTGTGCCTCAATTCTGTATGACCCGGGTGGCACCATAGCCATTCTCCGCAAGGCCAATTCAGGCAAGAGAGGGCGTATGGGCACCCTTGTCCCTACCGTGGAAAATGCAGCCATGATGATCGGGCTGGATGCGATGCGAGAATTAACAAATGCATACCCCAGCGTAACACCTCCCGGACATAACAGTGCCGAAAAGGGCTACATGCGGCTGGTTTCACGGGCCTATCATGCCGCCTATCAGGCCTATGACTGGGCGGTGTGCCTGGGCGAGATGACACCAAAAGAGATATTTGTGGCAGCATTTTTGCACGACCTTGGGGCCATGGCCCTGTGGTTATATGGTCATGAGTATATGGAGGCGATACACGAGCTGAAGTGGGAGCAGCAGGTTCCTGATGATGAGGCGCAGTACGTGATACTGGGCTTTAGCCAGGAGCAGCTAGGATGTAAATTGGCAGAAACATGGGGTTTGCCGGACATGGTTGTTGAGTGTCTTCAACCGGAAGAATCACATAGTCAGCGTGTCCAGATTGTCAGGTTGGCGCATCAAATGGCCCATCTCTCTGAAACAGGCTGGTATACGGATGAGATGGTAGATTGTCTTGAATCGATATCCGGTTTACTTGAACATTCATACCCGGAAACGGTGAAAAGGGTTCACAGGTGTAGCCTGGAAGCGGCCAGGGAAACAGAATTTATCGGTGTCTCGCCGGCCGCTTCCCTGCTGCCAATGACGTCAGCAGAGTGGCCAACGCCACAGGGCGAAAAAGTTGATCCCGGTGCTGCCCGGCATTTTTGTCTGATGCCACAACGTCATGTTTACCATGAAACAGTCAAAATGCTGTCCAGTGCGAGTGAAATGAGTACCGGGATTGACAAAATCATAAATATAACCTTGCGTGGCCTGCATGATGGCCTGGGTCTTAACCGGGCTGTCTTTGCGTTATTGAGTAAAGATCGAATCAAGTTAGTGGGCAAACACCTGAGAGGGGCGGATAGCGATCCCGCCTTCAGCCAGTTCGAAATTGACGTAGACATGGGTAAAAAAGATTTATTTACGCAACTGCTGAAAAAACCCCGCAGCATATGGGTCAGCAGAAAAAACAATGAAAAAGTGATGCAACTTATTCCCATGAATTTCAGGGAGTTGGTTGGGCTGGACGAGTTTTTTGCAATTTCAGTTTTTGTAGGTGACAAGCCATACGGGGTTTTTTACGCCGACCGGCACCTGAAAGACAGTCATCTGGACCAGCAGAGTTACGAGCGCTTCAAGAAAATCTGTTCATATGCAACAAAGGCAATTGAGGCAAGCCGGCAATAGATTGTTATTAACCCATGCCAAAATCTGACCGGATCAAAATTGCAACGAATCCGGTTCTGGGTTAATCTTGCGCGCTTGGTATTTCAGCAATAATAATGCAAATCACCAGTTTATCCCGGAGAAGTGTCCGAGTGGTTGAAGGAGCACGCCTGGAAAGTGTGTATACGTTCATAGCGTATCGAGGGTTCGAATCCCTCCTTCTCCGCCAATTAATTTACTAACTATATGAATAATAAGTTTATTATTTTATAGTATAAAAAACACCCCACATTAAAACCAACAATATTCACTTGGTTATCAATGGGGCTATGAGTGAATTTATTGTCAATATGGCCGATAACCTGTATTGTTAATATTAGTAATTCAATAATTTTGTGCTCGAAAATATGACCAAGCATCTGAAAAATATTATTTATGCCGTTGGCAGCGTTGTTTCTGTAGCTCCATCTACTGATTTCAAATCCTTTGTTCCAAAACAAAATGCTGAAGAACGTATGTATGGTCATTGGAATAATGCAGGAAAACATATTCAAAAAGCCATAAATACATTTGAGCATGGCCAAAAGAAATAAGGGAAGAAACCCACCAGCCAAATCACCTTTGAGTTCAAATAGTGGGGTGCAAACCAGCCCTCAAAACACTACTGCAATTCAACAGACTACCGAGCATTTTTCAGGTCCCATTCCGAGGCCAGATATTCTAAGGCACTACAATGAAATCGTTCCTGGCGCCGCAGAACGTATTCTTAAAATGGCTGAAGAAGATGCAAGGCATCAAAGGGATATTGAAATGGCTGCACTTGATGCAGCAAAGACTGAATCAGCACGCGGTCAACATTATGGCTTTCTCATTGGTCTGTCAGCCTTAATTACAACAGGTATTGCTCTGTATTTAGGGTATGATAAAGTTGCAATGGTCCTCGGCGGAACTACTGTTGTTGGTTTAGTTACAGTTTTTGTGACAGGGCGACTACAGATGAATAAATGAGTTATTGTCAAATCTGGTGTTTAGCATGATGAATCAAGCGGTGACCTGATTGC
>ENA-ORDP01000099-ORDP01000099.1-marine-sediment-metagenome-genome-assembly--contig:-NODE-99-length-53277-cov-4.782778_pt1 | contig 53277 bp, 49 predicted proteins | sample MGYA00248627_ERZ508539 | MGnify/ENA primary metagenome ERZ508539 (study PRJEB26208, sample SAMN05571518) | marine sediment metagenome | biome: deep sea; feature: Hydrothermal vent; material...
GCCACCTCACCCTTCCGTCATCTTTTGGTATACCGACCTTCAGCAAGGCATCCGGTCTATACGTACCATCCAGAAGGTCTTTACTGAGTCAGGGTGATACGTCATATACGTTATAAAATGTATGCCGGAGCTGTGAAGGAGTGGAAAGTGAAGGAGGAGCTGCTTTAGTTTACTTCAGCTCTTTTGGAAATAAACCATATTTTCTTCACAAAGAAGCAGCTAAAATGTACGCCTGTTATCTGCACTTGAGCCATGGGAATGGCAGAGAGAACACCTTATGGGGGGCGGCGGATTACCCCCACTTCCATGACAGTTTCTGCACCGGCTCTGTGTATATGGATGATCAGCACTTTTGTGGTGAATATATTCCCAGAAATTGGCCTTTCCGTTATAACTCACATCATCAAGGTGACACTGCCTGCAGAGGTACCCGAAACTTTTAGTTCCGCTACCGACTGTCCCGGTCAGGACACCCCCGTTCACCTCTCTTCTTATCAAATAGTCATTGGGTGAGCCGTGAGGTTCATGGCAATCGGTACAGGAAAGCACATACTGGCCGGAATTTGAATTTGAAAATGGAGGCTTTATATCAATGCCAACAGTTGCATAATTCTTTCCATGCTTGTCTCCGGAGGTGGAAGAATCCCCGCCTGTAGTAACCCAGTCAATGGTCCTCAGGTCTCCTCCAAGCGTAGTGCTGTAGATTGTGTTTGTCGAATTATGGCAGTCCGTACAGAGGGAGACAAAGTCCGTAAGATTAGAGCCATCCTGTGTAGTGGACCCATCGGGCTCGAAACTTGTGGTGGAACCAAACCGGTAGGGAGCCTGATATAATAATGCACCAACATAGTCGCTCATTTTTTCACCAACACCATCCCCCCAGAGTCCCCAGGCATTATTATCCTTGCTGTGCAGACTTGGACGCGACACAGGCCAGCCCCTTGAGCTGCTGCTCTTGGCACTGTTTGGCGCATTGATGGGGTCACCCTGGGCAGAGTGTGGATTATGGCAGGCAACGCAGGGATTTGAATCAGAGGTGTAACCCCATCTGCCGGTAATGAATGTGCTTATATCGTCAAGGTGGTGGGAAGCGCCGACAGAGTTAAAGGAAAATGCCTCAAGGATATCATTCAGGGTATCCAGGGTCCAGCCGCCTGCGCGAAAGCTGTAACTGCGGTTTACAATACTGCCTCCTGTCTGATAAGAGCTCGTGTCGGTATGGCAGTCAAAGCAAAAATCCGAAGTCTGGCTGGTATAGTTTGTATCAAACAGCATATAGTTATCCGGTCCACCGACAGGGGCCGGCTCAGCCCCCCCGATACTTGCATGTTGCTCATGACAGTGGGCACAGAGCCCTCTGGAATAATCGGTTGGAAAACCGGGGGCAGAGCGTTTGACCCCGTAGGAGCCGTTCCCATGGGCAGAATTGAGGTAGGGACCGGCACCTGCCGGGCCGGTATACAGAAAGACCACTGAAACAAGGAAGACGGCCGATAGAATTAATATTCTGTTTTTTCCACGTCTCAATTCTCTAACCTCCAAATTGGCTGATTACTACACGCACGACCGTGTCATTAAATGACTTTAGTTCCTGGACGTATGGCAAACGTTACACCCGTACAGGGCTGTCGGAAGAAAGGTGCTCTTGTAGTTCCACCGCAGCATTTTATAGTAGGGAGAGCCATGGGCCCTGTGACAGGAGAGACAGATGACCCTGTCGGTTCCCGGGGTTACGGTACTCACAGCAGAAGTCAGCCCGTCAGTCAGTGATGCTGCCGGCCTTCCAACAGGCACTGTAGCCTTATAAGTAGTCGACATGGAAGCAAACTCTCCTGAGTTCGGAATTATCACGTCTGTCGGGTGCCTCAGCCACGGTGATGCAGAACCGATACCGCTGCTGCCCCCCAAATGAAACGTCGAATGACATTCAGAACACAGCTCACTTATTGTGCCCTTCATATTTGCCCATGAGGCCGTTGTACCCCTGTTGACATAGTCTTCAGCCAGATACTCGTTGTGGTCCGTAGCACTCACCGTATTTTGCCAGTCACTATCCTCTGCACCCTTTATCTTGTAGAGGAACCTGTAACTGGTAGCCACACTGGTCCCCTGCCCGGTCAGTGTAAAACCGGGGCCGTACTTGAGGATCGAGTCATCACCGTGATGTCCCCCGCTGACCGCGGCCCACTGATCAGAAAAATTCCTGTTGCCGTGGCAGCCGTTAGACCCTGCACAGACCAGACGGCTGGCAGTATTAAACCCTGTTGTTGAGGGATCATAGGCGCTGTTATATCCAGGCGGCGTATTGCCGAGTGTGACATCTGCCGAGATTATACCCTGCACATTATGACCATAGGCGTCCCCGTTGTTCACAACATACTTAAAATTCCCTCCTGCAAGGTCCGTAGGGTCTGAATGGTAAACCTGGGGTATGGAGTTGACGATATTACTGGAGGTGTTCTGTGCATGACAGCCTATGCAATCCCCGCGGAGCAGTCTCTGGTTGGGGATATCAGATCCGTTATAGTTCATCGGAATACCTCCCTGACTGTTGTGCATGGTGTGACAGTTGCTACACACGCCGCTAACCTCTGCCCGCACTTCGCCAAACAGCATCAGCACCAGCAAAAGAGTAAGACAGATTAGTGTATGGTTCCTTTTATTCATTGGTTGTGCAAAACACTCCTAAAATACCATTTGCAATAGCCGTACCACAATACTCACAGTATAAAGATTGCAGGGCAATGTCCCGGCTCCCTGTAAATTATGCAAGCTAATATTACCTGAAAACAGAATCTTTTTTATAAGAATTTAATCATCTATGTAATTCTGAAACCGTTTTTTTATCTATCTGCAAATAAACGCTCAAACAGTGTAATTCAGCACCCACCTTTGGCCTCATTTTACTTTCTTGTGACATTGGATGCAGAGCTGCCTCTTTCTATCAAAGGTAAGCATAAAATCAGCCTTGGCAGAATGCATACTATGACATGAAATACAGGTAAGCGTCTTACCGTTACGCGGGTCTATGACACCGGCACCTAAAGGATGGGTGATTTCATGCTGTGATTCATGGCACCTGGAACAGGTTACAATATCATTTGTCATGAAATAAAGAGGCTGACTCGAATGCCGCGGTACATGACAGGCAAAACACTTCCCGTCCTTGACAGGAGTACAACGGATGGACTTTAATCTCTTCTCCATCCGAAGCGTCTTTTTCTCTGTCTTTTCATGGCAACCGAGACATACGCCTGATGCATTTACTGTCAGGTTCTTATTTTTCGATGCATGAGTATTATGACACATGGTGCAGACATTTTTTGCATCAGCGCCATGGACATCCGCTACCTTGAATTTTGCAAGGACATCCTTATGGCAACCAAGGCACAGGGCCGCACCCTTTATTTTAGTGGTTATCTTCCCATTAACAACAAAAGGATTATGGCATTGTTTACAATCTTTTTTCAGAAAGGCTTTATGACCATAAGGACCAAGGAGACCTTTAGCATCAGAGGCATGTCCCGAATGACATTCGGTACAATTCATTGCTTTTGTGACATAAGTTATGGAGACCCCGCCAGCCTTACACCGTGGGGCATGACAGCTTTGGCACAACTTGGCAGGGGCGGCAAGCAACTGGTCCTCCTCCGAAGATGCGTGTGCATCATGGCATGATGAACATTTCCCCTCCTTAAAAACTGCGTGTATTTCAGGCTTATCAAGTTGCCCCTTAAGGTTCCCGTGGCAATTCCAGCAGAGTTTCTTTTCTTTGCTGACTAAAAGATATTTATTTTTCCCGCTATGTGGGGTGTGACAATCCGTACACACACCTTCTTTAAGGGCACCGTGCACGCTGGACTTCCGTATAAGATTCCTGATACCTTTATGACAACCCAGACAGACGGCATCAACCTTATCTTTCAGCAGGCCCTTCGTATCACTTACATGAGAATTATGACATGAAATGCACATACCCTGTTTAAACGGAAAATGGACATATTTGTCAGACAGGCCTTTCTTCAACTTTATATGACACTGATAGCAAAGAGCCGGCACACTCGTTTTAAGGTCGGAGCGGGCATAGGCATTATTACCCAGGGCTGATAATATAAAAGTTATCAGCATGAAGCATGCAGCGATTAAGGTTAATGCTAAAAATTTTCCGTCATTTATGACAGGCTTCACAGTCCCCCCTGGCAAATGGATCATGTTTTATCTTTTTAAGCAGCCCCGGTTTTTTTGTTACATGAGGTTCATGACAGCTCAGACAATGCCTGATTTTAGTTATGGGCTTTCCGTCGTGCATCTTCAACAATCTCTCCGTGTCCGTTGAATGGCACTTAAGACATAGCGCCGGGTCTTTGGCATTTAACAGGTCCTTTAATTCAGAGTAATGGGCGGTATGACAACTCAAACAGTCCCCATTTTTCATATCTATGTGTCCTTTTCTGACCTTGGTAGTCACTACCCCTGCATGACATGAAAGACAGAGTTCCTCAGGGCGGCTTAAAAGTTGATACTCAACTTTGGTTCCATGTGGGCTATGACAGGCCGTACATTTCCCTTCATCCACGGGCAGGTGCCTGCTTTTGCTGCCCTTCAGCGCGGTCTTTGTAGCCTTATGACACCTGTAACAGAGCTTCGCCATAGGCATGAGAGTGTTTGCCGTGTAATCACTGGCATGTGGGGCATGGCATGTCAGGCATTTCCCGTCCCTGAATGGCGGATGCATATCCTTTGCTTTAACCTCCGGCAACATACTGTCATGACAATTGAGGCAGAGCTGATCCGGCGAACTGTTCAGCAAATTCTTGTAATCAGATGCATGCGCCTTATGGCAGGAAAGACATTCTCCTTTATTCACAGGTGTATGGATATAGGTCTTAAAAAAATCCTTCTCCTCCTTTTTATGACAGCTATAACATAACTGAGCCCGCACGGCCTTAAGCATCTCGGGAGTATCGGTGCCGTGAGGATCATGGCATTTTGTGCATTGAAGCCTGGAGAACGGCTTATGCGTGAATCTTTCTTTTAACTCCTTTTTCATACCGGAATGACATGTAAGACATATCCGCCCTTCAGGTGCATTCAGGTAAAAAGGATTTCCGGAACCATGCGGGTCGTGACAGACTGTACAGCCTTCCTTTTTTATTGGTGCATGCAAGTTAGTCACGTCAATCTTCGGCTTACCGGCATGACACTTTAAACAAAGATCCTTTTCATCCATAAGGGTAAGCTTCGGATAATCCGAGGCATGTGGACTGTGACAGTCAAGGCATTTACCCGTGCCCGCGGGAGGATGCCTGTAGGTCGTTTTAAAATCCTTCTCTTCTTTCTTATGACAGCTATAGCATAGTTTGGCATCCTGAGCAATAACACCAAGTGGATCCGGACCTTCCGGGGGGTTATGACAGGAACTGCATTGCCCGAGTTTTAAGGGAGCATGAACTGATTCCCTGAGCAGTTTATCATTTGTTGAGCTGTGAGGGTTATGACAGCCCGTACATTTACCCTGTTGAACCGGATAATTTTCATGTGCCTTCCTGAAACTGCCCTCAGTAGAGTCATGACACGACAGGCAGAGATCCTTTTCATCTTTTATCAGATTGTCCTTGTATCGGGAGCCATGGGCTGCATGACATGTAAGACAACCGTCTGAAAGGGGTTTATGGCGATTTGCCTTCATAAAAGGTGCCTTGTCGTGACAGGTGAAGCACTGCTCACTGCCCGTCTTTTTCAGAAAAAACCTGTTTTCAGATGCATGGGGGTCATGGCAGGGGACACACCTGCCCTGCTTCAGGGCAGTATGCACATGCGGTAATTTAGCTATATCCGAGGCCATCTTCCGATGACAGGTAAAACAGAGCTTTCGCTCATTCTTCTCCCTGAAGGATTTAACAGCAAGTCTTCCATGACGAAGGTGGCATGCCTCACAGTCCTGCTTACTTACCGGAGAATGCACATACTTCTTCTGAAATTCCTTCAGTTTATCCTTGTGACAATCCAGACAGGGTTTTGGTTCAAATCCCTTCCTTCTTGCTGTATCTTCAGGAACGCATGAATAAATGAGGCTTAAGATAAAAAACAGAAGGATAACTTTTAAGATATTCTTTCCTTTGGAGTTTATCATTCCTCTCACAATTGCCAACCTCTACCTGGTTTTTCCCGTTTACCCGGTCAGGATAATTTATCCCTGACCGGTTTCGTTTGTCAAGGACAAACTATATTCTGTGTCAAACTATTTATCAAGCCTTTCTTCAAGTGATTTTACTGCCTCATCATAGACTTTTATCCGTGCCTCTGACTTAAGCTTTGATACAAACTCATCCCGGAGGGCATTGAACCGTTCTTTAAAATACGCCTTGTAAACAGCATCTCTTACTTCTTCGAACCTCAAGACTTTGCCCTTAAGCTTTTCCTGCAGACGGATTATTCTGTAAGATGACCCAAACTTGAATATCGGGCTTATCCCGCCTGTCTTCAATGCAGCCACAATCTTCCTTACAGGCCCTGGAAATTTCTGCATGGTAAGCCATCCAACCTCTCCACCTTCCGGACCTGCAGGATCAATCGACTTCTTCTTAGCCAGCCATGAAAAATCCGTACCATCCTTCAGGCTGCTCAACAGCTCCCTAGCCTCATCCATGGTCTTCACCGTAATCTGCCGGACTCTAAACCTGTCAGGTTCGGCAAAATCTTCCCGGTGTTTCATATAGTACTCTTTCAAGCTCTTATCTGAAATTTTGATCTTTGGGATAATTGCTTTATTGATGAATGCCTGCTTTAATAACTGGTTTTCATAACGCTCTATCTTTTTCTTCAAATCCGGGGAGGTCTCGTAATGCCGGCTGAGTGCCTCATGGTCAACCACCTTACGGTCAATCCAGCTATTAAGGATATTTTCCTTTGATTTCCCCTTGTAAGGCTTGACCATGGCTGCAAACTCACCTGCAGTAAGGACCGAACCATTCACATCCGCCACCGCCCTTTTATCCTTTGACCAATTCGATGCCTCCTCATCACTCTTATCCTGACTTATAGCAGAAAGCAGCTCCTTATTAACCTTAATGGCAGCACGTTCACGAAGATATTCCAGATATTGATCGGCACGCTTTTTTTCCTTCTGTTTTCTGACGACCTTCTCTATCTCTTTCCGGACATTCTTGAGTTCTTCATCAGGCGCCTCTTTCCTGCTGATCAGCTTTACTATGTAATATTTATCCCGTATCTTCAGAATATCACTTAGCTCCCCGGGGCTGAGGCCGGCTATAGTTTTACCAATATAGGGTGGCATGGACCTTCGTGTAAGGACAACATCCACTCCATTTTTCCCGGAATGATGAGTAGAGTACTTCCGGGCAAGGTCACTGAAGTCGGCTCCTTTCTTTAGTTGTCCTGCTATATTACCGGCCTCTTTTTCTGAACTTACCTCAATAATGCCAAGCGAAAACTTCTCATAGTTCTTCTTGTAATAGCTTGGAATATCCTCATCCGATATTGAGACCTTCCGGGAAATCTCCTCGTCATAAAGCTTTACGACCGACTCCCTCAGAATATACGCCTTAACAGCCTGTTGTACCTGAGGGTCCTGCTCCATGCCCATACGGCGGGCTTCCTCAATAATCAGCATATCATCTATCAGTTTCTGCACATACTCCGACAGACTCAACTTCCCTGCAGAGGAGAGGTCTTCCCTGCGATGGGCTATCTGCAGCGAATATTTCAAATCTTCTTCAGTAATGGGCTCACCATCAACAACTGCCAATATCTTTTCCCTTGCCGGTATCTCCCACTTTTGCCGAAGGGATACACACCCACCAACAAAAGCAAACAGCAGGAAAAAAGCAACAACGGATAAAATGCCTGCATTTATCGAATCCGCAGTCTTTCCTGTATCAGAAGAGCTGCCGGGCTCAACCCCTGACCGTTGACCGGTAACTATAGACTGCCCTTGCGCCATCCGGCTATCTCCGTTTTTAATCATTTTCATTACCTGTCGTTACCGTGACAAGGGCTCTCCTGTTTTTTTCACCTCGGAAGCCGGCCCTGAAACAACAGGAACTGCTCCCCCACATACTTTTTCAGCCCTTGTTACTAATTTTGAGACTACCCTGGAAGCCACCTTATCCACGGATCTTATTCTTCCCCAGTCAAGAACAATTATATTGTCATTACCCCCTATTTGACAGCTCCCACACCACAAGATCCTGTTTTTACGGGCATCTACTATTCTGGCGCTTATAGAGACCTCAGGGGGAGAGGACTCATTTGATCCGTCAGAGTAAAGCTCCACAGTCCCAACTAAAAAGCCATCCACCAACAGGGACTTTGACATGGCTTTTATATCCTTGTAATCCAATTCTCCCCTCTCCCTGACCCTTAAATCCACTACCGCCCTTCTGACTTCTCCGTATTCCACCGGTTCAAAACCCGGATTCTTAAATAGTTCCACTAAAAACATGTAAGTAGCTATCATACCTGCATCACTGAGTCCGCTGTTATTCCGAAACGGCATCACAGCAATTCTGTACGTATGTCCTGTCTCTTTTCGGGATGACATGGCGGTGAAAGAGGCAAGCAATCTGTCCGCAACCCTGGGGAGCAGATTATCCATGGTCTTTATTCTGCCCAAACCAAGGATTGCAGTGAAATCATCTCCGGTAGCAGAGGCATTATCAGCCCACAGGATAAGGCCGTTGGATGAATCAATCAGGCGGGCCGAAAAACCAACTTCCGGATTTTTTCCCCGTGAGAACAGGTTAACAGAACCGAGCAAAACAGCCTTTACATTCAATTCCTTTTCTATCTTTCTGGCCATATCCCTTGAAATATATCCGGTAGCCCTGACTCTCTCTTTAAGCAGAAACCTGTTGAGGCTATCCTCATCCACTACGTCAAACCCTTTACCTTCCAGCCGGGTTCTCAATACCGGCATAACATACCGCAGGGCATCCCTGTCCTCGCTTAGATTCACAAAAGGAAAGAGGGCTATTCTTTCCTTCAAAGCCATCCCCTCTCCACGGGATGGTGGGACTGCATAGCAAACATCGGCAATAAAGAAGAGCGAGAAGATAACGATCAGCAAGGAAGACGCCAACCGGTTAGGGCTACGAAGCACGTTTCGTCTCACGGCCACGTTGTTCAGTTTTTTTTTAGTCATTTGTCACATGTCAACAATCATTAAAATATAGTATTAATAGACTATCTTCAGTATTTAGCAAGTGTCCGGATAGCCTCTTTTACTACCCTCAACAGTGTCTCACTCATAGTCTCTGTCCTTGCACCAAAATGTCTGGCCATAAAACCGCCCCCAACACCTGTGCTTGTAACCGACCATATAATACTCCCTGAACCTGTATCTGCCATCATCAGGGTAATAGTCACATTCGGTGCAGAAATATTTCCCATCCTGACCATTCCGAACTGCTCAACCGAGCCGAGAATAAGCGCCTGCACACCAAGGGCGGTCCCCAAGGCCTTTATCTGTTTAGTGTTCAGGGATGAGACAGACTTAATCCCCAGACGGTCAATGGTGGCCTTTACCTCTCCTGGAATCACTACATCAACAAGACCCGAGGCCAGCAGTTCACTGATAACCACCTGCCTTACAGCCTCAGCGGCAAATCTCTCATTGGTCAGATTGTTCAAGGGCAATACCGCCACCCGTTTTATAAAACCGAAATCCACATCCTGACGGACATGAAATGAAGGCATGCTGCTGCGACATCCTGCGCCAAGGAGCAATAGACAGAGCATACCTGTCAGGGCATATTTCTTCAGCAAGTCCATATCGTTTCTCCTTTTACTCTTCAATAGTCAATGGCAAACGGTTATCCTGTTTTATAATTCATTATTCACTATCTAAAATAATGCATCAACGGTTTCTTTTACAACCTCCCTGGCAGTCTCACTCAATGTAGTGCCCTCTGTACCAAAGTGTCTGGTCCAGAAACTGGGACCACCTGCCGTGTTCCAGGCAGACCATATAATATTGCCGGAGGACGTATCAAGTATCATCAGCTGGATGGATACCTCCGGATAAGAGGCTGTAATCCCCCGGCTTATCCCAAAGGCACCAACCGAGCCCATCATTACTGCCTTTACCTTCAGTCTTTTCCCTATCTTCCGTATGTCTTCAATCGTTATACCTCCAAGGGATCTGATCTTTAATTCTCTCAGTACCCTTGTTACCTCACCAGGCTCGATAACATCGACTCCCCTGGTAAGGAGCTCGGAGATAACCATCCCCCTGATCTTTTCACCGGCATATTCATCCGTGGTAAGGGTTTCCAGCGGCAACACCGCTATCTTCCTTATACTGCGGATATCAACATCCGGCCGGATATATTGTCTCGGGCTACCACAGCCCCACATGAAAATCAGCAAAAGAGACAGGGCCAGCAGCAGAGGCCCGGGAAGCGTCTTGTTTTGCTTCTTTCTCTTAACTCTATCAATCATATTCTCATCTCAACCTGTTTCCGTCATTTCCCGAAAGCGTTCGGGGAATCGTTGTCTAAAACCGACCTTAATTATAATTCAGACATGTCAGAATCTGCAATTCAGATTTGCACCAACAATATAGGTTTCCGTCTTTTTCTCCCTGACACTCTGTGTATAGTTATACGTAAAACGGATATCAATAAACTTTGTAATATACCATAATCCGTAGCCACTGAACGAGTCGTCAGTTGAAGAGTCCGGGTTAGAACGGGCATGCTGATAGTTTAAATTCACTTTAAAAACAGGCACGGGAAGCCAATCAATTAAAAACCCCTCGGAAGTAGTTGTATTGTCATCAATACCCGAAACCCTGAAACTTCCGGAAAGATTGATAACCCGGCCCGGCCGGTATGTAATTATTGTACCACCCTCTTTTGAATCCGAAGATGTACTGTCTGACGATTGCCGGTTAAAACCATATATGAGATTTGCCGTCAGCTTCCGGGTAAGAAATGCATCAAGTGAGCCACGGATAAAGCGGGAAGTGAGTTTAGAACCTGTTGTATAGGATTTCGACTCCGTGTATCCCATATCGGTAATCATGTTGACGTCCCTGTAAAGTCTCGAACCTACACTTAACAGCAATGAATTATTCAGGTACTGTTTCTCACCAAAGCTGAATCTGTCACTCCTGATTAGTGCAAGGGTGGTATCGAGTGTCGGCAAAGGAGTAGAGTTAAAGGAGAGGGAATAAGTATTGGAGCTGATATCTGTCTCATCTTTATTGTCAAACGCCTCGTTTCTCTGAAAACGGAAAATAGTAGTAAGCAATCTGTGGGTTAACCATGATGAAGTAACACTGTAGGTCCTTGTTATATTACTAATCAGCCCTTCTTCCTTCCCTGCTGTGGATTTACTGAGAATATTTACAAAAATACCGGTAATAGAGTCCAGGAGTGACACGCTGTTCTGGTCTGTCCTGTCAATATAGTAATTAAAGAGAAGGCTTAACTTTTTTACAGGCATCACGTTTACACTGAGGTTTAGGCCCTGAGTAAAAACCCTCGTCACATCGGTAATCTTACCTGTGGCGGGGACTACATCCATACCGTAAGCCTCGATTTCTGTTACCATAACATCACTTAAGCCGGACTTGGCCTGATTGATCACCTTGAAATAACTGGCACTCTGAGCGGGAAAGAATCTTAACTCGTACCGGTATATATTATTAGATATGGATATAGTAGATACCACCACATTCTGGATAGTTATTGCTCTCCATGTCCCGGGTTTATTAAAGTCGCTCCGGTAGGCTTTCCAGTTGTTCGAATTTATAAGACTAATATCAGCACTAACATCTTTATCTACATAAATATATAACCTGTCTACAGATTTATCCGGGGATGTCGCAATCTCTATGCCTATATTATTGTACTCCCGACCGTTACTACCGATATTGATTCCGGTTGACGTTTGATAATCTTTATCAATCAGGGATGGCTTGTCATTCAATATATCCACTTCCGGGTGAATGGGAATGGTCGTATCTATGGCATAGAGCCCTCTGAATGGCGTTCGCTCGAAAAGCACATTGCCTGTCCGGGTCACGAACTGCTGCCTATTGTTCCGCACATAGTTCCCCTGATAGACTGCAGACACCCTGGTCTTGCCACCCCGGAAAGAATGGGAGTACCCGAGTTTGTACAGGCCGTTAAAATTATCACCGGTTGATTTAGCCAGTATATCCGTCGGCGTCTCATCCACAATATGCCTGTAAGTAAGGCTATAGGAAAGGTCTAAATCCCTGAGCGAGTACTGATATATGGAGCTTCCGGAATATCCGGAATATCCGGTACCCGGTCTGTCTGTTTCATTAATTCTGTCTGTTTCAGTAATAGGGAAGTGGGCGTAGTCCCTCCTCCTGTCGAATTGCAGGGAGAGGGAAGGTAATTCCAGTGGTTTTATATTAAGGCGGGAATAATAATATTCAGAGGTTTCCTTGCTATCGTCTCTCAGGTGTGCAGTTGACCACCGCTCCTGACGGCGATAACCTGTACTCAGGTCATAGATGGAGTTCCGGAGGAAAAGGTCTATTGCCGGCTCAACCGACCTAGTGTAAGTAGTGGTAGTCACACCGGCAGGGTCTGTAAGGTCGGAATCCAGCAGACCTGTCCGTAAATAGAGTTGAGAGGAAAGCATCGGTGTGATTGATTTATCCAGACGCAGATATAAATTTCGATAAAATATCCTGTTGAGTGATATCTGTTTGTCATCCTCAAACTGTTTCGTAGTACTATGATTCAAGTCTGCCCAAAATCTGAGTCCTTCGGCAAAAGCAGGACCGCCAAGACAGGCACTCAGTAATGCTATTCCGATAATCTTCCATAATATCTTCCGCATAAGCTCGTCAGTCGTCAGTCAATAGTCATTTGTCGATAATTGTTGACCTGATGTTTGCCATTGACTATCGTTCAGTATGAATTTAAAACTAAACTTAATCTTTAACACCTTAATTCAATTAATTTTTCCATCTGCATTCTCTGTGCAGTTAATGAAGTTTTTATACCTAATACGGAAACATTGCTATGCCATAGGGCTTTTTACCCACAGGGATAACCCTTTCTACTTCTCTTGCAGTTTTATCTACTACCGAGACATTATCCGAACCCCTGTTGACTACATAGAGATTCCTGGCCTCAGGGTCCATAATTATGGACCTCGGAGACGTTCCTACAGGTATAGTCCCTATTACCAGGGGCATTACCGTATCCGCAGTATAGTAATCCTCCGAAAAAGGTCTGATAATCATTATTTCACCAGGAACCTCCCTCAACAGATAAAGCCTGTCAAAGGACGGGTCAACAACAACTCCTGTGACAGAGGTCCCCACATCACTGATATCGCTGACAGCTCCCTTCTCATCCCCTTTAATAACCTTTATGATATCTATGACCGAGAGCCTGTTGGAACCATAATTAGCCACATAGACCTTTCCTCTCTGATAGTCTATAGCGAGCGCCACCGGGCTCCATTCCACACTTAACCTGACAACCTCTTCAAGCCTGCGTCTCTGCAAGTCCATCCTCAGCACTGAGACATCCCTGGAATCCTTATTAACTACATACACATTAAAATATCTTTCACGGTAATTCCTTAAGATATTAAGATCCTCAAGGCTGAGAAACCGCGACGCCGTGACAGTCTCTGCCGGCGGGTCTACCGCCACTGCTATCGGACCATTCCCAACATCCACCTTATCTATCTCCTGATAGGTTGCGCCATCAACAACGGATACCGTATCAGAGCCATAATCGGTCACAAAGATGAGGTCCTCCCCTGAGGGTCCCCTGGCTACCGCTATACCCTCCGGGGCACTACCAAACCGGATCGGTATCTCCTGTTCCACTTTATTAGTGGTGGGATCAATCACTGAAATACTGTTAGATCCTGAGTTGGCCACATAAACCCTCAACCGGTCCCTCCTCAAACCTGCAGCAATACCTCTGGGTCTCCTCCCCACCCTTACAGTTGCTACAACCTCTCCTGATTGTCTGTTAATCACGGAGACATTATTCGAATCCTCATTGGTAACATAAACAAGAAGACTGCTGAGCTCCGGGACCTGCCCCTTAACAGCAAAAAAAGGTTTAAAGAGGTATTTATCGGCAACAGATGCATCTGCATCCCAGGTCAGGAACAATGAGGTGTTCTGGTCTTTATATACTGTAATGTTTATAGGTATCTCTATCCCGCCGGAAGGCAGGGCTAAACGTGCCATCCTGCCTTTTCTCCTGATTAATGCCCGTTTAACAACAAGCCGGAGTTTTTTATATCTGCCCTCCGGCAGGGTTTTTTCAGCTAAAAGTATCTGACGGCCCTTCACGGCAATAGACTTTATATTCAGAGGGGTGCTCGTTATCTCTCTATAGGTACCGTCCTCTGCCATAATATCAACTGCTGTCAGATCAAATAAAATGTCAACAGAAGTATCATCCGCCCCCTTCAGAAAGAGGTCAATCTGTCCCCGGGAATGCCCTGAGATATTCTGTTGTCCTTTAATTGCCGGGCATCCCGTTAAAAGGAGAACCGAGCAAAGGGCTAAGAGTATGGCGCTCATTGCCAAAACTGCCGTGTCTTTATAAAGCCGTCTATTGTTGAACATAAACTCCCGGTTTCCGACAGAATGTTTTTTGTTGTATCTGTAATCAACACAATTTGCTGATAATTCCTGTAGATCTTTCGCCTTACCTTAGTTTTTTCAGACCTGATTTCACCCTATACCCTACTGTTATTCCTTGGGCTGATACACCTCCACCCTGTTATTAAAGGTATCGGCAATCAGTATCCTGCCTTTCGGGTCAACTGATATATCCCTGGGGTACTGAAACCATCCCGCTGACAGGCCAAGGCCCCCAAATTCGAATAGATAGTTACCGGCCTTGTCATACACGGAAACAGTATGCCGCATATAATCCACCACATAGATAGTTCCATTTCGATTATCTACACCGACAGCCATCGGACGGCTCAGCTTGCCTGTGCTACCCCCTTTCCGGCCAAACTTAAAAAGAAACTTCCTGTTTTTATCATAGACATATATATGACCCATTTCCGCGCTGACAAGATATATCCTGCCTGCCTTATCCAGGGTCACATCGTTTAATTCCACCTTTCTCCCCTCTTCTTCAGGTGATATTATCTCCAGGAGACGGCCTTGATTATTTAGAACCAGAACACCTGGGAAATAGGAACCTGCTACATAGATATTGCCGGCTTTATCCATGGCCAGACGATACGGCTTAAAGGAGCCGGATCCCTCAAAACCCTTCAGGTAAATATCACGCACCCACTTAAGACATGCGTTGAAAACAGAAATTCTGTGTCTGGGGTTATCTTTTGTGGCAGACTGAACAACGTAAAGATTACCTTCAGCATCCAGAGTCAATCCCTGTGGTGATTCAATGCCGTCTCTTTTATCAAGGGTAAAGAGGGGGAAGAAATCCGATGTATATATGATAATCCTGCTTTTTCCATCAATAACATAAACCTCACTACTAATCGGATCCACCCACACAAAGGAAGGGAAAAACAACCTGTCTTCTTCTCCTTCCACTATGCTGTATGCATGAATTACAGGAACATCCTGCAACTGGGCCTCTACCTTACGCTGGACGAGAAGAAAGGGCATTACAAAGGAAATAATTATAACAAGGATACGGAACATAAACCTCCTGAATCAAACCTCAATCATACAATAAGATATGGCATCGACATAATAAAGTTTTTAGGACCTCCCCCCCCTGCTGCCACCTCTCTCAATATCAGGGCATCCATAAAAAACATGGGTATCGTGAGATACCCAATGTTTTTTAAATCCAGCCGTTAGCCTGAAAACTGCACTTCAATTATGTTTAGTAAGCATCTTTCTGTGTATGACACCTCAAACAACCTTTACCGGAAAGCAGATGGGTCTGATAGCTGAACCTCAGACTATCGGGATAAGGAGAACCATGGGGCCTGTGGCAGGAGAGACAGATGACCCTGTCAGTGCCGGCGGTAACAGTCCCTATGGCTCCAGTCAACCCGTTTGTCAGTGATGCAGCCGGCCTTCCAACCGGCGTCTCATCACTATACGTAGTTGATACGGAAGCAAACTCACCTGAATTCGGTATTACCACATCCGTCGGGTGTCTGAGCCACGGTGATGCAGAACCGATACCGCTGCTGCCCCCCAAATGAAACGTCGAATGACATTCAGAACACAGCTCACTTATTGTGCCCTTCATATTTGCCCATGAGGCCGTTGTACCCCTGTTGACATAGTCTTCAGCCAGATACTCGTTGTGGTCCGTAGCACTCACCGTATTTTGCCAGTCACTATCCTCTGCACCCTTTATCTTGTAGAGGAACCTGTAACTGGTAGCCACACTGGTCCCCTGCCCGGTCAGTGTAAAACCGGGGCCGTACTTGAGGATCGAGTCATCACCGTGATGTCCCCCGCTGACCGCGGCCCACTGATCAGAAAAATTCCTGTTGCCGTGGCAGCCGTTAGACCCTGCACAGACCAGACGGCTGGCAGTATTAAACCCTGTTGTTGAGGGATCATAGGCGCTGTTATATCCAGGCGGCGTATTGCCGAGTGTGACATCTGCCGAGATTATACCCTGCACATTATGACCATAGGCGTCCCCGTTGTTCACAACATACTTAAAATTCCCTCCTGCAAGGTCCGTAGGGTCTGAATGGTAAACCTGGGGTATGGAGTTGACGATATTACTGGAGGTGTTCTGTGCATGACAGCCAACACAATTACCCCGAAGCAACTTCCCGTTAGGAGTAGCGGAACCGTCATACGTCATCGGAGAACCATCCTGACTATTGTGCATGGTGTGACAGTTTGAACAGATGCCGGATACTTTGGCATCAGCATAAGAATAAACAAGAACTGCAGACAGAGATACTAAAAGCATTGTCATCAGTGCTTTTTTCATCTATACTTTACCTCCCTTATTTGTTCCGGGGTCTGCTCATCAAGGCACAACACCAGTGAAATAGAAAGATGCCGGCTATGTCTCCTGAACGACCCTCTGTAATTTAAAGCTGACACGGACACCTCCCCGTCCCCGTGTATTATTAGCTTGTTTTAGTATGAAATGTTGCAATAATTGAGCCAAAATAGTCAAAAAACGCAGAAGAGGGAACACACCTGATATTACTCTTCATACCTGACAAAAACAATATAACATACATAAGGTTTTTTTTCAAGCTCTTTTTTCCTGCCTGCCTGTCAAGCTTTGTTTCAAGCCCTTCTATCTTCAGTTAACATTAAGTAGAGTCTGCGTATAAAGTCGAACGGTTGTCATTTTTCTGTACCTGGAAGCTATCGTCCCTTTCGCGTGTGGCACGTAAGGCATCCATCACCGCGGTCCAACATACTATTGGTGTAGTCCCACCTCAACATATCCTGGTAGGGACTGGCATGTGCCCTGTGACATGAGGGACACATGATTATACTATCCATATCCACAATACTCTCTCTACCGGTAGGATTCTTATAGGCAACAGGCGCCTGCAGGCTATAGGTGGTATAGGCCTGGAACTCGGAACCTGCATAGCCACCGTGTACACTGCTGAATGCAATGTCAGTAGGGTGCCTGAGCCAGACAGTGTCACCAACCGCTGTCTCACCACCAAGATTCGGATTTGGATGAAACCTGGTATGACATTCACCACAGAGGTAGCTTATGGTATCCATAGTACTGTAACTGGTATCACCCTTGTAGCCGTTATGGTCATCGGTGGTGGCCTGATATTCCCAGTTCTTATGCTCCTTGCCTTTTATCCCGTAAAGAAAGCGGTAACTCCTGCCTACAGTTGAACCGTCGATCACACTGTCATCCGTGTGATGTGCCCCGTAAATGGACTTATAAGGGTTTTCTATGGTCCTGTTTCCGTGGCAACCCCACGTGCCGGCACAGGTAAGCTGCTGTTGCTGTGGCCAGTACGCAGGCCCGGTACCTCCCGGAATTACAACGTTTCCCATAAAGCCCGGCGGTACATCCATGGGGGGTTGCTCCTGAAGTGAAATCCCCAACACGTTGTGCCCCTTCGAATAATCAGGGTTAAAGTCATCCGATACATAATAAAAGTTTCCACCGGCAAGGTCTCCGTTATCCATGTGATGGATTACCTGAGGGATCCTTGTCTTCCCAATAATTATAATATTCCTGGTACCGGAAGGATCCTGAGCATGACAGCCGAGACACCCACCCTTTGTCAGGACAGGATAGGGTTTAACGGCATGCATGCTATGGCAATTCTTGCACTTCCCCTTTACCCTGGCATCAATGTTTGAGGGAAAAGAGAGGATAAGGAGCACAGAGCACAGAGCACAGAACACAGAACACAGAGTATGGAAATCCTTCCACTTAACACCTCGCTCCCCGTCCTTTGCTCTCAGCCCTTTGCCCATTGCTATTCGCCCTTGCCCGTATGACATATTAAACAACCGCCGCTGCCTTCTTCTCCGGCCACAATGGAATCATAATCCCACCTCAGCATAAACTCATTAGGGCTCCCGTGTGCCACATGGCATGAAAGGCACATGACAATGTCTGTACCGGGCCTCACCTCATCACTGGAAACGGCAGGGACTTCCGGCCTCGCCACAGGTGCATCAAGACTGTAAATCCTTACATCAGGTTTATCGGGTGGAGGCGGCACATCGGGGTTATACTTCAGATATTCCCCCCTTTTCGGAAGGACAATACCTGTGGGATGCCTGAACCAGGGACTTGCCCTGCCGATCTTATCCCTACGGTAAAGGCCACTATGGCAATCGGCGCAGAAGCGGTTGATTGAGGGTGTATATTCATTATGTTTCTTTGAAGAAGCACTGTAGCCCCAATCCTTATCCTCCAGCCCGGTAACCCCCTTTACTTTAGCGGTTCTTTTCAGAAACCGGTAACTCCTGGCCGTGGTGCTGCCGTCAACAGGAAAATCGTTTGAATGATGAGCCCCCAGAATAGCAGCAAAGGGATTTTCAATATTCCTGTCACCATGACAGCCATTGGAGCCTGCACAAGCCAGGGGCTTTTTATCATTGAATCCAATAGTGGAGGGATCGGAAGACCTGTCATACCCCGGAGGCATAAAACCGTTTTTTGCATCCGGTGAGGCAATACCATCAACATTATGCCCTCTCCTGTCACCAAAAACCTTAACATAATAAAAATTGCCGCCTGACAAAGGCCTGTCCGGTTTTACCCTGCTGTAGACAACAGGCACCCTGGCACCACCCAGCATTTTTATGGTATTACTGTCGGCATTTGAGTGACAACTTACACACATGGAGTTCTGAAGGACATACCTTAACGGTTTACCGGGAGCCGCTGCCTTCATCATTCCGGGATAGAGACTATGGCAGACATCGCAATCCCCTACGACCACGGCCTCACCGCCTCCTGGAGACAGGAGGACTGTCAGCATGCAGAGAAAGGCAAAGACTGTTAAAAAGACTATCTGTTTTTTCATAGTCACTATTCGGTTTGAATTATGCTTTTTAAACCATCATGTAAAAGTAATACACAAAAAAACAGCAAAAACAATGCCAACATCATAGTGTTGTGCACAACCGGAGTTCTCTCTTATTACTTTTTGCTTTTCACAGGCCTTTCATGTCCCTTTTTAAACCCATGACAATTTGGGCAGAGCTCAAAAGTACTTTTGGCAGGGTACCTGAAGAGGTGTATATAATCAGAGCTGTGCTGGTTATGACAGCTCGCGCATGTAAGCTCTCCATACCTGGCCTTCGGGTCTTTTCTGCCCCTGATCGGATGCCCTGCCTGAGTAAAGGTACCTGCCGCATGGGGCGCCTTACCAATACCCGGATGACACTGAAGGCAAAGATCGGTTATCGGAAGGTCCAGCAGTGCAACGTGCGAAGAACCATGAATATTATGACATAGCGTACACATACCTGCCGATACCGGAGGATGCTTGTACTTCCTGGTGAAATCCGAATTGTCATGGCATTTAAAACAGAGTTCCGGTGGCTTGGCAACAAGAAGCTTCTTCACATCACCCTGATGAGGCTCGTGACAGAACAGACACATGCCCGCTGAAACAGGATAATGATTATATTTTCCCTTAAACTCAGCCCGGATATGGCACTTAAAACACAAATCGGGAACGTCTGCCAATAACAATTTCTCCGAGGCTGAGGCATGAGGGTTATGACAGCTCAGGCATAACCCTTTCAGTACAGGAGCATGGTGTTTCTTCTTTGCATCCGATATGTACTTATCTTTAACGTGACACATAAAACATAGCTTCGGCGGTTTTAAAATAAGAAGCTTTCCGTTGTCACTGCTGTGCGGGTCATGACATATTGTACACATACCTGCTGCCACCGGCGGATGAGTCGATTTGTTTTTGAATTTTGTCTTATCATGGCACTTGAAACAGAGATCAGGCACTGGAGCTCTCAGGATATCCTGATTATCCGTAGAATGGGGATTATGACATACTAAACACTCACCTTTTGCAACAGGAGGATGGACTACCTTTTTTGTAAACATGGCTTTATCGTGACAGGCCCAACAGACATCAACCCCCTCAGCAAACAGATATTTCGGGAACTCCGCCCCTTTCTGGTGAGCCTGGACATGGCAGGTTGTACATCCCATCTTAACAGCAGGATGTACAACCTTCTTTGCAACCTCGTCCTTATGGCATTTTTTACAATCAGTATATTTCTCTGCTGAGGAAATTAGCGGAACAAGAAAAATGATGACTATAATAGTGGTAAAAAGACTTATAGCGTGCTTATAGTTCATAAACTCCTAAGTATTAACCTACAGGCAATACCTGTTATAGTCAAAGGATAAAGACTACCTTCGCTCCTTAGCAAGCCAAGGGCTTTCCGTTATGCAGGGAGTGTAAGGGGAGAGGACAAATCACCATTATACCCCCTTTAAAACGGCTACCTTCTCTTTCTTTGCTCTTCCCGGCAGGATTCTCTACCGGTACATTTTTGTGAATACCATACCATCCGGTACAGTTCAGACCCTCAGATTTACCGGCAACATAAAGGACCGCAGGAACTAAAAGAAATAAAGTTTCTACAATAGCTATCTTCAAAAACATAGACTTAAATATATCCCCTCCTCCTGATCAAGTATTATAATATACATATTTTGCAAATTATACGAAAGACAGCTTTCATTCGTCAAGTCTATTCTCCCGGGACCGTCGATAATCCTGCCTTTAAAAAGCATTTCTATACCTCAAAAGCATCTATAATATGTTGAACCTGATAGATACCGTCCCTCAGGTATAACCCTATAACGTCAAACCTGCCGCTTGCCCCAAGCATCTTGTGAACCTTCAGATAATAGAGTGCAAGTTTCTTCAGCCTCTCCCGCTTACGCCATGTAACAGCCTCAGAGGGATATCCGTACAGGAGACTCTGCCGGGTCTTTACTTCAACAAAAACAAAAGTGTCTCCGTCCCTGGCCACTATATCTATCTCTCCGATAGGGGTTTGGTAATTGGATGCCAGGATCCCGTAGCCCTTCTTTTTGAGGTATTTCACGGCAAAAGCCTCTCCCTCCTTACCGGTTTGATTCCTCACTTATCCCCTTTCTGACCTTTACAGCCCTGCCGTGTGCCTCAAGACCCTCCAGATCCGACAGGGTCTCCACCACTGAAGAGAGCCTCTGGAACGACTGCCTGCTGAAACTCAAAAGGCTTGATCTCTTTACGAAATCATACACTCCGAGGGGGGAAAAGAATCTGGCGGTTCCACCTGTCGGGAGGGTATGGTTTGGGCCTGCTGCATAATCCCCAAGGGCTTCAGGGGTCCATTTCCCAAGGAATATTGCCCCTGCATTCTGAATCTGTGGCAGGAGTTTTTCGGGTTTTTCCGTCATAATCTCAAGATGCTCAGGGGCTATGAGATTGGCCACCCTGACTGCCTTTCCGAGCGTACGTGTTACAATTATTGCGCCAAAATTCTTCAGAGAGGCCTCGGCAATCTCCCTTCGTCCGAGGGTTTTAATCTGTCTCTTAACCTCTTCACTCACCCTGAGTGCAAGTCTTTCGGAAGAGGTGACAAGCACTGAGGAGGCAAGCTCATCATGTTCTGCCTGACTCAGGAGGTCTGAGGCCACAAACTCCGGAGGGGCAGTCCTGTCCGCAATAATAAGCACCTCGCTTGGCCCGGCAATCATATCGATATCCACCTCACCAAAGACCATCCGCTTGGCAGTGGCAACATAGACATTCCCGGGACCCACTATCTTGTCCACCTTTTTTATCGTCTCCGTCCCGCAGGCCATGGCAGCTATAGCCTGGGCACCTCCGACCCTGTAGACCTCCCTGACCCCTAAAAGGCTTATAGCAGCCATCACATAAGGATTGACCTCTCCCCCGGGAGTGGGAACACAGAGGGCCAGCTCCTTAACCCCGGCCACCTGGGCCGGAATCACATTCATCAGGACTGTTGAGGGATAGGATGCCTTGCCCCCGGGGACGTATATGCCAACACGCTGAATTGGACGGATAATCTGCCCCAGTATGGCTCCCCTTTCTCTGTATGACCATGACTCTTCTTTCTGCCTGAGATGAAAGTCCCTGATCCTCGTGGCAGCCACACTTAATACCTCAACCCCTTCAGGGTCCGCCTTCCTGGCAATTGCCTTTATCTCTCTGAGGCCTATCCTGAGGTTTTCTGTTTTAAGTCCGTCGAATCTCCCGGTATATTCCCTCACCGCCAGGTCTCCCCGCACCCTGACATCAGATACAATGCCCGTAACAGCACTTACAATCTCCTCACTCACGCCTCCGGCACGCTCTTTCAAAAGCAGCAGAAAACCTTCGAGCTCCTCTTCATTCCTGATGATCTTCATCTACCTTTTCTTCTCCATATCCTGATTTTTTTAATTTTCACCGAATCAATGAAACTACTATCACCATTAATCAACCGCTCAACTTTCAATATTACAGTTTAACTTTATCTGCTCTATAAGTCCTCTAATATCCATCCAGTACCTTTCTGTTTAGGATAAACCGCCTGAAAACGAAAAGACAAGGCATGGTAAAATTGATTTTTATCCCCTCTTCAAAATAAAATAAGAGACTGTTTCTCTTAGGGGGTTAAAATGAAGGTCACCTTTACTGATGATAAGGAAATCGTTGTACTCGAAAACGAGTCGCTTTATGATGCTTTCAAGCGACAGGAGGTCTATATAACTGCATCCTGCGGGGGCAAAGGCACATGCGGCAAGTGCAGGATCAGGATTGTCTCCGGAGACTACAAATGCAGGTCCTATGGAAAACTCTCCCACGAGGAGAGGGACAGGGACATAGTGCTTGCCTGCCAGACCTTTGCTGAGGGAGACCTCCTTGTTGATATACCGGTTGAGTCAAGGCTGTCGGTAGGTGACAGGATCGCCATCTCCAGATCAAAAGACCTCTTGGAACTTCTAAAGACATATAAGGCAGTAATATCACCCCTGATAACAAGAATTGCTCTCAGATTGCCTCCTCCGACAATTGATGACAATATAAGCGACCTTGAGAGGTTAAGGCGTGAGCTGGCTGCAAGCGGTATCGAGCTTCGCTATTCAAAGGATTTTGTCTCAGGAATGGCTGATGACCTGAGAAAATTCAACTGGGACATAACCCTCTGCTATCAGGATGATTCAGCAGAGGCGTTGTTTCTTGAACCCTCAGAAGTCAATGACACACGCTATGGAATTTCAGTTGATATCGGAACAACCACGGTTGTCCTTTACCTCATCGATATGGCGGATGGAGGCATCGTGGATGTGGCATCAACATATAACTCCCAGATGCGCTATGGTGATGATGTCATTACAAGGATAGTCCACGCCACTGAGGGCGGTGGGCTTAACGACCTCAGAAAGGCCGTCATTACAGACATCAACGACCTTATCTCCCCACTTACAGCAAGGCACGAAATAGAGTCCCGGCATATTGAATCTGTCGTGGTCTCCGGCAACACAACGATGATCCAGCTCTTCTGGGGATTCAATCCTGCCTACATAAGGGAAGCGCCTTACATACCTGTAGTAAATTATTTTCCTGTATGGAAGGCTTCCGAGGCAGGCATCAGGACAGGCAGGAACACGCCTGTGTATACAGTGCCGTGTGTGGCAAGTTATGTAGGTGGAGACATTGTTTCAGGTGTGATTGCCACAACAATGCATAGAAACCCCGAGATATCACTCTTTATGGACATCGGAACAAATGGGGAGATAGTGGTAGGCAATAACGAATGGATGATGACGGTTGCCTGTTCGGCCGGACCATGTTTTGAAGGCAGCGGGATAAAGTATGGCATGAGGGCCACTGACGGTGCTATCGAGTCAATAAGGATTGATCCTGAAACATTCGAGACTGAAATAAAGGTGATAGGTGACACAAAACCACTCGGTATATGCGGCTCGGGAATGATAGACGCTATCTCTGAAATGTTTCTGACAGGAATACTCGATCAGCGGGGCAAATTTGTCGGAGAGAGTGCGTCTTCAAGGGTCAGGGAGGGGGAGGACGGCACGGAATTTGTGATTCACCATAATGCCGAAGGTGGCATTGTACTTACAGAGGTAGATATAGAAAACATCATAAGGGCAAAGGCCGCCATCTATGCAGGCGTGTCCCTTCTGCTTAAGGAGGTCGGATTCACCCTTGATATGATCGAAAAAATCTATATAGCCGGAGGCTTTGGCAACTATCTCAATGTTGAAAGGGCAATACTGATAGGTATGTTGCCCGACATCCCGAAGGAGCGGTTCCACTTTATGGGAAACACCTCGGTTGCAGGGGCCTATCTGTGCCTTCTCTCAAAAGATATGCGCAGGGAGGCTGAAGACGTGGCCTCAAGGATGACCTACATAGAATTATCTGCAAAGGGAGGCTTTATGGACGAATTCATGTCAGCCATGTTCCTTCCACATACCGACATTGAACAGTTTCCAACCGTCCAGGCACTATTGGCAAACAAACAGGGTTGAGACGGGGCTATTGCAGACCTGTCAATCCCAACTTATTATCTTAAAAAAGTGTTCATATAAACGGGGCTGCCTGACAGGGTCCAGTTCCTCATCAAAGGCTATCCCTACGAAGTAAAGCTTTCCCATATTGGATAACCATACAATTCTGCCTTCTGCAGTATCGTTTTCCTTAATCCCTTTTACTGATATAAATGTAATTTCAATTGTTACAGGGGTACCCTTTTCTAAAGGAGCATAAGAATAAACTCCCATACCCGACTGTGAAATGCTTGCAACCATAGTTTCAATGGGCTGTGGGTTTTTGTCGTTTTTTACCTCAACAACCGCCGTTGCCAATATTGGATATCTATGATGTCTGCGGAGATTTTGGATCATTTCCCCATACTTTCAGGTTCTCCGGAACGGCCCTTCTTCTTTAAATTAAGGAGTTAACCCTTTCCGGAATTCAGAAGATCTCTTAACTCCTTGCCTGTCCTGAAATATACAACCTTTTTCCCCGGAACCTCAACAGACTGCCCTGTCTTGGGGTTTCTTGCCTTTCGCGGATTTCGGGTCTTGATTCTGAAATTACCGAACCCCCTCAACTCTACCTTTTCACCCTTGCCAATGGCCTCACTGAGGGTCTCAAAAAAAGTCTCAACTATTATCTCGGCCTGCTTAAGCGTAAACCCCTCCAGCCTCTCAGAGACTTTCTCAATAAGCTCAGACCTGGTCATAACCCCTCCTTGATTATTCAGATTTCGGTTTTAATAATACATGGTATATTTCAGGCTGACGGTGCCAAGAATTTCTTTAAACTCCTTCGGTATACGACTGGTTAGCAGATCAAATATTGATGATTTCTCTTTTTTTGACACCACATTGGGCTCACCTTTAATCCCTCCAAGGCTGGCAGCCTCCATAATGGCATCCTGGAGATCACCAAGGGCATCAACCAAACCCACTGCTTTTGCCTGTCTTCCTGTAAAGACGCGTCCATCAGCAATCTTCCTGACACGTTCGTAAGGAATTCCCCTACTCTCAGAGACAGCCCTGATAAACTGGTCATGGACATCATCAAGTACACCCTGCAGGATGGCCCTGTCCCCTTTACCTATTCCCCTGAAGACAGACGCCAGGTCCTTGTGTTTCCCACTCTTTATCACCTCTGTCCTGATTCCCAACTTATCCATAAGACCCTTAAAATTCGGTATCTCCATGATTACCCCGATTGACCCTGTAACGGTCCCGGGGTTGGCATATATTTTCGTTGCCGGAGCAGATAGGTAATACCCACCTGAAGCCGCCACAGACCCCATCGAGACGACAACGGGTTTCACCTTCACCAGCTTGCCCACCTCCTCATAGATCTCCTGAGATGGTCCAACGGCGCCTCCCGGGCTGTCTACTCTTAGAACTACAGCCTTTACACTTGAGTCTTTCATGTATTTCCGGAGTTGCTCGATGGTGCTTCCTGAAGAGACGATCGGGCCTTCTATCCTCACAAGAGCTATCTTCTCCCCTATCGGCATATACCTGCCGACAAAAGTCACAACCAGGCTCACAAGGATAGTAGCCAACAACAGTATCGCTAATATCACACAAAGTTTTTTCATTTGTCTCCATAAAGAGCGTCAGGATCCGGAATCAATTACTTAGCGATACCTGAGCTACTCATTCGTTTCATGTTTTAGCGTTTTCAGACTAAGTCCGATCTTTCGACCTTCCACCTCCACCTTGATAATCCTGACGACTATCTCATCCCCATCCTTATAAATCTCGTCGGGCTTTTTCCCGCCGGTATCAATCTCCGAGGAATAGATAAGGCCCTCCACCTCGCCTTCGAGCTCGACAAAGATGCCGAACTCAGTATGTCTCAGTACCTTGCATTTAACTTCGTCACCGAGCTGAAAGTCTGCAGGTATCTTCTCTTCCCAGGGGTCCGTGACAAGCTGTTTGAGACCAAGGGCCATCCTCTCTTTTTCCGGCTCCAGGCTCAGGATAACAGCTTCAATCATCTGTCCTTTACGCAGGATTTCAGATGGATGCCTGACATGCTTCGTCCATGACATATCAGATATATGAAGCAGGGCATCCACTCCCTCCGGCAATCCGATAAAGGCTCCAAATTCCGTCAGACTCCTTACCCTGCCATTTATACGCCGACCAACCTCATATCTCTCGGCAACGAGTTTCCAGGGCTTTGGCTTCAGCTGCTTGATTCCCAGAGAGACCCTCCTCTCCTTTGGATCAACCTTCAGTATCTGTGCATCTACAAAATCCCCGACCTCCATATAATTTGACGGATGCTTGGGTCTGGGAGACCAGTCGAGTTCAGACACATGCACCAGTCCCTCCACCCCGTCTTCAATCTCAACAAAGGCACCATAATCAGTAAGACTTACCACTTTGCCACTAACCACGCTGCCGACAGGATACTTCTCTTCGATATTAAGCCATGGGTCGGATCTTTTTTGTTTATATCCCAACGTAACCTTTTCTGTCTCAGGGGCAAAGTTGACCACCATAACCTCAACCTCCTGTCCAACATTAAAGACATCGGATGGATGTCTTATCCGTCCCCAGGATATGTCGGATATGTGAAGAAGGCCATCAATTCCTCCAAGGTCGACAAAAACACCATAATCAGTAATATTTTTGACAACTCCGGACAGGACGCTCTCAGGCTTGAGATTGGCAAGGGTCTTTTCCCTGAGCTTTAACCGCTCTTCCTCTAATATAACCCTCCTTGAAACAATCACGTTTGTCAACTTGCTGTTAAATTTCAGGACCCTGACCTCGATTTCCTGTCCGTTAAGGCTATCAGGATCTTTTAAAGGTTTCAGGTCTGCCTGGGAACCCGGCATAAAGGCCCTTATTCCCGAAATATCCACATTATAACCACCCTTGATTCTCTCTACGACTGTTCCCTCAACAGGGGTACCGTCTTCCTGCGCCTCCTCCAGTCGTTGCAAGGTCCTTATCTTCCTCGCCTTCTCTGGTGACAGTATTACGAGACCGTCAGCATCAATCCTTGATACATATACCTCTATCTCAGCTCCTTCGCAGAGTCCCCCCCTGTCCTTTTCTGCAAACTCCTCTATGGATATAAAACCCTCGGATTTATATCCGATATCAACAACCACACTGTCTGGTTTTATGGAAATAACCTTTCCTTTTAATATGGTCCCTTCAACAATATCAGGAATTGTTCCGGAGTAAAGTTCGTCAAGCTCCCTGTTATGAGTCTCCATTAGCAAAATAACCTCCTGTATAACCTAAGATTCCCGCCCTTTGGAAGTACATGCCAGCTCTCCAATGGCCTCTATTTTTTTTACTATATCATTTATTATCCAGTCAGGGGTAGAAGCCCCGGCGGTTATACCAATTTTTTCCACCCCATCAAACCACTCCGGACACAAATCGCCGGCTGTCTCAACATGGTATGTCTTTACCCCGCTATCATTACATAAAGTGACAAGCTGTTTTGTATTTGCACTGTTTTTTCCGCCAACAACGAGCATAAGGTCAACCTTCCTGGTCATATCCCCTGTCTCTCTCAACCTGAGGGCTGTCGAGTTACAAATGGTATTATATACTTTTACCTCTTTTACTGTCTTTATAACCTTGTCAAGCAATTTTTTCAAGGCTTCAACAGGCTGTGTGGTCTGAACAACAACGCCGACACGTGAATTAAGTATGGGCATTTCGTCGGCGTCTCTCACAACAATGGCACTCTCACCGGCATAACTTAGAATTCCTTTTACTTCAGGGTGGTCCTTATCACCGAGAATAAGCACCTGATAGCCTTCTTCCCTGAGAAGTTTAGCATATTGCTGCGCCTTTTTTACAAACGGACAGGTGGCATCAATAAGCTCAAATCTTCCATCAGTGAGTCCTTTGTAAATATCAGAAGGGATACCATGAGTCCGTACTATGAGTATATCCACATCATCTGAAACTTTATTCAGTGGCCGCACACCGGCCTGACGTAGTTTCTCCACAACCTGGGGATTGTGGATTATGGGGCCAAGCGTAGCAACCCTCTTTGCAGACCTTTCAGCTGTTCTGAATGCTATATTAACAGCCCTTTTCACGCCAAAACAAAAACCGGCTCCTTTTGCAATATATATATCCATAACAAAACCCTTGGTTATAAATTTGAGTTACGCATTGTGGGTTCCGGCTTAAGTTCCCTGATTTTATCCATAATCTCATCAGTTATCCGTTGCTGAAAACCCTTGCTTGTTTCCGCACCTCTATCTTCAATGGGGACTCCGAAGGTCACCCTCACTCTCGTTGGTTTTAAAAATCCCGACCCTGCAGGCAAGGCCCTTTCCGTACCCTCAATCAATGCCGGAACAACCTTTGCGTGACTCATGGCTGCAACCATGGCAACCCCTCTCTTTCCTCCTCCAACGTCTCCCTCTTTACTCCTTCTGCCCTCCGGAAACATCACAAGGACTTTACCTTCTTTCAGTTGCCTCACAGCCTCCTTTATTGCAGAAGGTCTGACCCTGTCCTTATCAACAGGAATGGAAAGACGTCTCACAAACCATCCGATTACAGGTACATGAAAAAGACTGCTCTTTGCCATGAAGACCGCCCTCCTCCTTATACATGCACCGATAAGTGGGGGGTCGAGATAGCTCAGATGATTTGCAGCGATTATAACTCCCCCCTCGGCAGGTATATTCTCTATCCCCCTGACCTCACAACAAAACAATAATTTATAAACTATCTTTAAGACAGCTCTTAATATCCAGTACATAACAGGTTACAGACAGGTAACGGACTTTAGATTCATCACCCGTTACCTATAAGGAACTCTAACATCTTTTTAATGGTCTCTTCAATCCCCATGGATGTGGTATCAATATAAACTGCGTCCCGGGCCTGTCGCAGGGGAGCCAGCTCCCGGCAGGAATCCCTCTCATCTCTCTGCTGCACATCCTTCAGTGCCTCCTCCATTGTAACAACTATCCCCTTTTGCACTAACTGAAGGTACCTTCTCCTTGCCCTCTCCTGTTGGGAGGCGTCAAGAAAAAACTTCATCCAGGCCTCTGGGAAGACAACGGTCCCCATGTCCCTGCCTTCAACAACTGTATCGTATTTTTCGGGATAAGCCCGCTGTATAGCAAAAAGGAACTCTCTTACAGGTCTCCTTGCAGAAAAGACCGATGAGTAATGCCCTATCTCAGGGGTCCTGATAGCCTCCGACACATCCTCTCCATTTATAAAAACCCTGCCTTCAGAGAAACCTGTATCCAGACCCTTCAGAAGCCGGGTTAACGTCTCACCAGTAACATCTTCGCTGACTCCATACCGTCTCAGATAGAGGGCAACCGCCCTGTAAAGTGCCCCGGTATCAAGATACTGAAACCCCAGACTGTCTGCCAGCAGCCTGGCAACAGTACTCTTACCGGCCCCTGATGGGCCATCTATTGTTATAATCCGTTTCTTAGTCATCTATAATCAGGCGGTTTGTGAAATCATGACTCTTAAGACTTACGGTAAACAAGGAAGAGCTCAAGTCTATCACCCCGTAAGCTCCAGAATCCGGTCATAAAAGCCCGGAAATGATATATCAACAGCCGCTACACCTTGCACCGTAGTACAGCCCTCTGCCACGAGTGCAGCCACTGAGAGGGCCATTGCCACGCGATGGTCGTTATGAGCCTCCAGGGTCGTACCTCTCAGATTCACGGGACCGCTGATCTCCAGCCCGTCAGGGTATTCAGTTACATTAACACCCATCTTTCTCAGTTCAGAGGCCATAGCGGCAATCCTGTCGGATTCCTTTACCCTGAGTTCTCCGGCTCCCCTGATGGTTGTCGTCCCATCAGCCCTGGAGGCAAGCACACAGAAGACCGGAAACTCATCAATCATTGCAGGGACCTCCTCCGGAACAATCTCCGTTGCAACAAGCCTCTTCGCATATCTGCAAAGAATATCTGCAACCATCTCTCCCGAGACAATCCGTCTATCTATAATCTCCAGATCCGCCCCCATCCTCTTCATGATATCAAACAGACCTCTACGGGTTGGGTTGATGCCGACGTTTCTTATTATTATCTCCGAATCCTTTATAATTGCCGCTGCCACCATAAAAAAGGCTGATGATGAAAAATCGCCCGGGACTGTAATCTCAAAAGGTGTAAGGTCATTCCCCCCGGATATTATAATCCTGAGCCCCTCAACCCTGAGACCTGCTCCGATAGCAGGCAGCATCCGCTCTGTATGATCCCTGGACTTCCGGGGTTCCTCCACAACCGTCTCACCCTCGGCATACAGGGCGGCAAGTAGAACAGCAGATTTTACCTGGGCCGAGGCAACGGGACTCTTGTAATGGATTCCTGTCAGTCCCCCGCCCTTTACAGCAATCGGTGCAAGCGTATCCCCTGTCCTTCCATACAGACCGGCACCCATCATCCTCAGCGGCTCTATAATCCTTTTCATCGGCCTCTGCCTGAGGGAACCATCCCCTGTCAGCACGGAGAAGAAAGGCTGTCCCGACAGAAGACCCGCAAGCAACCTCATGGTGGTACCGGAGTTACCGCAATTTATCACATCCTCCGGCTCCCTGAGACCATGAAGGCCCTTTCCATAAACCTCGACTGTCTCCCCGGAATCCCTTATTTCCATGCCAAGCGAACTCATGGCATCAAGGGTTCTCAACGGGTCATCAGCCCTCAGCAGATTACGGATAATGCTTTTGCCCTTTGCAATGGATGCAAAAATCAGAGCCCTGTGAGAGATGGATTTATCGGGAGGCGGTATGACCTCACCCCTCAGGGGGCCTGACCTTAAAAGTTTAATACTGTCAACCATTTACACCTTATCGCCTGATTTTGGGTTATTGGTTATTTGAGGTAAAATTACATATATTTAAGTCGTTGCTTCTGTTTTTTCCGTATAACTGCAAACTTATAACGAATAACGCCTTATAAAAGTTTGCCCCTCAGTCTCTGCGCCTTCTCAAACAGGGCTTCCAGACCTTCAGAGTCATTCCTCTTCAGCACATCGACCATACCGGAGAGACTCTCCTGAAACCTTTGCACAAGGTCAAGAAGGTTCTCTTTATTTTTAAAACAGATATCCCTCCAGAGCTCGGGCGAACTGAGGGCCACCCTGGTGGTATCCTTAAACCCCTTACCCGCATAATGAATATACTCCGGATTAACATCACTTACCGTATTGACAAGGGCATAGGCGATGAGGTGGGGAAGATGACTGACAAGGGCAAAGACCAGGTCATGCTCTTCGGGAGAGAGGAAGCAGACCTCGGCTCCAATCGCGGTCCAGAGTTCTGTAATCTTCCTGACCGCCTCTTCAGATGTATGCCCTGTAGGGGTTATAATACATTTTGCCCCGGCAAAGAGATCTTCAGTAGCGGCATCAATACCCGAACGGTCAGAGCCTGCAATAGGATGCCCGCCAACAAATGTGACACCATCTGGCATCAGCCCTTCCATCTCCCTTGCGAGTCTCCCCTTAACACTCCCCACATCCGTAACAATCGCCCCTTTTTTGAGAAAAGGCACTGCCTCTTCAATCACTGTCTTAAAACATCCAACAGGGGTGGCAAGCACCACAAGGTCGGCACCTTCCACTATCTCGGAATGCCTGAGGCTGTATGAGTCAATTACACCCTGCTGTATTGCCTTTTTAAGGTTGCTCTCTTTGCGGCCTGACCCCTTGATTCCGGCAGCAAGACCATATTTCCTGAGGGCAAGGGCAAGGGAGGACCCTATAAGCCCGACCCCTATGATTGCAACCTTGTTGAATTTGATCATTTCTGCATCCTCAGACTGTCCTGCCCATGGCCCCGGCAATAAGCCCTATTTCATCCATCAACTGTTTGAACACATCCGGTCTGAGTGATTGCTCACCATCAGAGAGGGCCTCCTCCGGATTGGTATGCACCTCTATTACAAGCCCGTCAGCTCCTGCTGCTATAGCTGCCCTTGCCATTGGGATAACAAGTCCCCACTTACCCACACCATGGCTCGGATCAACCATCACCGGCAGGTGCGTAAGATGCTTCAGCACCGGGATTGCTGAAAGGTCAAGGGTGTTTCTGGTTGCTGTCTCAAAGGTTCTGATCCCCCTCTCACAGAGGATAACATCAAGATTACCCCTGGACATTATATATTCCGCCGCCATCAGCCATTCCTTTATCGTGGCTGAAAGACCCCTTTTAAGAAGCACGGGCTTCTTCATCTCTCCAACCTCTAAAAGGAGTCTGAAGTTCTGCATATTCCTGGCCCCGATCTGGATAATATCAGAGTACCTGGCAACCACCTCTATATCCCTTGGGTCCATAAGCTCCGTAACCACCGGCAGACCCGTAGCCTCTCTGGCCTCGGCAAGTATCTGGAGACCCTCTTCGCCAAGGCCCTGGAATGTATATGGCGAGGTCCTTGGTTTAAATGCACCACCACGTATAAAGGTAGCACCTGATTCCTTTACCTTTTTAGCTATATTGACAAAAATGGGCTTCTTCTCTACTGCACAGGGGCCAGCCATAACATGAATTCTGTTGCCGCCGATAACATTCCCCTTAATATCAATAAGGGTGTCTTCCTTTTTGAAATCCCTGCTTGCAAGCTTGTAGGGCTTAAGAATTCTCATTACAGTCTCAACACAGTCAATTGCCCTTATTGCATTCTCTTCATCCTCTGAGACCTTTGACGTATCGCCGATTACACCAATGATCGTCCTCTCCGTACCACTTGATATATTGGCCTTAAGTCCTTTCCCGGCAAGCTTTTTGATGATATGCCTTATATCTTCTTCTGTTGCAGAAGGGGTCAACACTATAATGTCCATATGATCCTCCTTTTCGTTTTCTGATATCAAATTAAATCTCTGTTTATAAATAACAGTCATTTGTCATTCCCGCAATCCCGAACGCTTTCGGGGAACGACAGGAAAACGACAACCGTTCGACTTTATACCCGGACTCTATTTACAGCTCGGTACTCAGGATATCAAGATTCTACCGATAACAGCCCCAAGGACCTCAACAAGTAACCTGTTTTCTTCAGGAAGGCCTATGGTTATCCGTACTGCGGCAGCTCCTATGGGCCGGATGATTACCCCCCTCTTCAACAGGTGACTATATAGCTCTACTGCAACAGGACTGTCAAATGTCATATATATAAAATTTGCCTCTGTGGCAACAAAATCCAGACCGAGTCTCCGGAACTCCTTATATAAATATGCCTTGCCCTCTTCATTCAGGGCAATTGACCTCTCTACATGTCCGTCATCTTCCACAGAGGCAAGGGCGGCAGCCTGGGCAACGGTACTGGTATTAAAAGGCTCCCGCACCTTGTTCATCTCTCTTACAATCTCCTCCCGGGAAATACCGTATCCTATTCTGAGACCCGCAAGGCCGTAGACTTTTGAAAACGTCCTCAGTATAAGGATGTCCCGTTCTGCCTTCAGATACTCCATGGCGTCTGGGTACCTGCCGTCACGTACATACTCCCTGTATGCCTCATCAACAATCACCAGGACACCGTCGGGCACCCTCTGCATAAATTCATCAAACTCGTCGGTATGGTTTATTGTACCCGTCGGGTTATTCGGGTTTGCAACAAAGATAATCCTTGTCCTCTCTGTAATTTCCCCTGCCATGGCATACAGGTCATGTCTCCACTCTTTCAGCGGGACCTGTACGGCCTTTGCACCAACCGACTGAACAGCCAGGGGATAAACCACAAACGACGGCACACCCATTATTGCCTCATCTCCGGCAGTCATAAAGGTCCTGACAGCAATATCTATCAGTTCATTTGAACCATTGCCGGTGATAAGCCTTTCCTGATTTACAGCTAAACTTTCTGACAACACATTTTTAAGGTAAAAACCGCTGCCGTCAGGATAGCGGTTAAGTCCTCTAATCACTTTATATACGGCCTCTACAGCCTTTGGAGACGGACCTAACGGATTTTCATTAGATGCAAGTTTAACCACATCCTCTATTCCGAGTTCCCTCTGAAGTTCCTCTATCGGTTTTCCAGGCACATAGGGCTTGATAGACTGTATGTACTCAGGAGGTCTGATCATGCCTGAATATTAACATCATTCCTGTCGGTACGCTGATACGAACCGAGGACCTTCAGAAAGATGCAATCCTTTTCTATCTCTTTAAGGGCTTTTTTTACCTTCTTGTCCTGGGCATGACCATCCATATCGATAAAGAATATATACTCCCAGGCCTTTCTCTTTGATGGACGGGACTCTATCTTTGTCAGATTCATCCCGGCCTTTTTAAACGGAGTAAGCACCTCGTAGAGGGCCCCCGGCCTGTCCTTGATTGATAACATTACAGAGGTCTTGTCTTTTCCTGTGGGCGGGGGAAACTCTTTTGATACAACAAGAAACCTGGTATAGTTGTTCCTGTTGTCTTCAATATGTCTTTCAACAAACCTCAGGTCATATATCTTTGCAGCCAGTTCACTCGCAATAGCCGCTCCTTCTTCATCCCTTGAGGCCAGTTCAGCTGCCTTTGCAGTGCTTGTTGCATCAATAATGGTAATGTGCGGCAGGTTCCTCTCTATCCATCGTCTGCACTGCGCTATGGCCTGGGGATGAGAGTAAATCTTTTTAATCTCCCTGATATCTCCTGATACCGAAAGAAGATTATGGTTTATCTCCAACATTATCTCTGCAGCTATCTTGAGGTCAAAATCCATGAACATGTCGAGGGTATAACTTATGACCCCCTCATTGGAGTTTTCAATAGGGACAGCACCATACGCCTCCTTGCCCTCCTGCACACCCTCAAATACATCCTTTATGCTATCGACGGGAATGAACTGCGCTGATGAACCAAAGTGTCTAAGTGCAGCGAGATGCGTAAATGTAGCAAGGGGACCGAGACAGGCCACCTTAAGGGGTTCCTCAAGGGATAAAGAGGCTGAAAGAATCTCCCTGAAGATTACCCTGAGTGCATCATTCGGAAACGGACCGGGATTCATGCCCTGCAGACGCTCAAGTATCTGTCTCTCCCTCTCCGGAGAGTAGAACCCCAGCCGGGTATCCCTCTTCACACTGGCCACCTCAAGGACCACCCTTGCCCTCTTGTTCAGGAGATTCAGTATCTCCTCATCTATGCTGTCAATAGATACCCTTAATTTTTCAAGCTTTTCCATCCTGACTCCCCGCCTTGGCAATGATTTAACAGTTTATGTATATAAAGTCTGACTCTAACAGATTTTCCCGGATTTTTTCAAGCAATTATCACGATTTTTCAGCATTCCTCTATTGAAAACCAAATCCAGCCCGCTACAGGAAGCTTCAAGGTTTATTTTTGGGCTCCCTGTTCCACAAGGGATTAAAGTTACCTTCCCGCTGTCCGATAAGATATAAAATGTGGTATTACTTAAAGGAGGTAACCTGTGTTGAGTCCGGAATTAATACTCAAAGAGTGCAGCTTGCCGGCCATGCCCCAGGTGGCGGCAAAGATATTGAGACTTGCAAGTGACCCTGCCTCAAGGGTAGATGAGGTTCAGCATGTCATATTTGCGGATCCTGCCCTTACTTCAAGAATACTGATGATAGCAAACTCTGCATATTATGGACTCCGTCGTAAAGTTGACACTGTATCGGATGCACTTTTTGTCCTCGGGTTTGAGGCAGTTAAAAATCTCTCCATCGCTGTTGCCACCAAAGAGATCTACAATATACACGGCATAATAGAACAAAAACTCTGGGAACATGCCATGGGGGTTTCAATAGCGGCAGGTCTTGTGGGTGGAAAACAGAAGGTCTTCAAGCTCCCTGTCGAGGAATACATTGTGGCAGGACTCTTGCATGACATAGGCAAGACTGTAATGAACCAGAGTCAGCCACAGAGGTATGCAATGGTTGTAGAAAGGGTATATGATGAACGGACCTCCTTCCGTACAATGGAAAAAGAGATGTTCGGGTTTACACATTCCGAAGTCGGGGCACTCCTCTTTCAACAATGGGGACTACCGCCTGAATTAATTGAAATGGTAGCCAAACACAACAACTGTCATGAAATTGACGGCACTCACGAGGCTGAAGGACTCTGCCAGGTCGTAAGCTTTGCTGATTGTCTGTGTCTGAGACTTGGCGTGGGGTATCGTGGCCCAATGCCTGAATTGTGCCCTGATGATTCCGTAAAGGCAGAAGCCCTAAGATTGACCCCGGAAGATGTTGAAGAGGTAACTGAAAGCTTTAAGCAGAAATATATTGAGGAAAAGTTGTCTTTTATGGTATAGACAATGCCAGTGGAAGGAATAAATAAAGTAAACGAAACACCTGTGGTCAGGGAACGTCCTGAGATAACTTCCCCAAAAGACAAGAAGCGGAAAAAGAAAAAAGACAAAGGTAAGAAGAAGAAAAGAAAAGGCATCGTGGATATAATGGCTTAGACGCCGGTTACCGGCAGATTCAGGAGGTGTAACCAATGATTAAAGGGATTCTCAAGCAACGCAAAAAAACCGGAAAGGTAAAGGAGGCAGACAGGCTGCTGCAACTCGAACTCTCCGAGATTGAAGAGCTTTCATCTCTTCTCATGAGCCGTGTAGATAAAAGGGTTCGGGCATTGAGTGAGGTTGAACAGAGATTGGATGAAAAGATTGAAATTCTCGAGAACCTGTTAATCCAGGCAGAAAACATATTACAGGAACCTGTAAGCACACTGGATTACCGTTACAAAGAGGTAATATTGCTATCCCGCAAGGGACTGAAAATTGAAGAGATAGCAAGCCTCCTTGACATTCCCGGTGGAGAGGTTGAATTTATCATCAACATGAACGCCTGAGAGGAGGGGGGGAAACTTTTTCCCTCCTCAGGACAAAAAATTGCCGCCGTTATTCACCTGCCGACCCAGCCCCTGATCGGCAGCCCGCCCTGATACCCGGATCGTGTCTCAATTGTCACCTTGAAGCTGTTTCAGGATCTAAATGAAACGCAACCTGTTGAAAACACGGGATTTCTGCAGTGAATTCAGAATAACATCATATGCGTTTTTTCAGGATTGTGACACGGCCCGACTGCCTGCAGTCCTCAGGATATTTGGTTTATCTCAACAACTCAGATGATTGGCATAGCTCTTGCTTTAATAAAACCCGTCATGTACAAAGGCATCTACATAGCGGCATCAGGCGCCATACTCAAGGAGGCAGAACTCTCACTAACTGCACGCAATATCGCCAATGCATCAACTCCCGGCTACAAAAAAGAACGCACATCTTTCAGCTCCTACCTCCTGCCTTTTGCTGAAAATATCTCCAATCCTGAACGCGTCATGGTAGAAAAGGGGAAGACCCTCACTGATTTTTCAGCCGGAGACTTCATTAAAACCGGCAACCCCCTTGACGTTGCCATTGAGGGTGACGGGTTTTTTGTACTTGAAGGTGAGAAGTACACAAGGAGGGGGGATTTCAGGCTTGATGAAAAGGGCAACCTCATAAACATTGATGGACTTAAGGTGATGGGAGTGGATGATACCCCGCTTCAGCTCCCACAGGGCAGGGTGGAAATAGGCTCCGGGGGTAACATCATGGTTAATGGTACAACAGCAGGAAGGCTCAAAATTGTTGACTTCCCCCAGCCCTATAATCTCATTCAGGCAGGAGACGCCACATACCTTGCCCCCGCGGAGCTAAAGCCTGTTGAGTCGTCTTCAAGTGTCTCGTCAGGTGTGATCGAGGGCTCCAATGTAAATGTGATAAAGGAGATGGTCGGAATGATAAGGACAACAAGGGAATTTGAGGCTTACCAGAAAATGATACAGGCCTTTGACTCCGCAACATCAAAGGCACTAAATGAGATAGGGAGGATATAACCATGATGAGGTCACTTTTTATTGCGGCAACAGGCATGGAAGCCCAGAAACTGAACATTGATGTTATAGCCAACAATCTTGCAAATGTAAATACAACCGGATACAAACGGAGCAGGGCTGATTTTCAGGAACTGATGTATGAGGAGATAAAAACCCCGGGGGCGGCTTCTGCCGATAGCACACAGTTTCCCTCAGGCATACAGATCGGGCTCGGCGTCAGACCGGTAGCTGTTCAGAAGATATTTGAGCAGGGAGACTTCAAATCCACAGGGAATCCCCTTGATATGGTAATAGAAGGAGAAGGCTTTTTTCAGATCGTAGAACCGGATGGCGAGATTGCCTATACAAGGTCCGGAGCATTCAAACTGGATAGCGAGGGCAGAATTGTAACATCTGAAGGATACCCCATGGAACCCGAGATAACCATCCCCTCGGATACAACCCAGATAACCATAAGCTCGGACGGAAGGATAAATGCAACAGAGCCCGGCAGTGCTGTTCCCACCGAGGCAGGACAGATTGAGCTTGCCAGATTCTCCAACCCGGGCGGTCTGAAAGCAATTGGAAAGAATCTCTTTGAAGAGACCGCTTCATCAGGCGTGCCGACCACCGACACCCCGGGTGGCACTGAAGGCACGGGGACAATACAACAGGGGTTTATTGAACTCAGCAATGTAAATATTGTAGACGAGATGGTCCAGATGATTGTAAGCCAGAGGGCCTATGAGATCAACTCCAAGGTAGTAAAGGCTGCGGATGACATGTTGCAGATAGCAGATAATCTGAGAAGGTAAGGTCAATTTAATGATAATATCCCTCTTGATAGCCTTAGCAGTTGTCTCCGGATGGACTCCTGAAGCCGTTATTCAGGACTATCTCATAAATAATTATCCATGGCCGGAGATTCAGGTACAAAAGCTTGTTGCAGAAGAGCCCCTGCCTCAGAGCAGACCGGTTGAGATCATAACTGAAAGGGGCCCCCTCGGCAGGGCATCTTTCATCTTCCGGTTCCCTGATAACAGGGAAGTGCGAATAAAGGCATACATAACGGCAAGGGAACAGGTTGTAAGGACCAGAAGGGCATTATACAGAGGGACTGTTATCAGCAGTACTGATGTTTATACCACAATGATGGATGTCAGAAGAATCCCCAAGGGTGCAATAAGTGACATAAAAGGTGTGAGAGGAAAGGTCCTGAAAAGGTCATTGCCGGCCGACAGCACCTTAACAGAGGCAGTAACAGGTGAAAAACCCCTGATCAAAAAGGGACAGCGTATTACCATCCTGTACAAAACCAATTCTCTCCGGGTGACAGCACCGGGGATTGCCAGAGAAGACGGCTATTCTGAAAGGGAGATCTCCGTGATGAATCTGACATCAAGAAAGACGATAACCGGGATTGTAGAGAGCAGGAGAATAGTAAATGTGCAACCATAGGCCGGACAGGAATAATGTCTTACTATCAACCTTAAGCATATTAATATTGTTATTCTCAGTGGGGTGTGCATCAACAAATACGCTTCCGCCACAATCACCTATCTATATACCGGAACCGGCTACCCCAGGGCACCCCGGAGGATATACCACACCCGGGTCCATCTACCGGGAAGGGGCCAGTCTCTTTGAGGACAGAAGGGCACGGAGGCTCAACGACCTGGTAACCGTACTGATCGTTGAGAATGTATCAGGGAGCAAAAAGGCAGAGACAACGACAGGAACGGATTCAACCCTGGATGCAAGCATAGGTACTTTTTTCGGTGCACCTCTCAACATGAACCTGAAGAATCTCTACGGAAAGGGCAGTACTTTTTCGCCATCAGCCGGCAGCTCATTCAAGAATGATTTTCAGGGCACGGGGGAGACCACAAGAGAGGGCTCTCTAAACGGCACCATCACGGCAAGGGTTATTAACGTCCTGCCTAATGGTAACCTCGTTATAGAATCAAGGAAAGAGGTGACCCTGAACTATGAAAAACAGGTCCTTGTGCTGAAAGGCATAATAAGACCCGACGACATATCTACCAACAACACCATTTACAGCACAAAGGTTGCCGATGCCCGGATATTCCTCGTAGGTGACGGAATAATCGACAGCAAGCAGGCCTCGGGCTGGCTTGGAAACATACTTGACAGGATATGGCCGTTTTAGGATTGACTATTTTAGGATTGACTATTGACTATTTCATATTGACGAATGGAAATTGATGATTGATGCTTTTTCAATACTCAATCGTCAATATTCAATAGTCAATTAAAAGGGGTGACAGGGATATGAAAAAGATTGCATTCAGTGCCGTCCTGATCCTTATTCTGGTATTGCCGAACCATGAAGTCAATGCCGACAGGATAAAGGACATCGCATCTATTGAGGGGGTAAGGGAGAACCAGCTTGTCGGGTACGGACTGGTTGTCGGCCTGAACGGAAGCGGGGACAAAGGCAGGGCCACCATGCAGAGCATGGCAAATATGCTGGCACGTATGGGCCTCACAGTCAATAATCCAAGGGACATAAAGCCAAAAGACACGGCAACCGTAATGGTCACTGCAACCCTGCCCCCCTTTCCAAGGGCCGGCAACAGGGTGGATGCACTTGTCTCCGCCATGGCAGATGCCAAAGATATACAGGGCGGAACTCTCATTATGACTCCCCTGCAAGGACCTGACGGAAAGGTCTATGGTATTGCGCAGGGTCCTGTCTCAATAGGTGGCTTTGCCGCAGGCACAGGGGGCACCAACATCCAGAAAAACCATCCCACAGTGGGAAGAATACCAAACGGAGTTATTATTGAAAGGGAAATCCCCATGTCACTGAATTCACTTACTGAGGTGAAAATAATACTTCACAATCCCGACTTCACTGTGGCCTCAAACATGATGAGAGAGATAAACAGGGCACTAAAGAGCGGATATGCAGCGGCACTGGACCCTTCCACCATAGCACTGAAAGTCCCTGAATCATATAAGGGACGAATAGTTGAACTTATAAGATTTGTTGAGAATATAAATGTTGCTATTGATATGCCTGCAAAGGTGATAATCAATGAAAGGACAGGCACTGTGGTCATAGGTGAAAACGTCCGCATCTCTCCCGTAGCAATTGCCCATGGAGGTCTCACCGTAGAGATCACCACTGAATATCAGGTCTCACAGCCATCTCCGTTCTCAACGGGAAAAACAGTGGTGGTTCCTTCAAGGAAGGTAACGGCAAAGGAAGAAAAGGCCCATCTGATACAGGTCTCAGGGGCCTCGCTTGGAGAGGTGGTAAGGGCACTGAATGCCATGGGTGTCACCTCACGTGACCTGATAGCCATTCTTCAGGCCCTTAAGGCCTCAGGGGCTCTCAGGGCGGAACTGGAGATTATATGACGATTGATCCGTCTATTCTGTCAATTTACAGCACAGGACTTCAAAGTCGGGATAACAGAACAGAGGCTGGAAACAGAACCAAAGCGTCTGAAGCGGAAACAAAACGGGTGGCCCGGAAATTTGAATCCCTCTTTATCTATGAACTCCTGAAGGGCATGCGTGGTATGAGCGGTAAGGGGCTCTTTCAGGGAGGACTGTCCGGTGATGTATTTCAGACGCTCTTTGATATGGAACTCTCAAAGACCCTTGCTCAAAGAGGCACAGGAATCTCTGAAATGCTCATGAAATCACTACGGGGGAACGAAGATTAAAGTTTTTTTACCCCTGGCCGATAATATTTTATAGTATTAAAGTTATAGTAAATTTGTTTAAGGAGGATTTAAATGAAGATCTACGGTGGAAAGCCTCCTGAGGGACAGGATGTTTATCTCAGGGCTCAGAAGGCACAAGGCAAGGATGCCACCGGGAAAAGCGAGCAGTTACAGGGCAGTAAAAGAGTAGCTGACCGGGTGGAAGTTTCGGGCAAGGCAAAGGAAATTAACGAGATGAAGGCGGAGATTCAAAGACTCCCCGAAGTAAGGACCGACAGGGTTGAGACCATCAGGCAGGCCATCGAGTCCGGCACATACGGGATAGACCCCGGAAAGATTCTCAGCAGGATGTTAGAGGAGATATGAAGGACTCAGATCAGATACTTAGGATACTGGAAGAACAGGTAAGGAGTTACTCAAGGCTCTACGACCTGCTGAAAGGGGAAAAAAAGGCGATCATCTCCTTTGACCCTTTAGCGGTTGAAACCCTGGCCAAAGAGAAAGACAATCTCGTGCTCCAGTTAAGACTCCTCGAAGAAGAGAGGAAGAGACTTGCTGATGAATTTTTCGGAGACACGGAGGGAGGACAAAGTATTTCCGACCTTCACAGTATTACCGGAAACAAAAGATTCCTCGATCTCCGCTCCCAGCTCCTCAGTCTCATGCAGGGGATTGGAGAACTGAATGAAGTCAACAGGTTGCTTATAGAACGGGCGTCCCTTCATCTCAGGGTCTCATCCGTCTTTTTACAGACCTTTGACGTTAAAGCCTCCCCTTCACGCACCATCTCAAGGGAGGCCTGATGGTTGCAGATAAAAAGCTCACTATGGAGATAACTCCCTGATGGGAATATTCGGACTCTTTGATATCGGGAAATCCGCCATTTTTGCAAGCCGGGCCGCCCTTGATGTAACGGCAAACAATATTGCCAATATCAATACCCCCGGTTTTTCACGCAAGGAGGCGATTCTTGAGATACAAACACCGGGAAGGACCAGGGCGGGGTTTATTGGACGGGGTGTTACAGTCGGGCACATAAGACGCCATTACGACAACCTCCTGCAAAATCAGATACTCCTTCAGAAGCAAAACTTTGCCAGGTCGAACAGCCTCGGAGATGTATTCAGTCAGGTCGAAGAGGTATTTAATGAGCAGCAGTCCCCAAAATTCTCCGGTTCCTTCAATGAATATATAAATGCCTGGCAGGAAGTAGCCGATAACCCTGAGGCCCTGCCACAACGCTCTGTCCTTTTGCATAAGGCTAAGGGGTTAATATCCATGGCAAAGGATATGGAACGCTCCCTCAGGGAGACAGTGAAGCAGACAGATGGACAGATAAAAGATTCGATTGACAAGATAAACACTATCACCGGTGAGATTGCATCCATGAACGGGATGATAACAGAGGTGGAAGCCGGTTCCTCTTATGAGGCAAGTGACCTGAGAGACAAGCGGGATAACCTGATGGGACAGTTGAGCGAACTGATCGGGTTCAACTCCTTTGAGGATGACTCCGGACGGGTTACTATAGTGATGGGCAACAAAAACCTCGTTGAAGGGGAAAACTCTTTCGGACTTGCTTCTAAAGTAAACCCTGACGGCACCATAGACATAACGGCCGGCAATGACCGGGTGAATGATTACATCTCCAGAGGTGCCCTTTCAGGACTGCTTGCATCAAGAGAGGAGATTCAGAAAGGCCCGCTGAAGAATTTCAGGAGCCTTGTTGCATCCATCATAAAGGAGACAAACCTGCAACACCAACAGGGATATGATCTTGGAGGGTCAACGGACAAGGACTTCTTTGCCCCACTTCAGCTGTCTGTAAAAGACTACTCGGACGGGGCATCCGTAAGCTCTAAAACCATTTCCGACTTAACCCAGCTGACACTCCACGAATACGAAATAAGGTTCAGCGATTCATCCACATACAGTGTAGTGGACCTTGCAACGGATACGACCGTTGTTCCCCCGACTACCTATACCTCCGGCAATACAATAGCATTTGACGGCATTGAGACAGTAGTAACAGATGATGCCGGCGGCCCCCGGGGAGGAGATAAATTCCTTATAACTCCTCTTGATCTATCCGTAGAAAATTTTGCCCTCAATATATCTTCTGCTAAAGAGGTGGCCGCATCAACCCATGATTACACCCTGCCGGGAGACAACAGAAACGCACTTGCCATGACTGACATCTATCAGGGTAATGTTTCAGATATAGGGCACAGTTTTAACGGTTACTACAGTACGATAGTAACCCTTGCAGGCAACATGAGCAGCACTGCACAGGACAGTACGGACTTTGAACAGAGCCTGCTTAATGAGCTGAATATGAGAAGGGAATCAGTATCGGGGGTTAACCTTGATGAAGAAGCCGCAAATCTCATCAGATACCAGAAGTCTTTTGAGGCAGGGGCAAAACTCATAAAGGTCACCGACGAACTGCTGAAGGTTATACTCAATTTATGAGGATTTCAAGCTTTACAATATACGACCGGCTGACAAGGGCCATGCAGGAGAACCTCAGAAGACTTTATGATGCCCAGGAATCCCTTGCCACTGGAAAGAAGATAAACAGGCCGTCTCAGGATATTGTCGGAGCATCGAGGGCACTTGCCTATAAGGTCAGCATTAAGGAAACTCAACAGAATATAAAGAATATAGAGGGAGTCACAGCTAATCTTGAGATTACCGGGGGAATCCTTGGAGATGCCACCAATGCCCTTTCAAGGTTAAAGGAGCTGTCTCTTTCGGCACTGAACGGAAGCATGAGCAGTGAGGATAGGGAGGCAACGGCAAAGGAAGTTAAAGAACTGAAGAAGCAGCTGCTCAGCCTTGGAAACTCCTCATTTCAGGGCAAATACATCTTTAGCGGACTCCTGACGGACAGGGGGGCTTTTGACCCCGGCACTTATGATTACCAGGGTGATCAAAACAATCTGGAAGTAAAGGTAGGGGCCAATGCAAAGGTAAAGGAAAACCTGACGGGAAATGAGGCGTTTGCCTACGTTCAGTCATCCCACAAAGTAGTCACCCTTGAGGAGGGGACAAAATATATTCATTACATTCCCGGACAGGTTATCGATGCAACCTATCCCCCAAACAGGGTGATAATAGCTATTTCCAGTACGGATGATAAATCTGCAGTGGAGACAGAGCTTCAGGGTGGCCCGCCGTATACTTCAGTAGAGGACACCTTTTCTTTCGACAACATTATTCAGATGACCGGGAAGCTGCAGAGTGCCCTTGAGAACAATAATACCGACAGGATCAATGCAATACTGACCCCGATTGACGATTCTATCGGACAGGTCACGGACGCAAGGGCAGAGTTAGGGGCAAGGATGAATTTCACAGAGACAGAGCACGGCAGATTGGATAATGCCGTCCTTGGTTTACGGACCCTCCTTTCCGGAACAGAGGATGCAGACTTTGCAGAGGTAATATCTGAAGTATCAAAAAACCAGGTAGCGCTTCAGGCATTAAGGAATACAGGGGCAAGGTTACTGAGCCAGTCCCTGCTGGATTTCCTGCAATGATTATCCGGGGATTTAATTGAACCCGGATCCAGCAATAAATGGTTGTTGGAAGCGATATGATAGAGCCTTCACTCATTCTCGACGGACATCGTGTCCGTCTCCGAGGAAATTTCGCAATTCACCATCCGGGTGAATTTACTGCGAAATTAAAACCGTTCAGACTCTATCATATCGCTTCCTCGATTGAGGCTTTTTATCGCTGAATCCGGGTTGAATTAAATCTGTTGAAAACAAGAGGAGGCAGGATGCTGGTATTGACAAGGAAGTCAGACGAATCAATCCGGATTGGTGATGATATAATCATCAGGGTGGTGGAGGTAAAGGGAAATCAGGTAAGACTCGGTATAGAGGCACCAAGGCACCTCAGGATTTACAGAGAAGAACTATACCAAAAAATCTCCAGGGAAAACAGGCTCTCTGCAATGGCAGGACTGGATACCTTTGGCAAACTCAAGGAGGTCTTCAGAAAACCGTGATCAGTTTTCCAACAACCAGATTCGGCAGTATAGAGGTACCGGAAGAACAGGTCATTCACTTTCCCGACGGGCTCTTCGGGTTCCCAAACCTTAAAAAATACCTCCTCATGGACCATAAGGAGACGGAAGTCAAGTGGCTGCAGGCAGTTGATGACGCTGATGTGGCCTTCATAGTAATCAATCCTTTTTCACTAAATCCTTCCTATCAGTTTGAGGTCCCCGATGCGGCAAAAGAACTCATCGGGCTGAAAGACGTTGACGACCTCGCAATCCTCGTAATTGTCAGGGTTGAAAACAACATGGTTATGGCAAATTTCCAGGGACCGCTTATTCTCAACTCGGCCACCAGAAGGGGCTTTCAATTAGTTGTTGAAAGTCCCGGAGTTTGTGTTTATAACAAGAAAATAGATGATAAGACCTGAAAGGGAAGATTTTAGCCCTTAGAGGTTATGGGGGCTTGCCGAAGTGGCAAAAATGAAACACTCAGATTCCAAAAATAGATTTTACTACCTTGACAAACCCGGGACAGATGTACAAAATTACACCACCCCTGCAATCTCCCGGTAGAATTGTTCGTTTTCAGCATAAAGCAGACCCTTCTCGAAAGTGATCAATCCTGCCTTGTAAAGATTTACAAGAGCGGTATCAATAGAGGAAAACTCCTCTGTCCCTACCTGCATCTGCGACCTTATCTGGTGGATCTTCTCCTCTCTTATAAGGTTTCTTATCCTGTAACTGTTTATCAGTTTTTCATAGGCAAGTATCCTGCCGTCACCCTCCTTAAGGGAAACCAGCCTCTGTGAAAATACAAGCAGCAGGGTATCTGCAAGTTTTGCCCTGATCAGGTTTTGCTGGTGTGACGGAAACATATTAATGGTCCTCTCAATTGCTGAGGTAGAATTATTTGAATGAACCGTGCTTAAAACAAGATGTCCCGTATCAGCTGCCTGCAAGGCTATTTCAAAGCTCTCCTTGTCTCTCAACTCCCCAACAACTATCACGTCGGGGTACTGCCTGAAAACACGTTTCAGCCCCTCATGAAAGGATTCGGTATCTATCCCGATCTCCCTCTGATTGACATTGCTGTTTTTATGCTTGTGGAGATATTCGATCGGGTCTTCAAGTGTGACAATATTACATCTCCTGTAAGTGTTTATAATATCAATCATTGCAGCAAGAGTAGTGGTTTTACCATGCCCTGTAGGACCTGCCACCAATATCAACCCCTGAGGCTTCAGGGCATACTCCTTCAACCACTGCGGCAGATTGAGTTCCTCCAGAGTCGGCACAATGTCCGCTATGTACCTGATGGCTACGGAGATAGAATTCCGTTGTTTATAAACACTTACCCTGAATCGTCCGATTTCAGGATAAGTAACGGCAAAATCCCGGTCACCTTTCCGGATAAAGCTTTCCCAGTCCTCCCCGGACATCATTCCCCTCGCATACCTTTCACAATCAAGGGGTGTAAGCGGGGCCATGGCAGCCCTCTTTATATCATTGTGAATCTTTAAAGAAGGAGGGACACCAGCGGTAAGCAACATATCAGTTGCAGGTGACTCTACCAGATAGCGCAGCAGAGAGAGCAGTACAGGCGCTTTTTGTGTCTCTGCCTTTTGTGCCTCCTTTTCAAGGACATTACCTTTAAGCCCTTTATCAGGATCCGACATAAGGCTTTTTATCGCAGTCTCCATCTGCATGGCAGGCACTACTACCGGCTCTACTTTTTTCCCGAGGGAAAACTCGATTTCACTGAGCGTTACCATGTCACGGGGATTCACCATTGCAAGGGTGACCGTATTATCATCAACCGCAAGGGGAACAACCTTCATGCTCTTGATCTTTTCCAGCGGCAGGAACCTTAATATCTTCGGCGGCACGTCCAGCTTAAACAGATTTGCCGAAGGGACACCAAGCTGCCTGCTGAGAAAGTTCAGAAGCTCATCAGTTGTAATAAATCCCAACTCGATCAGGATGGACCCTATCTGCCCGCCCACCTGAACCTGCCTCTTCAGCGCCTCTTTCAACTGGTTTGCATTAATCTGGCCATGTTCAACGAGTAACTCCCCAAGACGCTGTCTTTGTTCACCCCTTCCTTCCTTCATAATAAAGTTTTATCACATTTCACGATAATTGTCAAATTATTAAATGTCTCATAATTGAATTGACATCAACAAATCGCTCTATCTGCTCTTGAAGCTCAGGATTGAGAGGATGCCATCGTCACCCTTGAGTTCCGTCCTCAGAGTAACTTCTTTGTCTCCTGTCATTATCCTGACCTCTTTTACTCTTTCAAGATCATTAATGAGATATGCCCACTCTACCTGCCATCCTTTCTTATCAAGCCGCTCCTGTAATTCCTTTATTAACAGAAGAGCCAGGAAACTGCAGAACACATGTCCTCGTATCGTCTCATCACACTTGTGATATATTGGACGTGTTGAGAGTATTGATTTCATCGACCGGAATATCTGTTCTACCATCCATAACTGCTTGTACTGTAACGCTACATCCTCGGCTGATAACCCCGTGTTTGTGGTCAATACCCATTTGCCATCGTATCGTGATTCTTCCTTTATCTTGTCTTCATCGATCCTGAACGTCTCCCCTGCCGACTTCAGATATCTCCGGTATCCCTTATTGCCGACTATACTCTTCTGTCCCTGTTTTAACTTATCCTTCAGAGAGGCTGTTATCTTCTCTCTGTCAGCAGCATCCTTCTTTGCCTGATCCTCATTGTAACAGACAATATATCTCTTATCTCTCACCATGACTTCTTTAACCTTCAGCGGTGACGGCGACTTGCTGTGCGGCCCCTTTGCATATACCTCTTTGTATCGGCCAGCTCGTCCCAGTACTTCTTCTTTTACCTCCTTCTGCCTCCGCATCCTTGCCCCAAGTATATACTCTATCCCTTTGTCTTCCAAATCCCTGATCGTCTCCCTGCTTATCATTCCCCGGTCTGCTACTATGCATACCTTCCCTATCCCAAACCGTACACGTAACCTCTCTATTACAGGCACCAGTGTCTTTACATCCGTCGTGTTCCCGGGCCAGAGTTCAGAACATATCGGCCTGCCTTCACTGTCTATGATTATTCCTACTACCATCTGCTTCAGGTCATGACGGTGATCCTTTGAGTTGCCGTAGGCCCCTATCTCCTGTCCTCCCTCTCCTTCAAAATAAATACTCGTTGTATCAAAAAATACAAGTGACAAATCTCTGAATAAGTCCCTGCTCTGTTCAAATATCCCCTCTTCTATCACATCCTTCGTGCACCGGGGCACAAACGGTGTTGCCCCTCCCTGTCCTTCCTCCCCTAACTCTTCTCCCAACCACCCCATTGCCCTGTATAGATGTTGAAGTCCTATGCCTTCAGCTCCTTCTATCTTGTACTCTGCCTTCCATTTCTCTGCCGCTCTGTCTGATCCCGATTCGCTCAGCCTGTGAAGTACCGTCAGAAATACCGCCCTCTCAACTGAAAACCTGAACTTCCTCTCTCTCAGATGTCCTTCTATTGCCGAGCTTATTCCTGTTTCTTTCCATAAACGCTCAAATACCATCGGCAACCCTATCTTTTGATCACTAACCGTCGGCGCTGTCCCCTTTTTATAGGAATCTATTATTGCCAGTTCCTCAGAAAACCGTGCCCCTGATCGAAGCAGACTGTCAAGTGAGCCGCTTTCCTTTAGCTTTTCAACCCGGCCCAATGTTGCTATTACCTTCTGCCGTACTTTGCCCTTTTCCCACCTGTTCTCCACTATCTGTAGATATTTCCTCGGACCCGATGCTTTAACCCTGATAAACATGACACCATTATATTAGCATTTTCGTACTGTAATGTCAAGCTGTTATTACTGTTACGTGGCACTATGTTTTGGTCTGTTTTTCTTATAGCCTTTCTTAATTCCCTTAATTTATAAGGCTTTTTGCTCCGCTGTTATGCCCCTTTTCTGCCCCAACTGTCGAAGATGGGTCTAGAATTATTTTTCCCTGTCTTTTCAATGGGTTAGCACTCCTCCATCCTTCATATGCAATAAAACTCTATCTCCGTCGACTCTTCTTGCCCTCACAATACCTTTGCGAATTTTATTTCCTCTGCCTTGCTCAGAACCTTCTCTATTCTTGTTCTTTGCCTTTACCGTGAATTGCTGAGTAGCTACAGGAAGGGAGTTTTCCTAAGACATGAATAAGATACAATTAAAACACTTCAGCTTATACTTGCTCTATGCATAAAGTTTAAACAGGCTTCCTTGTTCTCCAGACTCTACAGAACAAGGTCAGCACGTGCTTCCATGACTGCCTCCGCACCCTCTGTGGTTAAAGAGAAAACCACAGAGGGTGCAAAAGAAGGCAAGCGTTATGGAGTTACTACCTGCACAGGTGTGGAGGTGAAAGTGTTTATTGTTACGTTTCCCAGCTGAGAGAACACGTTATTTCCCCATGCCCAGATAGCGCCGTTACTTTTAAGCGCAAGGCTATGGGAGCTTCCAGCCGCAATAGCGCTTACGTCCGTGAGACCACTTACCTGCACAGGCGTGGCGTTGTTTATCGTCGTCCCGTCTCCCAGCTGACCGTACCCGTTATATCCCCACGCCCAAACCGTACCGTTGTCTTTAAGCGCAATGCTATGGTCTTCTCCTGCCACAATAGCGGTAATGTCCGTAAGGCCACTTACCTGCACAGGCGTGGCGCTGTCTATCGTCGTCCCATCGCCCAGCTGACCGTACCCGTTATCTCCCCACGCCCAGACCGTGCCATCGGATTTAAGCGCAATGCTATGCTCTCCTCCAGCCGCAATAGCGCTTACGTCCGTGAGACCACTTACCTGTACAGGAGTGGTGCTGCAAGGAGGAGGAGCATAATAAGAATAACCGCATGTTTCAGTCGTTGTTACCCCCAGCTGACCGTACCAGTTATATCCCCATGCCCACATCGTGCCGTCACTTTTAAGCGCAAGGGTATGGGAGCCTCCAGCCGCAATAGCGCTTACGTCCGTGAGACCAGTTACCTGTACAGGAGTGGTGCTGTTTATCGTCGTCCCGTCTCCCAGCTGGCCGGACCCGTTATATCCCCATGCCCAGACCGTGCCGTCAGCTTTAAGCGCAACAGTATACGACGCTTGGCCATTTCCTCCTCCATCTATGGCGATTACATTCGTGAGGTCAACCTGTACAGGGGTATAGCTGCAAGGATCAAGCCCGCAGCTTTCTGTTTCCACTCCCAGCTGGCCATTCGTGTTCTCTCCCCATGCCCACACTGTGCCGTCACTTTTAAGCGCGAGACTATAGTATGGTCCGGCTGCAATGACGGTTACGTCGGTAAGACCGCTTACCTGCACAGGCGTGGGGCTGTATATTCCCGTTCCGTCTCCCAGCTGACCCATATCATTATATCCCCAGGCCCACACCGTACCGTCGGTTTCAAGCGCAATGGAATGAACGTAACCAGCTGCAATGTCAGCAAAGGTGAAGCACTTAATCTCGATATCTATTACATTCGCAGCGTTAATCCTTCCACTGGTCACACTGCATGTCTGATCAAAAGGCTGTGATAAAACCGTTATGTCGTAAATGGCAAGGTCCTCAAGCTCAGTTGCAAAGGTAAACGGACCGTTCTCCGTGATTGTCAGATCGTCTCCACCGTTGTTTTGAAGTACCAACTTTCCAGTCAGACCGCTGACTGTGCCACCAACGCTGAAGGTACCGGTTGCTTTGCTCCTTACCGGCACAGGTGTGGGACTGCAATCAAAATCATTTTCATTACCGCACGTTTCAGTCGTTGCTGCCCCCAACTGTCCGTATTCATTATCCCCCCATGCCCAGGCTGTACCATTTGATTTAAGCGCAAGGGTATGTCTAAATCCTGCCGCGATGGCGCTTACATCTGTGAGGTCAGAGACCTGTATTGGCGTGGTGGAACAAAAAGTATACAAAGAAGCACCCGTACTTCTAGTTATCCCGAAGCTTACTTCACAAATTTCTGTTGTTGTTACGCCCAGTTGACCGTGTTCATTGTCTCCCCATGCCCACACCGTGCCGTCAGCTTTAAGAGCGATGGTATGTCCATACTTTAAGAAATTGTATTTGTGACTAGTGCCTCCTGCCGCGATAGCGATTACGTCTGTAAGGCCGCTTACCTGCACAGGCGTAGAGCTGTCTGTTGTCGTTCCGTATCCTAGTTGCCCGACACTGTTTCCTCCCCACGCCCAGACAGTACCGTTGGTTGTGAGGGCGATGGTGTGGTCACCTCCGGCCGTTATTGCGACGATGTCTGTTAGGCCGCTTACCTGCGCAGGCGTGGAGCTGCTATCTTTCGTTCCGTCTCCAAGTTGGCCATATTTGTTATCTCCCCAGCTCCACACCGTGTTGTCACTTTTAAGCGCGATGGTATAGTCAGCTCCAGCGCCAACGGCGCTTACGTCTGTGAGGCTGGATATCTGGATCGGTGTGGTGGAGCAGGGGGCGTTCCAAGGATAAAGATCACCCATTACCATAGACCAAAGCTGGCAGATTTCAGTTGTTTCCGTTCCCAATTGCCCATAGTTATTGTCTCCCCATGCCCAAACTGTACCATCGGCTTTAATCGCGATAGTATGACTATCCCCGGCAGCTATGGCGATAACCTCTGTGAGCCCGGATATCTGGACCGGAGTGGTGGAACAGGGGTATTTATAGTATGGAGAAGCGCTGACACATGTTTCAGGTGTTATGGCACCCAGCTGTCCGTATCTATTATCTCCCCACGCCCAGACCGTGCCATCGGATTTAAGCGCAATGCTATGCTCTC